>Ga0187893_10006470_pt1 | contig 20042 bp, 19 predicted proteins | sample MA1701074metaG_FD_139574 | JGI IMG/M metagenome (GOLD analysis project Ga0187893, IMG submission 139574) | White microbial mat communities from a basaltic lava cave in the Kipuka Kanohina Cave System on the Island of Hawaii, USA - MA170107-4 metaG ...
GGGGGCTGGGGGGGCATGGGGGGCCATTTCGGGGCCCCGGAACCGAGCGTGTCATCGAGGGGCGCCCCGGGTTCCCCGGGGTGCCCCGAGCGTTGGTCGGCATGGGGGGCCATTTCGGGGCCCCCCATCTCAAACGGCAGCTTCGGTCTTGGTGTCGAAGAAGTGTAGGCGCTCGGGAATGAGGGCGAGCTTCAAGGGCTCGTGCACCTTCACACGCACGGTCGGCTCGACGCGCGCCACCATGCTGCTCGACCCGACCCGGACGTCGAGGAGGATCTCGGAGCCGAGCGGCTCCACTACGTCGACCACCGCGTCGATCAAGGTCCCTGGGGAGTCCGCGCCCGAGCTGACGTGCAGATCCTCCGGACGCACGCCCATGGTGATCGGCTGCCCCTTGTACGGACGCAGCCGGGCCGCGCGATCGGCCGGGATCTTCACCCGTAAACCGGGATTCTCGGCCCACAGGTCACCGTTCACCTCGTTCATCGTGACCTCGGCGAAGTTCATGGCCGGTGATCCGATGAACCCTGCCACGAAGCGGTTGGCGGGACGACCATAGAGCTCGAGGGGCTCTCCCACCTGCTGGATCCAGCCGTCCTTCATGACCACGACGCGGTCACCCAGGGTCATCGCCTCGACCTGGTCGTGGGTCACGTAGATGGCGGTCGTTTCCAGACGGTCGTGCAGCCGCTTCAGCTCGACCCGCATCTGGACCCGCAGCTTGGCATCCAGGTTGGAGAGCGGTTCGTCGAACAGGAACACTTGAGGATGGCGCACGATGGCGCGTCCCACGGCCACCCGCTGCCGCTGTCCGCCGGAAAGCTGGCGCGGCTTGCGCTTGAGCAGCTCCTGGATGCCGAGGAGGGCGGCCGCCTCTTTCACCCGCTTCTCGATCTCGGGCTTCGCGAACTTCCGCATCTTCAACCCGAACGCCATGTTGTCGTACACGGTCATGTGGGGATAGAGGGCGTAGTTCTGAAACACCATCGCGATGTCGCGGTCTTTGGGGGGAAGATCGTTCACGACGCGCTCGCCGATGACGATCTGCCCGGAGCTGATCTCTTCCAGGCCCGCCACCATGCGGAGGGTGGTGGACTTGCCGCACCCCGACGGCCCCACCAGGACCATGAACTCCTTGTCGCGGATGTGGAGGTTGACATCCTTGACGGCGTGTACCTCGTCGTACTTCTTGTTCAGGTCTTTCATCAGGACCTGCGCCATCGGTATCTCCTCAAGTGCGTGACATCGTTCGCGGGGACTCGCCGATCGTGCCGCGATCATACCACTCCGCCGCGGTGGTCGGTGGCGGAGTCTAGGCAAACTGTCACAAACCTGTCAAGCGTTACCCCCGAGCGGCAGCGCCGCCCCGGCCAGGGCCTCTTTCCCTCCGGGCCGGCGGGCGGGCAGTCTGCCCGGTGGGCTCGGGCCCGGGCCCGGTCGCGCAAATACAGCTTGACAAGCCATGATGCGCACTTATATAGGAGCTAGCCCTTAGTTGTGGGGAGCGTGGTTGGTCGGCCCGTGCCGGCGATGACCGTGTCCAGACATCCCGACGGTTCAGGAACTCACGGTTCAGGAACTCGTGGTAAGGAGGGTTCGGATGAAGGACTTGGGATCGTTCCAGGCAGCGCCACCGAACGTTAGTCGGCGAGGCTTCGTGAAGGTGACGGGCGCCGGGGTGGCCGGTAGTTCCCTGCTCACGATGTTCGACGCCCGCCAAGCGCCAGCCCAGCTCAAGGGGACCACCCTGCGCATTTTGCAGTGGAGCCACTTCATTCCTGCTTACGATGTCTGGTACGACAAGTTCGCCAAGGAGTGGGGCGACAAGAACGGGGTGAAGGTGCGGGTTGACCACATCCCCCATCTCGAGATCCCGGCCCGGATGGCCGCCGAGTTTGCCGCTGGCTCCGGTCACGACATCATCTACAACGGTTCCTCGATCCTCACCCGGCTCTACTACAAGAACCTGGTCGATCTCACCGACATCGCCGATGCGGCCGGCAAGAAGTACGGAGGGTGGATCCCGGCCGCGCGGTCCCTGGTGGAGGTCGAGGGGCGCTGGTACGGGCTGCCCATCTTCTACATCTTGGCGCCGATGCTCTACCGCAAGGATCTCTTCGACCAGAACAACCTCAAGGCCCCCGACACCTGGGAGCTGGCGCGAGTGGCTGGGCGCACGCTCAAGCCCAAAGGACATCCGACCGGGATCGCATTGTCCCAATGCGCCGACGCGAACCTCTTCTGGCGTTCGATCTTCTTCAGTTTCGGCGGGACAGAGGCGGACGTCAAGGGCGACAATCCCACCCTCGATTCGAAGGAGCTGCGGGAATTCCTCCGCTTCGCCAAGGCCATGTTCGACGAGGGGATGACCCCGGAGGTGTTCTCCTGGGACGACGCCTCAGACAATCGGTTTCTGGCTTCCGGTATCGCGTGCTGGATCCACGACGCCATCTCGGCCTATCGCACGACGGAGGACACTAACCCTAACGTGTTCAAGAACGTGATCCTGGCCCTCGAGCCCGAGGGCATCCCTGGCAAGCGGGTCAGTGTGGCGGCGCCGAACGTGTGGATGGTATGGAAGTTCTCCAAGAACCAGCAGGCGGCCAAGGAGTGGCTCTCTTACCTGATCGACAATGATCTGGAGGGCATGGTCCAGAGCCGCGGCTACAACATGCCGTATCTGAACGACCGGTACAAGAAGCCGATGCCCGTAATCGGGACGGACCCCAAGCTGCAGATCCTCCAGGACTTCCCGAAGATCGTGGCGTTCTATGGCTACCCGGGACCGTCGACCACCCCCATCCAGGAGATCGTCAACACGTTTGTCTTCCCCGACATGGTCACGAAGGTCTGCCGAGGACAGCCGGTGGAAGAGGGCATCAAGTGGGGGGTGGGCGAGTACAAGCGTATATACGCCAAGCACAAGCGCGCATGACGGCGCGCCCGGCGGGCGGCGGCTCGGACGCGGCAAGCGTCGAGGCCGCCGCTGTCCCGGTTTCCGTCCCGACTCGCGCTCGCCGGTGGTTTCAGAGCCAGACCTCGCAACGGCTTGGCTTCGGTTATCTTCTGCTGGCACCGGCCGTCCTCTATGTGCTCCTCCTGGTCGGGGGTCCGTTCCTCTTCTCGCTCTACCTGGCCCTGAGCGACGCCAACGTCGGGGAGCCGGTGGCCAGCTTCACGGGCCTGGAGAACTTTCGGGCGGCGCTGGAGAGCGATGTGTTCTACATCGCTCTCCGCAACAGCGTACTGTTCACGGTGGTGGCCGCCGTCTTGAAGGGCGTGCTCGGTACGACTCTCGCCTTCCTTCTGTTGCAGCCCTTCCGGGGCAAGAAGATCGTACGCGGCTTGGTCGTCATTCCCTTCACCCTCCCCATCGCCATCAGCGTGCTGTCCTGGAAGTGGATGTACGACTCCCAGTTCAGCGTCATCAACTGGTTCCTGAGCCGCATCGGCCTCATCGGCGGCTATGGATCTCCGGACTGGCCGATCTGGCTGGGCCAGCCCTACCTGGCCCTGGCCGCTTGCATCATCGTCAACGTCTGGCGCACCTACCCGTTCTCGGCCATTGTGCTGCTGGCGGGGTTCACCTCGGTGCCAAACGAGGTGCTCGACGCGGCCCGGGTAGATGGGACCACCTTCATGCAGCGCTTCCGCCACGTGGTGGTCCCGATGATCGCGCCGATTCTCCTCATTGGATTCTTGTTCGACACGGTGTTCACGCTGTCCGATCTTTCGATCGTCTATCTGCTCACCCAGGGCGGACCGGCGAATGCCACCAAGATCTTGCCCGTGCTCGCCTATCAGGTCGGCATCCAGGCCGGCGCCCTCGGTCGCGGAGCGGCCATCTCGCTCTTCCTGTTCCCGCTGCTTCTGCCCCTCATGATCCTGGTGCTCAGAAATCTGAAGCGGAAGGAGTACTAGGGCTGTGGTGGGGGCCCGGAGCCGTCGCCAGAAGGAGCTGCGACGCCATCTTTGGATCTACGGCGCCTTGACGCCCTACGTTATCATTGCGATCTTCCCCATCTACTGGATGGTCATCACCGCCTTCAAGCAGGAGCCCGATCTCTACCGGATGGACGTGTTTCCGCTGTGGTTCCACATGGCGCCGACCTTGAAACACTTCACCTATCTTTTCGTCAGCACCAACTACGGGGCCTGGATCATCAACACCATGTCCATCTCGGTCTGGGTGGCCCTGATCACCCTGGTCACCGCGGTGCCGGCCGGGTATGCGCTGGCGAGGCTTCGCATCCCCGGCTCGGAGAACCTGGGGATCGCTGTGTTCATGACCTATCTGGTTCCCGCCATCATCCTCTTCCTGCCTCTGTCGCGAGTGGTGGCCATGCTGGGGCTGCAGGATCACTGGTGGGCGCTGGTCGTGGTCTATCCGACCTTCACCATTCCCTTCTGCACGTGGCTCCTGATGGGCTTCTTCAAGACCGTGCCAGCGGAACTGGAGGAAGCGGCCCGGGTGGATGGATGCGGTTACTTCGGTGCGCTCATGCGGGTCGTGCTCCCCGTGAGTATCCCGGGGATCCTCACCGCCGTGATCTTCGCCTTTACCCTGTCCATGCAGGATTTTCTCTACGGCCTCGCCTTCGTCTCGGCTGGTGACCAGAAGCCGGTGCCAGTGGGGGTGCCCACCGAGTTAATCCGGGGGGACGTATTCTTCTGGGGCTCGCTGATGGCCGCCGCCCTGATGGTGGGGTTACCGGTGGCGCTGCTTTACAACTTCTTCCTGGACCGGTTCATCCAGGGCATCACGGGCGGCGTCGGCAAGTAGGCTGGGAGCGAGGAACCCGTGGTCACCGATCCCGCGGTGAGGGGTGACGAGTGGCTTATTCGGGGTCGGGTTTCTGGACGGGATCGGGTCGCCCCGGGTAGCCGATGTGGAGGATAAGGTACTTCACGGGGGAGTTGGTGCGGTTCGCGTGATTGTGCCACCACCCGCCGTTGTCCATGAAGGATTGTCCGGCCGCGTGATACTGCGCACCTTTGATTCCCACGGGGCCGGCCTCGTATTCGGTGGTCAGCACCCCTTCGATGATGTAGACATAGGTCGGCACCCGGAACAGCTGACGGCCAGTTTGGCCCCCCGGGGCCAGATCGACCGTGGCTCCGGTCAGGAAGACAGGCGCGTTCACGGTGGCGCTGAAGGGGCCGAGCGAGGTGACCGCCCCCTTGCTCATGACTCCTTTGGGTTCCGGGGGTTTGGCATCCAGGGCGTGGACCGATGTGGCGGCGAGGCTCCCGAGCAACGCCGCAGCGAGGACGAGGGCGTACATGACAGTCATCGGCTCACTCCCCGTTGAGAAGTTGACCTCAGCCCAGCGACCGTGCGCGAACCCTAGCACCCACCGTTTCGCCGTGTCAAGGCTCAGTTCGGTCGAGCCGCGTCTCCGCGCGATGGCTCAGCTGGCGAGCCTGGCGCTGGTCCTCATGGCTCTGGTCGCGATGGCCGCCCCTGGATCCTCCAGGGCCACGGTGCCGGTCGCGCCGGGTCTGAGCGCCGAGATCGTCGTCAGCGGTATCCCTCGTCCGATCCAGCTTGCCCTCGGCCCCGACCGATCGCTCGTTGTGCTGAGCCACGGTTGGATCGGCGACGCGGCCGCGGAGATCGTGGTGGTGGACCTCAACGGCTTGCTCCCGGTTGACGGGGCCCTCCTCCCGCGGGTCGTCGTTCCGTTCGCCGAGGATCCGCGGAAGACAGTCCTGGGAAGTCTTGCTCTCGATCCGCGCACCGGCGACTGGATTCTCGGCGAGGAGAACGGCAATCGGATCTACCGGCTAACGATGCAGGGGAAGCTGTCTCCCCTGGCGGTTGGTCTCAACCACCTGGTCGGGGGGAGCGGCATCGCCTTCGACCGTGAAGGCCGCTTGGTCGTGATCGACTTCGTGAGCTCGGAGACGCAGCTCCGCTCGGAGAGTCAGCCGCTGCCCGCCTTCGACTGGCTGGCGGGAGAGGGATATCAGGGGCCTCTCGTCCTCCGTATCGACCTTGGCGAGGAGCGTCCGCTTCCACGGCGGCTCGACCTCGCAGCACCGTTCTTCCCGCGAGGGTGGCCGCGTGGCGACAGCCCGCCGGCGCACCGATTCGTGGCCGTCGCGGGAAGCCCGAACGGCGACATCGTCCTGCTCGACTCGCTGGGCCAGGTGAAACGGCTCACCCGAGACGGCACTCTCCATCTGTTGGCCCACCTTGGTTCCGGCCATTATCACCGGACGAACATGGCGGTGGGGCCGGACGGCACGGTCGTGGTGAGCACCGGGTTTCACATCCGCCGATTGCTGAGCATCTCGCCGGGCGGCACCATCACAAATATCGCTTGGGACCTCGGTGATCCCAATGGCTTGGTCATCGACGCCTCGGGGGCTATCTACCTCGCCGAGACCGCCCACCATCGTATCCTGCGGATCGCGGTTGTGGAAATGGGGGCCCCCGACATCGCCCCCCCAACCCCCCATCGCTCGGAGGGCCCCGGGGGGCCCGGAACCCGCCTCGATATTCCGACAGGCCATCAGGCCCCCTCCACCATCGCCGCCGTCAGCCCGCGCACGTAGTCGCGGGCGAAGAAGGCGCAGATCAGGACGACGGGGATCGCCATGAGATTGATTCCTGCCACCGCCAGCAGCTCATCGAGGGCGACTTCCATGGTCCCCAAGCCGGCCGGGATCGTCTGGTTGTGCTCGCTCAGCAGGAACACCGAAGCCATGGTGAAATCGCTGGCGATCGTTCCCAGGGCGAAGATCCCGGCTGCCACCAGGACGGGACGGCTCATGGGCAGCACGATCCACAGGAAGGCGGTGGTACGGCTGGCCCCTTCCACGAGGGCGGACTCCTCGATCTCTCGCGGCAGGTGCTGGAAGTAGGTGGAGAGAATCCAGACGCAGAAGGGCAGGGCCATGGTCGGGTAGATCAGGAGGATGGCCAGGAGGTTGTCATCGAGATGGAGCTTGATCACCACCTGGTAGAGGGGCACGAAGAGGATCGTGTGGGGAATGACATAGGTGGCGAAGATGAGGCGGCGCCACCACCGGAAACCCGGGGGACGCAGGCGGCCGATGGCGTAGGCAGCCAGTAGACTGGCGATCAGGGTGATTCCCACCGAGCCCGCGAACACGATGATCGTGTTTTCCAGCCAGTCGAAGAAGGGGTAGGAACGCCTCAGCGCCTTGCCGAGAAAGCCACGGGACTCGCCGCTGCGCTCGAACAGGTCCGCGAAATTCTCCAAGGTGGGATTGGTCACGATGAGGGGGTTACCGAAGACGTCCTCCTCGGCCGTCTTCAGCGACTGCACGAGCATGAAGTAGATCGGGAACACGCAGTAGAGGGCGGCCAGCAGGAGCAGAGCGCCGTGGCCAACCCGTCGCCACCAGGGTCGGGGATTCACACCCGCGGCTCCGGGGGCGGATCGAACATGCGGAACAGCAGCAACAGCAGCGCGAGGAGCGGAGGCACCAGGGTGAGCGACAGCGCGGAGCCGGCTCCGAACTGACCGCCCTGGATGGCGAGCCAATACGCCTGCGTGCCCACCACGGGGAACGTGATGCGCCCGGCCGTCAGCATCCAGACGTTGGCGATGTCGGCGAAGGCCGTGGTGAGGGACAGGAAGACGCCGAGGGCCAGGAACGGCTTCAGCAGGGGGACGGTGACCAGCCAGAACCGCCGCCAGGCACTGCGGGACTCTAGCAGCGCGTATTCGAATAGCTCGGGAGGCACGGCGTTGATCCCGGCCAACAGGAAGACACCGACGAACGAGCTGCCGCGCCAGATGTTGAACAAGGTCACGCTGAGGAAGGCCCATGCTCCACTCCCGAGCGCCCCGTCGACGGCGTATTTCAGGTTCCCCATGAAGAGACTGTAGCTGGTGGCGATGGGGGGGCTCAGGGTCCAGTACCAGCCGATCACGCTGACGCTGGCGGGGTACGCCCACGGCAAGAAGATGGCCATGAACACGACGGCCCGCCCCGGAAAGGGGCGGGCCAAGAGGAGGGCGAATCCGACCCCGAGGGCGAGCTTGGCCACCGTCGTGACGGCGGCGTAGGATACGGTAACCAGCGCTGCCCACCAGAATCCCCCGTCGCCGAGCAGGCGCCGGTAGTTCTCGAGCCCCACGAAGCTGGGCGGCCCCTCCTTGAGCGGGGAGAGGTCGGTGAAGCTCGTCCAGATCTCCCAGCCGACCGGATACGCCAGCACGACCAGCAGCAAGAGCACAGCGGGGGCCAGCAGCGCGTACGCGAGCTGGATCTCCCGGCGCCGCGCCGCCGTCATGGCCTACCCCTTCACGGACCCCGTGAGTCCGGCCACGTAGTACTCCACGAAGAAGGAGTAAACGAGGGCGACCGGGACCGATCCGAGAAGCGCGCCCGCCATAAGTTGCCCCCAAAAGTAGATGTCGCCCCGGATGAGCTCGGAGACGACGCCGACCGGCACCGTCTTCCGCTCGGGGGAGGAGAGGAAGACGAGGGCATAGATGAACTCGTTCCACGACAAGGTGAAGGCGAAGATGCCCGCCGACAGGATTCCCGGCACCGCGATGGGGAAGATGATGCGGGCCATGGCCCCAAAGCGGGTGGCGCCGTCGATGCGCGCGCACTCCTCGAGCTCCTTGGGGATCGTCTTGAAGTAGCCCATGAGGAGCCACGTACAGAACGGGATCAGGAAGGTCGGATAGGTCAGGATCAGCGCCCATGGGGTGTTCCCCAACTGGAAATTACGGATGATGTCGGCCAGCGGGATGAAGAGCAGGGTGGGGGGTACCAAATACGTCACGAAGATGGACGTGCCCAGGAACCCGGCCATGGGGAAGTTGAGCCGGGCCAAGGCGTAGCCAGCCAGGAGCCCGCAGGCGAGCGAGATGACGGTGGATACCACGGCGATGAAGAACGTGTTCCATAACCAGCGCGGGAAGGCCGTCTTGGCCAGGAGATCTTGCACGTGGGCCAAGGTCGGCTGCAGGGTCCAGAAGGGGGCGTTGTTGACAGCCCGCCAGGAGCGGTACAGCTCCTCGTCGGGTCGGATGGCCGTGATGAGCATCCAGTAGAAAGGAAAGAGCGTCCCGATCACGAACAGGGTGAGCGGGATATAGAAGAACACCCACTTCTTCCAGCGCTGCTCGATCATGGCTAGGCGCCTTCGAGCCGTCGCAGATACCGGAGCTGGATCCAGACCACGGCCAGGAGCACGGGGAACATGAAGAGGGAGACCGCGGCCCCCTCGCCGAGGAGACCGGAATTGACGCCGAGCTGGTAGGCGTAGGTGGCCACCAAATGCGTGGAGTTGGCGGGGCCGCCCCCGGTGAGCACGTAGATGAGCTGAAAGTCGGCAAAGGTCTGGATGATCGAGAACACTACCACCACGATGGTGACGGGCTTGAGCAGGGGCCAGGTCACGTACCAGAAGCGCTTCCAGCCATTGGCGCCGTCCAGCGAGGCCGCCTCGTGCAGATCGGGGGAAATGGTCTGGAGCCCGGCCAGGAGAGTGATGGCAAAGAAGGGCATGCCCCGCCAGGTGTTGACGACGATGGCGCACCACATGGCCCAGTCGCCGTTCGAGAGAAAGGGCAACTTGGTCACGATGAAGCCCGACTGGTAGAGAGCCCAGTTGAGGACGGAAAAGGTAGGGTCGAACATCCAGCGCCAAGCGAAGGTCGAGAGCACGGTGGGGATGATGAAGGGCAGCAGCATCGAGGCGCGCACGATGCGCTTGAACCGGAAGTGGCGATTGAGCAAGACGGCCAGCCACATCCCGAGCACGAGCTTGAAGATGGTGGCCCAGAACGTATAGAAGAACGTGTTGCGAAAGGCCACGTGGAAGATCGAGTCGTCCCAGGCCTTGACGAAGTTCTTGAGGCCCACGAAGGTGCCGGGGTTGCCGACACTGGTATTGCTCAGGGAGAGCCAGACTCCCATGAGAAAGGGGTAGGCGATGAACACGCCCAGGAGCAGGATGGTCGGGGCCAGGAGCAGGGAGGCCAGCAAGCGCTCGCTCTCGAGGAACTGCGTCCAGGGGGTGGGACGTGAAGCCCCGGGGTGGGGAAGCGCGACCTGAACACCGGCCACGCTCCCCGCACCCCCTGCCATCGGCTTGTTCACGGCGGAAAGACCAGTCAGGCTAGGCTTCGTAGACCTTCTTCAACTCCACCTCCGCCCACTTGACGGCATCTTCGGCCTTCATACCCTGCACCGCCTTGGCGAACATGTCCACCACGATGTACTTCGAGAAGGCTTCCGTGGACTTGCCCGTGGACGGGCCGGCGTAGCCGAAGATCCGCGTGTTGCGGGCGGCGGTGCGGAAGACCTTGAGCGGCTTGTCCACCCGGTCCCACATCGTGCTCTTCTCCCAGATGGTGGTCGCGGCCACACTGTAGCCGTCGCACACCTGGAACCACTTGTCGAAGTTCTCCGGCTTGTGGAGCCAGCGCAGGAAGTCTTTGGCCAGCTTCTGGTTCTTCGAATATTTCATGAGACCGTGACCGTTGGAGAAGTAGAGCGGGAACTGCCCGACCGCGCCCGCCAAGGGGTAGAGACTGTGGTCGATGTCGAGGAACATGGGCTCCCCCCGCTCGTCCTTGATCTTCTCCTTCTGGCGCTTGGCCACAATGTAGATGGAGGCGCCGTTGAGGGTGGCGCAGATCTCCCCGGCCAGGAAAGCGCGGTTGTTGTTGGTATCGTCCCAGGCGAGTGCCCCCTCGTCGCAGCCGTCTTTCCAGAGGGCCTGCATGTACTTCACCGCCTCCACCGCGCCCTTGCCGTTGATGACGACCTTCTTGCCGGTGCTGTCCGTCTCGGCCCCCCCGAACGACCAGAGGAGTGGATAGGCGAAGGTCGGCGCGTCACCAAAAGTATGACCGAGGGTCTGGCCGTAGGGCTTTCCCTTCTTCTTGAGGGCGGCCGCGGCCTTCCGCAATTCGTCCCACGTCTTGGGGAACCCATCGATGCCGATGTCCTTGAACCAGGACCTCCGGTAGGCGATGGCGTTGCCGACGATGGAGTGCGGCATGCCGAGCCACTTACCCCCGACCTGGAACGAGGGATTGAACACCTCGTAGAAGCCGCCTTGCTCCTTGGCCACGGCGGTGGCCACGTCGCTCACGTCGACCAGCGAGTTCTGGTAGAGCTGGGGCCAGTTGTACATCATGAAGAATAGATCGGCGCCCGCCCCCGATTGGATGGCGGCCGTCACCCGGGGCTGGATGTCGTTGGCGTTGATGGTCTCCAGCTGGATCTCGGCCCCCAGCGCCTTGCCGGCCTCGGGCATCTGGCGCTTCAGCTCGACGTCGGCCTCCGGGATGAAATCCACCCAGCGAACGATGTGCAGCTTGGTGCCCTGGGCGTAGGCCGGGGCTCGTCGCGCGGCGACGATCCCCTCGATCCCCGTGACCGTCACCGCTGCCGCCGCCCCGGATACCCTGATGAAGCTCCGTCGGTTCAACCCCTTCACGCTCATCCGTGGTTCCTCCTTGAACGAATCAACGGGGACCGTCTCCGGTATGGTTCCTGCCCTTCGTCATCGACGCGAGGATTTTCGCGCTGCGTCGTGGGTGAGACTGGGCATGGGAAAACGTCACGCACTGATACCATCGAACATCCTGACTGTCAACGGGAAGGGCCGTCGCCAGGCCCGTTTACGGCGAAGCCGACCAGCACCCCGAAGCATAGCTGGAGCTGCCAGAGTGTACTGACCTGGCTGGACAGCACGAGACCAAGGCCGAGGAGAAAACCGCCGGCGCCCGCCACCACGCGCGTCCCCTGGCGATCGGAAAGGGTTCCCCACACGAACGACCCGATGCCCATGGCGAGCCAGTTCAGGAGGGCCACGGTGGAGATCGCGCTCCGGCTCCAGCCCATGGACTGCTCGATCGGTTTGAGGAAGACGCCCAGTGAGAAGAGGGTGCCCATTCCGAGGCAGATGACGACCGCGCTCACGGCGAGGACGACCCAGCCGTAGAAGAAGCGGCGCTGCGCCCGCATCAAACTACGGTAGCACCGATCTCGAAAGGGGCGGCGCGCTCAGGATGGCCTCTACCGCCCGCAGGTCTTCTTCGGTGTCGACGCCGATCGTCGGCTCGTTCGTCTCCACCACCACGATGGGGATGCCGTTCTCGAGAAAGCGCAGCTGCTCCAGGCGCTCGGCGAGTTCCAGCGAAGAGGGGGGGAGTGAATGGAAACGGTCGAGGGCCGCCCCCCGGTACGCGTAGAGCCCGATATGCTTGTAGCGAGGCGGATTGATGCCGTCTCGATCGTAGGGAATCGGATACTTCGAGAAGTAGAGGGCGCGCCCTTCCGCATCGCGCACGACCTTGTTCACGTTGGAGTTGGGCAACTCGTCGAGGGTGGCCCGAATGCAGAGCGTGGTCACCTGCGTGTCGGGGCGATGCCGGAACGGCGCCACCAGGCGCTCGATGTGGCCCTCGGTGATCAGCGGCTCGTCCCCCTGGATGTTGACATACACGTCGGCGGGCCGATGGCGGGCGACTTCCCAGACCCGATCGGTTCCCGATGCATGCTCGGCGCTGGTCAGCATGGCGGGGATGCCCAGGCGCGCGCACGCGCTCAGGACCTCCTCGGAGTCGGTGGCGACGAGCAGCTCGTTCAGGGCGGAAGCGCGCCTCCCGCGCTCCCAAACGTGCCAGAGCATCGGCCGCCCGGCGATCTCGCGCAGAACCTTACGGGGCAAGCGTGAGGAGGCCAACCGGGCCGGAATGACACCGAGCACGCGGAGCATCAGACGGCAGGTGGGAAGGTCCGGAGCGTGCGCAACAGCGAGGGCAGAGGAGCGGAATCGGGCGTGAAGGGAACGACCACGGGCATGGTGAGACCGACGCTCGCGTACTGCGCGACGCGTGCCCGGCAGAACCTCTCGTCCCCCACCACGCCCAGCCCGTCCAGGACGCGCGCCGACAGGTGCTTGACGGCCCCCGCGCGGTCTCCGGCGCGCCAGGCCGTGTTCAGCGCCTCGATCTCGGCGGTGAAGCCGCTCCCGCGAAAATAGGCCGCGTACGCATCCACGATCGCGTAGCCCGTGATGTCGCGGGCCAGGTGAGCCCGGGCCGCCTCCGGTGTGTCGGTGACGCAGGTGCGGATGTATCCGGCGATCTCGAAGCCCTCCAGGGTACGGCGCGCGCGCTCGGCCCCCTTCCGCAGATGCTCGATGGCGGCGGGGACGCCCGCCGGCGCCATCCAGTTCAGCAGCACGCCGTCCGCGATCTCTCCGGCCAGCTCGAGGGCCCGGGGGCCGAGCGCGGCCAGGTAGATCCGCACCGGCTGGCGGGGGGCGGATACGAGGAGTCGGAAGTTGCGCACGCGGTAGAACTCGCCCTCGAAGGTGACGCGCTCGCCGCGCAGCACCGCTCGGATGAGGGTGACCGCTTCGCGCAGCTGGGACAGCGTCCGCCGGAAGGGGAGCCCATGCCACTGACCGACGATGGTCTCGCTCGACACGCCGAGGCCGAGGGCAATCCGGCCCGGGGCAAGGTGGGCGAGGGTGGCCGCCGTCTGGCCGAGGAGGACAGGAGTGCGGGTCTGGAATGGCAACACGCCGGAGGCGATCCCGAGGCGCGAGGTGACGGAGGCCAGGAGGGCCAGGGGAGTGATGGCGTCGCAGCCGCCTGCCTCACCGATCCACACCGTGTCGTACCCACGAGCTTCGACCTCGCGGGCGAGGGCCAGGTAGTCGGTGAGCGGCATGTGATGGAGAAACGGAAAGGTCAGTCCGAGTCGCATCGTGGGGAGTATAGCGCCCCACGGTAGAAGAGGGCTGCCCGGCCAGTCCATACTCGGGTATGGACACCATTTGGCTTGAGATCGTGCTGATCGTGGTCGCCATCCTCGCCAACGGGTACTTCGCGGGGTCTGAGATCGCCGTGGTGTCCGCGCGCGTGGGGCGACTGACCGCCCTGGGCGAGGCCGGCTGGCCAGGCGCGGAGAGTGCCTTACGTCTGAAAGCGGCGCCAGATGCCTTCCTCGCCACCATCCAGATTGCCATCACCTCGGTGAGCACCTTGGCCTCGGCCGTGGGTGGCGCGGCGGCGGTGGAAGCCCTCACGCCTGCCCTAGGCGCCCTGCCCGTCCCCGGCGCTTCGCGCTGGGCGGGGCCGGCATCGCTGGCCCTCGTGATCCTCGTGATCACATACGTGTCCCTTGTGTTTGGCGAGCTCGTTCCCAAGGCCCTGGCCCTTCGCAATCCCGAGCGCTTCGCGTGCTTCGTGGCGCGCCCGGTGGAGCACGTGAGCCGGCTCAGCGGTCGGCTGGTTCGCTTCCTCACCGTGTCGACCAACGTGGTCCTCCGCAGCCTCGGACAGGGGCGCACAGATGGCGAGGCGGCGCCGGTGTCGGAGGAGGACGTGAAATATCTGCTCAAGGAGGGCGCGGCCCGCGGCGTATTCGAGCACGAGGAGGCGGCCCTCGTGCACAGTGTGTTCGAGTTCACCGACACCCGGGTGCGCGAGATCATGGTTCCCCGGCCGGGGATCCTGGGCCTCGAGGTTTCGACTCCGGCCCCCCACGTGCTCGCCCGGGTGGCGGAGATCGGGAAGTCGCGCTTTCCCGTCTATCGTGACTCGATCGAGCACATCGAGGGTGTGGTAACGCTGAAGGATCTCGTGAGGGGTCTGGCCCGCGGCGAACCGCTCGACCTGACGCGCCTGGCGCGGCCTCCTCTCTTCGTGCCGGAGACCCTGCTCATCAGCCACCTCCTCCGACAGTTCCGCCAGGTGCATCAGGAGTTCGCCATCGTCGTCGACGAGTACGGGAGCATCGCGGGGCTGGTGACCTTAGAGGATGTCATGACGGAGATCGTGGGCCCCTTACCCGGGGAGGGCGATGCCCCGAGCGCAATCGGAGTGAGCCGGCTTCCTGATGGCTCCTTCCTCCTGGACGGGATGCTACCCGCGGAAGACGCTCGGGATCGGCTCGGTCTGCCCGTTCCCGACTCGACCGAGTATCAGACGGTGGCCGGGTTCATCCTGCATCGCCTGGCCGCCATTCCGGCGCCCGGGACCTCCGTCGACCTACTCGGCTGGCGACTCACCGTGGTGGAGATGGAGGGGCCCCGCATCGCCAAGGTGAAGGCCCAGCGAGTCGCATCGTGAAGGGCCTGAGCGCGAGCGTGTGACCGAGGGGTGCGCCGGCTTTGCCGGGGCGCCCCGAGTGCTTGGGGGGTTTGGGGGGCCCTTTCGAGGCCCCCAATATCACAACCTCAAAACGACCGAATCAGACGGTCAACCCGCTCGTCGTGAGACTGGAAGGGATCCTTGCAAAGAATGGTCTCGCGCTCCGGATCATTGAGCTTCAGATATACCCAGTCGACCCGGTAGTCCTTCCCCTTCAGGTTGGCCTGGCGGATGAATTCACCGCGCAAACGGGCGCGCGTCGTCTGCGGGGGCAGATGCTTGGCGCGCTCGATGGTTTCGTCGTCGGTGATCCGGTCGACCATGTCGTTGGCAGCCAGTTTGTAGTAGATCCCCCGGTCGGGCCGGATGTCGTGGTACTGCAGATCGATGAGGCTGATCTTCGGGTCCCGCCACGACAGGCGGTTCTTGTCCATGAACCGGTTGAGCAGGTCACGCTTGATGACCCAGTCGAGCTCCCGGTTGAGCTGCAGCGGGTCGGCGGCCAGCTGCTCCAGGACCTCGGTCCAGCGGGCGAGCACATCGCGGGTGACCCCGTCGGCGTCGATGCTGGCCACGTACCGGGTGGCGTATTCCAGATACTCGAACTGGAGCTGCAAGGCGGAGATGGCCCGCCCGTCCTTGAGCTTCACCGTTTCGTGAAGGGTCGGATCGTGCGAGATGTCCCGGATGGCCTGCACCGGTGACTGCAGCGAGTAATCCCGATCGAAGAAGCCGTCCTCGATCATATCGAGGACGAGGGCGGTGGTGCCGATCTTGAGGAAGGTGGCCAGCTCCGACATGTTGGAGTCGCCCACGATGACGTGCAGGCGCCGGTAGCGTTCGGCGTCGGCGTGGGGTTCGTCGCGGGTGTTGATGATCGAGCGCGACGACGTGGTCGCCCCCGAGATCTCCTGGCAGATGTGCTGGGCCCGCTGGGAGAGGCAGTAGTGAAAGCCGCGCGGTGTCTGGAGAACCTTGCCCGCGCCCGCGAAGATCTGCCGGGTGACGAAGAAGGGAATGAGCGCCTCGGCGAGCCGCTGGAAGCTCACGTCGCGGCTGACCAGGTAGTTCTCGTGACACCCGTAGGAGTTGCCGGCCGAGTCGGTGTTGTTCTTGAAAAGGAGGATGTTGCCCGAGATGCCGTCCTCGCGCAGGCGTTTCTCAGCCTGGTGCAGCAGGTCCTCCACGATCCGCTCGCCGGCCTTGTCGTGGATGACCAGCTCGGCCACGTCGTCGCATTCGGGCGTGGCGTATTCGGGATGAAAGCCGGTGTCGAGGTAGAGCCGGGCGCCGTTCTCCAGGAACACGTTGGCGTTGCGCGCCCCTGGGATGACCTTCTCGAACAGGTAGCGGGCGACGTTATCCGGCGAGAGTCGCCGCTGGCCGTTCAGGGTGCAAGTGAGGCCGTACTCGTTCTCGAGGCCGAAGATTCGCCGCTTCATGGTAACGAAGACGCTAGCACGGCTTGAATCGTGGGTGGCGAGCGATAGGCGCTGGTGGCTTCATCGTGGCCTAAGCCTACCACGGTCTAGCGCGAGGGCGCCAACAGTTGGCTGAGCGCCTCCACGGTGATGCGGCGAAAGGTGCGTCGGGGCCGCGTGCGATCGAGCACGGCCACCTCGAGGTCTTTCTCGCTGAGGGTCTTGTTCTGGGTGACGGTGAGCGCGCGCACTCCGAGCTGAAGGGCGTCGGCCAGCGGCAGGTTCTCGCGGTAGTTGTCGCGCAGGAAGCGTCGGATGTCCTCGGCCTGGCCCCCCATGGCCGCGAAGTTGCGCTCGTCCTCGATGGTGCCGTCGTAGAGGATGTGGTACATCTCACTGCGCATCCCGTTCCCGTGGGCCACCTCGGCCACCAGCACCTCCACCTCGAAGGGCTTGATGTCCTGGGTGAAGATGTTGCCGAGGGCTTGCGAGTACGCGTTGGCGAGCGCTTTGGCTGTCACGTCGCCCCGACTATAGGAGTAGCCCTTGACGTCGGCGTGCCGGATGCCCGCGATGCGCAGATTCTCGAACTCGTTGTACTTGCCCACGCCGGCGAAGGCGATGCGATCGTAGATCTCCGAGATCTTGTGGAGCAGGGTGGACGGGTTCTCGGCCACGAGCAGGATGCCGTCCTGGTACTCGAGGACGACGATGGAACGGCCGCGGGAGATGCCTTTACGGGCGTACTCCGCCTTGTCCTTCATCATCTGCTCGGGGCTCACGTAGTACGGCAGGGGCATGCCCTCAGGCTCCTCCCTCGAGACGGCGCCGCTCGGTGGTGATGACGTCGTAGGTCCGGCGAATGTCGTCCTCGGCAACCTCGTCGAAGCCCGCCCGCGTAATCGTCTTCACGGTGGGGAAGATCCCCCGCACGAGATCGGGCCCACCGGTGCCGACATCCTCGTCGGCGGCATCCCACAGGGCCTCCAGGGCGATGCGCAGCCCCTCGTCCCGGCTGGCATCACGCCGCCACAGCTTCTTGAGCGAATCGCGGGCGTCCTTGGAACCCGAGCCCTGCGCTTCGTAGTTGGTCTCCTCGTAGCGCCCGCCCGTCACGTCGTACTTGAAGAGGCGTCCCACCCCCGCCTTCTCGTCGAAGCCGGCAAAGATGGGGACCACCACCAGCCCCTGCAGGGCGGCCGGCAGATTCATGCGTACCATCTGGCCCAGGCGGTTGGCCTTGCCTTCCAGAGACAGGTTCTCCCCTTCCACCTTCTCGTAGTGCTCGAGTTCGGTCTGGAAGAGCTTGGCCATCTCCATGGCGGGACCGGCCGCCCCCGCGATGCCCACCCCGGACAGCTCGTCGGACTTGAAGATTTTCTCCATGCGCCGACTGGCGACCTGGAAGCCCGCCGTTGCCTGTCGGTCGCCCGCCATGATGACACCCTCACGGTAGCGAATGGCGAGGACGGTGGTCCCGTGCGGAATCTCAGGCCTGGCCCCGGCATAGCCGGCCGCGTCGGGCAGCAGATGGGGGGCCTCGCGCCGTAACACATCCAGGAAGCTCGAGCTGGCGTAGTCGTGGAAGGTGCCGAACCAGTTGGCGTGCATAGCCCTTACGGCGTGGTCTTGGCCGAGATGTTGCGGAGCAGAGCACTGGCGGTGGGCGACTCGGTGAGGAGTTGCCGCACGTGCGCCTCGGTACCGCGCAGGGGCTCCAGCATGAAGATCTTCTTGAGGGGCCCCTCCTTGAGGTCGAAGATCACCGAATCCCAGCTGGCGGAGACGATCTCGTCCGCATAGCGCTGCAGGCACATCCCCCGGAAGTAGGCGCGCGTGTCCTTGGGGGGGTCGTAGATGGCCTTGGAGATCTCGTCGTCGGTGACCACCCGCTCCACCGCCTCCGCCTCCTCCAGCTTTGCGTACAGCCCCTTGCCCGGGCGGATGTCGTGGTACTGGAGGTCGATCATCTGCACCCGCGAGTCGTTCCACTGGAGCCCGTGCTTGTCCATGTAGTTTTCGATGAGCTGACGCTTGATGACCCAGTCCAGCTCCCGGCCGAGCTGCATGGGGTCCTGGTCCAGACGGTCGAGGACGCGCTCCCAGCGGGCGAGCACCTCGCGCACCCACGGCTCGTGCTCGCGGTCGCGATAGTAGCGGTGGGCGAGGGCGAGGAACTCACGCTGCAGATCGATGGGGCTGAGGCGGCGACCATCCTTGAGGCGGATGGGCTCCCGGCACGTCAGGTCCCGCGATACCGCCCGATAGGCCGCCACGGGGCCGTCCAGGGACAGATCGACGTCGATGAAGTCGTCCTCCACCATGCTGAGGACGATGGCCATCGTTCCCGTCTTGAGGTAGTTAGCCGGCTCCGACATGTTGGCGTCACCCACGATGACGTGCAGGCGTCGGTACTTCTCGGGATCGGCGTGCGGCTCGTCGCGCGTGTTGATGATGGGGCGGGAGTGCATGGTCTCCAGCCCCACTTCCGTTTCCAGGAAATCCGCGCGCTGCGAGATCTGATAGTCACAGGTCTCCGTCCCGTTTTCCGACCCCACCTTGCCGGCCCCCGTGTAGATCTGTCGGGTGACGAAGAAGGGCATCATGTGCTGGACGATGCGGGCAAAGGGAACCTTGCGGTCCATCAGGTAGTTCTCGTGCGTTCCGTACGAGTTACCCTTCCCGTCCGTGTTGTTCTTGTAGATCAGGATGCGCTGCTCGGGGGGAGAGACCGCTTCCGCCCGCTGGCGAGCCAGGTTGAGGATGCGCTCGCCCGCCCGGTCCCAGATGACGAGATCCCGCGGATTGGTGGTTTCCGGGCTCGAGTACTCCGGGTGAGCGTGATCGACGTAGAAGCGGGCACCATTGGAGAGGATGAGGTTGATGAGGCGCGACTCTTCTTTGGACGGGCCGTCCTTCTCCTCCATGTACTCGAAGCCGCGGGCGTCCCGGAGCGGACTTTCCGCCTCGTAGTCCCACCGGATACGGGAGGACCGGTACGTCTCGTAGGAGTTGATCAATAGCAAGGAGGACAGGATCGGGTTGAAATCAGGCTGATTTCTGACGGTGATCCCGTACTCGGTCTCGATCCCCATGACTTTCGGGATGGCCATGCGCCCCTCGTCTTCCGTCTACAGAAAGGAACCCCCCGGTTGTCGCGTCAAACGCGAGCCGGGGGGAATTGGGGGGGCGTCGGGCCCCCCCAATCTCACAGGTATTGGCCGGTGTTGACGACCTTTTCCACGCTGCGCTGCTTTTCCTTCGTCTCCCCCATCAACGGCTTCACGTACACGATCCGTTCGCCCTTCTTGCCGGCGATCTTGGCCCAGTCGTCGGGGTTGGTGGTGTTGGGCAGATCTTCGTTCTCCTTGAACTCCTCGCGGACAGCGGTGAGGAGATCGTCGAGCCCCACGCCTTTTTCGCCCCCCCCGATGTAGCGCTTGAGGGCCAGCTTCTTGCCCCGGCGCACCACCGACTCGATCATGGCCCCTGACGCGAAGTCCTTGAA
>Ga0187893_10006471_pt1 | contig 20041 bp, 12 predicted proteins | sample MA1701074metaG_FD_139574 | JGI IMG/M metagenome (GOLD analysis project Ga0187893, IMG submission 139574) | White microbial mat communities from a basaltic lava cave in the Kipuka Kanohina Cave System on the Island of Hawaii, USA - MA170107-4 metaG ...
AATTACGGACCGCACCATGCTCGTAGAAGGTGAGCTCGATTCCCACCCCAGCATCAAGCCCGGTATGTACGCCGACGTGCTGGTGAGCGTGGAACGGCTGCAGGACGTGCCGGTCGTGCCCGCACAAGCCATGATCGAACGCATCGATGCAAGTGGAAGCCATCACGTCGGCGTGTTCGTGGTTCGAAACGACACGGTACAATTCGTTCCGGTGCAGATCCGCGGTCGCAACGATGAGCGTGTGGCGATTGCCGGGCAGCTCGAACCTGGCGAGCTGGTGTTGGTCGGCGGGCATCGAGAGCTGTCCGACGGTGCCACGGTAGCCGCGAGTTTGGTCGATGGCCCACGGAGCTCGAGGACCGGATCATGAGGACCGGATCATGAGGACCGGATCATGAGGACCGGATCATGAAGATCGTCGACTGGGCGGTGTTCCGCCCCATCGGCACGGCGATTCTCACGCTCGTCGTGTTGGTATTCGGCCTGGTGGGATTTCGGGAGCTGGCCATCGATCTCCTTCCCGCGGTCGATATGCCGCGCATCTCGATCACCACTGCGTACCAAGGCGTCGCGCCCGAGGAGATCGAGACGCTCATCACGCGGCCCATCGAGCAATCGGTTTCGACCATCCAGGGCGTGAGTCGTATCGAAAGCACATCCGCCGAGGGGGTGAGTCGAATTCAGCTCCAGTTCGAGTGGGGCGCGGAGTTGTCGGACGCGGTCAACGACGTTCGTGCCCAGCTCGACCGCATCCGCCCTCGCTTGCCCGAGCAGGCCGATCCGCCCATGGTGTTCAAGTTCGATCTCTCGGCCGCATCGGTCGCGACGCTAGGCGTGAGCGGATGGGGCGACGCTCCTCGGCTGCGTCATCTCGTCGATGACGAGCTTGCACGTCGCCTGGAACGGGTTGCTGGCGTCGCTGCCGTAGACGTACGAGGCGGCAGAATTCGCGAGATCCGTGTCGAGCTGGAGGCGTCGCGGCTGGCAGCGTTGGGACTTTCTCCCTCCGCGGTGAGTGCTGCGATCGCTGCGGAAAATCGCAGCGTGTCCGCCGGCGACATGCAGGACGGAGGCAGCGAAGTGGCGATCCGCGTCGAAGGCGAGTTCGCCGGTGTCGACGATGTCGCGAACACCGTGATTGCCACGAGGGAGGGCCGTGGGGTTCGCGTCGCCGATGTCGCAAGGGTCATCGATTCGGTTCAGGAGGTACGCGACGAGCTGTGGGTGGATGGCGTCCCCGGCATTCGTGTGCGCGTGTCCAAACAGTCTGGCGCGAATACGGTCGAGGTCGTCGAAGGCATACGTACGGAAGTGGAGGCCATCAATCGCGACTACCAAGCTCGCCTGCATATCGCGATGCTCCAGGATTCGGGCAAATTCATCGAAGATGCCATCGGCAACGTCATGACTTCGGCAGCTCTCGGGGGTGGGCTCGCGGTGATCGTATTGCTGCTGTTCCTCCACAGTGTTCGGGCAACACTGGTCATCGCGATTGCGATTCCTTTCAGCATCACGGCAACGTTCGCTTTGATGTACTTCAATGGCATCACGCTCAACCTGATCTCGTTCGGGGGCTTGGCATTGGGCATTGGAATGTTGGTGGACAATGCCATCGTGATCCTCGAGAACATCTATCGCAAGCACGAGCTCGGCTATTCCGCCAACGACGCCGCCATCGCAGGTGCACACGAAGTCACGAGTGCTGTGGTTGCAGGTACGTTGACGACGGTCGCGGTGTTCGTGCCGGTGTTGTTCATCGGTGGCTTTGCGGGTGTGTTCTTCGCCGAAATGGCCGTGGTCGTATGTTTCGCGCTGCTGTGCTCGCTGGCGGTTGCGGTCACACTGGTTCCCAGTCTGCTCGCCCGGTTGTTGAAGGGACGCCAGTCACACGGGGGCGATGCCACGAGCGTGCTGCAGCACTGGTCGACCGCGCTCGAGCGTGGCTATGGACAGCTCGTACAACGTGCGGTTCGTCGGCCATGGACAGTCGTGGCGGTTGCGGCTGCTCTGTTCGTGGCTGCCGTACCGCTGGTGGAGCTGGTGGGAACCGAGCTGATGCCGGAAACCGACGAAGCCCGTCTCGACGCTTCGCTCGAGCTTCCAGTCGGTACGCCGCTCGAGACCACGGGAGTCGTGGTCAAGGAAATGGCTCGTCGGGTACGTGCCGTGCTCGAGGAGCATGAGCTCGAACACATCGCTGCCACTGCCGGTCCGGAAACTTGGTGGAAGCCAGCCGGAAGCAATCAAGGATCGCTCGAAATCATGTTGTCGCCGCCGAGCCGGCGGGCTCGCTCGACGCTCGAGCTCGCGCCGTTGTTGCAGCGAGACATGGCGGACATTCCGGGCGCGGAGGTACGCGTTCGGCCGGCCAGCAGCAACCTTCTGCTTCGCATCATGCGTGGAGGTGGAGACGACAGGCTCTACGTGGCGATCCGTGGGCACGATCTACAGACTGCCGACCGGCTGGCGGCCGAGGTACGGACAGCCATGAGCCGCGTCGAGGGAATTACGGACACACGCGTCGATCGAGAGCTCGGCCAGTTGGAACGAGTCGTACGCGTCAATCGCGCCCGGCTCGGCGAGCTCGGTATGGGGGCGCGCGACGTCGCAAACGCACTCGAGCACTACGTGCTCGGTTTCGTGCCGACTCGCCTACGCGAAGCCGGGGACGAATTCGACATTCGCGTGGTGCTTCGCGAACAAGACCGTGACCGCATCGATCAGCTCGGTTCGTTGCCGATCGTTGCCAGCGACGGCCGCATCGTGCCGCTCTCGTCGATCGCCGAAGTGATCGAGCATCGCGGTCCTTCCTCGATTTCGCGTGAAGACCAGGAACGCGTACTCAAGGTCTCTGCCGGTCTCGGCACGCGAAACCTCGGCGATATCGTCGCGGCTTTGCACGATCAGTTGGCGACGGTCACCGTTCCAGCTGGCTTCACGTTGAACATCGCGGGAGAAATGTTAGAGCAGCAACGCGCGTTTTCGGGCTTGTTCGTGGGATTGCTGCTTGCGATCTTTTTGGTGTACGCCGTGATGGCGGTCCAGTTCGAATCCCTGCGGGGTCCATTCATCGTGATGGTATCGGTACCGTTTGCATTCGTGGGCGTGGTGTTGGTACTGCTCGCGACCAACACGACTCTCAACATGAATTCCCTGTTGGGCACACTGATCCTCGTGGGAATCGTCGTGAACAACGCCATCGTATTGGTCGACTATGCGGATCTGTTGCGCAAGCTCAAGCAGCTATCCGTCGAGCACGCCATCGTCGAAGCGGGGCGCACGAGACTACGGCCGATTCTCATGACGACGGCCACGACGGTGCTCGGGATGCTGCCGCTGGCCCTCTCGTTCGGTGAGGGGAGCGAGCTGCAAGCACCGCTCGCGCGCGCCCTGCTCGGCGGCCTGGTGTGGTCCACGATGGTGAGCTTGATCGTCGTGCCGTGTGCGTATTTGCTGGTAGAGCGCCGTCGGCAGCCCGTTTAGTCGTCCATACGCTCGATCACCGCGGTGCCGAATTCGGAGCACTTGAGCAGCGTGGCACCTTGCATCAAACGGTGAAAATCGTAGGTCACGGTCTTGGCAGCGATCGCACCGTCCATGCCCTTGATCACCAGATCGGCGGCTTCGGTCCAGCGCAAGTGACGGAGCATCATTTCGCCGGACAGGATCACCGAGCCAGGATTGACTTTGTCTTGTCCGGCGTATTTCGGCGCTGTACCGTGCGTGGCTTCGAAGATGGCATGGCCAGTCTCGTCGTTGACATTGCCACCCGGCGCGATGCCGATCCCACCCACACACGCGGCCAGGGCGTCGGACAGATAGTCGCCGTTCAAGTTCATGGTCGCGATCACCGAATAGTCGTTCGGACGCGTGAGGATCTGTTGGAGGAACGCATCGGCAATGGCGTCTTTGACCACGAACCTGTGTTCCTGGCTGGTGAACGTCTGCCACGGGCCGCCGTCCAGATCCGTGGCTGCGAACTCGCGCTTGGCCAGCTCGTAGCCCCAGTCTCGAAATGCTCCTTCCGTGTACTTCATGATGTTGCCCTTGTGCACCAAGGTCAACGAGTCGCGGCCCGACGCGACCAAGTAGCGCAGCGCAGCCCGCACGAGGCGCTCGGTTCCGTCCCTCGAGATCGGCTTGATGCCGATCCCCGAGCTCGCCGGGAAGCGAATTTTTTTGAAGCGATCGGGAAATTGCTCCGCCAACATGTGTTTGAAGCGATCGCAGTCGGGTGTACCGGCCTGAAACTCGATACCAGCGTAGATATCCTCGGTGTTCTCGCGGAAGATCACCATGTTGGTCAGCTCGGGACGTAACACGGGACTCGGTACGCCTCTGAAGTAGCGAACCGGTCGCAGGCACACGTACAAATCGAGCAGCTGCCGCAACGCCACGTTGAGGCTGCGGATACCTCCTCCAATGGGCGTGGTCAGGGGACCCTTGATGCCCACGAGATGCTTGCGAAACGCCTCGAGTGTTTCATCGGGCAGCCAATTGCCAGTGCGGTTGAACGCTTTTTCTCCGGCAAGGACCTCGAGCCAGGCGAGCTTGCGGCGACCCCCGTAAGCCTTTTCTACCGCTGCATCGAGTACGCGAACCGAGGCTGCCCAGATATCCGGGCCCGTGCCATCGCCCTCGATGAACGGAATGATCGGCTCGTCCGGCACGTGGAGACCGGTGGAAGTCATCTCAATCGATTTGGCCATTGGGGGAGCTCTCCGCGAAACCAAGCGGCGGCGAGCGGGGGAGCTCGCGAAGCCGAGGCGGCGCTATATACCACGCTCGCCGGACAGCGCCGCTACCTGCCCATGCGACACTGGACATGGGTGGTAGCTTGTCTCTGCCATCGTGAGGAACCAGCGAAAACAGCGCCTGCGAGCCATCGCGTTGGGCGCGTTCGCGACCTTGTTGCTGCTCGTGCCGTTTTGTTACTTCGGCGTTGGACCAAGACAACCCGGCTGGAATGATCCGCTCGTGTATCCCAACCGCGATGCCAACGCGGCCTATCGTCCAGAGCAGTTCACCTCGGCAGCCGTGTGCGGCACCTGCCATCAACGACACTATGCCGAGTGGCGCAGCTCTGCGATGGGACGCTCCGCCGGACTTTCGTTTTTTCTCATCGATCTCTACGAGCTCAGTCTCGACGTGCGGGGAGCACCACGTGAAGACGTGGTGCAATGTCTGCAGTGTCATGCTCCGCTGGCAACCACCGGCGACGCGCCAGATATCGCGCTCGAACGAACGCTCAGCCAAGAAGGCGTGAACTGCGACGTGTGCCATACCGCCGTGGAAAGCCACGCCAATGACGCACCTGCCATGATGGTCTGGGATCCCACCGGGCCCAAGCGCGGGCCACTTCCTGGGACGAACGATCCACCGGAGGCAGGCGTGCCCACGGCAATTTCGTCGGTTCACGGCACTGCGAAGTCGCGCGTCGTCAGTTCGTCCGAGCTGTGCGGCGCGTGTCACATGTCGGCCTGGCCGACGAACGCGTTGCCGATCGATTGGACATACGCCGAGTGGAAAGCGAGTCCATACGCCGCGAAGGGAGTGACGTGCCAGGACTGCCACATGCCGACTTACCGAGGCGTGTCGGCCCCGGGTGCCCCCGAACGCGAACAACATGCGCACACGTTCCCGGGCGGCAGCGACCTCGAGCTCGTGCGCAAGACGGCGACCTTGGACATTCGTGTGCACACCCTATTCGTCGGGCACGAGGTGGTGGTCCGCGTGGAAAACACCGGAGCAGGCCATGCGTTTCCCACCGGCAACGCGACTGCGCCAGTCGTTCGCTTGCTCGTGCATGGCTACGATTCGGGCGGGCACGAGGTGTTCGCGGGCCAACGCGAATATCGCCTGCGGTACGTCGACGGCCAAGGCAAGATCACGAACGATCCCAGCATCGCGGTAGCGCTCGCGTCCGACACGACCTTGCAAGCACTCGAGCCACGATACGAACGCTTCTATCTGGCGCGGGAGCTCGGTGCGACCCGAGTCGAGGCTGAGCTCGTGTACCGGCGCTGGAACGAAGACATCGTCGAGAACCACGCGGGCATCCTCTACGAATTTCTTTCCCGTTATCTTCGCAACGGATTTCGCTTGCACCGATTGCTGGCGAGGCTCGGCGATCTCGACTTCGACAAGCTCGAGCGCGTACGTTCGTTCGAGCCCATGGTCGTGGCGACCGCGTCCATGGAGCTTGCGGAAATGGACGTTGCGCCGACGACCGCACAGGCCCCCTGACGCGCCCCCGGGCGAACGGAGGGACACCCGTGTCCAAGGACCGCATTTTTGTTCGGAAGCGGCTGGAAAGCTGGTGTCTCAGTAATTGGGCGAGCAATCGTCGGGCGTCTGGCCGATCGGACCAATGAACTCCGGTCGGCCAGACCACCCGACCTTCCGTATTTGCGGGCGACTCACTCTCCGATGCTGCAGAATGCTTCGTAGTCGATGAGCTCGATCTCTTCGCGAGGACGACTACAAACACGGCAGTTCGGATCCTTGCGCAGCTTGAGCGTGCGAAGCTTCGTACCGAGCGCATCGAGCACGATGAGACGTCCGCTCAGGCTCTGCCCAATCCCCAAGATGAGCTTGAGCGCTTCGTTCGCCTGCAAGGTTCCAACGATACCTGGGAGCACACCGAGCACACCTGCCTCTTGACAGCTGGGTGCCATGCCGGCCGGCGGTGGATCGGGATACAAACAGCGATAGCAGGGACCCTCGTTCGGCAAAAACGTCGTGATTTGCCCCTCGAAGCGAAAGATCGAGGCATGGATGACAGGCTTCCCAAGCTTGAGCGCGGCGTCGTTGAGTAGGTACCGGGTCGGGAAGTTGTCGGCACCGTCGACGACCAAATCGTACTGGGTCAATATCTCGAGCACGTTTTCGCTCGAAAGTCGCGTCTTGTGCGGACGTACCGTGACATCGGGATTCAAGCCCTCGAGCGTCCGTTTCGCGCTCTCCACCTTCGGCATGCCCAAGCGCTCCATGTTGTGGATCACCTGGCGCTGCAAATTGCTCTCGTCGACGAGGTCGTCGTCGATCATGCCAATCGTGCCGACCCCCGCCGCGGCGAGATAGAGGCTAGAGGGCGAGCCGAGCCCGCCCGCACCAATGCACAGCACCTTGGCCTCGAGCAGGCGACCCTGCCCGACTTCCCCGACTTCCGGCAGCATGACATGTCGGCTATAGCGTTTGAGCTGCTCCGGGGTGAGCGCACGTGGGCGCTCGAACGCAAACCCGCTTTGCTTCCACGCGCGAAATCCCCCAGCCATCGAAGACACGCGTGTGTAGCCAAGATCTTGGAGGGACTTGGCCGCAAGCGCCGAGCGAACTCCGCCCGCACAGTAGACGATCACATCCGTGTCGCGCTCGGGTACGAGGTCCTCGACTTTGAGCTCCAGAAAGCCCCGGGGGATCCAGTGCGCCCCCGGAACGAATCCTTGTTCGTATTCGTCGCGCTCGCGCACATCGATGACGACCGGGTGACCCACTCGACCAACGCGACTTTTCGTGTCCTCGGCGGAGATCTCCCGAATCTCTTGTTTGACCTTGCCGAGAAGGTCTTGAAACGACGCCATCGAATTCTCCGATGCTTTGCTGGATTTTCTGCTGGTTGGAGCCCAGACTGCTTCAAATCTGACTGAATCTCGACATTCGGTCAACTCAAATATCACGGTTAAAAACGATGGAATATCTCGGAGAGCCCTCCTCGCCACCTCTCTGGGGCCGTCCTCTCCGGACATGAGGTGCTCCGGGCTTTGCCCAAACCGCCCTGAAAACCAGGGCCATGTGGTCGCCTGCGGTCATCGCGGGTATAGAGAAAGCCCGCGAGCACCGTGCCCGAGCGTTCCGCCGCAGCCACCGCCCTGAACACCGCGCGAGACAACGAGGCCGGTCACGGCACCGGTGACGACTCCGGTCGCGACAGTGCGGCTCTCGACGCGCTCGCTCGGACACGGGAGCAACTCGTGGCCGAGCTGCATCGACGTATCGTCGGACAGGAGCGCGTGATCGAGCTCTTGCTCGTGTGTTTGTTCTCGGGAGGTCATGGTTTGTTCGTCGGCGTACCCGGCCTTGCAAAGACATTGCTCGTCAGCAGTCTCGCGCAAGCCCTGGATCTCCAGTTCTCGCGCATCCAGTTCACGCCCGATCTCATGCCGGCGGACATCACCGGCAGCGAGGTGCTCGAGCAGGATCCCGTGACCGGCAAACGCCAGTTTCGATTCATCGCTGGTCCGGTGTTTTGCAATCTGCTGCTCGCAGACGAGATCAATCGCACACCACCGAAGACCCAAGCTGCGCTGCTCCAAGCCATGCAAGAGGCGCGCGTGAGCGCGGGCGGGCAGACTCACACCCTTCCCGTACCGTTTCACGTGTTTGCCACCCAAAATCCCATCGAGCAGGAAGGCACGTACATGTTGCCCGAGGCACAGCTCGATCGATTCAGCTTGCAGATCCGCGTCGACTATCCGGACGAAGCATCCGAACGGCGCATCCTCGCTATGGGCATGACACCCGAAGTCGTGCTGACACCGCTACTCACACCGGCTCAGCTCGTGAGCCATCAAGCGCTGTGCCGGAGAATCCCGACGCCCGATTCCGTGCTCGCGCACGCGGTGGCCCTGCTGCGAACGAGCCGACCGGCGGATCCGAGTTGTCCCCCGGCGGTGCGTGAATTGCTGCGCTGGGGCGCAGGACCTCGTGCAGGGCAACAGCTCATCGCAGCCGCACAGGCCCGTGCAGCTTTGCACGGCCGACCGGCAGTCACCGTGGAAGACGTCCGTACGCTCGCTGGGCCGGTGCTCGAGCATCGTTTGATCCCTAGCTTCGCAGCCGAAAGCCGCGGCGTGTCGACACAGGACATCATGCGTCGAGTGCTCGACGCGGTGCACGTGTGAGCACAGGCGAACCGACGATTGGATCCATTCGTGCCTCCGTCTGCCCAGGCAAGCTCGCTCGGGGAGCTCGTACCCGCAACCGTGCGGGAGCTGCTTCGCGGTCACGTGCTCACGCTTTCTCGTCCGGTGCTCGGACGCCGTCGCGGGCTGCATGCTTCGCTGCGCGCGGGCACGGGCCGAGAATTTCGCGACCACCGTCCTTACGTTCCCGGGGATGATCCTCGCCTGCTCGATTGGCGTGCGATCGCAAGGCGTGATCGTCTGGTGCTGCGCCAAAGCGAGTCCGAAGACGAGCTCGATCTCGTGCTGGTATTCGATGGTTCCGCCGCCATGAGCTATGGAACCGACAGCGAATGCAAAGTGGTGGTCGCACGAGCAATCGCCGGTGCGTTGGCGACCTTGGCTTCGCGGCAGGGCGATCGCGTCGGTCTCGTCATCGGTTTCGCCGGACGCATCGACGACCGTTTGCTTCGACCCGTCAATGGCGGCGCGCGCCTGGAAGCCATTGCGAGGCACTTGCTCGCGCTCGAGCCAACGGGTCAATGTCCGTGGGACGAGCTGTTTACTCGCCTTGCACCCCGCTTACCCGCACGCAGCCTCGTGGTCGTGTTCTCCGATCTACTCGATCTCGCGAGCAGCTCGGAGCAGGCCGACGCCGTCGACGAAGCTCGCCTTGCCTCGTTGGCACAGCTTCGTGCGCATGGGCACGACATCGTGCTTACGCGTGTGTTGCATCGCCACGAGCTCGAATTTCCCTGGACCAGTCATCGACTGTTGCGGTTCGAAGATCCCCGTGGGGTTCGCGCTGCGATCGAGTGCGTGGCCGCACAGGTTCGTGACGCCTACTTGGTGGCTTTCGAACGGCACACACGCTGGCTCGAGGAAACGTGTGAATCGACGGCACTGCATCTTCATCGTGTGATCACCGACGAACCGCTCGCTGCAGTGCTGGTTGGCCTGCTCGAAAGGATTGCCGGAGGAGCCGTCATCGAGACCCGGCCATGAGTTTTCTTGCGCCACTGGCTCTCTTGGGACTGTTGGGTCTCGCGGGTCCCATCGTGGCCCACCTTTTGGGTCGCGAACAGCCCAGGCCAATCGCGTTCGCAGCGGTACGCTTTCTCTCACCCACTTGGCAGGTCGTCACGCAGCGACGGCGTGTTCACAGTCGGGCGCTGCTGGTCGTGCGAGCAGCGTTGCTCGCGCTGCTGGTCCTTGCGTTGGCACGACCCGTGTTTCGCGGTGCCACGAGCTTCGCCGTAATTGCAGAGCCACACGACGCCGTGGTTGTGCTCGACGTCTCGCGCAGCATGGATCTGCGCGTCGACGGAATGCGAATCATCGAACACGCGATCGACCGCATCGAGGTGCTGCTGGCAGGTTTGCCGGCAGGATCACGCGTGGGATTCCTATGCACCGATCCCGACGTTCCACGGCTCTCGTTGGAAGCCGGATCAGAACGCATTGTCAGCGTCATTCGCCAGCTCACCGATTCCGATCGACTGCTACGACCCGGCAGTTGGCCGCTGGCGTTGGGCCTCGACCCTGCAATCGCACTCTTGCGCGAATCGAGCGTCCACGACCATCGCAAGCGGGTCGTCTACGCGGTCGGGGATGCCACGCTCGGGGGCTTGGGCTCGCTGCCCGGCTCGCTCGATCCCGACATCATCCTCGTGCCTGTGCCCGCTTGGGGTCAGCTCGACCTCCCCGCGCAGGTGCCCGAGCACGTGAGCGTGGACTCCTTGGTGGTGGGGCCTGCTCCGGACATCGATCCGACAGCCACGCGCATCAGGGCGATTGTACGCAGGCACGGGGACAGCGATCCCGAGCTCACGCAGCGACCCGTAGCCGTGCTGCTTCATGTCAACGATCGCGAAGTTGCACGTGCGGCGGTCTCACTTCCGTTCGAGACCGACGTACCCGTCGAGTTCACGCACATGCTTCTCGGAGGGACTGAACCACAGGCAGCGACGGTATCATTGGCACCCGACATCGACGATCCACTAGCGAGCGACGATGCTCGACATGCCTGGTTGTCAGCCGCAGTGGGCCTCGAAGTGCTGGTGGTGAACGGCGATCCGAGTCAGCTACGTGCACACGATGAGGTGTTCTTCTTGACGACTGCGTTGAATTCCACCGAGTCCGGTAGGAACATGCACGTAGGTACACTCGCGCCCGATCAACTCGAACAACGCGTTCGTGAACATGGGGGCCGTGCACTGACGAACGTGGACGTGTTGGTGCTTGCCAACGTGCGCGCTCCCGAACCGGACATCGCACGTACAATCGTCACCGCCGTACATCGTGGAATGGGCTTGTGGATCAGCGCAGGAGATCGCGTGGACGCTAGCGCGTACAACGAGCACATGAACGACGTATTGCCACTTCGGCTGCGCGAATCGGTGGTGGTAGGGACCGCGCCAGGACGCACCGAAGCGCGTGTGGAAACCATGGCTCCGGCCGATCTGACCCATCCTGCCCTTCGTGGACTCACGGGGGACCTTGCATTGTCGTCCAGCCGCGCCCGTCGCATCTTTCTACTCGAACCCGATGCTACCCGCGATGCCCGAGTGGCGCTCGCGTTCGGCAGCGGCGCGCCAGCTCTCGTAACGCGACAGGTCGAGCTCGGCAGAGTCGCGTTGCTCACGACCAGCATCGATCGCGACTGGGCCGACCTTCCGCTGCGTCCGGGATTCGTTGCGCTGGCGGAACGCACGATTGCCTACCTCGGCGGTGGCTCGAGCAGCACCAGTGGCTCACGAATCCTCGCCGGCGAGCCCAAGGCGTTTCGCACTGCACAAGCCATGACGATCGTGCAGCCGTCGGGCCAGCGCGTCTCCATTGCACCCGACGCCGATGGTGTCGCCCAGTTCAGGGATACCTGGACGGTCGGCCACTATCGTGTGGCCGAAGCCGACGACGAAGCACGTGAGCGTGGTTTCGTAGTCGAGGTCGACCCCGCCGAGAGCGATACACGCTTCGTGGCCCCAGCATTGGCCCAGCGGGACGATGACCAGTCGCCAGTGGTACCGCTCGTGCCCAGTTGGCGACCGATCGTGCTGCTCGCGGCTATCTTGCTGGCGTTGGAGGCCGGACTGCGATGGCGGCTGCGGCGATGACGGACGCAACCACTACCGTCACATCGAGCGCAACCGTTGTGCCAAGGCCAGGTGCTCTGGATAGGGCGGTCCGTCGATCCCATCGATCCCATCGACCCTGTCGACCTCATCGAGCGCGCGTCGTAGCGGCGCAAATCGGTGCTTGAGCGCCACCAAGCGACGCAGCGGGTGCTCGAGCAGCGCATCTTTGGCACGTTCGAGCACATGCAGGACGTGGTCGCGCAGGTCGGCCTTGCGACACACGAGGAACGCGTCGAGTCCAGCCGTCAGGCCATCGTGCACCAGCCGCTCGGGGGTGAAATGCTCGGCCACGGCTTTCATCTCGAGGTCGTCACCGAATACGACCCCGTCGTAGGCGAGCTGTTCACGCAAGATCGCCATGATCTCGGGTGAGATGGTAGCGGGTCGGTGTTTGTCCAGTGTCGGAAACATCACATGGGCAGTCATCACACTGGCGACACCCGCGTCAATGGCCGCGCGAAACGGCACCAGCTCGACCTCGCGTAAGCGATGGATGTCATGAGCCAGGCTCGGAAGGCGAACGTGGCTGTCCAGATCGGTGTCTCCGTGTCCAGGAAAATGTTTCGCACACGCGGCCACACCTACGGCTTGCATGGCGTTCACGAACGCCATCACGTGTTTCGCGACACGCGTCGGCTCGCGTGAAAAGCTGCGGTCACCGATGACGGGATTTGCAACGTTGGTGTCGACATCGGCTACCGGCGCGAAATCGAGATGGATCCCGAGGTCGGCAAGCTCTTTGGCAAGCGCACGGGCCAGCTCGCCGGTGAGCTTTGGGTCATCCAACTCACCGAGCGTCCGCATGGGCGGCCAGATGGTCCACGGCTCGCGAAGTCTCTGTACCCGTCCTCCTTCTTGGTCGATCGCAAGCAAAACCGGAGCCTGTTCGGGTGCGGCGGCATGGATGCTTTGGCACAGCGAACGTACTTGGTGCGGATCACGCAAATTGCGAGCGAACAGCACCGTTCCGCCAACACGGCCAGCGGAGAGCAATCGCTCGAGATCTCGCGGAAGCTCGACCCCTTCGAAGCCGGCGAACAAGAGCTGCCCGGGTTGCCAACGCGGGTCCATGGCGGTCGAGGGTACACCAGAGGTTGCTCCGGCAAACCAACAGCAGTCGTGTTAGCGTGCGCGCGCTTCGAATGCCGCTCCCTCTGCACGCGCCAACGCGGCAGGCTTCACGCTTTGCACTGACACTGGTCGTGATGACGGCCGTGCTGGCTTGGGTACGTGCAGTCGCAGCTCAACCGGGCATGGGGGGACCCATGGGCCCGGGCATGGGTCCCATGGGTCCGGGCGCGGGTGGACCGGGACAACGCAAGGAGAAAAAGGAAGGTCCCGCAGAAGAAGCACCGAAAGACGAACAGGCGCTCAAACCGATCGAGCCGGTACCGGCTCAGCCCGAGGGTTATCGGCGCGTACAGCTGTTCGAGCTGCATGGGTATTTTCGTAGTCGATTGGACTACTTTCACCGGCTGGACATGGGTTTGGAGCCCCCGCTACTCGGGATCGACAACGACAACAAGTTCTTCCGACCTCCGTCGGAGCACTACGAGACCAATCCCGATGCCCAGGGCGACACCACAGTGGACAATCAGGTGAATTGCGTCGCGCGGCTCGGCACACGAGATGTCAACGCAGGGAAAATCGCCCAACGCTGCAATCGACGCAACGGCTTCGGTAGCGCAAATCTCCGACTACGGCTCGAGCCCACCATTCACATCTCGGACACCATCAAGGTACACGCGCAGATCGACGCGCTCGACAATATCGTGTTCGGCAGCACCCCCGATAGCTTCGCGGGTGACAATCCCTTTGCTCCGATCGACATGTTCACGCGCACGCAGGTACCACCCACGGCCGGTTACAATGCCTGGCGCGACAGTATTTTGGTCAAGCGCGCCTACGCGCACGTGCGCTTCGGATGGGGGCTCGACATCAAGGTGGGCCGAATGCCATGGCATTGGGGCATGGGCATCGTTGCCAACGACGGCAACGGTTACTACCGGGGCGAGCGGGGCGACATCGTGCGCATGCTCGACATGGACTATGGTGATTCGATCGATTCCGTCCGGCTGGCATACAACGTCGGCCGCGACCGCAGGAGCACACACGAGATCGCCGCGTCGTGGGACTGGGCCTCGAGTGGACCGACGACCTCTCAACTGCTCGGGCCAGCATGGGATTCGGGCAACCTCGTTGGTCAGGACTTCAGCATCGAGCGCTACGACAACGTGTACCAATGGAGCCTCGCCGTGTTGCGGCGGGACTCGGTCGACATGCTGCAACGCAAGCTCTCGCTCGGCACCCCTGTGGTCAACTATGGTGCGATCGCCTGGCTGCGTCATCAAACCATCGCACGGCCGATCGGCGCGCCGGGGCTCGGTGACGGGCTCGGCACCAACCCGGCCTACCTCGAGGATTACGAGGGTACGCCCGATCCCTACCGCCATAACGGCGTACCACTCGGCAACGGTGACAGCGATTCCGAAGGCGACAGCGGCTATCAGAACTACGCCAACATGCTCGTACATCGCCGCGCACTCGTGTTCACGCCAGACGTGTGGTTTCGCGTCAATTGGCGCACGCTGCGGGTCGAGCTGGAGGCTGCGGCGGTGATTGGACGCTTCTATCACCGCGATCTAGATGATGCTCAAACGCCAACGGGTTCCAACGACTACGAGCAAATCGAATCGTACGGTGGGGCATTTTCACAGACGCGTCTGACTCAATTCGGCTATGCGCTCGAATTCAAGTACGGTTTGTTCCAAGATCGCTTCCACATCGGGCTCGACCAGGGCTTTGCGAGCGGTGACGAGTCCGACAATCCGCGGCACAACTACCAAAATCCACTGCTGCGCCCTTCGAGCGCGGGCAACACGACGTTCAGTCAGTTTCGCTTCAACCCCGCGTACATGCAGGACTTGCTGTTGTTCCGTGAGTTCTTCGGCACGGTTTCCAACGCGGCATACATCAAGCCGTGGGCGGCGTTTTACTTCTTCGACGGGAATTTCAGTGGCAGGCTCGACGTCGAATATGCCGTCGCCCATCAGCGGGTCTCGACGTACGCGAACAAGCAAAACTGGGGCATCGAGCTCGACGCCGCGTTTCGTTATCATGATCGCCGCGAGCCCGTGTTCATCCAGCTCCAATACGGCGTGTTGTTTCCGCTGGGAGCGTTCAATCGTCCCGACAACCTGTATCCCGGAGCTTCCAACGACCCCAAGGGGGACGCCAAGGCCGTGCAGACCATCCAGGCTCAGCTCGGCGTGCGGTTTTGAACACTGCGACGGCCGCCACTTTTCGTGAGACGATCGGTGTCGGTGGTCGACTTCATGGTCGACACGAACGAGCACCCTTGAGCAAGAGCAGACGCAACGGTTCTCGATGGGCTTGCAGTGCCTGCGGCGCAACTGCGAGTGGATGGTTCGGCCGATGTCCTAGCTGCGAGGCCTGGAACACCATCGAGGAAGAACCGATCATGCGGGTAGCTCGTGAGCCGGCCAGCTTCGCCGAGAGCCACCCAGTGGCTGCGACCGATGCGGTCGAACGAGAAGCCGTGCTCCAGCGCCGGGCGACAGGCATCGGCGAGATCGATCGCGTGCTCGGCGGAGGCCTCGTACCGGGAAGCGTGATCCTATTGGGTGGCCCGCCGGGCATCGGCAAGTCGACCCTGCTGCTTCAGGCCAGCGCGGGGATCGCAAGCGACAAAAAGGTTTTGTACGCGAGCGGAGAGGAATCCATCGCTCAGGTCGCGTCACGCGCGAAACGTCTCGCCGCGATCGTGCCGTCGTTGCTCCTGCTTGCGGAGACCCGACTCGAAGTGATCCTCGGTGCGGCGATGCAGGTTCGTGGCGACCTTGCGGCATTGGTCGTGGACTCCGTACAAACCATCTCGAGCGACATACACGAAGGCTTGCCGGGCAACGTCACTCAAGTGCGCGCCGTGGCCGGCCAACTGATCGCGTTCGCCAAAACCCATGAAATCCCAGTTGTGCTCGTGGGTCACGTCACCAAGGACGGCCAACTCGCGGGACCACGTGTGCTCGAGCACATGGTCGACGTCGTGCTGGGCTTCGAGGGTGAGGATCAACACAGTGTCCGGCTGCTGCGGGCCACCAAGAACCGCTTTGGTAGCACCGATGAGCTGGGCGTGTTCGAAATGACGAGTGCAGGTCTCGTGGAAGTGCAAAACCCTTCGGCGGCATTTGTGTCCGGCCAGCGACGAGACACCATAGGATCGTGCATTACCGCCACATTGGAAGGCTCGCGACCGCTCTTGCTCGAGATCCAAGCGCTGCTGGCTGCGAGCTTCGGCGGCGCACCACGTCGCAACTGTGTCGGTGCCGATCCAGCCAGGCTAGCCATGCTGCTGGCCGTGCTCGACCGTCATGGTGGCGTGTTCGTGCTCGACCAAGACGTCTTCATCAACGTCACCGGAGGCATGCGTCTCGGTGAACCCGCGGCCGATCTCGCGGTCGTGCTCGCCATCGCTTCGAGTCACATGCGCCGGCCGATCGCAGGCGATACGTTGGCGCTCGGCGAAGTTGGTCTGACAGGCGAGCTCCGTCTCGTACCACGCGTCGATGTTCGTGCAGCAGAAGCTGGACGGTTGGGCTTTCGCCGGGTACTGGTGCCTGCGGGGGTACGAAACGAACAGCAGCTACGACCCGACACGAACGTACGTGATATCGAGCTTGTCAGCGTGCACACGGTTGCGCAGGCGATCGATGCCTGTCTGGAAGCGTGAGCGCGGCCAGCCGCAACGAACAGATCACTGTTCGAAACAGTAGAGCGCAAGCGGCGTCCCGCAACCTGGAGTGATGTTGTCCGTCCAAGTTTCGTCGGCCGCGTAGGAAGCACCACAGCGTCCCGTGCTGCCTCCGTCGGTCCATCCACCGCAGGTTGCCGGCGCAACCGAGCCGTCGGCTAGGGTTCCCGTCCAGACGTCGTGAAGGATCGATCCGCCGTTTTCGTCGAGGAAGATCGTGGCCTCCAGGCTGCCGTCGAGCAGATCCGCACGATCGACGGCAACCAACGTCCCGTCGACGAGCTCGAACGGGCCGCGATCCAGGTCGAGGCGTTGTGCCGCCGATTGCGAATCGGTCGATACCCAGGCCCGCCACGTGCCCCCGAGTCTACCAACATCCGCCCGCTGGCCACATCGAGCATCGGCACCCTCGGGACCGCCGAGGTTCCCGCTGTAGAACTCGCTGGTGACGAACACGCGGGTTCGCGACATCGACGATCCCTCGCTGCTACTGGTGCCATCGGAACCTTCGGAAGTCCCCTGCACGGTGGTTTCGGTCGACGAAGTCGCGGCTTCCGATTCCATATCGGCTCCGCCCAACGTCTCCGTCGACGAGCTTTCGACGTCCGACTCCGGCTCGCCGCTGGTGATCGAGATGGCCGTGGTCCCCGCGGTCATGTCCGAATCTTCCGCTGTCGATCCAGACGTTGCGTCGGAAGATGCATCCATGGCCGAGGAATCCGAGGTCTCGTCGGGTTTCGCAGCACAGCCCGCGAGCATCAGCCACCAAAGCGAGAGCGTGCGGACGGCGAGTCGAACGAATGGCAAAAACGTGATGGTCCTCGACATGACAACGTTGTACCCGCCTTCACGCCCGTGCGTTGGTCTTGCCGCTGTGAGGCTTCGTTTGGGAACGTACGCCGTTTTTGCCGTCGTCGGCGTCGTGTGGGTCCTTGCCGTGGCCAGCCTCGGCGTGTTTTGCCGATGCCACCGGAGCTCCGATCTCCATCCGCTTCAAGCCGCTCGCGGCCAGGATCTCCGCCTCGATCTTTTCGGCGATGTCTGGATGCTCCTTCAGGAACTGCTTGGCATTGTCCCGCCCTTGTCCAACGCGGTCACCCTTGTATGACAGCCACGAACCACTCTTTTCGAGCACTTTGGCGTCGACACCCATATCGACGAGGGTTCCTTCGCGGCTCACGCCTTCGCCATAGGTGATATCGAACTCCACCTCGCGAAAGGGCGGTGCGAGCTTGTTTTTGACCACTTTGACGCGCGTGCGGTTTCCAACCACCTGCTCGCCGTTCTTGATGGCCCCTACTCTTCGGATGTCGAGCCGTACCGAGGCATAGAACTTGAGCGCGTTGCCACCGGTGGTGGTTTCGGGACTACCGAACATCACGCCGATCTTCATGCGCAGCTGATTGATGAAGATCACGAGGGTACGGCTACGTGCGACCGAACCGGTGAGCTTGCGTAGCGCCTGGCTCATCAAGCGTGCTTGCAAGCCGACATGGCTGTCACCCATTTCACCTTCGAGCTCGGCCTTGGGCGTGAGCGCAGCGACCGAGTCGATCACGATGACATCGATGGCTCCGGAGCGCACCAGCATGTCGCAGATCTCCAACGCCTGTTCGCCATAATCGGGCTGCGATACCAGCATGTCGTCGGTTCGTACGCCAATCTTGCGGGCATACGTCACGTCGAGCGCATGCTCGGCGTCGATGAACGCACATACACCGCCGCGTCGCTGCGCTTCGGCCACGGCATGCAAGGCAAGCGTGGTCTTGCCAGAGGACTCGGGACCATACACCTCGATGATGCGGCCTCTCGGCAGACCTCCGATGCCGAGCGCGATGTCGAGTGCGAGCGAGCCGGTGGGGATCACCTGAACTTCACCACTCGGGAGCTGGCCATCCAGAGCAAGCCGCATGATGGAGCCCTTGCCGAATTGCTTTTCGATGGTAGCGAGGGCGAGGTCGATGGCGACTTCGCGTTGTTTTTGTGGGGTTTGGGCTGGTGTGTTGGACATGTTCGATTCCTTCGCGGGATGAAACGGGCAACTACAGAACATCGACGAGCTCGTGCTCGCGCAAGCGATCCCACACGAGCTTGGTGGCCGACAGCGCTGCGGCATGGCGGATCACGGCTCGGCTGCCGAACAAGCGTAGCCGTTCGTGACGCAGTGCAACGCCATCGTCGAGCGCGATGTGGACCGTTCCGACCGGTTTTTCGGGCGTTTCACCGCCAGGACCAGCGATCCCGGTGATCGCCACGGCGAGATCGCACGCGAGCTTGGCCCGAGCGCCACGCGCCATCGCGCGCGCGACATCTTCGGAAACAGCACCGTGGACTTCGAGTGTCGTGCTCGGTACCTCGAGCAGGTTTCGTTTGACGGCATCGTCGTAGGCCACGATGGCCCCACGAAAGCACGCCGATGCGCCGGGAACGGATGTCATCGACGCTCCGAACATGCCTCCGGTGCACGACTCCGCGGCGCCCAGGCACAGCCCCGCACGTGTGAGCGCACCCACGACACGCGTGGCAAGGTCGACATCGCCAATGCCGTACAGATACCGGCCCGTTGCAGCCAAAACGGCATCGTCGAGACTCGCGAGCTCCATCTCGCTCGCACGTGTACCGTCGGCAGCGAGCACCGACTCGAGGATCACGTCGACTTCGGGCATGCGAGCGCGGTAATGCACCAACACCGCAGCGAGACCCGACGAACGCGCCCGCGCGGCTGCCATCACGGATTCGATGCGCTCGGCCAATACGGATTCCCCGATGCCGATGAAACGATAGATGCGGCGAGGAACGGGTTGCCCACCGACATGTTCACGTAACCTTGGCTCGACCTGTTCGAACATCATGCGTTCGAGCTCGCGCGGTACGCCCGGCATGCAAAACGCCAGCGTGCCTTGCCCCGTTTTGTCGCGGATCGATACAGCAAACCCCGGAGCCGTGCCGACGGCGTTGTCGAGACGCGTAGCACCCGCCGGCAAGTCGGCTTGCTTGAGATTCGCTGCGGGCATACTCCTTCCGCGCGACGTGAACCACGCTTCGAGCGAACGAACGACCTCTGGATCTCGTTCCAAATCTCGCTGAGCGGCCTTCGCGACGGCGGCTGCCGTGAGGTCGTCGGTGGTCGGTCCCAAGCCGCCGGAAACCAGACAAATTGGCGCCACCGGAGCAACTTCCTCGAGGGCCATGGTGATCTCGTCGAGCCGGTCACGCACCGAGACCGCCCG
>Ga0187893_10006472_pt1 | contig 20032 bp, 14 predicted proteins | sample MA1701074metaG_FD_139574 | JGI IMG/M metagenome (GOLD analysis project Ga0187893, IMG submission 139574) | White microbial mat communities from a basaltic lava cave in the Kipuka Kanohina Cave System on the Island of Hawaii, USA - MA170107-4 metaG ...
CCAGGAACCGCCCCGCAACACTTTACGAACCTCCGATTCATCGGACCAATCTGAGCACCACTCCCACACATTACCCAGCATGTCGTCGACGCCTTCGGTGGTGGCACCCAGCGGGTACAGCCCCACAGGCGTTGGCCGGCCAACGTGCTGGTTATAATTCGCGCGTGTTTCATCGATGGGATCGTCACCCCATGGATACGTCGCTCCCTTTCTCGTTCCCCGCGCCGCACGCTCCCATTCCGCTTCCGCCGGCAGCCGTCCCCCGACAGATTTGCAATATGCCGCCGCTTCCCACCAACTCACTCCCGTTACCGGCCGGTTCCCGTGCGATTGCTGATCCTCCCATTTGCGCGGTTCCTTGAACTTGCCGAAGCCGCCCGTCGCGTGCCAGTATTCTTCGTTTTCGTATCCGCCTTCGTCCATGAATTTGGCGTACTCCTGAACGGTAACGGGATAGCGGCCGATTTCAAGCCCGTGGCCCTTTTCGATTTTGATCCAGTTGTCCCGTTCCAGGCGCGGGTCGCCTACCTGACCCAGCGCCTCCGCCGCTTCGATGCGCGTATTAATGTCGATGGCAGCGGATTGCACGGGGTCGAACAGGCTCTCCATTGCCAGCAGGGTTTGTTCGTAGCGAGGATCCTCGGGTTTCTTGTAATCCATGCGCTCCAAATCCCGCATCATGGCCCCCAGGAGTGCGGCGCATTGCGCTTGCGCGGGCAGTTTGGGCTTCTTACCCGGTTGATCAAGGATCGCCTTAAACAACCCATCGACTTTTTCGCGCCCCTGCCTGTACATCAATACGCCACCGAGCAGACGCATCACTTCCCGCCATTCCGGTTTGTAGAGATTGCCACCGGTGATGACGCTTTCCTGCTGCCGTGCCTCCCCGAAGGCGGCGATCTGCCGCGCCGCCAGATACTCCAGAAACGTGAGGTGCCAGAACTGAACCTCGGCGCCGCGGCTGATGATGATGCCACTGTCGGTTTGTTCCTTTTCGAGGAATTCCCCGGCTTGTTGGGGGCTCTGGAATTCGGCTAGAAGCTGGTCCGCGGCCCAGCCTTTGCCGGCCTGCCTCTTCCTCCCGCCCGAATCTGCCTGCATCGCAAACGCCAGCTTCTGTAGCAGATCAAGGCAGCGTTCCGCCTTGACGCGCCCGGGTTTTGACTCACGAGCCTTGGCCAGCCACTTCAGAATCTCCTCATAGAGTTCCACCCTGTGCTGGGGAAGCTCGCGATTGTTGGCCTGTAATACGGCCAGCGCTGTCAGCATGACGGGGTTCTTTGCAAGGTCCCGGATGTCTTTGCGGCTGCCGATGGCCAGTTTGAGTCTATCCCGGAAAGTTGCAGCCTTATCGGGCTCGCGCTCGTATAGCGCGCGCGACCACTCATTAAGAAAAGCGTGGATGGCATCGTCTGAGAGGTCCGCCAGGCGGACTGTTTCGAATCCGTTCAAGACAGCTTCGGTAACCGGGCGCGTGGTTATTACGAAGTGGCACTTGGGATAGTCGATGGCGGCTTGCTCGATGAGCCGCACCATGTTTCCGCGGGCGGCCGTGCCGGGCGCTTCGTCCAGGCCATCGAGCAAGACGCGGCAGGGACCATTTTGCAGCTTCTGGCGCCAGAACCGCTCATCGAGCTTCCAGTTGTGGTCCAGGGCCTGCTGTCTGAGGAAGTCGAGGAGCCAGGTTGGATTATCGGGTGCAGCGCGATGATTCACGTGCGAGTTGATGTGCTTGTCCAGCTCGAAGACGCTGATGAGGATAGGAAAGGACGCGTCCTGGAAGCCCAGGAATGCCGCCGCCGCAGGGCCGGATTGGCACATTTCGAAGGCAACGCGGCGCAGGAACGTCGTTTTGCCCGAGCCGGGGTCGCCGACGATCAGCAGTCTGCGCTCCGCCAAAGCTTTCTGGAGCGGCACTTCGCGTTGGTGCTCGATTGCATCTCCGCGCGTATCCTTGCTCCAGGCGGTGGTTAGAGGAATGTAGATTTGACGGATCTCGAATTGCTGAGTGGGGTGACCAGCGATCTGGATGCCTTCGATCTTGATGTTGCGAGTGCTTTCGCGGAGCTTGTTGAGGTAATCGGAGGGGTTGCCTGGGGGTGGGGGGCCGAATTCGGGGTTCCGTTCTTTCCACTCTTTGAGAGCCTTGTAGACCTGGTGGTTTACGTTGTCTGTTGTGGCAAATTCAACCGTGGGATATCTCGAGAGCCATTGCTTGAAGGCTTTGAGCTGCTCGATGTCTCGATTCACCAGGTCTGGCGGCTCACTGCGGAGGCGGTAGTAATCGCAAAGCCTTGGCGGCCATTGCCAGGTGTCGTCATCCTCTTTAACAACGAGCGCGATGACTTCGATATTTCTGGCATCGCGGGCGTGAAGGCATTCGAGCCAGGTGAAGCTCTTCGATTCGGTGTCCGGCGTAGAGCCGTAGCGCTGGGCTACGAGGACGACGAGCACGTCGGCTTTGTCCACGTATTCGAGGCATTTTTCGAGCGAGTACTTGTCGCCGCTGGGTGCAAAATCTTCCATGCCAACGGCCAGGAACCCAGCACTGCGGGCGGCGTCGATCGCGGCGGTGCGGTATAGGGGCAGGTCGCGGCGAGTGGAGGAGAGGAAAACCGTGGGCGCGCCCATGCTTTCGGGTATCGTAGCACTGTCAGAGAAAACCCGGTCAATCACGGCCAAGTCCGCGAGTTTGCCGGAAACCGAGCCGCGTCGACCACTATAATTGAGCAACACCATGAATCTCATCGCAGTCGTGTTCCTGACCCTGGCTACGACGCCCGCCCTGCTGGCGAGCGTCTCCGTCTATGTCGGCAAGAACCTCACCAAGGACGGCAGCGTGCTCCTGGCGGGTTACGGCGACGAGCCGTCGAGTCATTGGCTGGTGATCGTGCCACGACGCCAGCACCCAGCCGGCGCCACGATTTCGGTTGGCGGGACGGCAGCGTCTCGTCTGCCCGGTGAACTCATTCAAATTCCGCAGGCGGCGCAGACTTTTCGCTACATCTCGATGGATTATTCCTACTACTCCGGCTTTCCGGCGCCGCTGACCAACGGTGGCATGAACGAGCACGGCCTCGCGGTGCGGGATGTCGCCCTGAACTCCCGCCGCGAACTCGTGGAAATGACTCCGCAACCGCAGCGAGGTCTGAACTACAGCGACGTGGCGCGAATCGCGCTCGAACGGGCGCGGACGGCGCGGGAAGCAGTCGACGTCTCGATCGAGTTGATCAAGCGGCACGGCGATTTCACTTACGGCGGCAATTCGCATGTGTTTGCCGATCCGAACGAGGGATGGGTCCTGCTGACGTTCGCGGGCGGGAAAGGTTTGTGGGTCGCGCGGCGGCTCGGTCCGAATGACATCTGGCTCAACTGGCGGGGTAACACCGGGCTCGGCTATGTGCAAACGCTGCCTGACGGCTGGCGCAACAATCCCGATTACCTGGCCTCGGATAACTTCGTGTCATTCGCGGCCGGGAAGGGCTGGCACACGCCCGGAAAGCCCTTCGATGTCATTGGCGTCTATTGCCGGGACCGGTCCGGCGAACCAACCGGCGGCGAAGCACGACAGGTCGAAGCCGCTGTTCGTGCGGCGGCCGGCAAAGTTGATGTTCACCTCTTGATGGACCAGTTGCGTGCGACCGGCAGGGACTCGTCCGGATACGGTCAGGTCGCGCACCTGCGGGCTGACATTCATCCCCTTCTCCGCACGCTGTGGGTCGCGGCAGGACCGCCGATCACCGCCGGGTTCGTTCCCTGGCGGATCGGCGTCGAGTCAGTGCCGTCCGAGTACCGGCGACATCGTTATCTGACGGCGGGGGAAGCCGAGCGGTCAAGCGTCCGGCGCGAGGATCAGGGCGTGGAGTCGACCCGTTATGTCAACCGGGCCGTGAAGCGGCTCCTTTATATGGTGGAAGAACACCGTAGTCAGTTCCTGCCGGAGGTGAACGCCGCGCTGGCGGCGTTCGATAGACAGCAACTGGCGGCGCAGCCGGCGGTCGAGCGGACCGCAAAAATTCTGCTGGACGCCCGTGAAGACGCCCTGGCGCGGCGCTATCTCACCGAACAGGCGCACATGGCGGCGGGCGATGCGTTGCGTCTTATCGAAGCGCTGGCCGCGAGCATTGAAGCGCGCACGAAGGTGCTGCACGGCATCCGGCCCGCGGAGAGCGGCAAGCCGTAAACCAGGGCGTCGATGCAGCATCCTTTTGATGGGCCGCCCAGGCTTGTGGCTATTTTGAAAAAACGATTCTGCCGTCTACGATGGTCATCGTGACCTGCGCATTCAGAATTTGGCGCGGGTCGATTTCGAGCAGGTTCCGGTCAAGCACGGCCAGGTCGGCGAGTTTGCCGGGTTTGATTGAGCCTCGGGTTTCGCCTTCAAAGGCGGCGCGCGCCCCGTTGATGGTGTAGGCCTGGAGCGATTGCTCCATCGATATCTTCTGCTCCGGGAACCAGCCGCCTGCCGGCTGCTGTTTCACCGTCGTTCGGTTCACCGCCGCATGCAGCAGATACTTGGGATGAACCTGATAATCGGCGGCGAAGCTTCCGCCCCAATCGGAGGCGAAGACCAGGGTCGCGCCATGGTCCAGCAGAGACCGGAAGGCGTAAGCGCCTCTTGAGCGATCCCTGCCGATGCGCTCCTCCATCCAACGCATGTCATCGGAGAGATGGTAGGGATTAACTTCGGCATATACGCCCAACTGGCGGAAGCGCGGGAAATCGCGCGGGCGCACCACCTGGCAATGAATGACGCGGTAGCCGTCCAGGGGGCGGCCCAACTCCTTCATCAGACGCTCGTAGGTGTCGAGCATCAGCGCGACGCCTTTATCGCCGATGGCGTGGACGTTGGCGGGGAACCCGGCGCGCCGCGCGATCCGCAGGAAGTTGTAAATCTTCTCCATGTTGGCGTTCTTGTAGGGGGGGTGCGGATCATCGCTGGTGTGGTGGCGGTAGAAACCGTAATTGCCGGGCTGATCGTTATAGGAATCGAAGAACAGCGCCGAGTGATTACCCATGATGCCGTCGATGTAGCCTTTGAATGCGCCCCAGCGGAGCCGCGCGTCCGCTTGATTGGTGAAGGGGTGAGCGCCCAGCCGGAGCCCCTTTTGCTCAAACTCGGCGGCCCGGGAAAGATCGGCGCGCAGCCAGACACGGACAGTCAGCTCGCCGGATTTTTCGAGCGCGGCGTAGCGGCGCACCTGGTCGTCCTGAACGATGTCGTGCACTTCGGTTATGCCGGATTCACGCAGCCGCTTCAGCGCTTCCCGGAGCTCGCGCATGCGGCGCGCTTCGGATTTGGGTTTTACCGCCGCGTTGAGCCGGTCGATCGCCGCATCGCCCCTTTCAAACAATCCCGTGGCGGATTCGATGCCCGCCAGCTTGAGTGCAACGGCGTTCGCCAATACGAGGGCGCCGTCGAAGCTGCGCAGCAGAACCGGGTGGTTGGCGGTCAGCCGGTCGATCCCCGCGCGCGACGGACGCCAGCGCGTCTTTCCGGGCGCCGATGCCGCGGCGCTTCCCATCGCCCATTGTTCGTAAGCGCCCCACATGCCGCCGGTGATCCATTCACCGGGCTCGAGAATGGCGCTAACGCGGCGCAGCTCATTCTGAAGTCCCGCGTCACCGGAAACGGAGAGCAGGTTGGCGTCGATCAAAAAGCCGCCGGCCGTCGCCATGTGCGTGTGCCCGTCGACGAAGCCGGGAACGACGAATTTGCCGCCAAGGTCGGCGACCTTGGTGTTGGGGCCGATGTGAGCGGCGGCTGCGGCGTTCGTTTCAAAAACGGCCGTAATCCTGTTCCCCGTGATGGCGACGCCCGACGCCCACGGTTGTCCTTTCTCCATGGTGTAGACGCGTGCGTTGCGTAGCACCAGCGATGCGGGCTGTTGCGCGAAACTTGCGGCGGTAATGGTAAGCGCCAGCGCGAGGGCGGATGCGTGCAACCGCCGGGTGAGGCGGCTGGGCGGGGTCTGGCCTGCATGACGCGCCGGCATGACGTTATAACTGTAAAACCACGCCTTACTACTTGTAGCCCCGAGGATGTGGCCGGACACTGAAAGCATGATCGATTTTCGCACTTTCCTAATCGCGGGGATCCTGTTTACCGCCTCTGGCCTGGCCAGCGACTGGCCCCAATATGGCAACGATCCCGGCGGCGCGCGCCACTCTCCTTTGACCGATGTTACGCCGGCCAACGTCACCCGGTTGCGCGTGGCGTGGACCTACCGCACCGGGGACATTGTGGACGGCCGCGGCGCGCGCAGCTCCTTCCAGGCCACGCCGCTTCTGATCGATAACACGTTATTCGTCGCAACTCCTCTCAACCGCATCATCGCTCTCGATCCGGAGACGGGCGCCGAGCGCTGGAAGTTCGATCCGAAGATCGAGCGGGACGGTAATTATGGCGACGGGCTCACATGCCGCGGGCTGGGTTCGTGGAAGGACCCACGTAACGGCAGGCTTTACTTATATGTTGCGACGCAGGACGGACGCCTGATTTCCGTGGACGGCAAGACAGGGGGCGCGGTCTGGCACGCGAGCCTTGTGGATAAGATCGAGCAGAAGTACCGCGGCGAATATCACTTCACCTCTCCGCCGGCCGTGGTGCGCGACACGGTTGTGGTGGGCAGCTCCATTAACGACAACAACCGCACGAATATGCCAAGCGGTGTGGTGCGCGGCTTCGACGCGCGCACGGGCGCGCCGCGCTGGGCCTGGGATCCGATTCCGAAACAGAAGCAGGACCCCGCCTATGCCAGTTGGGAAAAAGACAGCGCGCTCCAGACCGGCGCGGGGAATGCCTGGTCTCTGCTTTCGGCGGACAACGAACGCGACCTGGTGTTCGTTCCGACCGGCAGCCCAAGTCCGGATTTCTTTGGCGGCGAGCGATTGGGCGACAATCGCTATGCCAATTCCGTTGTGGCGCTGCGCGGCTCAACCGGAGAACTGGTCTGGCATTTTCAGACCGTGCACCATGACTTGTGGGATTATGACGTGCCCGCGCAGCCGATACTACTCTCGCTGCGCAAGGCGTCCGCGATTGTACCGGCGCTCGCGCAAGCGACCAAAATGGGGCACCTGTTTCTGCTGCACCGCGAGACCGGTAAGCCGCTGTTTCCCGTCGAGGAGCGGGCCGTGCCGCAAACCGACGTTCCCGGCGAACGCACCTCGCCGACGCAGCCGTTCCCCACCATTCCTCCGCCGCTTGCACCAAGCGCCGCCGTCAAGCCCGAAGATGCGTGGGGAATGGTTTATTGGGACAAGAAGAATTGCCGTGAGACGATCGCCTCGGCGCGCTCGGAAGGCATCTTTACGCCGCCCAGTTTGCGCGGAGCGATCGTGGTTCCGGGAAACATCGGGGGCTCCAATTGGGGCAGTTTGTCCTATGATCCGGGCCGTGGGATCGCGGTGATCAACCAGACCCGCATGCCGTTTTATGTGCGCCTCTACCGGCGCGAGGATCTGGACAAGGCGCGCAAAGAGAACCCCGACAGCGAGTTTGCACGCATGCTGGGAACCCCGTATATCATGGTGCGGCGGCCGTTGATTTCCATGTTCAAGCTGCCCTGCACGGCGCCGCCGTGGGGTGAACTGCTGGGCGTCCAGTTGGCCACGGGCAAGGTATTATGGCGCGAGCCGCTCGGCACCATACGCGATCTGGCGCCGGTGCCATTGCCGATCAAATGGGGAACGCCGAACCTGGGAGGTCCGATGACTACAGCGTCCGGCCTTACTTTTATCGGCGCGACCATGGATCGCTATCTGCGCGCCTTCGACACGGCCACCGGTAAGGAATTATGGAAAGGCCGTCTGCCTTTCACCGCCAACGCCACGCCCATGACGTATCGCGCGCGGCCAGGCGGGAAACAATTCGTGGTGATTGCGGCGGGCGGACATGCTAAACTTCCTGGGAAACTGGGGGATCATGTCATTGCTTACACACTGCCGTAAAGTAGAAAAGCAAAGCCGTTTCCTCGTGGTTGCGCTGGCGGCGGCAGGCGGGTTGGCGGGCCAGAATGGTCCCTACGTGCGTGATTGGAAGCCGCCGGCCGGTGAATCGGCATCCAAGCCCCGCATGGCATGTTCCGCGCTGCGCAGTTTGACCAGCTACGAGTTCACGATTGTCTCGGCGGAGCCGGAAGCAGCCGGGGGCCTCGAATTCTGCCGTGTGATGGGGCATGTGCAACCGGAGATTCGCTTTGAGGTGAATCTGCCGGCCGAATGGAATCGCCGGCTGTATATGTTCGGCAACGGCGGCTATGCGGGAGAGAATCTGGAAACGCCGGGCCGGAAAGCACAGCGTGACGCCGGGTTGAAACTGGGGTTCGCCGTCGCGCAGACCAATACAGGCCATGACAACGAAGCCGAGCCGCTCGGATCCTTCGCCGTCAGTTCGCAGAAGCTCTACGACTACGCGTTCCGGGCGGTTCACGTAACGGCGGAAACCGCCAAGCGGCTGGCCGCGGCCTACTACGGAAGCGGCCCCTCGAAGTCCTATTTCTTCGGCTGTTCGACCGGAGGGCGGCAGGCCCTGATTTCGGCGCAGCGGTTCCCGGACGATTTCGATGGGATCGTCGCCGGCGCGCCGGTGCTCGATTTCACCGGGACAATGATCGGGTACGTACAAACTGCGCACGCCATGGCAACCGCCGCGATTCCGGCCGCGAAGCTGATGACGCTGGCGCAGAAGGTGTACGAATCCTGCGATGGCAAGGACGGAGTGAAAGACGGCTTGATCGAGGATCCGCGGCGCTGCGGATTCAGCCCCACGCGCGAGTTGCCGAAGTGCGCCGGCGACGGCGACGGCGACGCCTGCTTCACGGCCGCGCAGATCGAGACGCTGGAAAAAATTTATGCCGACGTTTCGGCAAACGGAAAGCGGTTGTTTCCCGGATGGCCGGTTGGCGCTGAGGTGGCCGGTTCGAACGGCCGCAGCGGCTGGGATGCCTGGCTGGTTCGAGAAGGCGGTCCGCCCATATCGGTTCTTTTCGCCGAGACGTTTTTCCGTTACCTCGCCTTTCCGAAAAAAGACCCCGGCCTGACCCTTAAGCAAGTGGACCTGGGGAGGGATGCGCCGCGCCTTCAATGGATCCGGCAAGTGCTTGACGCCACCGATCCGGATTTGTCGCGGTTCCGTGCGCGTGGGGGCAAGCTGCTGATGTATTTCGGCTGGGCGGATCCGGCGTTGAACCCGCGCATGGGGGTTGAATACTACGAATCGGTAATGCGCAAAATGGGTGCGGCCACTCAGGAATTCTTCCGGCTTTACATGATGCCGGGAGTTTTTCATTGCGCGGGCGGCGTTGGCTGCGCTGCCTTCGACCCGATCGCCGCGCTGATCCCGTGGGTGGAACAAGGCCGGCCGCCGGAGAACCTGGTGGCGTCGCGCGTCGAGGCAGGGAAGCTGATCCGGACGCGGCCGCTGTGCGCCTATCCGCAAGTGGCAAAGTATCAGGGAAGCGGCAGCATTGATGAAGCGGCAAGCTTCCGATGCGGCGCGCAATGATGCGGTTGGCGATCGCGGCGCTGCTCTCACTGCTGGCCAGTTGTAGTGGCTCCCGGCAGGGAACCAGGCAAACAATAGCGGCGGATCACGTCATCGTCAGCCCGGCGTGGCTGCGCGCCAACAAGCAACGAGTCATCGTCGTTGAAGCAAGTTGGGCAAAAGCCGAAGACGCAAAGGATTATCTCAGCGGACATATTCCGGGCGCCGTGCACGCAAATACCGATGATTTTGAGAACGGCTATCCCCGCTGGCATCTTCGCGCGCCGGCGGAGCTGCATACCGCGATCGGAAGACTCGGCATCGGACCCGAGGCGGCAGTTGTTGTTTACGGCAGAAAAACCAACGCCGCCGCGCGGGTTTGGTGGGTCCTCCATTTTGCCGGAGTTCGCGATGTTCGTTTTTTGAACGGCGGCTACGAGGCCTGGATCCGGGCAGGCTATCCTGGAGAAGCTTCGGTGAATGTGCCTCGACAGGCTGTGTTTTCAGCTCCGCTCCGCGACTGGACACTTGCCACAACCGGCAGCATCCTCGCCAGTGACCGCGACCGTGCGGTATTGGCGGATGTGAGGAGCCGGGCGGAGTTCGATGGGAAAACCAGCGGTTATTCGTACCTCGAAATGAAGGGCCGCATTCCCGGAGCGATTCCCATTGATGATGGCGGCGATTCCGCCGGCGTGTATCAGAATCCGGCCGACGGCTCGCTTCGGCCCATCAATGAGATTCGCGAGCTTTGGCTCGAGCGGGGGCTGCCGCTTGACGGCGGCAAGGAGATCGTCTTTTACTGCGGGAGCGGCTGGCGATCGAGTCTCGCCTTCCTCTATGCGGCGGCAATGGGGATGCGCAACATCCGCAACTATTCCGACGGTTGGTCCGGCTGGAGCACCATCTATACTCAGGACCCAACTCATAAAGGCATCACTCCAGGCTGGCGGCAAAGTGCTTCGCCGAATCCGGCTATCGCTTTCACGGAAACTGTCGCACAATAGGGACGGAGGCGACTTCGTGGCAACCGAACAATACGACGTAGCCGTCGTCGGGTCGGGAGCGGGCGGCGCGACCGCGGCCTACGTGTTGGTCAATGCGGGCTTGAAGGTGATCCTGCTCGAAGCGGGCCGCAACCTGAATCCGCCCAAGGATTTTCTTACACACGCCATGCCGTACGATCTGCCGTTCCGCGGCAACGGCAAACCGGGCGAGTACGACGGACTTTGGAAGATCAACGAATACACCGCGCATCTTTACACGAATCCTCGTAACGATACCTACGATTCGATGGAGCGGTTTCACTGGACGCGTCTGCGCGCGGTTGGCGGACGAACGAATACGTGGGGGCGCTCCTGCTTCCGGCATGGCCCGATGGATTTCAAAACGAAATCGACGCAAGGGTTCGGTGAAGACTGGCCTATCAGCTACCAGGACCTGGCGCCCTATTACGACAAGGCGGACCGGCTGGTGGGCATCAGCGGGGAAAGCGACAACTATGTCAACATGCCCGACGGCGTCTACGCGGCCCCTCCGCATAAATGGCGCTGCACGGAACTCGATCTCAAGAAGAGACTGCAATCGATCGGCGTACCGCTGGTCAGTGAGCGCACCGCGGTGCTTAGCGCTCCTTATGACGGCCGTCCCGCCTGCCATTACTGCGGCGCTTGCGGCCACGGCTGCGACGTACGGGCGCGATTCAGCTCACTCGACGTGATCATTCCCAAATTGCGGAGAAAGTCCAATTTCACCTTGCGCACACACGCCATCGCGCACCAGGTGCTGGTTGACGAGAACGGCCTGGCGCGCGGCGTCTCCTTTGTCGACGCCTTGAGCCGCAAGGATTACGAAGTGCGAGCTCGCGCCGTCGTGCTGGCCGCCAGCACGGTGGAGAGCGGCCGGATCATGCTGAACTCGAAGACGCGCTTTCATCCGAGCGGCCTCGGCAACTCGAGCGGGCTGGTGGGACATTATCTAATGGACAGCGTCAAGAGCGGCGCCGTGGTGGGCGTTCTGCCGGAATGGAAGAATCGCAAGCGCGCCAACGAGGATGGCGCCGGCGGCTCGCATGTCACCATCCCCCGCTTCAACTATAAGCGGGAGAATAACTACCACGGCGGCTACTTCATCCTGGTGGGAAGCGGTTTCGGCCGCGGCCTGACCAGCGCGGGAGGCCTAACCGGTTGGGGCGCGAGCTTGAAGCAGCAGATTCGCGAGCGGTATGGCGCGACGCTCAGCTTGCGCGGCTACGGCGAGCGGATGCCGGTTTTCGGGAACAGCTTTGAGATCGACCCGGATCACAAAGACACTTACGGCATCCCCCAGGTGCGCTTTCGCTGTGGCCATTCGGAGAACGATTTGAAGATGATGGAGGATATGTACGGCTGGATGGAGCGCATTCTGCGCGGCTGCGGCGCCGGGATTCTGCCTTATCGGAAGATGCTCGAGCCGTTGGGCGACGCTACTCATGAATGCGGCACGGCGCGCATGGGCGCGGATCCCAAGACGAGCGTGCTCAATTCCTGGTGCCAATCGCACGACGTCAAAAACGTCTTCGTCACCGACGCGAGTTGTTTCGTGTCGCTGCCGGGAACCCACGGCATCACTACCTGGATCATGGCGCTTGCCTGGCGGGCGGCCGAGTATCTGACCGAAGGAATGCGCAAAGGAGAGATCGCATGAGACGCCGCGACGCGATGAGTCTTCTGGCGGCGGGCGTGCTTCCCGCGCGTCTTGCCAGGGCCGGTCAACAGGCACATACGCTGCGTAAGAACCCTGCCTCCTACCGGCGGCAGTTTTTTTCCGAAAGCGAGCACAGCCTTATTGATGCCGTCGCCGAGATGATCATTCCCGCGGATTCGTATTCCCCGGGAGCAAGGGCGGCGAGAGTGGCGGATTTCATCGACTTGATCGTGGCAAATAGCGCGCAAGCCGCGCAGGCGCGTTGGCGGGAGCAGATTGCCGCGTTCACGGCGCTCTCTTCCCTGCCCTTCATCGATTTACCCGAAGCCGGAAAAGCGCGCATCCTCGATCTGGCTGCCGGAGAGGAACAATCCCCGCGAACGGACGCCGGACGCTTCTTCGCCGCAATGAAACAGATGACCGTGTTCGCTTATTACAGCTCCGAACCCGGTATCCGCAAAGAACTCGGCTATCTAGGAAACCAGGCTCTATCCGGTTTTCCAGGGTGCCGGGCATGAACTTCGTTATCCTTCTGCTGGCGGCGTCCACGATCGGCTGGACGCAGGGCGTCACCGTGAGGACAAGCGCAGTGAGGTTTCAGACGGCGCCGCTGACGGGCGAGGGTTCCTTGGCCAATCAGGCTTTGAAAGCGCGCGCCCTCATCGCGGGTGACGTGCACCGGCTGCGTGCTTTCGTGCTCGCCGAGGAAGACGCAACAGTCTTAGAAGACATCCTCAAGGCGCCGGCAGTAGCGATTGTGAAAGTGACGGGGTTACCGCTCAAGGGCGCCAGGATTTCTTTGGAGGCGGTCACTTCGGGCGGCGCCAACCCCCACGGGCTCGTGTTTATTTCCGGACAGGGCGGCAGCGCGGCGCAGGCAACGCCGTTGGTCAGACCGGTGGTGGAAACCTCATTCCGCAATCTCGATACGGCGCTTCAGGCGGCGCAACTCGGCGCACAGGATGCGCTTCAAATGACGTGCTATCTCAGCTCACTCGACGAAATCGGCGCAATCGGAGACCTGGCCGCGGCGCGGTTTCCCCGTGCCGCGCGCAGCTTCGCCCAAGTGCCTGTCCCTCGCGAGCGCGGTTTTGCCGAGTGCGAAGTAATTGCGGCGGCGCGCCAGGCAACTGGGTTCTTCAACCCGGACGGTCTGACCGCGTCGCAGAACTTCACCCACGTGGCGGGAGTCTCGACGCGGCAAATGGTATGGAGCGGAATGCATCTGCCAACAGATTGCAGTGAGCAAGGCGTACGGGAAATGTTCAGCAAGCTGAGTGGGACTCTCAAGAGCCACGGCGCATCCATAGAAAAGGTGGCGATGTCTTATCTTTATCCGAACAGCGCGCGCGGCACGGAACTGACGCGAGAGCTGCGGTTTGACTACTACTGGCGAAGCCAGCCGCCGGCGAGCACCCTCCTTGGTTTTTCGGGATTAGCGGCGGAAGGCGCCTGCACGGGTGTTGAAGTGGCCGCCCCGAAGTAGAACAGGGTTGGTTAGCCGGTGACTTTCTTGCCTGAGCCGAACAGCGAGCTTGACGGCAGCATGGAAAAGTATTCCGACAACTTGCTGTTTTTCTCCGTGGTCACGGCTTTTTTGTCGAGCAGGAATTGAGCCAGTTGGGCGAACTGGCGTCCGAGATCGGAGCCTGGGTCTACGGGTTTGCCGGCGGTAACCGCGCGATGGACACCCTGATAATCGTTGGCGAACGTCATGGTAATAGGCAGACCAAGCAGATCCTCGATCTGCTCGCGGCTGACGATGGAGCGTTTCTGGCAGCGATTCAGCAGGACGGAAACCCGGCCACCAAGCTCCAGAGTACGGATATAGGCCAGTTTTTCCCGAGCCAGATGGAGAGAAGGAATCTCGGGTGTCACCACAAGAAAAATGACCTTGGAGTCATGCATGGCCTCGACTGAGTAGCGCTCGAAATTGCCGGAAAGATCCAGAACGACGGCCCTGTAGTTGCGGCGGGCGAATTCGAGGATATGGCGGATGTGTGTGGGCTCAACCCTCAGTTCGGGGTTGATCTTTCCCGCGTGCAGCACATCCAGATTGCCGATGGTAGTTACCAGTTGAGGCCAGATGTTTTCATCGATGCTGAAAGAGCGCTCAGCGGCGTCCAGCAGCGAATAATTGTTATCCAGTTGCAGCAGGAATCGCACCATGCCGGAGTTCATGTCGGCATCAATGAGCAGGGATCGTGTATTGGGCAGCTTCGATACGGCAATGGCTGCGTTGGTAGCGATCGTTGTCGTCCCTACGCCGGGTTTAGCAGGTAAGAAAGAGAAGACCAGGTCGCTATGGTCCATTTGAATCGGACGCCGCTCCAGGGTGTCCCTGACTCTGACCAAGGCTTCGTAAAGCAACTGCCTTTGAAATGGAGGCGCCAGAAACTCGCGGATACCGCTGCGCATCACCTCCAGCAAGGTTTGCGGATCGGCGGTGCGATTGATCGCCACCACCTGGATTCCGGGCAGTTGCGCCTCGGCAGCCACCACGATCTCCAATGCGCGGCTTAACGATTCGATGCTTAAGAACAGCACCTCAGGCGCGTTTGCACGCAGCATGCGCATTAATTCATTGGCCGTCGGATAGCGGGAGATGGTTCGAACGATGCCAACTCCGCCCAGTTCAAAAACGGATTTCTCCAAGAGTTGTGACAACTCTTCGTCCGCACAGATGATCGCTCCCTTCAGCATCATCACTCCTATGAATCATCTTAGATGTTTAGCTGGCGTCCAGGAATAAGAACAAGCGACGAGCGAATCGGCTGAAAACCCCTTAGGCATTATGCTAAGGGATATTGCCCGTACTGAGCAAAACACCTGAGAGCTATCTCGCGCCCGCTCGCTCCCTCTTACGCCTAACATCATCATCAGAAACATCTTCCATTTGCTCTCATCGGATCGGGAAACCAATAGATGAGACTGACAGGATTTTCGCGCCAGCCTCTTTCGATCAACTTGGCGCAGAGGCGGCTGTGGGCTCGTTCAAACCTTCTGCAATTGGGCCAATTCGGCGGCAGTTTGCTTCTCGATATCGGCGTGAAGGCTGTTTCCATGCGCATCCATGGTGACGATCGCGGCGAAGTTCTCCACTTCGAGCCGCCACATCGCTTCCGGAATGCCGAATTCCATCAGGTGTACGTCGAGAACCCGCTTGATAGTACGGGCGTAGTATTGGGCGGCGCCACCGATGCCATTGAGATAAACGGCTCCGCACTCTTTCAACGCAGCCAGCGTTTTCGCGCCCATCCCACCTTTACCAACGACGACCCGAACGCCGTAGTTGCGAATGATGTCGGCCTGATAGGGCTCCTCGCGAATGCTGGTGGTGGGTCCGGCCGCCTTGCTAACCCAGCGGCCGTTCTCTTTGAGCATCACAGGTCCACAATGGTACAGCACGCCTCCATCCAGACTGACTGGCGGCGGATTTTTCATCAGGTGGGCGTGAACGGCATCGCGCCCCGTAAAAACTTCTCCGCTGACCAGCACAACATCGCCGACTTTTAGCGCCCTCACCTGTTCCTCGCTGATGGGGGCCCGCAAAACCACTTCGCGCCCGCTGAGCGGAAATCCTTCGCCGCGAGCCATTTTTTCCACCTGCCGCTCCGGGTCACGATAAAGCCAGCCGGTAATGGCGCCGGAGTGGGCGTCCAAACGAATTCCCAGCCGGCGGAAGGCCCAGCAGTCGTACGCCACGGAAACAAAGAAGCTGGCAGGCAGGCGGTTGGCGGCGGTGATTTTACATCCTATCAAGGAAGCCTTACCTCCGAAGCCCATGGCGCCGACACCCAGCCGGTTGGCTTCTTCGAGGATCTCCGCTTCCAGCCGGGCCAGCTCGGGATGCCCATTGACGTCATCAAGGGTCCGGAACAGCTCGTTCTTGGCCAGCACATAGCCGTGCGCGCGGTCACTGCCGATGCACACCCCGACTGCGCCAGGCGCGCATCCCTGCCCCTGCGCCTGCCATACCGCGTGCAGGATGCACTTTCTCACGCCTTCCAGGTTCCGGTCGGCGCGGCCCAGATGGTCCAGCGTGCACGGCAACGAGTACTGAATATTCTTGTTCTCGCAGCCGCCGCCTTTCAGGATAAGCTTGACCTCCACTTCGTCCCGCTCCCACTGCTCGAAGTGAATCACCGGCGTATCGGCGCCCAGATTGTCGCCGCTGTTGAGGCCGGTGAGTGAATCAACCGAGTTAGGACGCAGTTTGCCGCGGCGTGTCGCCTCCGCCACGGCGTTATGAATTGCGGCCTTGATCGCAAGCTGGTTCACGCCGACAGGAGTATGAACGACAAAAGTCGGCATCCCCGTGTCCTGGCAGATGGGACCGGCGTCCTCGACCGCCATATCAATATTTGCGGCGATAATATCGAGCGCCTGGGAAGACTGTGTGTTCGGCGTCTCCTGATCGAGCGCGTGTTTCATGGCAGCCCGCACATCGGGCGGCAGATTCGTCGAGGTCTCCGTAATCAACTCGATCAGGCTGTTTTCAAGGAATTGCATTCATCGGCTCCGGATATTTCATCTTAACCTGATGCGAACGCTGCCGTTCATTGCATGCTTAATGGCCGGATGCGGACTGGAGAATTCGACAATCACCTGCGTTTCGCGGATCTGCTTCACTTCACCGGCCAAGGCTTCCGCGATGACGTCGGGAACCATCACCAAGGCCGGCTGTCCGGGCTTGATTCCGGCAAGCACGCGCGGTTCCGGCTCGACCACAATGTGGAGGATGCCGGGATCAACGGCGATCTGCACCAGATCGGTCATCGTGCGGCTAACCTCGGCGCCCGGCTCGACGCCGAGCTTGATCACGGTCCCATCGGCCGGGGCCAGGATGGTTCCGGCCTCGATTTCGCCTTTGGCGGCTTCCAGATCCGCGGTTCGCTCCTCCAAAGCGGCCTTGGCGCTTAGCAAATCCGAGTCGATCTTCTTTGCCCGTTCCTCCATTTGGAGAGCCATTTCCGAAGCCGTCTTGGACTCCTCGCCGGCGGCCCGGTAGGCCTTTTCGGCCTTCTCGAAATCCAGCCGCGCGGCGGCGCCTTCGCGAAAAAGCATCTGTTGGCGAATGTATATTTTTTCCAAACGAACCGACTCGCTCCTCGCCCGGCTTGCTTCGGCATCGGTGCGAGCCGCTTCCAGCCGGGCCGCAAGAATTGCACCCTCCAGAGCTGTCGTCTTATTGCGCGCCCGTTCCAACTCCGCTTCGGCGAGTTCTTTTTCCGATTCCAGACCGGAGTTGGTAATATGGCCGAGAGGCTGGCCTTCAAGCACTTCCTGGCCCGTCTCCACTTCCCAGACATCGAGGACGCCGTCAATGGGCGCCGCCACCGGCACCAAGTGCGCCGCCTGAATCTTTCCCGCGAGCGTAATCTCTTCCTCGGCCAGGACGGATTCGGCCGCTGCAATCGGCTTGGCAGGCTCATCCGCAGTTCTCCTCAATAGCGACAAAGCGCCAACCCCGATGGCCAGAAATATCACGGCGCCGCCGAGCAACAGCCATTTGCCACGCATAAGCCGATCATAGCTGCAATCGCGGACGGTAACCAATTCAAAGGCTTCGGCGAGGTCGCAATCTGCTGCAAGCAATCGATCGCTCCGGCTAGGGAAGCGGCGCCAGCACTGGCATTACCAATACTGAAACCAGAGCAATGCTGCGGCGTCCAGCAAAGCGAGCAGCACAAAGCTACGTAGCGTCCACCCTTGCGCGGGAATGATTTCGCTGGTTGGGCCGGTATGCGCCCACAACCGCCAGGCGGCCCGGAAGGCGAAGCTCCAGGCAATAAGCCCAAGCCAGATCGTCCTTGGCAACCCCAGGAACGGCAGGGCGCCTTGACAGACAAATGCCGCCAGAACCAAGACAAGAAACACTCGGGCAGCCCGGCGGCGTCCCAGCCTGACAACCATGGTCCGCTTCCCGGCTTGCCGGTCGGCCTGTTCGTCGGGAAAACTCGTTGATCCAAAAGAAGGCCGCGATTCAGAAGCCCGAGCGGAATAGAAATCCGTAAGCGATTCCTACAGCCAGCTCTCCCAAACCAGGATAGGAAAGCTTCAATGGCGGCGCATGATAGAACCAGGCAAGGGCAACGCCTGCCAGACCGAACCAGAGCACTCGAGACTTCCGGCCTGCGCCGCCGCCGCATGACCGACTATAAGGGAGGCTACAGAAGCCAAGGTGATCTTAGGGTCAGCGAGGCGCCAGAAGCCTGTCCAAAATGCCCGGCTCCGCCTGATCACCGGCTGCCGGCAAACATCAGGGCAATGCCGCCGAGGATCATTCCGAGTCCAACAAACTTGGAACGCGTGAAGGGCTCTCCAAAAAAGAGCTTGGACCAGATCAGCGTCCAGACGTAACCAAGTGAAACCATTGGATAAAGGACGGTAAGCTCCCCCTTGCGTACACCCAGGACGAAGAAATAAGAGGAGAGCAGAAACAGGAAAACGCCGCCGAAAAGGTGATAGTTGAGCAGCAGCGTCTTGATATCGCGATGTAGGCGCCCGGCTCCTGATTTGAGAAACACCGCCCCAAAGCTGCCGATAAAGGAAGCAAGCAACACCAGCAGCATGGAGGAAACCGGCGTCCTCACCGTTTACCGCCATTTTTGCCCAGCACGCCGACGCCTGCCACAATCACCAGAATCGCCACCACCTTTAATGGTGTTAATGCTTCGTGAAAGATCAGGCTGGAAAGAATCGTCACCCAGACGAAGGTGAGAGAGATGACCGGATAGAGGATCGACAATTCTCCGTCGCGAAGAGCCAGAACAAGCAGCGCCGTGCTGAGGCCGTACAGTGCATAGCCCGCCAGCAGGTGCGGGTTCATCAACATGGCGATAACGCCGCTTCCGGTAAGCACGTTGGCGCCGGTCTTTATAAGAATCTGTGCTCCAGCACCCAGGATGGTGCAGCCAAAGACCAACGCAATGGATTGATTTCGGCTGAAGCGGAATGACGGCCGCGAGGGCGCAATGCTGGATGCTTGCTCCAAATAGAACTCCAGGTGATTTTCCATGATAACCGATCAAGCAACGGCCCCGGAACCTTGCCGGACCGAGGGGCTGAACGATTGTCCTAGACTGATAGATAATGCAGGATTTCGAAAAGCTGGGCATTTTCTATCTGGGCCGGCTGTATGACCAGGCGGCGCGCAAGCGAACTGCGGAGCTGCTGTTGTACGAGTCGCGCGACCTGGTAACGCACGCGGTTTGCGTGGGAATGACAGGGAGCGGAAAAACGGGACTGTGTCTGGGGTTGCTGGAAGAAGCGGCAATGGACGGGATTCCCGCCCTTATCATCGACCCGAAGGGCGATTTGGGGAACCTCTTGCTGACTTTCCCGGATCTTGAGGGGCGGGATTTTGTCCCCTGGGTGAACGAGGACGATGCGCGTCGAAAAGGCGTATCGAGTGAGCAGTATGCGGTGGAGCAGGCCGAGCTGTGGCGAAACGGTTTGGCCGCCTGGGGGCAGGACGGGCAGCGGATCGCGGCGCTTCGTTCGCAATGCGAATTCTCCATTTACACGCCAGGCAGCGATGCCGGCATTCCGGTTTCGGTGCTACGCTCGTTCGCGGCGCCTCCCAGGGAACTTGCCGAGGATCGGGAATTGATGCGGGAACGGGTGGGCGGCACGGCAACCGCTCTGTTGGGTCTTCTGGGCGTCGACGCGGATCCGATTCAAAGCCGCGAGCATGTGCTGTTGTCGAATCTGCTCGACCACAATTGGCGGCAGGAAAAAGATCTCGATCTGGCCGGCCTGATTCACCAGATCCAGACGCCTCCGCTGGCGCGCATCGGCGTGCTCGATCTCGATGCGTTCTATCCCGCCAAGGAACGCTTCCAACTTGCAATGCAG
>Ga0187893_10006473_pt1 | contig 20031 bp, 16 predicted proteins | sample MA1701074metaG_FD_139574 | JGI IMG/M metagenome (GOLD analysis project Ga0187893, IMG submission 139574) | White microbial mat communities from a basaltic lava cave in the Kipuka Kanohina Cave System on the Island of Hawaii, USA - MA170107-4 metaG ...
AGCGCGCCGTCCACGCGATAGCGCAGGCGAACCATTTTCTCGAATGGCTCGATGTGGATGTCGCTCGCGCGCTCCTTGATGGCCTGGACGAGAATCAGGTTGGCCAGTTTGATCACGGGCGCTTCTTCGGAGGAGGCGGCCAGTTGATCGAGGTTTACCTGCTCGACGGTCTCTTTGACTGTTTCCAGCCCTTCGGCATCGGCGGAGTCTTCAGCCTGCTTGGCGGCATCGTTGATGATGTCCTCCATGCTGCCGGCCTTGCCCGTGTCAAGGTTGTGGAGCTTGTCGATGATGGCCTTCTCGGAGGCGATCATCGCGGACACTTCCATCTTGGTGATGCGACGAACGTCGTCAATGGCCAGGACGTTCAGAGGATCGGCCATCGCGAGGAACAGCTTGTTGTCCAGGCGCGAGACGGGAACAACTTTATGGTTCTGGCAAACGTCCCGCGGAAGAAGTTCGGCGATTTCCGGCGCGATACCACACCGCCCCAGGTTTACCGGCGGCACGTTAAGCACCCGACCCATCGAGACGGCCATGTCGGACTCGGTGACCAGTCCCTTATCGACGATAATCTTGAGCAGGCGCGTGCCTTCCTTCTTCTGCTGTTCGAGCAGTTCTTCGACCTGCTTGGTCTGGAGCAAACCATCTTCCACCAGCGCATCAGCGATGCGTTCCCCGAAACTTTTGACGGCGGCCATGTGACTTCTGTGTTAGCGGATGACTTTGCGAAGGGCCTTGGTGAGGTCTTGTGGCAGCGCGAGGTACCAAATGACCCGTTGCTTGATGGTTTCCTCGATTTCCTGCGCGGCCTTTTTGTTGAATGGATTGGCGGTGGCGACCAGAATGGACTTGCTCATGCGGTCGAACGGCAGGACGCACCAGCGCTTCAAGGTGGCTACTGAAAAAGAGCGGGCCAGTTCCACGTCCACATCGTATCGCTCCAAGGGAAGGAAACCGCTGCGATGTTTGTCGGAAATGACCTTGAGGGACTTCTCGATGGGCAAAATCCCCTTGTCCATCAAAACCTGGATGAACGGCTCGATGATTTTTTCCGGTGGCGTGGACAAGTCCTGTTTGACCCAGCACAGATCGAAGTCTCCGCGCGCGATCAGCTTCGTCTCCACGAAAATCTTGGACATCATCTGGAGGCCGTCGTCGGCATCGGTTGAGGACGCCTTCGCGTCGGATGCCTTGGACTTCGTGGTCTTGGTAAACTGCCGGGTGGCATCGGGCGCTTCCGTCGCGCTGGCCTGAGCGTTGAGCGTATTGGCTTTGGTGACGATTTCGCCAAGGGCGGCGGCCACTTCAGCGTCGTCGGGGCAGCGTTGGAGGACGCTTTCGTATTCGAGGATGGCTGACGAAAGCTGGCCCATCATCACATAGGCCTGGGCGATGCGCTTCGAGGTGTTGATGACCTCCATGTCGCGGCCCAGCTTCTGGTAGGCTTCCTTGAGGATTTCGAGGGACTGGTAATCCTGGGGCTGCGACTGCGTGATTACCTCGAACATCTCAATTGTCTGCTGCAATTGAGCTTCTTCGCTGGCGGATAACGTGCCGACCATGGACATCAGTGTTGTTTCTTTTGTTTACGAACGAACCCGGTGTCGCGCCATCGGGACCAGCGCCGGATCGCCCACAGGTTCAGCAAACCGGAGGCCAAACTGGCTGGCGCACCGGCTCTTGAGACAACTACACCGCTTTAGTCGGCAGAAACCGCTGACCCATTAACCCAAAATCTGAAAAGAAACCGTTGGCATCACGCTGTGCCCATGATACAAACCCGCTCCGCTCCACGAGGGGCGGGAACAACGCTCGAAGTACGATTTAACCTCTAACTTATTTAAGTAACCCATGTCACAACACCGCAGTCTGCGCGCAGCCAGCACCTCTGGCGCGAAGCGAAATGTTCTCAAGCGTTTTGAACGCGTCGCTCTGCTCCAAAAACGCGGCCAATGGAAGACGGGCGACCGTGTCACCGGGCTGCGCAAAACAAAGCCCGAGGCGTAGGTCATTGCCAATCGAGCATTGCCGATTGCCCATTGTGGAATAAACGCGCTTGCTGGTGTCGGAAACCAATCGGCAATCGGCAATCCTCAATCGGCAATCCCAATGGTGCGCCTGCAAAAGTATCTCGCCGAAGCTGGCGTTGCTTCACGCCGGGCCAGTGAAGAAATCATTCTCGCTGGCCGCGTCCGGGTAAACGGCCAAACCGTCCAGACCCTCGGCACAAAAATCCAGCCCGGCCATGACCAGGTGGAAGTCGATGGCCATCCGCTCAAGCCCCGCCGCAAGCTCTACATCGCGCTCAACAAACCCCCCGGCTTCCTTTGCACCCGCAACGATCCGCTGGAGCGCCGAACCGCTTCGGATTTGCTGCCCGCAGAGTGGAACCATCTCACTACCGTGGGCCGGCTCGACCGCGACAGCGAAGGTCTCATTTTCCTGACCAACGACGGCGACTTCGCCCTGCGCCTCACGCACCCGCGCTACGGTGTGCGCAAAACTTACCGCGCCACCGTCGAGGGCCGCGTCGAGCCGCCCATGCTCCACAAGTTTCTTACCGGCATTGAAGACGCCGGTGAAACGCTCAAGGCTGAGAAGACCCGTCTCATTTCCGCCAACAACAGCCACAGCGTCGTTGAACTGGAACTGGGTGAAGGGCGCAACCGCGAAGTGCGCCGGTTGTTCGCCGCGCAAGGCTTGAATGTCACGCGCCTGCAACGCACGCAAATCGGGCGGATCAAAATCGGCGAACTGCCCGTTGGCAAATGGCGGACCTTAAACGAGACAGAGGTGGCATCTCTCCTCACCGCCGCGCCTTCCCCCGGGTTGAGCCGACTCGGTTCGTCCGACAACCGCAGGCAATAGGCTTTATCCACTTCCTTCCGCCTGAGCCAGCGTCCGGTAAATCTTCGCCCGGTTGATGCCGAGCAGATCCGCTGCTTTGGAAACATTCCCTTGCGTCTGCGCCAATGCGCGGTGAATCAGCAGCAGTTCGGCCTGCTCCAGGTTCAAAGGCAAATCGGTCGTAGCGCTCGTCGGTGAGGACGCGCTCGCCGGCTGCGGAGCCGTGCCCGCTGTCGCCAGCGAAAGCTTCAGGTGCGCGGAGCGAATCTCTTTGCCACCGCTCTCGATGAGCGCGCCCTCAATGACGTTCTTCAACTCGCGCACATTGCCGGGAAACGCATGATTCATCAACACTGCGAGCGCCCCGGCCTCCAGGGCGGGTGCCTTCACACCCATCTCGGCAGCGAACAGTTTCAGGAAATGCGCCGCCAGCAGCGGGATGTCCTCTCGCCGCTCGCGCAATGGCGGCGCGACTACGGTGAACCGCGCCAATCGAAAGTAGAGGTCCTGCCGGAACTCGCCCGCCGCTATCTTCTTCTGGAAATCCACGTTGCTGGCCGCGACCACGCGGACATCGACCTGTTTCTCCTTCGTCGCGCCCAGCGGTGTCACGCGCCTGTCCTCCAACACGCGGAGCAGCTTCGGCTGAAGCGCCGCCGGCATTTCGCCTATTTCATCGAGGAACAGCGTCCCGGCGTGCGCCAATTCGAAATAGCCCTTCTGGTCTGAGTGCGCTCCCGAGAACGCCCCCTTTACATGCCCGAAGAACAACGACTCCGCCAGGTCGCGCGGCACCGCCGAGCAATTCACCGGGATGAACGGCCCCTTCGCTCGCGGCCCGCCGGAATGAATCGCCCGCGCGATCAGTTCCTTGCCCGTGCCGCTCTCGCCCGTGATAAGCACGCCGATGGTTCCGGCCTGGTGTGCCTTGCGGATGTCCTCGACGATTTTCGCGAAAGTGCCGCTCTGCCCCAGCATCCCGGCCACGCCCCAGCGCTCGGCCTCGCGACTGGAAATAAGCGAAAGCTGCGAATCCGCCGTGGCCAGCGCGTCCTCGGCCTTCTCGCGCCGCGCCATCTCCGCCTCCAACTCCGCGTTCTTCTGCTGCAATGCGCGCGTCAGCCGGCTGATCTTCAAATGCGTTTCCACACGCGCCAGCACTTCCTCCATTTGAAACGGCTTGGTAATGTAATCCACGCCGCCCGCGCGGAAGCCCTCCACGACACTTGGCGTTTCATGCTGCGCCGTGATGAAGATGATGGGAATACTGCGCGTGACTTCGTTCGCTTTCAACCGTCGGCACGTTTCGTAGCCGTTGAGGCCAGGCATCATCACGTCGAGCAGGATCAAATCCGGTTTTGCGCGCCCCGCCAGATCGAGTGCCGTCTCGCCATCTGGCGCGAGCAGTAACTCGCAACCTTGTGGTTCGAGCGTCTGGGCGAGGAGATTCCGGTTCGCCGGCACGTCATCCACAATCAGGATCGTCGCGTCCATCAACGGTCATTTAACTCCGAACCCAGTTGCTCAAGAAAGCGCGAAACGGCCCGCATATCTCCCTCCTCCACGAACCGGTGTAGCTGAGCGGCCAACTCACTGCGCTTTCCACCCAATCGATCCAACTCTTCGCAACACTGTTCCAGTCGTGTTTTGCTGAATCGCGCGGCGGCCTCACGCAGACGGCCCAGCAATTCGGCGGGCAGTTTCACTCCCATCAAATCAGGCCCGACCTCGCTGCTGCCCGTTGCCGTAGTGGACTCGAACTCCACCTGCAACAACCGCGCCAGACATTCGCACACGCTCTCGAACCGGAACGGCTTGGCGATGAAATCATCGAACCCTGCATCCAGGTAACGCTGCCGGTCCTGCTCGAACGCGGACGCAGAGAGCGTGACGAACTTAGTGGAACGTCCGCCCTCCGCTCTCATCCTCCGCATCGCCTCCACGCCGTCGATGCCGGGCATCCGGATGTCCATGAAGACGATGTCAGGGTGCGCGTTCGGCGCGAGTTCCAGCGCCTGCTCGCCACTCTCCGCCAGCACCACCTCGCACCCGATGCCCGCCAACATCTGTAACAGCACATCGCGATTCTCCTTCACGTCATCCACCACCAGCGCCTTCACGCGAAAACCTACTGCGAGCCGGGTGGCCTGACCGCTGGATAACGCGGAACCCGGAACCCGAAACCCGGAATCGGTCGCCACCGGTGCGAGCGGCACCGTGAAATAGAACCGGCTCCCGCGTTCTGGCTCCGACTCTACGCCGATCTCGCCGCCCAGGAACGCCAGTTGCCGTCGCGCGATGGCCAGCCCCAGCCCCGTGCCGCCCGCCTTCATGCCGGCCGCGCCTTGGTGGAAAGGCTCGAAGATTTTCTCCCGCGCCTCCGCCGCGATACCCACACCCGTGTCAATGACTTCAAACCGCCATCCCCTCGTAGCAGCCGACGTAAGGAGGCTCTGATCGATTTCATCTTCGGGCTTGCCGGCAACACCGGGGTTTGAAGTGAGCCTCCTCACGTCGGCTGCTACGATCTTCAACCCGACTTCCCCCTTCTCCGTAAACTTCACTGCGTTGCCGAGCAAGTTGATGAGCACCTGCCGCAATTTCTGCTCATCGCCACGCACGAGAAGCGGGTTGAGAGGAGCTTGAGTTGAGAGTTGAGAGTCCGAACCGTCAGCGCCCCCTTTCTCCGCTTCCCCTTTTCCTCCCTGACGGCTTTTCCATTCGACCTTCCATTGAAGCCCCTTCTCCCGGCACCGCGCTTCAAACATCGCCGCCACATCCGACACCAGCGCCCGCAAATCGAAATCCACGAGTCGCAACTCCATCCGGCCCGCTTCGATCTTCGAGAGGTCGAGCACGTCGTTGATGAGCGAGAGCAGATGCTCGCCGCTCTTCTCGATGGTCTCCACCGCGGCGCGCTGCGAGGACGGCAATTCCGACGCACGTTGCAGCAACTGCGCGTAACCGAGGATGGCGTTCATGGGCGTGCGAATCTCATGGCTCATGTTCGCGAGAAACTGGCTCTTGGCCCGGTTGGCCGCTTCGGCCGTTTCCTTTGCGATCTGCAATTGCCGATTTGAAATGGCCAACTCCGCCGCCTTGGCCTCCATCTCTCGTCGCGCGCGCGTTTCCTGTTCCAACATCTGCGCCCGCAGCCGATTCGCCTCCCGACGTTTCCCCGTGTAACGCCAGCCGAAGAACAACGACGTGAGCGCGAGCAACCCGCCGCCGCTGGAGTAACCAATCGTGGCCAACAACCCGGACTCCCGTGCCCGGTCAAAGCAGAACTGAATTGGTTTCGGGCTTACGCTCGGAGACGGCTGGGTAAAAGCCTCACTTAGACCGGTCGGGCGACGGAGCGTTTCCCGGTAGTATTTCAAGGGATACACCTGATCTATTCCGTCGCCAATACGCAGGGCAGCCATCTCGTCGCCCCTTTCTGAACTGTTGTAAATTCCTTGGCCTGGCTTCCAGCAAATCCACTCCTGATTCTTGAATATCCACATGACTACATCAGGCTTTCCCGTAGCGACATCCCACTGGTAAAGGCGGCGAGCCGTCGTCTGAGTTAATCCGGCCAGCTTTTTCCCATCCGGACTGAAGGCCAGTGTTGCCATCGGCAGCGGGCCGGCATCGATCTTCCGAATCACTTGTGCGGTACGGCAGTCGAGCAGTTGGACTGTTCCGTCGTCATGACCTAAAGCCGCTATCTTTCCGTCGTCTGTAACGTCAAAACAGGAGATTTGCTTTTCTGCATCAAAACGAACCAAGCGATTTCCCGTGCGCCAATCCCAGAGATGAAAATTTCCGACGTTGGCAACGACACTGATAAATTTGCCGGACGAACTTAGGTGTAAAAAATCAATCCTCGCCTCCGCATCAAGTTCTCCCAGAAACTGAAATATCTGAAGGTCGAACCGCTGAATCGTCTGGCTGCTGACATTGAAGACCAGTTTGGTTGCATCAGACGAAAAGGCGGCGTGCATTTTCTTTGTGTTCACCGGATAGGGATCAAGAGCTTTTTCCTTTTCATTAAGTGGTTGAAGCACCATCTCTTTGCGCGAAGAAAGTTTTTCACGCACGATATAACGATGGTTTAGGGAGAACGCACGAATGTCACCAGCGTCTTCGTCTTCCTTGGCCTCTTTCAGCACCCTTCCCGTTCTCAGATCGACAACGCGAAATGTGGGATCTGACAAATCGATGTAATTGACTTCCAAGTCGGGTGACACTTGATACGCTTCTCTCACCGGAATATCTCGCCGTTCAATAACGCTCCAATCTTTAGTGTTGACCCACATGGCGTCGTGGTAGTGAAGCAGGAGTAGGCGCGTCGAATCCGAACTGTAACGAACGAGTTTGGTGCGTTCCTCAACCGAGCCGCGTTTGCTAATCTGCCGTTCGCTTAAGGTCTGGCGATGCCCCCACACTGGCTTGCCCTTTGGCAGGCTCAACAGATCTCCACTTTCTCCCACAAACAATGGATGTGTTGGTTCCAGACACCACCAGTCGGGAAGATTATATTCATCTACATCCCTAGGGTCATTGATCGAATAGCGCCTAGGCTCTTCTAGGCGATTCAAGTTCCATAAGAAGTTCGTGATGCCTGTGGCGAGGCCGCCCGCATCATAGTATTCGCAGGCAGTCATAAGTTCATTTCCTCCTGCCCAGGTGACGATATGTGGTGTCCCTCCTTGATGCGCTAATCGGCGCCAGACTTGACCGTTGGTCAAGGTAATGAGTGTGGTAACCCCGCTGTGTTCGCCCACCGCCAAGAGCGGGAGCTTCGGGTGGAGATCCAACGATGCCACAGTGCGTTTGCTGAAATTGGTCAGGTAGGCGATCTGGCCTGAATGAACGTTCCACACTCGCAAATCGAATTGAGGATGAACACAGTTCTCGGAAAACGTATCGTCGCTCCAGTCGAAGAATCCTGGAGCATCTCCATCCGTGCTACGCGTAAGAGCGTCATCTGCTACCGCAATGAGAGAGCCGTCTGCGTTAATACTAAGAGAACCAAGGATGTTGGTGTTTCCGCGGAATTCGCGAATTAGAGACCAGTTGACGGTTTCCCAAACGGTTACGTGATCTCCGGCGGATACGACTGCCATACGCTGGCCGTCTGCGCTGAAGCGAATATGCCAAACCATGCCGAGAACCGGCAATGAGCGTAGCTGATTACCGCTCGCCGGGTCCCACAGATGCACCTGATAATATCCCCCCGTGACCAGAAGCAATTTCGTGGGGTGAAACTGCCAGTCATGGAGGAGGTGCCCCCCGCACTTCAAGCGACGAACGATAATGTTTCGACGTAAATCCCATAGGACAAGCTCCGTTCCTGCGTACGTCTCCTCGGCGTAAATTGTCCCGTCGTGACTCAAATAACCACCTAGACCACCGTCCTGCGGCACGATGTCCAGTGCCGCAGCGCCGGAGCAAGCCAATGGTGACCAGAAGATGACCGACAGGAACAGTACGATGGGAAACGCACAGGCGCTACGAGAAGTAGCGTTCTGAAGCTTTGCCAAAGGCCTGGCAAGATTTACGCGTGATCGCACGCGGGTTTTCGAATGCGCAACCGCGACACGAGCCAAGGCAATAACACCGGCATTCATGTAGGACAATAATGCTATGACTGAAGGGTGCATAAATTGGGAGTTGAAAAATGGTCGAACATTCGCGTTATCGGTATTGCGCCTGCAGCTTTCGCACGCCTTCCAATTGCTTCCTTAGCTCGTCGATGTACCGTATCAGGCAAAGTTTTTTGTCGAGGAGCCGATCAATCACGAGCCTCTTTGGTGGATGGTTGGGTTTGGCTCGCCAGAGTTTGATCTCCTTTTGCAACGCCGCCAAGTCGGCATCGAGCCGGTCGATGCGCACTTGGATTTCCGCCTCCTGCCGGATGAGCGCAGCGTAAGCGTCGGCACGGATTTGTTCGCGGCGGGCTTTGGCTTTGGTGGTCTGCTGTTTCTCGTAATCCTCCACCTCCCTGGCGTCGTAGGGAAAGCGGTCCTTCAATTCGGCTGGCATCTCCTGGCGTTTGAGGCGTTTGAAGCCCAGTTCTTCCTGGCGGATGAGCACGTCCACGGGATTCGATTCGATGACGACGGCGTTGGTGTAAGTTTTACCCTCATAGGTAAAGGGAGGCAGAGTTTCGGCGGCATGGGCGGGAAGGACAAACAACAGCAGGGCGAGAAGGATGATGGCAGCGGCGGCAAATCCATTCCTGGTAGCAGACGAGGTCACGAGACTCTGATCAAATTCGGAACTCGCAATTCGGAGTTCGGAATTAGCCAGAGCCTCCTCACGTCGGCTGCTACGAGTTGACGAACTCGCGGCTATCACTCGATCGGCGAAGATGGCGCGTTGCAGGCGGCTGGCAGATTCGGTGAGAAGGAAGTCACGCAATGCGCGCGACTCACCAAACTTCGCGTTCCACGCGCGGCGGCAGACGAAGGCGAGGGTGAGCTTGAGCAACTCGGAGTTGTGGCTGCGGAAGAGGCGGAGTTTGTCGACGGGGAATTGGGCGTTGGCGCTGAGGTGGCGTAGTGTGGCTGCGAACTCCGCCCCCTCACCCCGGCCCTCTCCCCCGGTGGGGGAGAGGGAGTCGGCTGTGGGGTTGTTGGTTGTGGCGAGGCCACGTTCAGCCGCGAGAAGGGCCGCGATATCCTCTGAAGGATAGCAGCCGCGAGCATAGCAGTAGGTGAGCAGGGCGAGCTTGCGCAACGGGCATTGGCAACCACCGAAGGGCGGGCGGTCATCGTCGTCGTCCGCACTGATCCAATAGAATGTTTCAGCGGCTTCGCGAGAGAGGCGGGCGAGCGCGGCGTCGTCGAGCCATTCGCCGAGGTCTTGCGGAAAGAGCGAGGTGGTGGCTTCCATCGTTTCAGCCACATGCCGAGGCGTTGCAGCCAGTGTTTCGCGCGGACAAAGCTGTCCGCGCTCCGGGCCAGTTGAGCATTCGGGAGCGAGCTGGAAGCTGAACGATGTCGTGGTGTTCATAAGCTTTGTTCGGTTCATGTTGGTGTCGCTATTGCAGAGGCGATGCCAACCAACTGGAACGCTGGAAAAGCTCGGAATCATTGGGAAAGCCGCAGGGGTGTAACCCACAAGGCAGTCGGATGAAGTGTTGCAAGTGTTCGTCAGCGAACAGTGCAAACATATGTGAGCAGCGGCGACCAGCCTCCGCGTTGCTCGCCGAGGTTCAACAGCGTCGTTCAGGGTTGACTGACCCCGCGATTGAACTTCTACTTGCGCCGTTATGAAGATGAAACATTGGATGTTTGCGGTTCTGTCCACCTTCCTGCTCACCGAAACGATTTTGGCCCAGGCGCCCGCCGCCGCGCTGCAGGAAACCGCGCCTCCGGTGATTCCCGCCGGCGAGCCGCCCAAGACGGACGCAAAAAAGAAGAAAATCACCACGGAAAAGAAAGCCCCGATCCCCCCGGCCAAAACCAAGAAAGCCGCTGAACCGGAAAAGCCTGCCCCGACAATTACGGCCGGCCCTGCTGTTGCGAAGGAGAAGAACGTCAACGTCCGCGGCCAGGCGGCCATCAACAGCGAGATCGTCACCCATCTCAAACGTGGCGATCTGGTCACGGTGCTGGATGAAGTCACACTCAAGAAAGCCAAGACCGATGAGCCGGCCCGCTGGGCAAAGATCGCGTTGCCTGTCGGCTCTGTCGTGTGGGTCAACACGATGTTCATCAAACCGGACACCAAGGCGGTCATTCCAAAACGTCTGAATCTCCGCAGCGGCCCCGGTGAAAATTACAGCATCCTTGGCCGCATCGAGCGCGGCACGGTCGTCAAGGAAGTCGAAACCAAAGGCGACTGGATGAAGATCGAAGCTCCGACCAACTCCTACGCATTCGTCGCCGCGCACCTTCTCTCCACCGATCCGGCCGATCTCGGACCGGCGCTGGCCAAAGCTAATCCGCCTCCGCCGCCTGTCGCGCCGCCACCACCGGTTGAGGTCGCCGTGGTCGCTCCGCCGCCAAGGCCCCCGCCCGCCGAAGCGATCACCACTCCACCGCCCGTCGTGACACCACCGCCTCCGCTGCCTGCACCCACGGAAGCCGCGGTTGCTCCTCCACCGGCAACCCCGCCGCCCGTGGAAGAAACGCTCATCAAGCGGGTCGTCACGCGCGAAGGCATCGTCAAAGGTAGTGCCAGCATCCAGGCGCCTTCCTATTTCGTGCTGCGCAGCCTCGACAACAACAAAACGATCAATTACCTCTTCAGCCCCGAGACGAACGTCGTGCTCAAGGAGTATCATCTCCAGCGCGTGCTCGTCACCGGCGAGGAGGTTCTCGACGAACGCTGGCCCAACACCCCCGTCATCAACATCGATACGATCCAGACGGTGCCGTAATTTGCAGTGCTGACGAACCTTATTGACGGTCGCGCCATCGCGGAACAACTCCACGCGGAAACCTCCCGGCGCATTGCCGTTCTCCAATCGCGCGGTATTCAGCCCGGCCTGGCTTTTGTGCGCGTCGGCGACGATCCGGCGTCCAAAGTGTACGTCGGGATGAAGGAAAAAACCTGCCGACGCCTCGGCTTTCATTCCGAAGTCCACGTCCTGCCGGCCCCCACGGCTCAGACAGAAGTGATCGCCTTGCTTGAAAAACTCAACGCTGACGCGCGCCTGCACGGCATCCTGGTGCAAGCCCCGCTGCCTTCCCACATCAACGCCGCAACGATTTATTCGACGGTCCGTCCGCAAAAGGACGTGGACGGCTTTCATCCGATCAATGTCGGCAAGCTTCTGCTCGGCGATCTATCCGGCTTTGCGCCCTGCACGCCGGCTGGCATTCAACAACTGCTCGTCCGCGATGGCATCAGCACCGACGGCGCGGAGGTCGTCATTCTTGGCCGAGGCGACATCGTGGGCAAGCCGATGGCAGCCATGCTTTGCCAGAAAGCGAAGCATGCCAATGCCACCGTCACGCTCTGCCACTCGCGCACGCGCGACATCGCCGCGCATTGCCGGCGCGCGGACATCCTCATCGCCGCGATGGGCGTCGCTGAGTTCGTGAAGGCGGACGTGGTCAAGCCCGGCGCTGTGGTCATCGACGTGGGCGTCAACCGGGTCCAGGATTCCTCCGCTAAAGACGGCTCGCGGCTGGTAGGGGACGTGGACTTTTCCCGCGTGCAGCTCATTGCAGGAAAGATCACGCCCAACCCCGGCGGGGTCGGCCCGATGACCATCGCCATGCTCATGCAGAACACAGTGCGGGCGGCGGAGCAGGCTTGCGCGGGCTAGACAGCCGATGGTCAATCACAAATCCGCCAAAACCAATGGTTCGACCGCAGTCGTGAATCGTAAATCGTAAATCGTAAATTCGCATGACCCCCACCCGCATCCTTCCCGATTTGCAATGTTCGTTGATCTGCGAGGAAGTCCGCCAGGAAGCCAATGGCAACTTCTTCCTCATCGGCGTGATTGACTTCGTCCGCGTGCCGCAGCTTCCGATCACCGCCTTCAAGTTGAGCGTCTTCAACCGCTGGACGGCCGGCGTCGGCGCTTTCACTGAGAGTGTCCGGCTTGTCGCGCCCGACCAGACCACGGTGCTGCGCAAGAGTGAGGTGAAATTCCAAATGAAGGATCCCGGAGTCAACGCGACCACGGTTACCCTCTTCGGCAACGTGGAATTCACCGCGCCCGGCGCCTACTTCGTTGAAGTGCTGGTGGACGATGTGATGAAAGTTCGTTATCCGATCAATCTCGTCGTCGTGCCGCCGCCCAATCAAGGAGGACAGCCCACGCAGACGAAATAGATGAGCGCGAATGTCACGAGACGAACCCAGCCTGCCGTCTGACATTCCTTCATCGAGTGCCGAAGCCCGTCCTTTCCCATCCGCATGGCAGCCCTTGACGCCACGGGGCGTCGCCGCTTTTTCCCGGGCGACGTTGGGCCGGCTTTTCCTGGTCCAATTCATCGTCGCGCTACTGGTTGCCGGCAGCGTGATTTGGTTTTTGGCGACCGTCTGGTTTCCGATAACGCGCGAAGCCATCCGCCAACTGCCTGACACCGGTCTCATCCAAAACCAGCAACTCAGTTCCCCCCGTCCCACCCCCGAGCCGCTCGTGGAAAATCGCTTCCTTGCTTTTTTGGTGAACGTGGAGGGAGCCAGCACGCCCAATCTCGCTGCGGATCTGCGGATCGAATTTTACCGGCGCCACTTCGCGCTTTGCTCCATTCTCGGTTGCCTCCGACTCGACTATCCCAAAGACTCAACCGTCCAGTTCAATCGACCCGAACTCGAGTCGTGGTGGGCTGCGTGGGAACTGACCATCTACTCGGCCGTGGGGATCGCCATAGTCGCCGGCCTGTTCGCAAGCTGGGTGCTGCTCGCAACATTGTATTGTCCAGTCGCGAGGTTTTACGCGTTCTTCAAAGATCGGCAGTTGACCGCGCTGGGCAGTTGGAAGCTCGCGGCGGCGGCGCTGTTGCCCGGGGCCTTGCTCATGGCCGCTGGCATTGGGCTTTATGGCCTGGAACTGATCGACCTGTTCCAGCTTCTTATCATTTGGGTGCTTCACCTGATCCTGGGCTGGGTTTACGTGTTCGTCAGTCCGTTGCGCCTGCCGCGCGTTGCCGATTCCCCCACAGTTCCTCGCAACCCGTTTGGCAAACCCAAGCCGGCCAGCGTCAACCCGTTCTCCCCGGAAAACAAATGATGATGGGTCAGGACAGCTGCCGGCCCGGCGTCATCCGCATTGCGCCCCACCGGCGCTTCGATTAGCTTCGCGCCATGTCGCTCAGCCTCTGGTGTCTCGCGCCGTTGCTCGCGCTTTGCCTCGCGTTGTGCGGTTGCTCGCCGACCGCGGCCACCCGGCTGGATGAAGAGCAAAATCCGCACTTCAAGGCAGGAAAGGACAAGTTGTCGGCGCTCGACTACAAGGGCGCCATCGAATCCTTCGAGCGCGCAGTGGAAGACAATCCGCGCTCAACCCTGGCGCACTTTGAACTGGGCGTCCTTTTCGAGCAGCACGCGAACGATTACCCCGCCGCACTCTATCACTACAACAAGGCGCTTAAGCTGCGGCCCAATGAATATCCGGCGGAGAATATCCGGCAACGCATCCCGGCTTGCAAACAAGAGCTGCTGAAAGCCGATTCGCTCGCCATCGTGAATCCCGCGGCGCTCCGTGAGACAGAACGTTTGCGCGAAGAGAACATCGCCCTCCGAAGACAAGTCGAGTCCCTCCAGTCCCACCTGGCGGCCCGCCCGCCCGCGGGCGCCTCCGCCGGGCAGATTGCCAGGGCGCGAGAGGTTGGACATTCCCCGGCTGGAGCGTTGACGACCGGCTCGAACATCTTCTCTCGTGGCGAGTCGCCAGGTCCGTCAGCGGGCGTTTCGTCCAGCGCTTCCGACCGGGCGCGCGCCGTTTCCGCCGGTTCCACCGGCGGACGAACGCACACGGTGAAGGCCGGTGAAACTCCGTTCGCCATTTCCCGCCAGTATCGGATCAAACTCGATGTGCTGCTGTCCGCCAATCCTGGCCTCGACCCCAGGCGATTGCGGGTGGGACAGGTGTTGAATGTGCCCGCCTCCTGAATCCGCAATGCGTTACCGCGCCTATTTTCTCCTCGTTACCGCGTTCTTCATTACGATGAACGTCCTGCTCTGGCGTTCGGAATTCGCCGGTCGCGGCTCCCTTGGGGCGCCGGTGCCCGCCGATTTGGTCTGGGAAAAAGTGCTGACCTCTCCGGACCATTCCTACCTCGAAATCCGCCATCATGGGGTGAAGATCGGCCGCGCTCAATGGGCCGCCAGCATTGGAGAAGAAGCTGCCACCGGCAAAGTCCTCAGCGATGAGCCACCCCCCGAAGGCATGGTGAAAGCGTTGAGTGGATACTCGATCAGCTTTGACGGCGCCGTGTCGCTTGACGACCTCAGCCGCCTGCGTTTCGATCTGAACGTCAAGCTGGACACCAACCAGAACTGGCGGACGCTGGACGTCAAGTTCACCGTCAAGCCGTTCTCGTGGGAAATCCAAACCTCCGCGGAGAAACAGACGCTCCGTTTCTACGCCGAAGGTGACGAAAGAATTGACCGCACGTTCACGTTCGCCGATCTGCGCAACCCGGACAAAATCGTCCGTGAACTCGGCGGCCCCGCGCTGCCGGGCGCGCTGGCTGCCTTGGGCCTGCCGCTGCCCCAAACCGATTCCCCTTCCGCTTCGCTGGCCCTCAAATGGGAGGCGCGCAATGATCGACTGGAAGTTCGAGACAACTTGATTCGTGTTTACCGGCTGGAAGCCCGCTTGTTCGAACGGCTAAAGGCAACCCTCTTTGTCAGTCCGGTCGGAGAAATTCTGCGCCTGGAACTCCCGGATGAGATCGTAATGATCAATGAAGCGTTGATCAATCTTTAGCCGGCCGCGCGCCATGATCGAGTTAAGTCACATCGTCAAAAATTTCGGCGACCTCGTGGCCGTGAATGACCTCACTCTCACGGTCCGGCGCGGCGAGTTTTTTGCCGTGCTCGGCCCCAACGCGGCGGGCAAGACCACCACCATCCGGATTCTCACCGGTTTGATCAAGCCGACCTCCGGCACGGCGCGAGTCGCCGGGTTCGACGTGCAGACCCATCCGCTCGAAGTCCGCCAGCGCCTGGCCTACGTGCCCGACTTTCCGTTCCTTTACGACAAACTCACGCCGTGGGAATTCATTCGCTTCACCGGCCAGATGTTCCGCATGGACGAAGCCGCGCTCCAGTCCAAAGCGGCCGCTCTGGTCAGCCGCTTCAATCTTGAATCCTATCTGCACAAACCCATCGAAGGCCTCTCTCACGGCACCAAACAGCGCGTGGCCATCGTCTCCGCGCTCTTGCACGACCCGGAAGTGTTTGTGATCGACGAGCCAATGGTGGGGCTGGATCCGCACCACGCCCGCGTGGTAAAGGACACGTTGAAGGAACGGACGCTGGCGGGCATGACGGTGTTCGTATCGACGCATCAACTCAGTGTCGCGGAGGAAATGGCGGATCGCATTGGCATCATTCATCAAGGCCGGCTCATCGCGCTCGGCACGCGCGAAGAGCTGCGCAAGCAAAGCGGTGCGACCGGCCCGCTGGAGCAGACGTTCCTCGCGCTGACTGCGCAAGAGGCGAATGTGATGGAAGAAGGAGCGGGTGCGAGGCGCTAGAGCGAAGCGAGATGCTTCGCCACCCGCCGCGACCCTTTCCCAAAATGACTTTTGAGGACCCCTATGGATTGGTCACTTCGCCTCTTCCTTCACCGCGGGCGCCTGGGCGGCGACTTTCTTCACATCCTCCGCCGGCAGAATGATGGACGTGATCCCTCCCTGCATGCTGAACAAACTCATGCCACCACCGCCGCCCGATTTAAGTGAGCGCATGACGAACAAGCCGACGACTTTCCCGTCCGGCGTGAACGCAGGGCAACCCAGGCCGGTCATGGTCGCGTTGCCACCCGGCACATAAAACAGGCGCGGCTTCTTCACCACGGCGTTGATGCGCTCCACCGCGGCGGCATGGGCGCGTCCCGCCACTTTCCCCAGACGGTTGATCGCGATGATTTCGTCCATCACGTCCACCTTGGCGCTGTTGGAGAGGTCAAGCGCCGGCAAGGGCGTGGCCGGCTTGGTCTTGGGACGAATGAACGCGAGATCAAGGTCCTTGTCGCGCAGCACGATTTCAGCGGGCAACTCGGCGCCGTCGTGGCTTAACAGCTTCACGTCCGCCACCTCGCTGTCCATTTTTAATTTGAAACTTTCTTCACCGTCGCCTCCGAAGCTGCCGAGACTATTCATCATGTTCTGCAACAGTCCCGTCGGATCGGTGCTCGACAAGGCGACCGCCGTCAGACCGGAAGGGTCGATGACCGTGCCGGTAACTTCTTCCTTGGACTCGCGGGCGTCGCCGCCCAGGCCCGCCAGGCCGGCGATGCCCATCTTGCTCTTCACCACGAGCAGAACGGTGACGACGCTGGCCTGATGCTTCGTGAATACGGCACGACCTTTAGCGGCCAGGTCCTGCGCGCTGCACGGCAAAGCGAGCACAAGTCCACACCACGCTGCAATGAGGCACGAGACCCGTTGGTGGGTTTTCATAGATCGATCTTTGAGGTTTGGCTTATTGAGGCCACTTCGGCTCCAGTTCGAGAAAGCGGGTATGAATGCCGCGAAGGACTTTCACCACCACGGACCGCTTTTTTGCCGCAGCGATCTTCTCCATGATGGGCCGAAGCTCGTCCACCTTGCGGATGGGCTGGCCATCAATTTCTGACACGAGATCCCCCGAGTAAAGCTGGCCCAGTTCCGCCCAACTGCCGGACTTCACGTCTTCAATCAACACGCCGGTCTGGTCAGCAGGCCATTGTTCCTCGGCCCGGTCATGGAACGCGATGTCGCGCGCGAGAAACTCAAAGTCGTCATTGCGATACTTCTTCATCTCCCGGCGCAACGGCGGTGTGCGCGCCAGTTCGACATTGACGGCTTGATGTTCCTTGCCGCGGACGATGCTCAGCTTGATCTTCGCGCCTGGATCGAATTGCCGGAGCAATGTCGCCAAATCGTCTTCGTGCTCGGGCGCGTCGGCGGTGAGTTTCTCGTCATCGACCGCGACCATCAAATCCCCGGCGCGCAGTCCGGCGCTCGCGGCAGTGCTGTCCGGGTACACACGCGTGACATAGTAGCCCTTGAGGTTTGTATCGCCGAACTGTTTGGCGATGTCCCGGCTGATCACCTGCGTCTCCACCGGCAGCCAGGCCTTGGCTACTTCCAGGCCCGGATCCCGCAACTCGCGGATGCCCAATAACACGACGGCGATGTGGCGCCGGTCCTTACGCTCATACGCCACCAGCACGGGCACCGGCTCCTTTTTGCCTTCCGTCAGCCGGCGGGTGACTTCGATCAAGTCCTGCAGTGACTTGATGGGTTCGTCGTTCACTTGCACCAACATGTCCTGCGCCTGCATCGGGGGCTTGGCTTCGCCGGCGGGGCCGCCGGGCCGCACCGAGGTCACCAGCACGCCATCGCGCGACGGGCGCTTCAGCTCCCGCGCGAGCAGCGAAGACAGATTGCGCCCCGTCAGACCCCATTGCCGCAACTCTTTCTGGCGGGGACGCAATTCCTCGCGCTCGGTCGGTGTGGCGCGGAAATTCTTTTCCTCACTTCCGCGGACGATGACCAGAGTGGTTTCTTTTCCGATAGGCAAATCGCTGATCATGCCCATCAGCACTGGCAGTTCTTCCTCATGCCGTACTCGCACCGGCTGCTCGCCCACGCGCACGAGCAAGTCGCCAGACTTCAAACCGGCCCTCTGCGCCGGCGAATCCTCAAGCACACTCGCCACCAGCGCGCCACGGTCGGTCTTTGAGTCTTTCAGCAATGGTTGAACTTCCAGGCCCAACCACGCGCGCCTGGCCCTGCCGTACTGCCGCAATTGCTCGGCCACGCGCCGTGCGAGGTTGCCCGGAATGGCACCGCCCAGGCCCAGGCTGATCTCATTGATGCCGATGATCTCGCCATTGAGGTTGACCAGAGGCCCGCCGGAGTTGCCGCCGTATATTGGGGCATCATGCCCAATCCAACGGACCAACGAGCCGACGTCCTCGCCCTCCTGGCGCAAACGCGCCATTGGCCCGAAAAACCGCGGCATGATCATCTCCGTGTTGCTGATGATGCCGAGCGTGACGGACTGCGACAGGGCCATCGGGCTGCCCATCGCCACTACAGCGTCGCCGACGCGCAGCGACGCTGAATCGCCGAACACGGCCACGGGAAATTCTCGCGGCCTGGCGGGCTTGAGTTGAAGCACGCAGATATCCGTAAGCGGATCCGTGCCGATTAGTTCAGCCTCGATCTCCTCGCGGTCGGCCAGCGTGCAAACAATCCGCACCGCGCGGCCCGCGACGTGATGGTTGGAAACAATGTGCCCTTCCCTGGTGATGATGGCGCCGCTGCCTGCCGCCTGGGACTTGATTTCGCGCCCTTCCGAATAAGTCGTCGAAACCACCAGGATGCGCACCAGCGCCGGCTTCACCCGCGCCACGGCCGCATCCACCACCGGGCGCATCGGCGGCGGGACTTCGCCCGGACCGGATTCCGCCGCCAGCGCGTCCAGCGAAAACACGACGCAGCTACACACCAGGCCGAAGTGCAGAAGGAGAGCAGCCTTTGGATGCCATGCGCTGTTCCCCAACGCAATGGTTCCCCGGCCCTGCGCAGAGGTAATCCCAGCGAGAGGAGCGAGCCTAAGAAGAAGTTTTTTCATCAGTTACTTTCCTGTCGAGTTTTCGCCGGAAGAAGAGCAACAACGCTCCGCCCAACACCCCGACGGCGAAAGTGGACGGTTCGGGGATACAGCAGGCAGGAGGATGAGGGTTCCCAAAATTAAGCGGAGTGAAGCGATTTGGATTTGTGCTGGCGGCGCTCTGCCAGATTACCGTGCCGGAACCGGCCGTGGGTCCCAACGTGACTTGGCGAACGTCAGTTTCCCCGCAAAGAAGCGGAGTCCATGCTCTGATCTGGAGAGAGACAACCTGCCCTTGCTCTGTACCCGGAAGGGGGAACACGCTGGGGGCGTTGACGAGAACACCGGCCGTGTTGCCGATGGTCGCCAGTCCGGGGGCCTGCACGAGCGATTCGCAAGGACTCCCGGCCGGACCGTAGAATACGCCGACCACCAGGCCGTCCGCCGCAGTGGCGTTCCTTAGTGTGCCGTCGGGGAGGGGAATTTGTATCCGCGTCAACGCACTGTTTCCAAACGCGATGGTTCCCTGGCCGTGCGCGAGCGCGGCGATGGTGACGAGGTAGAGGGTGAGGAAAAGTTTCTTCATGGGATGCGTCTTATGATTCTGAATTGATTACCCGTGTTCCCGGGTGTTCCATCCAGGTTATGCCTTCCGCTTCCTTGAAACAGCAGGCCTGTGGCCTTGTTCCGGTGTATGCCGGACTATTCGACGAACACGCGCCAAAGTCAATTTGGAAGGCCGGCGCAGTTTTACGGTTGGCCGGCGCATCTCAATTTCTTGCAGAGTTCGAAAGAGGGTGTGGCCTGTTCCCCCTCACCCCGGCCCTCTCCCTTGGCCGGAACGATGCAGTTGAAAGAGGGTGGCGCGACCGTCCCGGTCGCTCCAGTCGGCGTCCCGCCGACTGGTCTGGGCGTTCGCGGGCCTCACTAAATGGTGCGTTCATGCGGGAC
>Ga0187893_10006474_pt1 | contig 20031 bp, 21 predicted proteins | sample MA1701074metaG_FD_139574 | JGI IMG/M metagenome (GOLD analysis project Ga0187893, IMG submission 139574) | White microbial mat communities from a basaltic lava cave in the Kipuka Kanohina Cave System on the Island of Hawaii, USA - MA170107-4 metaG ...
CACCGTGCCCTCTTCATGTTGCAGACGATTGAATTCCGGCTTCAGCCGCCGAACGAACCGGATGCGGTCCTGCGGCGACACTGGCGGCAGGCGGGTGTCTATCGCGCCACCCTGAATGACAAATCCGGGAACAATGCGATGCCAGGCAGTGCCGCCATAAAGGCCCAGCTTCGACAAGTTCAGGAAATTCCGCACATGCCCCAGTGCAAAATGGGGAAACAGATCGATCTCAATGTCGCCAAGCGAAGTTACCAGCCGCACGCGATAATTGTTCAGATCGGCCTTGGAAGTCTTGTCAAATGGCAACTCGGCGGACGGCGTTCCAAGGGTCTGCGCGTGGCTGCGCACGGAGAACGCCAGGCTCAGGGCAAGAATGATGGCGCCAAGAATCCGGAACATGATCTTTTCCGATCATACCACTAGTCGGGTGACAGATCGGACAAAGACATATCACGTGTTCGTTTGTCTCGAAATCCTGGATTCCCCGCTTTGGCGGGAAATTTGGAGACTGGAAAACTGCCGCTGCATTTCTCGAAAATGTCCAATCTCCAGTTTGCCGCATCATCCAGCATTGTGGTGCAGGCTTCCAGCCTGCCCCGGGCGCATCAGATGCGGCCCGAGGCTCTTAGCGCATGCCGCCTGCGATCACCAGCGTTTCGCCCGTGATCCACGCCGCGTCGGCAGAGGCAAGGAAGACCGCGGCCGGAGCAATGTCTTGTGGCTGGCCAATGCGGCCGAGCGGGGTTTGCGATTCAACCTGCTTTCGGAAATCGCTCTCCGTAATTCCGGCGGCGCGCACCCCCTCGGTGTCCACCATTCCGGGGTTGATCGAGTTCACGCGGATGTTGCGCGGGCCCAGCTCCTTGGCCAGCGATTTCGTCACCGCATCGACAGCCGCTTTCGTCGCGCTGTAGACCGACCCATTGGCAACCGGCGTCACACTCACCACTGAGCTGATGTTGATGATGCTGCCCCCCTCTTTGCCGAAGTGTTTGGACGCGGCTTGCGACGCCAGGATCAGGCCAAGAACATTCAAATCGAATTGTTTGTGAAAGTGTTCCTCGGTCACTTGTTCGAGGGGAGAGAAGTCGTAAATTCCGGCGTTGTTCACCAGGATGTCGACCTTGCCAAAGGCCTTTTTGGCTTCGGCAAAAAGGCGTTCGATTTCCGCCTGTTTCGCGACATTGGCCTGCACCGCCACAGCCTTGCCCCCGCTGCCTGAAATCTCCTTAACTACACGATCTGCACCCTCTTTGCTGGAGGAATAGTTCACCACCACGGCCGCGCCCTCGGCAGCCAGGTGCTTGGCAATAGAAGCGCCGATTCCCTTCGAGGCGCCGGTTACGATAGCGACTTTGTTTTGAAGTTTGCTCATTTCCTTGGCTCCTTATGAATCCCCCTTAACAAAGGGGGAAAGAAGGCGCCACGACCGCAGTCGCGGCGCCTTCAGGGGGTTGTCCGTCGGTATTAGCTCTCATGATCTCCGCCAAGCTCTGAGAAAAATGCAAGCAGCGTGGGCAGCGGGACAGCAGTCCCACGCGCGCGCTCCGCGCGCGTTTTCGGCTGTGAATTTCTGAGGTAGGCAGTGACGGCCGTGTTGGGCGATTGCCCTTTTTATTGATTCGATCTTATTGGCGTCCAATTGCGTTCCCTCCTGCTGCGCAGTAGGATAAGTCGTCTTGATTAGACACTCAATGATCATAACTCCAAATTTAATGTCCTATCGTCTAAATAGAGGTCCATCTAATGGATTGTTTAAATGAAGTCTTGAAGACACTGCATTTGAAAAGTTCCGTCTCCTGCCGTTCGGAGCTCAGCGCTCCCTGGGGGTTGCAATTTCCACATGTCCCGGGTCATGCCGGGTTCTCGGTCGTGGCCCGGGGGAGTTGCTGGCTGGAGATGGAGGGAGAGAAAAAGCAAATTGCGCTGGCTGGAGGGGATTTCGTGATGTTCCCGCATGGGAGCGCCCACGTAATGCGAGATGCGCCGGGCCGCCGAGCAATCAATGTTCAGACGCTGTTGAAGTCTCACGATGCGACTGGCAACAAAATCCTGAGCTACGGGGGAGGCGGCGCGCTCACCACTCTGGTCTGCGGCTGTTTCGAGTTCGAAGCCGGGGAAACCAATCCGCTCATTTCCTCTCTTCCCTCAGTCATCCATATCAAAGGAGAAGACGGGCGGTCAGTCCCGTGGCTGGAAACAACGCTGCGGTATCTGGCGAGCGAGACAACCTCAGGGTTGCCGGGCGCCGCCACGGTCATCGGTCATCTGACCGACATCATCTTCATTCAGGCGGTGCGGGCGTACATCAGCAGCTCGGGGGACTGCAAGAAAGGACTAGCCAAGGCGATCACCGATCCGCAAATAGGACAGGCCCTGTCATTGATTCACAGCGCTCCCCAGGAGCCCTGGACGGTTGCCTCACTGGCGCTGCGCACAGGGATGTCGCGGGCCGGCTTCGCCGCCCGGTTTCGCGAACTGGTGGGTGAACCACCCTTGCAGTACCTCACTCGCTGGCGCATGCACAAGGCGGCGGGCATGCTGCGCACGGGCGCGGAAAGCCTCGGCGAAATCGCCGGGCGAATCGGCTATGAAGCCGAGGCCGCGTTCAGCAAAGCGTTCAAGCGCTGGGCAGGACACGCTCCGGGGGCTTATCGCCACAGCAGCCGGCTGGCTGCAACGGACTCCATGAGATAGGCAGGTGCAGCATTGGCATGGTGAAAGCCAGGTAAAAGGGAATTACTCGTCTCCACACAGCGCTCTAATTCTTCTCCAAGGAGGCGCAAAGGATCTCCTCATCGTTCCGTGCGAAGATGTGCCGGTTTGCATAAGCCGGATGGGACCAATTCACGGCAGCCACTCTCTGACGACGACTATTGGGCTGCGATGTTGGCCTAATGAGCTGCGTCCGAGCCATTTGTTGGCAGCCCTGGGGCGACAGCTTGGCGATGATCAATTCTCCGTGATCGTTGTTGATAAAGAAGCGCTCGCCGTTTCTTACCAGGAAGCAACTCGCCCACCGTGCCTTCTCGCCAGTGATCTCCAGCGTCTCCCAGATGCGTTTCCCGGTGCGAAGGTCCAGACACCGGAACTGGCCATAGCTGCAAATTCCATAGATCGAATCCCCCAGAATGACCGGGGTTGTGATGGCCGCATGCAGACCATCACTACTGATTTCGCTTTGGCTTTGTCCTTTCCAGACAACTTTGGCCGCGGGCCTGTGGTCGTCGAGTTCCAGAAGCAGAGAGCCATTGTAAAACGAGGAAACCAGCAGGTAACGACGGCTTTGCACCGGAGTAGCGACCGAGAGTGCGACTTGTACCTTGAAGGGAACTTCCCAAAACAACCTGCCCGTGTCCGGGTCCAATGAGGAGACAGCTCTCGGGTGCCAGATAATCACCTGCCGTTGACCCCCGACGGTGACGTGGAAGGGCGGCGAATAACCTGGCTCCGAGTCTGACGGCAACGCACGCCAAAGCTCTTTGCCGTTGGTCTTGTCAAAGGCCACCACCTTGGCGTTCGGCTGCCCTCCCACCAGGCAGATCAATTTGCCTCCATCGACCAGTGGAGCTCCTGTCATACCCCAGACCGGAACTTCCGCTCGGAAGTCTTGACGGTAATCTCGCTGCCAAATGATCCCGCCTGTCCCTACGTCAAGACAAAGAAGCTTTCCCTTTGCTCCCAAGACGTAGACCCGAGTCCGATCTACTGTGGGTGTCGCTCGGGGTCCAGTGGCAAACGTGTCCATCAGGCCCACATAGTCTACTTCCCATTCTCGGTTCCATATTCTCGCTCCGGTTCCTTCGTTGAGGCACAGCACTCGCTCGACTCCGCGAGTGCCTTGCCGGCGCACGAAGTCCGTCACAAACACTCGACCTCCAGCCACTGCTGGACCGCTGAACCCGCTCCCAATCGCTACGCGCCACCTCACCTGAAGGCCATCCACGGGAAAGGTGTCCAGAATACCGCTCTCAATCCACACGCCGTGGCGGCCCTTGCCTCGCCACTCTGGCCAGTCTTCACCGCGAATCGATGCCGTCGAAAAAACCAACACAAGCCCAACCCAGAAAGCTTTTCCAGCCATCGATCCTCCGACAGATTCGAATTCATCCAGTGGCGCAAGCGGACTGTCGCAGCCATCCGCTAGCGGTAATTGATCAGGGACCGCTGGGTCCGTTTCACAAGCTCCACCCTTTAGTGCGCGGCATCCAGCTCTGCCGCGATGGCCGCAACGTGGCCAGCATCAAACCGGCTGGCCCGCCGCCCACGATGCAGCACGAGGTGGAGCGGACCTCGACGATCTTCTACTCCTCGGATTGTTCCTTGAGCGGTTCGGTCATCCTTACCTCCGGATCTCCAGGGCTTGACCTGAAAGGTTGCCACCTGGACTCGGTCCGGCCCACGCCAGGCGGGTCGAGGCACTCGCGTGAGCCGAGTATAGGATACGCGAATGCGGGAAGCCCAGCGAGCCACGACTGTGGCGAACCCGAATGGACTTCGTTGGTGATTTCGGATGGCCCGCCGTGCCCGAAATGCGTGATTCAGTTCTGATGCGTACATAGTCCCCGAAATCGGCTCCCCTCGCCCCAACGCGGGAGAGGGGCTGGGGGGTGAGGGGGATACCTCTCTGCCGAATCAACTCCCGAAACCCAGCTCTGGATGCGGCTCTCGAAACTTCGGCAAATAGATCCAGCGGTGTGCGTGCCCCCTCACCCCTAACCCCTCCTCCCGCGTTGGGGAGAGGGGAACCGAACTCATTCAAGTTTTCGAGGCCCAAGACTATCGTCACTATCTCCTGTAGTCCTCAATAGGTGGATGACAACCAGCCTGTATCTCTTGATATAGTAGAATTGTTATACCCGGTTCGTGAGGTCGGGCTGTCGATGCTGAAACCACCGCCCGAAGCTATTCTCCCAAGCAACAACTGTCATGAAATCAGTAACGGAAAGCACCGGAAACGTATTTGAGGATCTCAAGCTTGCCAACTCGAAGGAATTGCTGGCAAAGGCAGAGTTGGCCCGTCAGGTCTACCTCATCATCAAGAAACGTGGCCTCACCCAAATGGCTGCGGCCCAACTGCTCGGGCTGAAGCAACCCGATGTCTCCTTACTCATGCGTGGCCGCCTTTCGCGGTTTTCCACGGACCGATTGATCCAAATGCTGAACGTGCTGGATCGCGACGTGGAGATCGTGGTCAAGCGCAAGTCCAGTTCCAAGCGGAAAGCTTCGCTGAAGGTCATTGCAGCCTGAGGGCCGATCAAGAGTTTGGGCGGCCGCCTGAGAATTGCAAATAGTGATGACGGCCGTGCATGCCATGTTCTGATGGGCCCCAGTTGTTGGGATCGGCACCGCTCGCGCCAACGTGGGAGAGGGGTTTGGGGGCGAGGGGGATACCTGTCTGCTGATTCAATTTCCACAACACCAGCTCTGGATGAGAGTCTCGGAACACTCGGGAGAACTCTCAGAGGTACACTGGCGCCCTCACCCAAGGCCGGAAGACGCTTAAAACTCACTAAAGAGTTGAAATAGTGCAACTATACTTGTACTAAATGATCGCAGGTCGGCCAGGAGCTGTCCGGAGACTGCGCTGCCTGGCGGCTTGCTGAGCGGATAACCTCGTAACCCAAATGTCCCAACCTTTGAAAAGGCCCATCACGGGCCAGGGCGAACACCAGTACGAAGTGATCCACCACTGGGGCAGCCTGCCCTCGACTATCGCTTACGGCAACACACACGGCGTCTGTGAGGATTCGCAGCGTCGAATCTACGTCTTCCATACGGTGGGAGCGGGCAGCCCGTGTACCGATGCCCTGGTGGTTTTTGATTCGGACGGAAAGTTTGTCAAGTCCTGGGGAAGTGAATTCGCAGGCGGCGCGCATGGTCTTCATCTTCGGAAGGAGGGCTCGGAGGAGTTTCTCTACCTCTGCGACATCCGGCGTTCGCTGGTCGTCAAAACCACGCTGGACGGAGAGGTTGTCCTTACTCTCGGATACCCCAAAGAATCCTCTCAATACTCATTGGCAGCCAACGGCGAACCTGCAACGAAATACATTCCCACGAATGTGGCTGTGGCGCCCAACGGAGACATCTACGTTGCCGACGGCTATGGTTCCAGCTTCATCAATCAATACAACGCAGCGGGAAACTTCATCCGCACCTTTGGCGGTACAGGTTCTGCTGCCGGCGAGCTCGACTGCCCGCACGGCCTGATGGTCGACACGCGCGGCGCAACGCCGTGTTTGCTGGTGGCAGACCGCAAGAACAACCGGATCCAGACCTTCTCCCTGGAAGGCGGCCACCTCGGTTTCGCACACGGGGTCAACCTGCCCTGCCACTTCCATGAGCGCCAGGGAATGCTGGTGGTTCCGGATCTGGCCTCACGAGTCACGCTGATGGACCGAGACAACCAGGTGGTGGTGCATCTCGGTGAAGGAGATGCCACTTCCTTCAGAGAGCTCCGCAAACAACCGCGCGACAAGTTCCCCGCAGGAAAGTTTGTCGCACCGCACGGTGCCTGCTTCGATCACGAGGGCAATATCTTTGTCGTCGAATGGGTCGAAATCGGTCGGGTTACCAAGCTGCGCAGGCTAGGCTGAGATATTCTGGAGGTCGCTGGACCCGTTCGGCGTCCCGGCCAAAGGGATAGCCGGGTTCGGTCTCTTTAATATCAGCATGCAGAATCTAATCAACCCACTCAAATGGCTAAGCAAACATTAGAAGCAGTCCAACGGGCGCTCCAAACCGAGTGGCCGAGCATCGAAAGCCGTGAAATCGACCACGGCACACAATTCATCCTCCCGGAGGGGACCAAAGTAAATTTTTACCGGTCCACCGGCAAGGTCATGGTTCAAGGGAAGGATTCGGACGAGAAGAAACGGGCTGAACACGTTCTCAACACAGCTCCGAAGACCCTGGCTACGTCTGCGCCCGGGACACAGCAGCCACTCGCGCTGACGCACCCCGAGAAAATCTTCATTGTTTACGGCCATGACACCGAGGCACGGGAGCAGCTCGAGTTGCTCCTGCGCCGCCTGAAATTTGAACCCGTAATCTTGGCGAACATCGTGGCAGAAGGACAGACCATCATCGAGATGTTGGAAAAACATCGACTCGGGGTGAAATACGCATGTGTCCTCCTGACTCCTGATGACGAAGGCCACAAACTCGACTGCCCCAATGAGAAAAAGCCGCGCGCCCGGCAAAACGTCGTGCTCGAACTTGGAATGTTTCTTTCAACGCTTGGGCGTAAACGCGTCGCAATTCTCCACAAGGGTGATGTGGAGCTGCCGTCGGATATCCACGGCCTCGTTTACATCCCATTCAAGAAGCATGTAGGAGAAGTAAAGCCCCGGCTCGCAGCAGAACTCCAAGAAGCGGGATTCCAAATCAATATCAAAGACATGCTTGCAAGCTGAACGGATGAAAAAAGTCATAATCCATTCCGACGGTGGCTGCCATGGAAACCCTGGACCGGGTGGATGGGCGGCTACACTGTCCTATGGCCGCCACAACCGCGAAGTGAGCGGCGGTGAGCCAGCTACCACGAACAACCGAATGGAACTACGTGCTGCAATCGAAGCTCTTAACGCGCTGAAGGAACCTTGCGAGGTCGAGTTTTTTACCGACTCCGAATATGTGAAAAATGGCGTGACGACCTGGCTTGCGACTTGGAAAACGAACGGCTGGCGGACAAAGTCGAAGAAGCCCGTCAAGAATGAAGACCTGTGGCGAGCGCTGGATCGTGCTGTCACCCGGCACAAGATCAAATGGAACTGGCTAAAAGGGCATTCCGGGAACGACGGTAATGAACGATGCGACCTTCTCGCCAACGAGGCTATTGCGAATATCAAAAAGGCACTCGGCCCGGAGCAACTGAAGGTTGCCCTTGCTCAGTTCGCATCGAGTAGCAACGGAGCACCATCAGGAGACGATTTTCTCGGAGATTAAACGACATGTCCGAATACAATCAACTAACGATGAAGCGAAGTGGCGAACGGCGCATGCGGGTCGGCGAACTGAGCTCGCAAGGCGCGCAAATGAGTGCATCCTCGAAAACACTGATGCCATTTTCGTCAGCTATCGCCGCTCCACTTTCATGATTGAACGCCATTTCGAAGTGCCTTTTGTGTCGCGCCTAGCTCTGCGGGAGAAACAAATCCAGCAGAACTACCGGCCGGTCATCGCCGTACACAAGTGGTTTGCGCGTAGGCCGGGGACGCTGTTTCGATCTCTAATCTTATCAGAGTTTGCCGAACAGCCGATCCATCAGACGTTTTATCAAAGCCAGCAGATGCCGCTTGTTCGCGTGTTCGATCCTTTCATGGGTGGTGGCACGACGATCATGGAGGCAAATCGCGTCGGTTGCGCAGTCGCTGGCACCGATGTGAACCCGATGGCTTGGTGGATTGTCCGCCAGGAGTTGCGGGAACTTGATGTCGATGCCTACCAAAAGGCGGCGGAACAATTGCGATCCCATCTGGAGGCCGAAATCGGGCCTCTGTATCGCACTCGATGCCTGCGATGCCAAAGTCATGGCGCGCGTGCGAAATATTTTCTGTGGGTGAAAACCGCTCGTTGTGAGAGCTGCCATCAGGATACCGATTTGTTTCCGAACTTCCTCATTTCCGAGGATGTCCGACATCCAACTAATGTGTTCGTCTGTGGATGCTGCGGTGAGCTTTTTGAGGCAGCCGATCGGAAGAATCCTGGGCCATGCCAGGGCTGCGGCAAGGCTTTGCCTTTGCAGCACACAGCCAAGCGTAACAAGGCTGTCTGCAAACACTGCGACCAGATTGTCGGGTATCCAAGTGCATCGACGCCAGAGCACCGCCTGTTCGCGCTGGAATACCATTGTGAATCCTGTGGTTCGCAGGCCGCTGTAGGAAGCGGAAAGGGACGGCTGTTTAAGAAGCCTGACACTGACGATCTCGCGCATTTCGACGAGGCACAGAAGAGGCTGCGAGCACTCCGACCAAAATTCATTCCAGATGACAAGATTCCTGACGGCGATGAAACGGCTCGCCTGCACCGCTGGGGCTATGAGCGCTATCGGGACCTCTTCAACGCTAGGCAAATGCTTAGTTTGGAGCTGAGTTGTCGCTGGATTGCGGCGGTCAAGGACGACTGCATTCGTGAGGCGCTGGCGACTAACCTCTCGGATCTCACCCGCTACCAAAACATGCTGTGCCGCTACGACACAATGGCCTTGAAGTCTTTGGATATTTTTTCAGTTCATGGCTTCCCTATCGGCCTGATCCAGTGCGAGTCCAACTTCCTCGGAATCGCTGGTCGTAAGGGTGCGCCGGTTGGTAGCGGCGGATGGTTAAACGTTGTGGAAAAGTTCGCCAAGGCGAAGCGCTACTGCAGCGCTCCCTACGAGATTCGACATGACGGCCTCCGGAAAGTGGAAGTCCCGATGAAGGGCGAATGGATCGGTACTTGGCGTAATGGCAAGCACCCGCTCGAGGAGCGCGAGGTGTTGTTGCTCTGCGCAGATTCGGCGTCAGCCAAGATCGGGGGCGAGATGTTTGATGCAGTATTCACTGACCCGCCTTACTTCGGAAACGTCCAATACGCGGAGTTGATGGACTTCTGCTACGTGTGGTTGCGCAAGCTCTTAGGCGACTCGGTGCCGGAGTTCGCGAAACCATCCACACGCCATCACAACGAACTGACAGGCAATGCCAACATGGGACGCGGCCTCGATCACTTCACAGAGGGCATCTCTGACACGATCAAACGCTCGGTCGGCCGTCTCAAACCTGGCCGTCCGCTGGCATTCACCTACCACCACAATCAGTTGGAGGCCTACCTGCCACTAGCCGTTGCAATCCTAGACGCAGGCCTCGTCTGTTCAGCATCCCTGCCGTGCCCTGCAGAGATGGGGGCCTCCATCCACATTAACGGGACTGGCTCCTCCGTAATCGACACAGTGTTTGTCTGTCGCAGCACAGGTAGATTTCCTCGACGCTGGCTGGCTACAGACGCAAAGGGTGTGGCCGAGATTGTTCGTCGCGATATCGAGATGCTTGCTGACGCTGGCTTGAAGGCGACGCAGGGTGACATCAAATGCATCGCCTGCGGGCATCTCACGCGCCTCGCTATTTGGAATTTGCGCCAAAGTTGGAACGGCAAACTCGCTGTACTGAAGCGGATGGATGTTATCCGGCAGTGGTATTCTGCCTTCGGCGGCCTCGGCGTAGTGCTCACCGCCTTAGAAAAGAACTTTTCGCAGGCTGAGCGCTCCCAACACTGGGAACCAATAGGAATGGTCCGAGAAACCTATGAACCCGAAGGTGAAGTATCCTTTTGAGGCAGAGTTCAGCGAAATCGTCGCAGCGCCAGACGCATTCATAGCGGCTGTGTTCTCCAGCTTGGCTTCCGAGTTTCTAACGATGCCGAAGGGTGAAGGCTTCGTGGAATACCCAGCGTTCGAGGCTGGGTATGAAGCCCTAAAGATGGCGACTGGCGGCTTCGAGACCTTTACGGCATCTCACGTGCTTCCTGCCGTTATGGATACTCCCATCTGCATGATTGTGCTTCGCTCCATGCTTGGATTCACTCCTTCCGAGTGGGCGTATCTGGCGGCGCAGAAGGTCGGTCCTGAATTGAACCAAGGATTCGCGCGGACCCTTGATCGCAGATTGAGACTCACTCCCCTGAAACCGCTGAAGCCTAGCGCGGAGCAACTTCGACGCATCAAAGCAATGGTTGAGGTTGCTTGCGAGCTGCTGAACCAAGGCTGCCCAGGCGTGCGCGAGGATCAGCTGCATCGCCTCAACAAGGCGGACAGTGTGGGCGGACTTCCTGCCTTGCGAAACTTGGCAACAATTGGGGCACCGTACGCCATGATGCTGTATGAACGATTCCTCGGTCGTCCCTTCGCGGGACATCGAGACTCGGTCAGCGAATTAGTCGGTGATGGCTTGGAAAATGCGATTGAGGAGCAGCTTATCCGCGCAGGTATCAGTTTCCGAAAGACGAAGCGTGCTGAGAAAATTGCCGAGTTCGACCAGGCACCCGACTTCATGATTCCGAGCGAGTTCAATCCCAAGGTGATTATCGAAGCCAAGATCACCGAAGACGACGGGACGGCACGAGACAAGGCTACTCGCGTTCAACATCTCGAATCCATCAGTAGACGCGGAGTAGCTCAAGGCGAGCCTCCCAAGTTCGAAGTGATAGTGTGCATCGCAGGCCGAGGATTCGGCGTTCGCAAAGAAGACATGCGGAAGCTGATTGAGGCCACGCGCGGTAAAGTTTTTACTCCGAAAACGCTCGGCCGCCTCGTTGAGTGTTCGGCCTTGTCGGCGTATGCCACCAAAAGCCCTCAATAGAGCTGGAACGGACAACCCCGCCATGACAATGATCGGAACCAAAAATCGACACCTCACAGACCTAGGGGATCACCGTTCAGCCAGCGGGAAGCATGGAATCACCCCTGGATTGACGAGGTGAGCGGGCCAGCGGCCCTGGAGCACCAGGGCGGCGTTACGTGCGCCTCGAATCTTGGAATCGGCCGTGGACTCCACTGAGCTGCCTGCACAGTGAGGCGTCAACAAAACGTTGTCTAACTCCAGGAGCGGATGAGTGGGAGGCTGTGATGTTCTGGCTGAAAACACATCCAGCGTGTCAAAAACGTCCAGCGCTGCGCCGCCAATGCGATGCTCGCGAAGAACGGCGATTAAAGCCGCTTCATCGACGATGGCGCCTCGCGCCGTATTGATCAACACCGCCGTAGGCTTCATGCGCGCGAGTTGAGCGTGTCCAATCAGCCCGCGCGTCTCGTCATTCAGCGGCAGATGAATGGAGACAAAGTCTGCCCGGGTGAGAAGATCGTTTAGTGAGACGAGTTCGACCGCCAAAGACTGCGCCTTGTCCCGGACCTTCTCGGGATGACGCGCCCACGCCAGAAGTTGAACTCCAAAAGCAGAACACCGTTGGGCAACCCCTTGTGCACTGGCGCCAAAGCCCACAAGTCCAACCGTTCTTCCTGCGAGACGATGAACCAGGGGGTGATGTCTCGCATTCCAGTTGCCTTGTTTCATCGCATCCAGCATGAAGGGCAATTGACGCGCCCAGCCCAGCAGGAGAGCCATGGCGTGTTCGGCTTGTTCATTGACGCAGAAATCCGGAACGTTGGTGACAACGATGCCCCGCTCCGTGGCGGACCGAACGTCAATGCGATCCGTTCCGGCGCCAAGACGTGACAGGACCCGGCAGCGACTCAGCGCTTCGATGACAGGGGCTGGAACTTTGGCTGAAATCACAAGAAGCGCATCGCAGTGACGGGCTGCCTGAATGATGTCCTGCTCCGTCTCGCCTTCGAGGGCAAGAAGTTCAGCATCAGCCTGTTCGAGTTCGACGCACTCCTGGGGATCGACCGGGTAAGTGTCTGCATTGAGCCGGACGGCGAGAAAGGCCGGCACTAGGCGTTCTCCTGAAGTTCGCGTTGTGTGAGTTCTTTGAGCCAGCGGCTATCCCACAACGAAGGGAAGGGGTTCTTCTGATAAGGATGAGCCAGGCATACGTTGGTATCCAGTTCAATTCCCAGACCCGGTCCGGCAGGCACCGCATAAAAGCCGTTTCGGCAGGGGTTCCAGCCGTGCAGGAAGTCGTGCCTCCAGGGAACATCGTAATCGCCGAAATTCTCCTGAATGCTGGCGTTCTTTGTGGACCAGTCAAAATGCAACGCAGCGCAGAGAGCCACCGGACCTATGGAACAGTGGGGAGACACCATCAAACCACGCTCACTCGCCAACGCAGCGATCTTCTTTCCCATCGCGAGGCCTCCACAGTGAGCCAGATCCATCTGGACGACGTCGCAGGCCTGCATCGCTGTCAATCGGTCGAACTCTTCCAGCATGTAAAGCCGTTCGCCTGCGGCGATGGGAAAGGGGAGCGCTTGCTTCACTTCGTTCAAGAGATCCAAGCTGTGGGGAGTTACGGGTTCTTCGTACCAGGCAGGCCGGTAAGGAATCAGACGTTGGCCCATCTCGATAGCGCAGCTTGCCGAAAGACGTCCGTGGACCTCGATCATGAGCTGAACTTCATCGCCGACGGCCTCGCGAACCGCGGCCACCCGCTCCTCTGCCACGCTCATTTCTGCCGCCGTCATCTCCAGCCATGTCACTCCAAACGGATCGAACTTCAGCGCCGTGTATCCGGCTGACACGACCTCGCTGGCTTTGTTGGCATACTCCTTGGGAGAATTGGCGCCGCCATACCAACCGTTGGCGTACGCCGGTAAACGCTCGTGAGCCTGGCCACCCAGCAGCTTGAACACCGGTTCGCCGCTGGCTTTGCCAATCAAATCCCACAGGGCAATTTCCACGCCGCTGATCGCTGTCAAAATGGTGGGGCCACCCTGGTACTGGTCGCGAATGAGATCGCTGATCAGGTCTTCGAGATCGAAGGGACTGGTGCCCAGGATTCGATCTTCGACCCAGTCATGAAGAAGGGTCTGGACGGCTCGCTCCTGCCATTCGAGCGAAGCCTCTCCAAGACCGGTCATTCCAGTATCGGTCGTCAAGCGCACAAAGAGGTAGTTGCGCAATCCGGCATGCGCCAGAAATGTCTCCAGGCGCGTAAGTTTCATTGAGAGTCGGACCTCATCGCAGCGTCAACCCGTGGCGTTTTCAAGCATATCATCGACGGACATCTCTGTTCGATTGCAGTCCAAACCCAACCAGCCAGACGCGGAGCTTGCGAGCCCGGTCAGTCGGATGAGCAGCGGGATGCGCAACGAGGTATCCCACATGTTTGGGCGCTTCGGGCACGTTCACGCCGCCGAAGATGGCATCGCCGTTACCCTTGGTGTGAATGCCATGGTGCCCGATGTTGTAGCCACGGTCGCGTTGAAAGATCACGATTTGCTCCCAGCCTGACACGTTCCTTCTTTGTAGGCGGTCCCCCTTTTCAACGACGTAACTATTTGCTATTCGAACTTCTCGAAGCTATGTTTCGTTCTGAAGAGCATTCCTTGATAGGGAGCCTGAGCAACCACTTTGGCGCGAAGGGTGCAAAAAGGCATGACTCGCTGCGACCGCTTGGCTATGCTGGGGGGGGAATCATGAGCAACAAACAAGAAAGGGGCCCCGCTATGACTCGAGATCAACTGCTGACTCGCATTTCCATCAATCCCCAGATTTGTTTTGGGAAACCGTGCGTCAAAGGTCGGCGGATCTGGGTCTCACTGGTATTGGACTTTTTGGCCAGTGGCTGGACGACCGAAGATGTAATGAAGGAATACGACCTGGAGCGCGATGATGTCCTAGCCTGCATTGGCTACGGCGCCGAGATGAGCAGGGAACGCTACGTCGATATCCCCGTGGAAACCAACCCATGAAGCTCAAGCTGGACGAGAACCTGGGGCATGCGACCGCCGATCTGTTTCGTTTGGGGGGCCACGACGTGGAAATGGTCCAGGGGGAGGGGCTTTCAGGAGCCCCCGACGCGGACATCATTGCAGCCTGCCAACGCGAAGAGCGGTGCCTGATCACCTTGGATTCGGATTTTGGGAATCCACTGGTTTTCAAACCCTGGGAGCATTTCGGAATTGCCGTTTTGCACCTGCCTTCCAAACCCTCGCCTCACGATCTGCGATTTGCCTGTCTAACGCTCGTTCGCGGGCTGGAACAAGGTAACATCTTGGGCAAGCTTTGGTCCGTTCAGCGCGGGCGAGTCCGTGAGTATCAGCCGGACCGGCCTGAGTAGGAAAGCGAATAGGATCTGCCTCGATGAAGACGGATAGAACTGTCGTTGCTAATGAGTAGAGCCTGGCTGTAGCGGAACTTATTGAAAGTTAGCGGACGCCCCCACCGTTCTGGTTGGACCAATCACTCAAAGACGACAATTGAATTCATCAATCATCCGGAGCCGGAGATCTCCGGTGAGATCTGTGTCAGCTGAAGCTGGCGGCGCTCGTATTATCTGCTTTCCCGACTCATCGGATCACGAATCGCCTTCATTCGTTCCAGGCGTTGTTGCAATCGCGCGCGGACTTCCCGATGCTGAGGATCCCTGTAAGTGTTGGTCAGCTCGCATGGATCGTTTTTGAGGTCGTACGGCTCACCCAGTGGTGTGATAGTAACGCCCCGTTTCCACACAGTCGTTCGTGCCCAGCATGGGCATGTAAGGCCGGAATGGGCGTTTTCAGGTTGCGCGTTTCAAAGATTTTTCAAAACGCCAGACTTCCAGCGGGAAGTTTCCTTGCGAGGTTTCCAGTTGGTGGACTATCGTTCCGACCCGATGCCAACCGCATTTTTCGTAGAATCTTGCAGCTCGCTCGTTTCCGATGGCGCATGCGAGCCAAGCCGTAGCGGCGCCGCTCTCAGAAAGGCGAGCCTCTCCATCGGCAATCAACGCGGCTGCGACACCCGATCCTCGAGATGGTGCCGAGACGTAGAGTTGATAGAGCTCGTTGCCCTTAATGATGCAAAATCCAAGAGGCTCACCACTAGGACCTACGACTCGCACATCCGGAAGTGCTGCCTGAAGTCTGTCTCTGAAACTCTCTAGTGTTCGAAGCCGGGTGAGTTCCGCCGGCACAATCCGCCCGTGCGCATCATGCCAGCCGTCGTGCCAGATCCTTGCCAGGTGACCGATCTCAGATTCTGCGGCGGCTCTCACATCCATTGTATTCCCCGACATTGCTTTTTACGGATTCGGCGGTACGGGCAGCGGCAGAAAATCGCGCTCCAGAATCATCCATTCCTGCAGCCTGGCTTTGAGCTCGCGCTCAGTGCTTTCCTGTCCTTTGCTGCCGATCAGGTTGTTGAATTCATTCGGATCGGCCTGCAGATCGAACAATTCAAACATGGGCCGCGTGGGTGAAAAGTACAACCGCGACATCAGGGGCGAAAGCTTCCGGTCCGCGTGCATTTGCTGCAGCTCTTTCCAGAACGGCTGCCCGGCAAAATCCACCGGCTGGTACGGAGTCGTGCCATTGGGCAATCCTGAGCCATGGGCGCCGCGTTCTGCAAATACGTAATCCCGGGCTGTGTGAGCCTCGCCGCGCAGCAATTTAAGAAAGCTGCGTCCTGTCATTTCCTTCAGCGGTTTTTGTCCACAGGCTTCCAGAAACGTCGGCGCGATGTCTTCTCCAGAAATCAGTTCGGTCGTCACGCTGCCTGCCTTGACCTTGCCCGGCCAGCGGACCAGCAACGGCACATTCACTCCGTATTCATACAACGTGCCTTTGCCACGAAATTGCGCGGCACCGTTGTCGCCCATGAACACCACGAGGGTATTGTCTGCCAGCCCGCGCTTTTGCAGCTCATCCAGCACCTGTCTGAAGTTGCCGTCAAAACGCGAAATCTCGTCGTAATAGTTCGCAAAATCGGCTCGCACACCGGGCGTGTCGGGATAGTGAGCGGGCAGTTTGATCTTGTTGGGATCGTGTGGTTCGCTGATTGCGTTCTTGTCATACACGCGATGCGGATCACTGAAACACAGTTGCAATGCGAAGGGCTTGCCTCTGGGCACAAGATCGAGGAATTCGCGGTACTGAGCGATTGCAGAAATGTGAATCTGCCCGCCGGCAGTTCTTACAAAATCAAGCCGTCGTTCAAAGGTGCGCAGGTTGTGTTGGTCGAAAACGACCTTTGTTTCCGGTGGCTGGTTATTCGAACCGTCCAGATGATACAAGCGGCCGGCCACGCCCGTAAAATAGCCGCCAGCACGCAACTGCTCCAGCCAGGTCTTGTATTCTTCGCCCAGAGGCGCGGAAAAGCGCGTCATCTGAACGGCGATGGGTGATCGTCCCGTCATCAGCGCCGCGCGTGAAGGCACACATTGCGGCGCGGCAACGTAGGCGCGCCTGAAAAGCATCGCTTCCTTGGCAAAGGCGTCGAGGTTGGGTGTTTTAACGTCCGTGTCGCCATACGCGCCGACGTGGGCTGCGCTGTGATCGTCAGACAAGACGAGCAACACGTTCGGGCGCGTGGTGGCTTGCGGGAATGCCAACGCAGACATGAGAGCAATCCATAAGATCGAGAAGGCCAGCTGCTTTTTTCGCATCAGGGGCGAACCTCGGGATTTTTCTTCTGCGTCCTTGCGTTCTTGTCGGCCCGGCGATCTACACAAACGGACAAGCGCTGCTCATCGAGGAGGGCAAACAGTCGCTCACCTGCTCTCACTCCGTGCATGCTTCGGCGAATCAGTTTGGCTAGGGCAGGTATTGCGTCCTTCGCCTTGGAAAGCAAACATGCTGTGCAGTACTTCGGCTTCCGTGCGAACTGCCTCTGCGGACTTCAGGACACAAAGCTACATGTGCCAGGAGACAAGGTGGGAAGGAGATCCAGGACTTTGGGCATCAACGAGCGCGTATCGGCAAGTCGGTTGCTCGCTGCCTTCAATACCACCAGCGCGATTCGCGATCCGGCAAAGTGCTGCTGGAAAGAGAGATTGGCATCCATCGTAATGAATACGTCGTATTGTCCGTTGGCACGTGAGAGTAGTTCCCCGTTCTTCAGACCAGCCCATCCAATCAGGGGAACCGAGTCGACCACCTGTCCAGACAACTCCCGGCTCAGCCGCCAGTCGAGATTCTCGTCGAGCAGAATTCTCACGTCAGGCAGTTCTCAAGAGATCCTGGCGCGACCGTTTGAGTAATGCGATGACTTGCTCGCGCCGGACGCTTGGAAACCCCTCGAGAAAGTCATCGATGGATTGCCCCCCTTCGAGGTGAGCAAACAAGCTCTCCACCGGTACGCGCGTGCCGGTGAAAACCGGCGTGCCACCAAGGATTTCAGGATCCGAATGCAGGATATTGGAGAGATCCTCAATCTTCATTTAGCGAGTCTACCAGAATCCTCCCAGAGGGGATAGCGGCAGGGATCCGAATCGGCACTGGGTTGGCCTCAATGATTCCTAAACCACCACACCACAAAAACAAAATCTTTTGTACGAATTTCTGGTGTTGTGACGGTATAGTTCTCCCACCATGCTCGCTGGACAGATCACTCGACGACGACAAATTGAATTGATTGACCATCCGGAACCGGCACCTGGGAAATCTGGCGAGATTGTCTTCCAGCCGGAAATTGCCTGCCTCTGCGGCTCAGATATTCCTTACTTTGCAGCGCAGCATCCGGAGTATCCGCTACAAGTCGGGCTGTCGTTGCACGAGATGGTGGGCACCGTCCTTTGGGCGGATGGCAGCCGATTTCGTGAAGGCCAGAAGGTGCTGGCTGTACCCACCAACCATGTGGGAATCTTCGAGCGCTTTCCCATCGCCCAAAATTTTGTGGTTCCACTCGATCTGAGGCGACCGTTGGAGGAGATGATCGTTTGCCAACCGCTCGGCACGGTTCTTTACGGGCTGCGCATGCTGCCCAATCTGCTGGGATGGAATGTCGTTGTGGTGGGCCAGGGTCCGATCGGCCAGCTGTTTTGCAGTGCCTTGCGCAATGTGGGTGCGCAGCAGATTATCGGAATCGACCGGATTGCATCCCGCCTGAGCTTGAGTAAACGCATGGGAGCGACTGCGGTTATCAATGTGGAACAGGAGGACCCGATCGCCGCCGTAGCTGACCTGACTGGCGGAGCGATGGCGGACCTGGTGGTTGAGGCGGTTGGGCACGAAAATCAGGCGCTCAACCTGTGCATCAACCTTTGCCGCCGTCAGGGGCGCATTCACTATTTCGGCGTGCCACCTCAGGTCATTGATGGCATCCGTGGGCGTGATCTGCTGATGAAGAATGTTGCCTTAACCACGAGCGTCGGCCCTGATTTTGCGCGCGACTATCCGTTAGCCATGCAGTGGATTGGCGAGGGACGGATCGATGTGAAACCGCTCGTGACTCACAGTTTCCCGTTGACCGAAATCCAGACCGCGTTCGAAACCTTCTCGGATCGAAAAGACGGCGCCTGCAAGGTTTTGGTCCGATTCCCAGCGGCCGGCTGAACCCTGAGGACGCCGCGTTTTTCGGGGAAGGGGCAACACCAGGGGAACCACGCCGGCGCTCCGCGCCACGCCTGCTTGTCAAGGAGGGGAAACCCAAGGTGAATCCTGTCGTTGATGTCAGAGCGGAGCTTCCGTTATGGTTTCCTCACCGCACGAGTCCCACCACCAAGCCCCATTCGCCATTTCACGCAATTGCAGTTCAACTCTTCACTAGCCGAAAAAGAATAAGAAATCGACCTTGATTCCTGCAAGTATTGGATGGGAATCCGTCCGTTAGCTAGTGGTGTTTTGGGACAACCTGCAATTCCCCCTTAACAAAAAGGGGGCAGCGCCCCTTGGGCGCGGGGGTTGTGGGGCGAGTCAGGAAAGCCAAGGGAGAGACTCGCAGCATTTGAGATACGACGCGCTGAGGTAAAGCTTTCCACAATCTGCAGGACAACCCCCGGGCGGCTGCGCGACCATTGTCGCTCAGCCGCCGCCCCCTTTGGTAAGGGGGAATTTTAGGAGCACTTATGAAATCACTGCTTGGCATTTTGTTGCTCATGGCGGGCACGGCAAGCGCCGAGACACAAGTCACCGTCTACAACCAGAACTTCGCCACGGTGAAGGAGAATCGCACCCTCGAGTTGAAGAGAGGTGAGAATGAGGTTCGCATGACCGACATCACCGCTCACCTGGAGCCTGAGTCGGTGGTTCTGCGCCACCTTCGCCAGCCAGATCTGATCAAGATCCTTGAGCAAAACTACGAAAGCGATCCGCTGAGCGAAGGCTTGCTGCTGCGCAAGTCGGAAGGAAAGACGATTGACTTTGAAATCACGCTGCCGATGGGCGGTGAGAAAAAGATCGTGAAGGGAAAGATTCTGAGAAGTGGATACATCCCTCACACTTCCGCCTTTCAGCGTTACGGCCCGCAGTATCAGTACAACCAGATGGCCCATTCAAACCCGCAAGGTGGCGGACAGCCCATCGTGGAAGTCGATGGCAAGATCCAGTTCGGTCTGCCAGGCAAACCGATCTTTGAGGCGCTTGACCCGAAGAGTTTTCTGAAACCGACGCTGCTCTGGAGATTGTGGGCCGACTCCGCGGGGAAACACGAGGTTGAGTTTTCGTACCTCACGGGCGGG
>Ga0187893_10006475_pt1 | contig 20031 bp, 22 predicted proteins | sample MA1701074metaG_FD_139574 | JGI IMG/M metagenome (GOLD analysis project Ga0187893, IMG submission 139574) | White microbial mat communities from a basaltic lava cave in the Kipuka Kanohina Cave System on the Island of Hawaii, USA - MA170107-4 metaG ...
CGAGACCTTCAACCGCTCGAACGTCACGCTGGTCGACGTGCGCTCGGCGCCGATCGCGGAGATCCTGCCGCGCGGCCTGCGCACCGAGCGGCAGTCGTACGAGTTCGACGACCTGATCCTCGCCACCGGCTTCGACGCGATGACCGGGACGCTCCTGCGCATCGACATCCGCGGCGTCGGCGGCGCGACGCTCGGCGAGCGCTGGGCGGAGGGGCCGAAGACCTACCTCGGCCTCACCACCGCCGGCTTCCCCAACCTGTTCATGATGACCGGTCCGGGCAGCCCGTCCGTGCTCTCGAACATGGTGGTCTCGATCGAGCAGCACGTCGAATGGATCGCGGAGTGCGTGGCGAACCTGCGCGCGCGCGGGCTCGAGCGCATCGAGGCGACGCCCGAGGCGCAGGCCGCCTGGGTCGAGCACGTGAACGAGGTCGCCGACTCCACGCTCTACCCGCGCTGCAACTCCTGGTACCTCGGCTCGAACGTGCCGGGCAAGCCGCGCGTGTTCATGCCGTACCTCGGCTTCCCCGCCTACGTCGAGAAGTGCAAGCAGGTGGTCGCCGATGGCTACCAGGGCTTCCGCCTCGCCTGAGCGCGCGGGCGCGGCCGCACGCACGCTCCGCGCGCGCGTCTACTACGACTTCGCCTCCACGCTCTGCTACGTCGCGCACCGCGTGTTCGCCGAGCTCGAGCCGCGCTTCGGCGAGATCGGCGTCGAGCTCGACTGGTGTCCGCTCGATCTCGCCGACCTGCTCGGCTGGCGCCGCGGCGTGCCGGTCGACCAGGACAGGCTCGCGAACGCGGAGCGGGTGGCGGCGGAGTTTGGTGTCGCCGTTCGCCCGCTCCCGGTCTGGCCCGACTCGCGCGACGCGCTGGCCGCGGCGCTCGCGCTCGGCGACGGCCCGCGCGCGGCGGCGTTCCGCGAGCGGCTCTGGGCCGCGGCGTTCGAGGAGCGGCGGGCGATCGACGCGCCCGGCGCGGTGGCGGACTTCGCGCGCGATCTCGGCCTGGCGCTCGACCCGCTCGATCTGGAACGCGAGCGCAACGAGCTCGAGCGCATCACGCGCGAGGCGCACGAGCAGGGCGTCACCGGCCTGCCGACGCTGATGCTCGGCGCGTTCCCGTTCCCCGGCATCCAGTCGCGCGAGACCACCTGGCTGGTCGTCGAGCGCTGGGCGAGAACAGCGCGCGCCTCCGAGCTGCTAACCTAGCCGCGCCAACCGAGAGGAGATCGCGATGGACGTCCAAGGCGGGTGCTACTGCGGCGCCCTGCGCTACCGCGCGACCGGCGAGCCCCTGATGCGCGCGCAGTGCCACTGCCGGGAGTGCCAGTACATCACCGGCGGCAGCCCGAACGTGTTCATGGCCATGCCGGCGGCGACCTTCAGCTACACCCAGTCGCAGCCCAAGAAGTTCAGCCGCAAGGATCTGCCGAATCCGGTCACGCGCGAGTTCTGCGCCGAGTGCGGCACGCACATCGCCACGCGCACGCCGGCGCTGCCCGCGGCGGTAATCCTGAAGGTCGGCTCGCTCGACGATCCCAAGGAGTTCGGCGGACCGCAGGCCGCGATCTTCACCTGCGACAAGCAGCCCTTCCACATGATCCCGCCCGGTGTCGCGGCGTTCGAGCGCGTGCCCGGCGGCTGAGCGCGCGCACCCCGTGCAGGCACCCGCGCCCGATCCCGGTCCGCCGCTCCTGATCCGCGAAGGGCTCGGCTTGCTCGAGTTCCCGCGTCTCTTGCTGCGCCTGCCGGAGCTGTCGCGGCTGCCGCGCGGATCCGGGCAGCCGGTGATGGTGCTGCCGGGCTTCGCCACCGGCGACAGCTCGACGTTCGTGCTGCAGACGTTCCTGCGCCTGCTCGGCTACCAGGTGCGCGGCTGGCGCATGGGCCTAAACACGGGCCGCGTCGGCGTGCTGCTGCCGCGCGTCGTGAAGCGCGTGGCGCGCACCGCCGAGCTCGCGGGCGAGCCCGTGCGCCTGGTCGGCTGGAGCCTGGGCGGACTGCTCGCGCGCGAGGCCGCGCGCGAACGGCCGGACAGCGTGAAGCGCGTGGTCACGCTCGGCTCGCCGCTCGCGCTGCGGCGGCGCGAAGCGCGCGACCCGGCGCGCGAGGCTGCGCCGATCCGCGTGCCCGTGACCGCGATCTGGTCGCGCGCCGACGCGATCGTGCCCTGGCAGGCGAGCGTGGACCTCGACAGCCCCGGCGTCGAGAACGTCGAGGTCGGCGCCACGCACCTCGGGCTCGGCTTCTCCGCCGACGTCTACCGCGTGATCGCCGAGCGCCTGGCGCTGCCGTGAGCGCGCGCGCGACGCTCGACTGGTTCGGCTGCGCGACCTTCCGGCTGCGCATCGGGGAGCTCGTGATCTTCCTCGACGCCTATCTCGACCGCGTGCCGAACGCGGCGCAGGTCGGGCTCGTGCCCGAGGACGTCGAGCGCGCGGACTGGATCGTGGTCGGGCACTCGCACTTCGATCACCTGTACGGCGCGGAGCGGATCGCCCGAAGAACGGGTGCACGCATCCTCGGCTCGCACGAGACCGTGCGCGTGATGGAGGCGCAGGGCGTGCCGCTCGCGCAGCTCGTGCCGGTCGCGGGCGGCGAGAAGGTGCGGCTCGCGGACGACGTCACGGTCGACGTCTACCCGAGCCAACACTCCTGCGTGTGGTCGCAGACGGCGATGGCCCCGAGCGACGAGGTCTGCCTCGGCGACCTCGGGCTGACACTGCAGGAGCAGCAGGAGCGATTCGCCGCGCTGGGCGCGCATTTCGGAACGCTCGGGCCGGACGTGCTCGCCCACCTGCGCGCGAGCGCGCAGGGACCGCGCGGCGACGGCGGCGCGCTCGTGTACCACTTCGACACGCCGCACGGCTCGCTCTTCTACCAGGACACCTCGGGGCACTGGAGCGGGATCCTGCGCGACCTGCGCCCGGACGTGGCGATCCTGGCCGCGGCCGGCCGCGGCAACGTCGACGGCGAGCCGATCCAGGGCTCGCTTGCGCAGTTCGTCGCGCGCCAGGTGGATCTGCTGCGGCCGCGCCGCGTGTTCCTCGGCCACCACGACGATTGGCTGCCCGGCTTCTCGCGCGCGATCGACACCAAGCCGATCCGCGACGCGATCGAGCGCGCGCGCCCGGGCACGGAGCTGGTCGAGACCGGCTACGGCGCGGCGTTCCCGCTGTTCGAGGGCCTGCGCCGCTAGCGCGTGCCGCTCAGGGCTTGCGCACCACGCAGAAGCGGTTGCCCTCGGGATCGGACATCACCGTGTAGTCGGGCGCATCGCGCACGACGCTCGCGCCGAGGCCGCGCAGGCGCGCGACCTCGCGCGCGCGGTCGGCGACCGACACGTCCAGGTGTAGCCGGCCCTTCGCGGGCGGCGACACGCCGGGGCTCGCGACCCGCTGGAAGCACAGGCTCGGCCCGGGCCCGTCCACGAGCACGACGGGGTCGGTCTCCGGCGTGAAGCCCAGCGCGGCGAGGCGCGCGATCTCGGCCGCGTCGTAGTCCCGCACGCGGTAGCCCTCGAGCGCCTCCGCCCAGAAGCGCGCGAGCGACGCCGGGTGCGCGCAGTCGAACACCACCTGATCAAACGCTCCCACGGCCCGCCCTCCACGCGCTCGCGCGCAGCCGGTACAGCACGTGGCGGCGCAACGGGTGGCTTTCCGCCAGCGCGGGGTGATCGAAGTCGTCCGCCGGATCGCGCGCCAGCCCGAGCTTCTCCATCACGCGCCGCGAGGCGGCGTTCGCAGGCACCGTGAACGAGACGATCTCGTCGAGCCCGAGCCGCTCGAAGCCGAACGCGAGCGCGGCCCGCGCGCCCTCGGTCGCGTAGCCGCAGCCCTGTTGGCTCCGCGCGAGCCGCCAGCCGATCTCCACGCAGGGCGTGAAGTGCGCCTCGAAGCGCGGCACGGAGAGCCCGACGAAGCCCGCGAACGCGCCGTCGCCGAGCAGCTCGACCGCGAACAGCCCGAAGCCGTGCTCTTCGAAGTGCTCGTCGATGCGCGCGGCCAGGGCGTCGCTCTCGGCGCGCGCGAGCGGGCGCTCGAAGTGGCGCATCACCTCTGGGTCGGCGTTCAGCTCCGCGAACGGCGCGAGGTCGCCGGGCCGGAAGCGGCGCAGCAGCAGCCGCTCGGTGCGCAGCTCGTGCGGCGGCGGCGCGTGCGTCACGACGCCGTGCACGGCGCGTCGCTCTTGCGCGCGTAGACCTGGACGAGGCTCTTCGAGCGCGGCCGGTAGTCGCGCGCCGATTCGCCCCAGACCCAGGTGGTCTCGTCCCGGGAGTGGATGTCCGCGACGCCCACCAGGTCGTAGCACGCGGCCGTGTAGCGCCGCGACCAGTCCAGCACGCGCCGGTCGACGTCGGGGTGCGGCTGCCAGGAGGTCGAGATCGACACGTACACCACGTACGCCGGACGCGCGCCGGTCACCTCGCGGATCATCTGGTCCTGCATCTCGCGGGTCAACGCCTGTCGCTCGAGCAGCGAGTACATGTAGACGTAGCCGGTCGCGGAGCGGCGCTCGGCGAGAAAGTAGATCTCGGGCTCGGAGCCGAACACCATGATCCGGTCGCCGTGCGCGGTGCGCTCGCGGATGTAGCGCGCGATCTCCGGCGCCTCGGGGAAGGGATTGGGCCCGTAGCGCGAGCGCACGACCTCGCGCGGCGTCCAGCGGAACAGGTAGCTGCGCTCGACGACCAGGTACGACGCCGCGAGCCCGACACCGGCCAGCGCGACGGCCGCGCGCGCGGGCGCCGCCGGAACGACCCGCGCCAGCACGCGCTCGAGGCTCACGGCCCCGACCCCGGCGCACAGCGCGACTGCGGGCAGCAGCACGATGAAGTAGTGCTCGCGGAAGTAGAAGCCCGGCACGACCGCGAGCAGCGACGCGACGAGCAGCCCCGAGAGCGCGACGCGGACCTCACGCGGCCAGCCCGGCAGCCAGAGCGCGGCGAAGCCGAGCGCGGCCGCGATCCAGAGCGGCCGATCGACGGTCGTGATGATCCCGAGCGCGCGCGCGAAGCGCTCCCCGCCCCCGGCGAGGCCGACCTGCGACACGTACTCGCTGGCGTAGCGGAAGGTCCAGAACCAGAACGCGCCGAGCACGTCCTGCGCGGCGAGCACGGCGACGAGCAGAGCGAACGGCAATACGGCGCCGGCGGCGAGGGCCGCGACGCGAAGGACCGCGGCGTTTCGGCCGGCGCCCGCGCTCAGCATCTCCCAGGCGACCAGTGCCGCCGCGAAGGGCAGGTACACCACCGCGTGCTGCTTCATCAGCACCGCCAGCCCGAGCAGCACGCCGGCGCCGAGCGCGCTGCGCGTGCCGACCGGGGCGCGCGCGATCAGCCACAGCGCCGCGGTGACGGGCAGCGCCACGAAGTGCGTGGCGTGCGCGAAGATCCCCATCACGAAGCGATCCAGCGAGAGCAGCAGGAACGCGCAGGCCGCCGCAGCGCCGCCGAGCGGCCCGAGCAGGCGCCGCCCGAGCAGGAGCACGAACAGCGCGGTCGCGGCGTTCACGGCCGCGAGCCCCAGGTGCGCGCCGCGCGGCGACTCGCCGAACAGCGCGAAGCTCGCCGCGTAGGCGTAGTACACGCCCGGGAACTTCATGTTGTAGGCCTGCGCGTACGGCGGCACGCCGTCGAGCACGAGCTGCCCCGCGTAGGCGTACTCGCCCTCGTCGCGCTCGAACGGCGCGTCCGCGAGCCGGACCCGCACGAACAGCGCGAGCACGAGCGCCAGCACCACGGCGGCCAGCGCCAGCCGCTCTGCCATCAGGCCCCCTCCCGCAGGGTGGCGCGATCTTAGCTAGAGCCGGACGTCGTCGCCCTTGAAGCCGAGCTCCGGCGCGACCGCGGGCTGCAGGCAGCCCGGGTGCGTCCGGCCGCGCACCAGCGTGAACGCGTACACGTCGGGCTGCGTGGGCGTGAGCGAGCGGCAGCTCGCGCTCGCGAAGTGCAGCGTCAACACGCGGCGGTGTCGATCCGTGCGGTTGCCGCCGGTGCGGTGGTAGAGGTGCGGGTGGAACAGCACCCCGTCGCCCGGCGCGAGCGCGATCGTCACGGCCTTGGCCATCATGTCCGCCGAGCCCTCGACGCCCGAGGCGCCGAACGCGCCCGCGTTCACGCCGGGGATCACCTCGTGGCCGGTGATCGGCAGGCGGTGCGTGCCGGGCACGACGCACAGCGTGCCGTTGTCCTCGTCGACCGGGTCGAGCGCGACCCACGCGCCGGTCACCAGGTCGTGCGGCTCGAACTGGAAGTACAGGCCGTCCTGGTGGAACGGGTGCACCGAGTCGGGCACCCGCGGCGGCTTGTAGATCAGCATGAACAGGAACGCGAGCAGGTCGTCGCCGAGCAGCCCCGAGACCGCCTCGAGCAGGCCGGGCGAGCGCATGGCCTCGCGCAGCACCGGGTCGAAGCGGTCCGCGTTCATGATCTTCCAGAGCGCGTGCTCGGGATCCTCGGGCATCGGCAGCAGGCCCTTGGCGAAGTGGATGTCGCGCATCACGCTCGACTTCGCGGCCGGCGGGAAGTCGCCGTGCGCGATCGCCCGCGCGCGCGCGAGGACCCGCGCGATCTCGTCCGGCTGGAGCAGCCCGCGCACGACCGTGTAGCCGTCCGTCTCGTACTGCTCGCGCTGCGCCACCGACAGCTTCATTTCGCCGATCTCCGCTGGACTTTTGCCGACAAATACCTCACATACGAGATATTCGCAAGCGAGAATCACAGCGGCCCGGCCTGGAGCGCTCGATCGGCTACGAGCTCGGCCGAGCCTTCCGCCGGCTCACCCGCCACGTCTCCGCGGCTGCGCGCCCGCACGGCATGTCGGCCTCGCAGGCGAACGTGCTGCTCACGCTCTGGGCCGCGGGGCCGATGCCGATCGGCGAGCTGCAGGCGCTGCTCGCGCTCTCGAGCTCGGCCTTCACCGGCGCGCTCGACCGCATGGAGAAGGCCGAGCTCGTGCGGCGCGTGCCGTCGCCCACCGACCGGCGCTCGTTCATCGTCGAGCCGGTCGCGTGGTCGAGCACGCGCCGCAACGAGCTGCTCGACGCGCTGCTCGCGGCCGAGGACGAGTTCCTGGCCGCGCTCGGCAAGTCCGAGCGCGCCTCCCTGCTCGAGCTCCTGCGCAAGATCGGCGGCGGGGACTGAACCTGTTGACTTCGCTCGCCTACGGCTCGCTGCGCGCGCCTGCGGCGCTTGCAGGGCTCGCTCGGGGCGGCCCTCGCTCGCCCGTCGCGTCTCTCGAGTCTGAGGTCTAGCGCAGGCACACCGCCTCGACGTTGTTGCCGTCGGGGTCGAGCAGGAAGGCAGCGTAGTACTTCGGCGCGTAGTCGGCGCGCACGCCGGGAGCGCCGTGATCCTTGCCGCCCGCGGCGAGTCCGGCGGCGTGGAAGCGATCCACCGCCTTGCGGTCGGAGGCGCGCAGGGCGACGTGCACGCCCGCTCCCTTCGCCTGCTGGTCGAGGTACAGCCAGAGCGCCGGCGCGTCCTTGGGGCCGAAGCCGGCGCCGGACTTGTCCTGCGAGCACAGCTCGAGACCGAGCGGCGCGAGCGCCTCGCTGTAGAAGCGCACGCTCTTGTCGAGATTGCGGACCTTCAGGCCAATGTGGTCGTACATGGGACCTTCTTCGTGGGAGGCCAGCCTAGGAAGAGGCCGCGATCCGATCTTGGAGAATCTTGCGGTCGCCCCGCGCGGCGGCGCGAAACGCGCGCGGGGACACTCCCGCGGCGCGGTGGAAGGTGCGCACGAAGTTCGACAGGTCGCCGAAGCCGACGCCGAACGCGATCTCGGTGATCGAGCGCGTGTCATCGGCGAGCAGGCGCGCGGCGCGGCGCAGCCGCGCGCGCACCAGGTACTGGTGCGGCGTCACGCCGAGCACGCGGGAGAACAGGCGCAGGAAGTGGAACGCCGACAGCCCGGCCTCGCGCGCCGCGCGCTCGAGGTCGACCTCCTCCTCCGCGTGCAGGTCGAGCCAGAGCGCGGCGTCGACCGCGCGCCGCCGGTCGCGCGCGCCGGCGGCTACCGGCTTGCGCTCGCGACCCGACACCACGTCGACGAAGCGCGCCGCGAACAGGTGGCCGAGCTCGTCGAGCCCGAGCGACCCGTTTCCGTCCGCGGCGGCCTGCGCGAGCTCGCCGAGCACCGAGAGCTCGGGCAGCGGCGGCAGCGCGCCCGCGCGCCACACCTCCGCGCGATCCCCGACCGTCTCCGCCAGCTCGGGCGAGAGGTGGAACGCCAGGCACTCGTCGCCGCCGTGCGCGTGGTCGTGCGTGCAGCGGTACTCGTCGCCCGGGTGCACCACGAAGATCGAGCCCGCGACCAGCTCGAACGACTCGCCGCGCACCTGGCAGCCGAAGCTGCCGCGGCGCACGTAGGCCAGCGAATGGTCGTCGTGCACCTCGGTGTAGGGTCGCTCGGCGGGTCCCGCGTCGCAGCGGTAGTCGACCACCGAGAGCGAGCCGCTCGAGAGGACCGTGGTGGCGAGCATCGCCCGGGATTCTAGCCCTTGATAGACTGCCCCGGCCCGCCGATGAGACGGACCGGCCCCGGAGGACGCGCATGAAAACCCCCTGGCACGACCACCGCTTCGTCGTGCAGATGCCGCACATGGCGCCCGGCGAGCGCCTGTCCGAGGTCGAGTTCCTGAAGCTCCTGGCCGCGTACCAGTGGTCGGGGATCGCCGACATGCTCGGGCGCAAGCCCTCGCAGATCGCGAGCGAGTCACGCGAGCGCCTGTACGGCTCGGTGATCGACGTCGAGATGAAGCTCGCCGAGCAGCACAGCATGGAGGTGCTGGGCGAGGACGCGGAGATCCGGCTGCGCCACCGCGTGACGTCGTACGCCAAGAAGTTCGTCGAGGGCCTGTTCGTGATCGACGATCACGACATTCCCGACTCGTTGCTCGAGACGATCAAGACGCGCGACGACCTCGCCTCGAGCGGCCTCTCCTGGGCGTCCATGACCAACGCGTTCATCGCGCCGACCGGCAGCAACACGCGGCTCAAGGTGTACAAGCCCGCCGGCATCGACGAGCGCGGCCTCGAGGAGATGACCTCGCCGCCGCAGGGCGTGCGGCTGCAGGCGCACGTGCAGGCGGGCGGCGCGATCGAGTCGCTCGGCGACGGGGCCGCCGGCATCCCGCTCCGGCCCGTCCACCCCGAGCGGATCCTCTACCACATCATCCACGAGAGCGATCTCAACGGCGCCGGGCTCGTGTACTTCGCGCGCTACGAAGCGATGATGAACTACGGCGAGCGCATGTTCTTCGGCCGCCAGCTCGAGGTGCCGGTCTCGAACGACTTCGTGGCCTGTCTGTCGACCGAACACCGAAAAGCGTACTTCTTCGCGAACGCGAGCCCGGGCGACGAGGTCGACGTGCGCGTCGCGGTCGAGCTCCTGCCGCCGGGCGCGTTCCCGGAGCCGCCCTCCGGCCGGCCGCACCGCACGCCCATGAAGTTTCGCTTCCGGCTCGACCTCTACCGCACCGCCGACAACGTGCTGATGGCGTCGTCGCTGGTGCGCAAGGCGCTGAACGTCCCCGGTCCGCTGAAGAGCGTGCTGACCGAGTGCGACCGCCTGCTCAAGCGCTGGGTCTGATTGACTTCGCTCGGCTTCGCCTCGCTGCGCGCGCCTTCGGCGCTTGCGTCCCAGCGCGAAGGCGGCTTCGCGCTGGGCCTTCTTGCTGCCGGCGGCGCACTGGAGCGAGCTAGCGTTTGAGCAGCGGATCGAGCTCCCAGCGCTCGGCCGGGAGCTGCTGCTCGACGTCGCCGATCGGGGCGAGCACCTCGGCCAGGGCGTCGTCGAGCTCAGCGGGCGCGGGCAGGAAGGCTTCCTCGCGCACGCCGGCGGCGGCGTTCGCGCAGGCGGCGTCGAGCTCGGCCCGCGCCCAGGCGAGCGCGCGCTCGCGCAAGCCGCGGGCCGGACGAGCGGCGAGCGCGGCGGCCAGCACCGCCCAACACGCCGCCTGCCCGGCCAGCGCGCACTGCCAGTCGCGCGCGAGCGGCTCGTCGCCCGCGAGCTTGCGCGCGCGCATGCGCGTGACGGCCTCGGCCAGCGCGTCGGCCACCGCGGGCGCTCGCAGCTCGTCGCGCAGCGCGCGGTACAAGTCCGAGCTCGGCACCAGCGCGGCGGCGCCGACGAACGCGAACAACGGCTCGGACGCGCCCTCGAAGATCCGCGTCACGCGCGCGTCGCGCAGCAGGAGCGGCACGCCGTTCGCCTCGTCGTAGCCGCGCGAGCCCAGGCCCTGCATCAGGCGGTCGGTGGAATCCCAGGCGAACTCGCTGCCGGTGACCTTCGCGACCGCGAACAGCTCGGCGTCGACCTCGCGGCCGGCGTCGAGCGCGTCGGTGATCCACTCGAGCAGCGCCTCGCAGGCCGCGGTGCGCACGCTCGCGAGCCCGAGCGCGATGCGCGTCACCGGGTGATCGACGAGCCGCCCGGTCGAGATCTCGCGCCGCGCGCCGAACCGCGCCAGGAGCTGCGCGCTGCGGCGCAGCGTTCCCACGCAGGTGGACGCGATCGCGAACCGGCTCCAGCTCATCGAGTCGACGCCGACCTCGAGCCCGCGCTTGGGCGCGCCGACCACCTGCTCGCGGTCGACCGCGACGTCGCGGAACGAGACCTCGCCCTGCACCACGCCGCGCATGCCCATCGACGGCAGCTCGCGCCCGAGCACCACGCCCGGCTGGTCGGTGTGGACCGCGAACGCGGTCAGCCCGCGCCGGCGTCCGTTCGCGTCGACGTCGTGCGCCACGACCGTCAGCACGCTCGACCACTGCGCGTTGCCGATCCAGACCTTGTCGCCGGAGAGCCGCCAGGTTCCGTCGGGCTGCGCGACCGCCTGCGCGGCCATCGCGTTGAAGTGCGTGCCCGCGCCGGGCTCGGTCTGCGCGTAGCCGGCGAGCTTGCGGCCGCTCGCCAGGTCCGCGAGCACGGCGTCCTTGAGCGACGGCGAGCCGAAGGCCGCGATCGGGCGCACGCCGGGGAACAGGCACACGAGCAGGAACGTGCCGAGCGACAGGTCGATCGCCGCCGCCTGATCGAGCACGCGCGCGATGTCGCGGTTGCGCAGCGCCAGCCCGCCGAACTTCTCGTCGACCTGCACGCCCATGAAGCCGCGGTTGCCGAGCTCGAGCAGCGTCTGCGGCTGCACCGAGCGGCGCTCGTCCATCAGCCGCGAAGAGAGCCGGCGCTCCGCGAAGTCGCGCAGCCAGCCGAGCAGCTCGTCCGCGCGCGCCGCGCTCGCGCCGGCGGCGAGCGGTGTGTAGCGGCTGGCGACCTTCATCCTGCCCTCAGCGATTGGCGCCCACGAACTCCGCGACCGCGCGAATCGTGTTGAAGCGCTTGACCAGGTCGAAGTCCTCGATCTGCACGCCCCAGGTCTCCTCGATCCGCGCCAGGAACATCACGCCGGAGAGCGAATCGACGTAGCCGTAGTCGAACAGGTTCTTGCTCGGATCGATCTCGGCCGCGCGCAGCTTGCCTTCGGAGACCTCGGCGAGAATCGCGCGCAGGCCCTCGACCAGGTCGTCCGTCGTCGTCGCGTCGCTCGTCGTCATGGGGGCCGCAGTGTACCAGAGGCACCGTCGGAAGGGCTTGCATGCGCGTGCGCGCGCAGCACGTGCGCAGCTTCTCCGCACGCGCGCGACTCTTGTAAGATCGCGCGCATCGTGGCCGACACCTCACCGACGGCGCGCACCGAGCTGATCGAGTTCCGACCCGAGCACCTCGAACTCGTGGCGCGCTTCTCCGCGCGCGTGTGGCGGCGTCCGCGCAGCGTGGAGTTCCTGCGCTGGCGCTACTCCGAGCACCCCGATCACCGCGCCTACCTCGCCGTGCGCGAGGGCGAGTGCATCGCGATGGTCGGCGCGTTCCGCCGCCCGTATCGCATGGGCGAGCGCACCATCCCGGTCGCGGACTCGTTCGACTGGTACAGCCTGCCGGACCTGCGCGGCTCCGGCCTCGGCGTGCGCCTGCTGCAGCGGCTGATGAAGGACCCGGAGCCGGTGATCGTGACCGGCGGCACGGACGACACGCGCAATCTGCTGCCGCGCATGCGCTTCCAGATCCCCGACACCGTGCAGCGTTTCGGCACCCTGCTCGGCGGAGCGCGCGCCGCGCAGCTGATCGCGACGCGCACGCGCCTGCCGCGCGCGCTGGCCAGGCTCGCGTTCCTGGCCAGCCGGCCCCTGCTCGCGCCGCGCGTGCGGCTCGCGCCGCCCGGCGCGCGCGTGGACGAGGTCGCGAAGCTCGGCGAGGAGGCGCTCGCGATCGATCCGCGCCCGGGCCGGCGCGGCACCGCGCCGATCTGGACGCCCGCGTACCTGGCCTGGCTCGCCGCCGCCTCGCCGCGCATGGGCCGCTTCACGCCGCTCGAGTTCCGCGCCGAAGGCGCCCTGGTCGGCTGGGCCCTCCTGCGCAGCTACGACGCGCCGGGCGGCCGCGACTTCGCGCTGCTCGACGTGCGCGCCAAGACGCCGGGCGACGCGATCTACACCTGGATGATCTCCGAGATCGCGGTGCGCGCGCGCGACGCGGGCTGCGCTCTCCTGTCGGCGGGCACGAGCTGCCCGCACGTCGCCGCCGGCTTCCGCGCGAACCGCTTCCAGTCGTTCACGCCCGCGCCGATCCACTACTACGCGCAGGACGGCGCCGCGCCCGACGCGCCGGTCGTGTTCGGCTCGCACTGGGGCGACGAGCCGATCCTGCCCTACCCGGAGAGCTGGTGAACCGCGCGCTCCGCACCGCAGCCTCGGCGGCCAGCCCGATCGTGTCGGCGCTGCTCGAGCGCGCGCACGCGCGCCGCGGCGGCGTGATCCTCGCCTACCACGAGATGTCCGAGGCGCGGCTGCGCGAGCAGCTCGGCGCCGTGGCGGAGCGCTACCGCTACGTTCCGCTCTCCGAGTTCGTGGACCGCCTCGCGCGCGGCCAGTCGACGGTCGGGCTCGCGGCGATCACCTACGACGACGGCTACGGACCCACGATCGAGGCCGCGGCGGCGCTCGCGCTCGAGCACGGCTGGCCGATGACCTTCTACCTGCCGACGCGCTACCTCGATTCGCGCCAGCCGTTCTGGTACCAGGAGCTCGGCGCGCTGCTCGAGCGTTCGTCGCGGCGCAGCGGCACGCTCGGCGGAATCGCGTTCGAGCTCGGCAGTCCGGCTGCGACCGCGGCCGCGAACGCGGCGCTGAACCGCTTCTTCCGCAGCCTGCAGAGCGAGCCCGAGGTGGAGCGCCAGCTGCGCGAGCTGCGGCGCCTCTTGCACGGTTCGGAGGAGCGCCCGGCCTGGCTCGAGACCACCGCGCCGATCGGCTGGGAGCGCGTGCGCGAGCTCGCGCGCCACGACGCGCTGTCGTTCGACGCGCACACCGTGAACCACCTCGCGCTCGCGCGCCTCGACGACGACGCGATCGGCGCCGAGATGGAACGCTCTCGGGAGCGCATCGAGGCGTTCACCGGCCGGCGCGTCGAGCACTTCTGCTACCCGTACGGCGGGCGCGACGAGATCAGCGCGGCGGCCTGCGAGCAGGCGCGGCGCAGGTTCCGCTCCTCGGTCACGCTCCTGCGCGGGCGCTGCGCCGCCGGGGCGGACCGCGCGTTCCTGCCTCGCGTGCCGCTCTACGAGGGTGACTCGCGCTCGATCGCCGCGCTCAAGGTCGCCACCGCCCGCTAGCAGCGTCGAGAATTTCGCGCGCGGCCCGACTACAGTGCGCGGATGCTGAGCTGCGTCGTGATCGGGGCTGGGCCGGGCGGGATCGTCTGCACCAAGGAGCTGCTCGAGCACGGCCTCGACGACGTGGTCTGTTTCGAGCGGAGCGGCGCGCTCGGCGGCACGTTCGCGAAGAGCTACGACAGCCTCGAGCTGACCTCGTCGACCACCTTCAGCATGTTCTCCGACTGGTGGGTCGGCGACGATCGGCGCCACCACTTCTGGACCTGGCGCGAGGCCCTGGCGTACTGGACGAGCTACGCGGAGCACTTCGGCGTGCTCGAGAAGATCCGCTTCGACTCGGAGGTGCGCGCGGTCAGCGCCGTCGACGGCGGCTGGAAGGTGGAGCTCGCGACCGGCGAGCAGGTGCACGCCCGGCGCGTGGCCGTGGTCGCGGGCAACAACAGCGTGCCGCGCTTCCCGGCCTGGGCGGAGGAGCTGCGCGACGTCCCGTACTCGCACTCGATGCTCTACCGCAACGCGAAGCCGTTCGAGGGCAAGCGCGTGCTGGTCGTGGGCGGCGGGGAGTCGGGCTCGGACGTCGCGTACGAGATCGCGCGCTCGGCCGCGCGCTGCTGGGTGAGCCTGCGCGAGACCACGGGCTGGGTGGTGCCGCGCAAGCGCGGCGAGGTCGCCGCCGACGTCTCCACGCACCGGGGGCTGTGGGGGCTGCCGCGCGGGCACGGAGAGCGCTTGAGCAAGCGCTTGATCGAGTCCGAGCGCGCGAAGCGCGATCCGGTCTTCGACGTGGTCGCCGACCTGAACGAACGCGTGCGCGCGCGGCGCGGCATCTGGGGCACGTTCGGAACCAAGACGCTGGCCCTGCCCTGGGCCGTGGCGAGGCACGGCGCCAGGCTGGTCGGCGACGTGGTCGGCGTCGAGCAGGGCGGGCGCACGCTGCGCACGGCCGACGGCGCGACGCTCGACGACGTGGACGCGGTGGTGTTCTGCACCGGCTACCGCAACCGCGTCGCGTTCCTGCCCGAGGCGCTGCAGGAGTGCGACCCGCGCGCGCTCTACAAGCACATGTTCCACCCCGAGCACCGCGATCGCATCGCCTGGCTCGGCTGGGCGCGGCCGGGCTTCGGCAGCCAGTTCCCGATCATGGAGATGCAGGCGCGGCTGTTCGCGCTGGTGTGCGCGGGCCGGCACGCCCTGCCGGACGGGGCAACACTCGAGCGTGTCATCGCCGCGGACCGCGAGCAGTGGTACGAGCAGTTCGAGGACAACGCGCGCAGGATCCGCAGCCTGGTCGACTATCATCGCTACATGGACGACCTGGCCGGGCTGATCGGCTGCGCGCCGCCGCTCTGGCGCTACGCGCTGCTCCACCCGCGGCTCTGGCGCACGATGGTCTACGGGCCGACGCAGGCGACGCAGTTCCGGCTGCGCGGGCCCGGGAAGAAGGTCGAGCTCGCCCACGAGATCCTGGCCAAGCTGCCGGTCAGCGGCTGGAACCACGTCGTGAAGGCGGGCGCGCGCGGGCGGATCGAGCAGGCGTGGCGGGCGCTCCTGCCGCGCAAAGGGGAGGCCGCATGAGCGATCTGGATCTCGGCACGTTGACCATCGCACGCGCGGGGCGGGCGCTGCGCGCGAAGGAGCTGTCGCCGCTCGAGCTGACCGAGCTCTACCTCGCGCGCATCGCGCGGCTCGAGCCGCGCGTGAACGCGTACATCACCGTGACCGAGGAGCGCGCCCGCGCCGACGCGAAGCGCGCGACCGAGGAGCTCGCCAAGGGCGGGGCGCGCGGCCCCCTGCACGGCGTCCCGATCGCGCTCAAGGACCTGTACGAGACCGCCGGCCTCCGCACGACCGGCGGCGCGAAGATCCACGCCGAGCACGTGCCCGCGCAGGACTGCACGGTCGCGCGCCGGCTGCGCGAGGCGGGCACGATCCTGCTCGGCAAGCTCAACACGCACGAGTACGCCTACGGCGTCACGACCGACAACCCGCACTTCGGCCCGACGCGGAATCCGTGGGATCTCGAGCGCATTCCCGCCGGCTCGAGCGGCGGCTCGGGCGCCGCGATCGCGGCCGGGCTCGCGACCGCGACCACCGGCACCGACACCGGCGGCAGCATCCGCATGCCCGCGTCGGTGTGCGGCGTCGTCGGTCTGAAGCCGACCTACGGGCGCGTCAGCAAGGCCGGCGTGCTGCCGCTCTCGTTCCTGCTCGACCACGCCGGGCCGATCACGCGCACGGTCGAGGACGCGGCGCTGGTCATGAACGCGATCGCGGGCTACGACCCGGCCGACGCGAACAGCGTGCGCACTCCGGTGCCCGAGTTCACCGCCGAGCTCACGGCCGGGCTGCGCGGCCTGCGCGTGGGCGTGCCGCGCGGCTACTTCTTCGCGCGGCTCGATGACGAGGTCGCCGGCGGCGTGGAGCGCGCGCTCGAGCAGCTCGCCGCGCTCGGCGCCGAGCTGCGCGAGGTCGAGATTCCCGACATCGACGGCGCCCTGGCCGCGGTGTTCGCGCTGGTGCTGGCCGAAGCCCAGGGCATCCACGCGCGCTCGCTGCGCACGCGTCGCGCCGACTTCGGCGCCGACGTGCTGGCGCTGCTCGCCTCGCCGACGCCCGACGCCGCGGTCCTGGTCCAGGGCCTGCGCACGCGCGACGCGCTCAGCGCCGCGATGCGCGCGGTGCTCGAGACCGTCGACGTGCTGGTGACGCCGACCACCCCGATCCCCGCCGCGCGCATCGGCCAGGAGAGCGTGCGCTACGGCGGCGCCGAGGAGTCGATCCTGAGCGCGATGATCCGCTGCACCGCGCCCTTCAACGCCAGCGGCCTGCCCGCGCTCTCGCAGCCGTGCGGCTTCACGCGCGCCGGCCTGCCGATCGGGCTGCAGATCATCGGCCGCCCGTTCGACGAGGTCACCGTCCTGCGCGCCGGCCACGCCTACGAGCAGGCGACCGACTGGCATACGCGAACCCCGCGGCTCTAGTAAGCTTCGGCCGATGCGCGTCTCGCTAGTGTTCACCGGCTTCGCGCCGATCGCGTCGACGCTGCCCGCCGTGCACGCGGCGGAGCGGCACGGTCTGGACGGGGTCTGGTCGGCCGAGCACATCGGCTTCCACGACGCGATCGCGCCGAGCCTCTTGTACCTGCGCGAGACCGAGCGGCTCGAGATCGGCCTGGTCGGGTTCTCGCCCGCGAGCCGCCACCCGGCGTTGCTCGCGATGGAGATCGCCTCGCTCGCGGAGCTCGGGCCGGGGCGGATCCGCGTGCAGGTCGGGACGGGCGATCCGTCGCTGGTCGCGAAGCTCGGCAAGCCGGTGCGCGCGCCCGCGCGCTCGACCGCGACCTTCGTGCGCGCGTTGCGCGAGGCGCTCGCGGGCAGCGACATGAACGTCGAGTTCCCGGACTACGCGTTCCGCGGCTTCAAGCTCGCGCCGCTCGCGCCCGCGCCGCCGATCGACGTGATGGCGGTGCGCCCGAAGATGATCGAGACCGCGGCGCGCTTCGGCGACGGCGTGTCGCTCAGCGTCGGCGCCTCGCACGCGTACCTGCGCGACACGGTGGCGGCGATCGAGCGCGAGCTCGCGGCGCAGGGGAAGCCGCGCGAGTCGTTCCGGATCACGGCGCTCTCGCTCGGCGTGATCGCGAAGGACCTCGCCGCCGCGCGCGCGATGGTCGTGCCGCTGCTCGCGATGGGCGAGCCGTCTATGGTCGAGCACCTGACGCGCGGCGTGTTCGCGCCCGGCGAGGTGACCGGCGCGTTCGCGCGCGGCGGGCCGTTCGCGCTCGCCAAGCTCTTCACGCCCGAGGCGATCGACGAGATCGCGCTCGTCACCACCCCCGACGGGCTGGCCGACTCGCTCGCGCGCTACGCCGCGACCGGCATCGACGAGCTCGCGGTGGGCATCTTCGCGGCGCCCGACGAGCTGCCGGCGATCGTCGCCGAGCTCGGCCGCGCGCGCGCCGAGCTGGGGAGGAACGCATGAGCAACGACGAGCAGCGCATCCGCGAGCTGCACGCGGGCTTCGTCGAGGCGAACACGACCGGCGACACGGCCTTCCTGCGCGCGCACATGGCGCCCGGCAAGGAGACGCTCACCTGGTTCAACCTGAACCAGTCGAACTACGTCGGCGTCGACCACATCTGCGAGCTGTGGCAGTTCCTGTCCGCCGCGACCGCGGGCAAGAAGGCCGAGGCCAAGGTGCGCGAGGAGCGCTTCACCGTGGTGGGCGACGCGGCCTGGGTCGTGTACGCGCTCGACTTCCGCGCCGACTTCGGCGCGATGGGCAAGGTCGCCCAGGACGCGCGCTGCACCGAGATCTGGCAGCGGGCGAGCGGAGACGACTGGCGCATGGTGCACTTCCACTGCTCGAACCACGTGCCCGGCCAGATGGGCGGGCTCTAGGCTCTACGGCGTGACGCACACGCGCGAGACGCCGGGCGCGAGCAGGGGCCCGCTGACCTCGCGCCGCAGCACGGCGAGATCGCGCACGTTGCACCCGGTGGGCGCGATCGTGTTGCAGCGCGCGAGCTGCGGGCTGGTGAACGCCAGCGCGCCGGCGAGCGCCGAGCGGTAGACCGCCACGTCGTTCGCCGCGACCACGCTGTTCAGTGTCAGGTCGCCGCACAGCACGACGTTGTGGCTGGTGAGCTCGGTCGTGTACGGCTCGCCGTCGATCGTGCCCGCGGACTTCACCGCCATCAGGTGCCGCACGTACCAGTCCGAGCCGGTACTCGAGGTCGAAACGAACTCACCGAAGATCGTGCCCGTGATGACCAGCGTCGAGTCGACCCGCAGCGCGGTGAAGGTCCCGGCCGGCACGACGACGGTCTCGACCCCGACCACCAGAGAGCTCACGTCGTACTGCATCGGGAAGCTGCCGACACCCGGGTAGAAGTACGTGGCCGTGGCGTCGTTTTGCGCGAACGACTGGCCGGTGCTGAACGTGCCGGGCAACGAGACGAAGGGGGTGTTGAACAGGAACCCGTCCGAATCCGGCGGCGGCGCGACCGAACGATGGCCCCGGAATCCCGAACCGTCGTTGGTGAGGAAGTCCTCCCAGCCCAGGTCGGGCCCCGCCACGGTGCGCACGCGCTTGGTCGCGACGCCGTTGACGAGCACGGTCCCGGACTGGACTTGCTCGGTGCTCGAGATCGCGCCGTCCTCCAGGAAGACCGCTTGCGTGCCCGTCTCGAGGTTCACGAACTCCGTCGAGGACCAAGCCGCCGCATCCGCCGCGAGCAGCGCGAGTGCGGCCGCCAGAGCGAGATGCAAACACATGCCCGCAAGCATACCCGAGCGCGCGGTTGACCCGAGCGCCCGTTGCGGGTGATCGTGTCGACATGCCCGACGCGAGCGCGCAGCGAGGCGACTGGGAGAAGGACGGCGTGGTGCTGCTGCGCGACGCGCTCGACGCTGGCGCGCTCGCCGAGGCGCAGCGCGCCTACGAGTGGAGCCTCGCGAACCCGAGCGCGGGCGCCGCGAAGTTCCCGGGCTCGGACGGCGTGTTCTACCAGGACCTCGCGAACCGCCACGCGCTGCCCGCGTACCGCAAGCTGCTCGACGAGTCGCGCGCGGCCGACCTGGTCGGCGAGCTCTGGGGCAGCCCGGACGTGTGGTTCATGTACGAGCAGGTGTTCCTGAAGGAGGGCGGCAAGACGCGCCGCACGCCTTGGCACCAGGACACGTCGTACCTGCCGATCTCCGGCCAGCGCCTGGCGGTGATGTGGATCAGCTTCGACGCGGTCGCCGCCGAGAACGCGCTCGAGTTCGTGCGCGGCTCACACCGCGGCGTGTTGTACGACGGCTCGCGCTTCGACCCCGACGACGACACCGCCCCGCTCTACGGCGACGGCTCGATGCCGCGCCTGCCCGACATCGAGCGCGAGCGCGAGCGCTTCGAGATCGTCTCGTTCGCGGTCGAGCCCGGCGACGTGGTCGCGTTCCACCCCTCGATGCTGCACGGCGGCGCGCCCACGCCCGCGGGTGGCAAGCGCCGCACGCTCTCGCTGCGCTTCTTCGGCGACGACGTGCGCTACGCGCCGCGCCAGGGCTTCAGCGGCATGCTGCCCGACGAGCCCACGACCTACTTCGAGGAGCTACCGGCATCGCTCGCGCCCGGCGACCCGTTCCGGCACCCGGGCTTCCCGAAGGTGCGGCCGCGGTGAGCGCGCAGCTCGAGAGCTTGCGCGCGAAGAGCGCGGACGAAGCGAAGCGCGTGCTCGACGCCGAGGGCGTGTGCGTGATCGAGGGCGTGCTCGACGCGCGCGGGATCGCGCGCGTGAAGGATGCGCTCCTGCGCGGGATCTCGAGCGATCAGTCGAGCGGCGTGCCGGTGCGCGGCTTCCCGTTCGATCCCGACA
>Ga0187893_10006476_pt1 | contig 20026 bp, 15 predicted proteins | sample MA1701074metaG_FD_139574 | JGI IMG/M metagenome (GOLD analysis project Ga0187893, IMG submission 139574) | White microbial mat communities from a basaltic lava cave in the Kipuka Kanohina Cave System on the Island of Hawaii, USA - MA170107-4 metaG ...
ACGCTTTATGCTTGATCTTTGACTCTATATGTTTCGCTATATGATTTTCTGAAGCTAAAATCTAAAAAAGAAATATCTCGAAAAATCAAAAAATACTTGTCTCGGACCTGCGGAATGTAGGATGCAACGCAAGGTTTCAATTCTTCTTTTTGTATCGCTTGTTCAAATAATAATTGCAGTATCGCTTCTGATAATGCCGCCTCCAGCGCTGGCCGTAACTGCCGCAGCTTTTTGTACCGGCCAGTGCGGTGGATGCATGGTTGGGGGTGTGAGTTCTGGAGGGTGCTGGGCAGATGGCTGCTCTTCTTGCGGTTGCTGGGGATGCTCAGGTGGCGACTGTGCAAGTTATAGCGAAAGCTGTCCTGGCGCTACATCTTACTAACGCATAAATTCCTTCGAGAAGATGAAAAATGCCCAAACGTTTGTTTTGGGCATTTTTCTTCGTTTTTATCTATAATTTCATGCCATTAAAAAATTCTTTCTCCCATGAATTGTCAAACCTTGAGTCACTTAAGACATATAGGATTAAGCGAATCCGTTTTTCAAGCAATAAATTTTTAGACCAACTTCAAACCTATCAATCTTTTCTCTTCGTCACCCCATCTCCCCATCCGCCTTCCCCATCACCCACACCACCACCGGCACCACCACCAGCGTCAGCGCCGTCGCAAAGGCCAATCCGAAAATAACCGCCACGGCCAACAGTCGATAAAACTCCGTGCCCGTGCCAGGATAAATCATCATCGGCAACATGCCAAAAATGGTGGTCACCGTGTTCATCACGATCGGCCGCAGGCGTTTCTGTCCGGCGAGCAGAATGGCTTCGCGCAGCGGGGTGCCGCGCTTGCGTTCTTGCAAGATGAAATCCACTTTCACAATCGCGTCGTTGTCCACGATGCCCACTAATACCATCAAACCAATCAGTGACATGAGATTAATAGTTTGACCCGTAACGAGTAAGCCGAAAACGACGCCGATAATAGCCAGCGGGGCGGCGAGCATGATAATGAAAGGATATTTTAAGCTTTCAAACTCGGCGGCAAGAATCATATACATCAACGCAATCGCCAGGACAATGGCGGCAGCCATGCTCCAAAACGTCGCGCGCATTTCCGTGCGCTGGCCGGCGAGGCGCACTTCGTAGCCGGAAGGCAGCTTCAGCTTGGCAATCATTTTTTCCACCTCGCGCGCGACAGCCTCCAAATCGCGGCCGCTCACGTTGCAGTAAAGGCTGATGGTGCGCGCCTGATTCTCGCGAAAGATCGCCGTGGGCGCAACGTTCATGTTGCCGCTCACAAAACGGCGCAGCGGCACGGTCTGGCCGTTGGTGGTCGGAACCGGCGCGTGCAATAATTGTTCGATGGTCTTGCGGTCGCTCTCCTGCGCGTGCAAGAGAATGCTGATCTTCTGATCGAAATCTTTAAACGTCGTCGGCACCGTGCCGCGCATGTAATTTTCCACAAACGTCGCAATCGTCGCGGGAGTGACGCCATATTGCGCCGTGGCGTGCCGGTCGATGGTAAGCACCATTTCCTGCTGGCCGCCGGCAAAATCGCTGCGCAAATCCGTGAGGCCCTCGATCTTCACGCTATGCCGGCGTATCGTATCGGCCAGCGCCAGGGCCGTGGAAATTTCCGGCCCGCAAATTTGCAGCGTGATATCCGCTTCCGCCAGGCCGAGCATGTTGGCAAACTGGCTCTGCGGCCGGCGCAACGCGATCTGGCTGTGATTGGCGCTCAACAAACGCTCGCGCAATTTCGCCGTCACTTCTTCAGTCGCCGGCGCTTCGTCTTTGAGTTGTACGAGGAAAGTGGCGCGCTCCATGCCCTGCTCTTCAGTTCCGCCGAATTGAAAGCCAACGCGCCCTACTTGCGCAAACACCGCGGCAATTTCTGCCTCATTCAACAAAATCTTTTCCATGTTTTCAGTCGCCGCGACGGTTGCTGAAAGCGCCGCGCCGGGCGGCAGCTCGATATCGACCAAAAACTGGCGCTGATCCACCTGCGGCATCAACTCGCGCCCGAGGAAGAAGATTGCTAATATATTAAGGAGAGTAAAAAGGCGCCACACGTCATGGCGAGCACTGAACGGGGGTTCTCCAAAGCTTTTTCCAGAATTTTTTCATAATAAGCGGCGAAGGCTTTATACCCCCGATCAAAACCATCCAACAACGGCGCAACAGCTTTGGCGATGACTCGCTTTAACCAACGGAATGGCGCGGCGAGCAAATTTTTCCAGTAACTGAATAGTCCTTGCAGAAAAATTTTTACGGTACGGACGATGCTGAGAGAGGGTGAAGGGGAGAGTGGGGGAGCCGAGGGAGAAAAGCTCCCATTCTCCCGCTCGCCCATTCTCCCGCTCTCCAAGTCTCTCTTTCTCAAATAAAATCGCGAAACGAGCATCGGCAAAAGTGCAAACGCCACGAGCAGCGACGCCATCAGCGCGAACGCAATCGCAAACGACTGGTCGCGAAAAAGCTGGCCGGCGATACCGTGCACGTAGGCGAGCGGCAGAAACACGGCAATGTTGGTCAAGGTCGAGGCCGTCACCGGCGCGATGACTTCGCCGGTTCCTTCGATGGTCGCCGGCAAAAGGGCATGGCCTTCGTCGCGCAAACGGAAAATATTTTCCAGCACCACGATCGAGTTGTCCATCAACATGCCGATGCCCAGCGCCAGGCCGCCGAGCGAGATGATGTTGAGGTTGATGCCGAAAAAATAAAAAAAGGCAAACGCGGCGATAACGGAAACCGGCATGGCGACCGCGATGATGAGCGGCGTGCGCACGTCGCGCAGGAACAACACGAGCACGAAAAAAGCGAGAATACCGCCGGCGATCAACTCTTGCTCAACCTGGCCGATGGCCGATTCGATAAAGCCGGCTTGCGATTCCACCACGGCGAGCGTCACCTGCGGATATTCGCGGCGCAGTTGCTCGATCACTTCAAAAACACGTCGTGTTACTGCAACTGTATTAGTGCCACTTTCTTTGGTGGGCAGCAGACCGATGGCTTCCTTTCCATTATATCGCGTCACGCCGGTACGCTCGCGAAAGCCGTCGGTGATCGCCGCGACTTCGCGCAACGTGACGGCGCCGCCTTTCGGCAGACTAATGGCGACGGCGCCAATTTCTGTGACCGTAGTGAACTCGCCCAACGTGCGCAGGCCGTAGCGAAATTGGCCTTTGCGAATGGTGCCGCCGGGCCGGTTGTCGCTGGCGGTTTTAAGAGCGCTTTCGACCGTCGCCAAATTCAATCCCAAAGCCGCGAGACGCGTCATGTTGACTTCGACTTGAATCTCGCGTTCGAAGCCGCCAGTCACTGTTGCCAGCGCGATGCCTTCGATTTGCTCGAGGCGGCGTTTGAAAACCTGCCGCGACAATTCGCGCAGGCGATACAAATCCTCGCCGGTCACCGCGAGCGTCATAATCGGTTGCTCGCGCGGATCCTGGCGCAGCAGCGTCGGGCGATCCGCTTGCTGCGGCAATTGCCAGCGAATCTGATCGAGCTTCTCACGAATTTGCAGCGCCGCAAAGTCCATTTTTGTGCCCCACAAAAATTCCAACGTCACCACCGATACGCCGTCGCGCGAAACCGAGGAGAGCCGGCGCAAGCCGCCGACGGTGCTCACCGCCTGCTCGATCGGCGTGGAAATGCGCTCCTCGATTTCGCGCGGCCCGGCGTCGCGATACGCCGTGTAAACCACCAGTCGCGGAAACGAGATATCCGGCAGCAAATCCACCGGCAAGCGCGCGAGTGAGGCGAGGCCCAGCATGATGATGGCAAGAAAGAGCATGCTGGCCGCGACGGGTCGTTGAGTTGTAAAGGCAGCGAGATTCATAGCGCGAAATTCAGTTTTGAAAAACCCTTGGCAAAATAATTGTGGCAAGATGATTTAATGGCTTTTCAATCATCTTGCCACAATGATCTTGCAAAAATATCTTTTCTGTCAATTAATTTACTCCATATTTTGCCGAACCTGCCGGCCTCACTCCACACGCACCGGCGTGTCATGCGCCATCGTGAAATGATTTGTAACGACCACCGCTTCACCAGCTTGCAGATTAAAAGCCGACGACAGCACTTCAACCTCTTCCTCGTTTTCTGCGCCCGTCTCAATGTAGCACCACTTTGCCAACCATTTCCCATTTCCCCCATCAGTACCTTCATTGCGTGCAATGAACACAACTTTCCTCTGATCTCTCAAAACAATCGCCTCTTTCGGCACGATCAAGCGGTTGGTGAGAAATTGCGCTTCGATTTTCACTTGCGCATAAAGTCCGGGAATGAGACGGTGATCTTGGTTGGGGATTGCGACGACGGCACGGCGCACGCGCTTCTCCACGTCCACCAGCGGATTAATAGCGACGACTTTGCCTTTGAAAATTTCATTGGGGAAAGCGGCAAATATGGACGCGGCATTGCGCCCCATTTCGACGCGCGGGGCTTCGCTTTCCAAAATTTCAACGTCGATGAGCATGGTGTCGAGATTGACCAGCGTCAAACATTCGGCGCCGGCGTTGAGGGGTTGGCCGATGCCGACTTTGAGATTGGCGACGATGCCGCTGAAGGGCGCAACGAGCCGCGTGCGCGCGAAATTCAGCTCGGCGCGCTGCAAGCCGATCATCGCTTTGTTCAGGCCGCTGCGCGAGGCAATGAGCCGCTGCTTGTCGTCTTCGGCAAAAAGCTTGGCGGCTTCGTACTCGCTTTTGCGCAAAAACAAAACTTCTTCGGAAATTTTGCCGGCGGCGTAATCTTTTTCGGCCTGCTGATAGGCAGTTTCGGCGCGCCGCGGGTCGAGATAGTAGCCGATCGAGCTGTCGGTGCGAATCGTCGCGTTCAATCTTTCCGCGCGCTGCTGGCCAAAGGTGATCATGGTTTGGTTGAGTTGCTCTTTCGCTTCAGCCGCGGTGAGGCGATAATCGGCATCATTGAGCTTTAGCAACAGCTCGTTTTTGCGTACGGCTTTGCCTTCAAACACCGGCAACGAATCCACCACGCCGCTGACTTGCGCGGTGAACGGCACTTGCCGGCTCGCGCGCGTATAACCGTTGGCAGTGAGGCGCAGCACGAGCGTGCCTTGCCTGGCATATTGCACTTTGACGGAAATGGGCGCTTCGGCGCTGAGGTCTGGCGCTTCGTTGCTGTTTTCGGCGGAGGTTTGTTCGGAAGAGGCGAGAAAATACCACGCAGCGATGGCACCGCCCATGAGCAACACGGAAACCGCGAGATAAATTTTTTTGGCCATACAATTTTCTCCGGCATTGTCCCTATCATCGCCGGCCAAACGTATTTTCCCCAATGCGCCTGCCGGCGATGAGACCAAGATAACAGAATAAAGACGCGAAGTCAAGAGCGTTTTAGCAATTTGAAAATTTTTTTAAAAATGGTCTTGGCAAAACGGCGACGAGATATTAAATTGCCACAGGTCGCAGGCAATGCAGGGCGCGCAAGGCGTGCTGCACAGTGGAGGCGCAGCTTGAGCCGGCTGGTTCTCGTCACCAACTTTTTCTCCTTCCTGCCCTTGAGTGGTGGTCCTGATTTTTGTGAGGCGAGATGCGCTTGATCTGGCAACAAGCCTCATTCTCATTCTCACGAAGAATGAGCGAAGCGTTGAACAGTTTCGAACCTGACCCGGAAAGGAACGTGAATGCAGAATTTTATCTTTGGCAAAAGCCGCACCATGCAAGTGATTATGGAAAAGTTGAATGAAGTCAGCGCCACTGAAGTATCCATTTTACTCGAAGGCGAAACCGGCGTTGGCAAAACGGAATTGGCGCGCTACGTTCACGAGCGTAGCAGCCAGAGGTATGGTCCGTTTTTGGATATGGACGTCGGCGCTATTCCGGCCAATTTGGTGGAGAGCGAGCTTTTCGGCCACGAAAAAGGCGCGTTCACCGGTACGGAGAGAACTCACCTCGGCTTGATCGAACAGGCCGACGGCGGCACGCTTTTTCTGGACGAGATCCACAATTTTTGATTCCAAAAGAGTCGATATGCTTCTTTATAGTCAATGAGGATAAACAAATCATATGGATTTCGTTGCAAATCCCATCGGACTTTATACTTTCCAAACTTTTTAAGAAGCTTGCAACTGAAAGACGTTGAACATTTAACAAATAACTTGTGGCTCTCAAAATTCGAACTCAGAAAAAGTGGGCGGCCCTTATAGCGCTTTCATTCGTTCTTCTCGGTGTAATGACTTGCGGCGAAAAAACTATGCCTGTTCTAGATGAAGAATTCCAGCGATACATTAAGGTAGAGAAATCTACACAGGCCAATAATCAGGAAGCTCATGTTCCTTTTATTTTTGGCATGTGCGCAGATGAGATAAGTGGAAGGATTTTTGCGGCGAGTTTTACTGATAACAAAATTTATGTATTGGACTCATCCCTCACTATCGTAGATTCCATAGGTTCCACAGGCCAAGGAGCAGGCGATTTACTGTCGCCAGCGTTCATGACAATGCACAATGGAAACTTATATGTGTTGAGTGGAGCAATAATAGGATTTCAGTTTTTGGTCATGATGGGCGCTTTGTGAAAACGATCACGGCCTCAGTGAATTTTCGAGGAACAAACATAGCCCTGGATTCCAAGGACCGCATATATCTCTTGTCTGGGGCATGGTCAGACAGCTTGGTTTACGTGATTGATAACGACGGCAATCATATACTTTCTTTTGGTGAGAGGGGTGGTTCTACCGGGCTAAGGGATTGGAAGTCAAACGTCGGCATGGTGGTCGTGGACAGTAGTGACAACATTTTTGTTGCCTATTCAGCGCGCTATGCGGTCAGAAAATATTCTTCTAATTTTAATCTGGAGTGGGAAACCGACTATTCGCAGTTCTCTCCCTTTGATCAAAAATTGAAAGATAACGAAAATATTATTAAAAAGGGTATAGTGGGACCTCAACAAATTGCTTATGTAGCAAATGATTTTGCTTTATATAGCGATAAGTTGTACGTCCAATATATTGGCAGCGGGTTAAACGGAACCGGAATATATGAAATCGATTCAGCATCCGGACAACTCAAAAGAGTCTTTTTATTGCAGCTCTCTGGAAAGGATCATTCTGATTATAAGACTTTGAATTTCTGCTTCGTTGGGAACATGAAACTTGCGATTGGTGTCAGGAACAAAGGCGAAATTTTGTTGGGTCAGTTACTAGATAAATAACGGTATGCCTGCAACTCAATAGGAATTTTTTATGCGAAGGTGAATGCAATGTTGCAGAAATGGAATATCCGTAAGTGGGTGGCAGGTTTTGTTTTGGTGTCGATCACATGTGGCGGTATCGTACTAGTTAAGAACGCCGTTGCTCCTTCTCGAAATTCTGCGGCTAGTGATCACCAGTTACTTAAAAACCGCAGGACCTTCCCCAAATACAGGCTCAAGGATACCGAGAGTGTCTTGCATGCATCAACGGATGTAGAGGATCGAGGTCGTTTATATATATTTTTAAGTCCATGGGACTGCTCGAATTGCCTTCGTGAATCTATGTATTGGCAGCTCCTAGCCAAAAAACATAGGGCAATAAAAGTGTTTGCTGTTTCTAAAGGAATCCATCGGAAACAACTGGGGACGTTAATAGATACTATGCCAGACGACGGTCACCGATAGAAGCTCTTGATTATCAAAAAACGTTTTGGAAGTCTGCGCTGTTTTTGCGTCAAATTTTATTTTGAGAAGAATACAATCCTTTACTACAGACACATTTCATCGCTGATGACCGCTTGCTCAAAATCATGGAATCGACCACGCGCGGGGTGATGCCGGCGCTCGAAAAAACGAATTGCTCCAGGCCAAGCGAATTGGCAATCCCTCCGCCATTTGGCTGCGCATGGAATTGCCTTTTGAAAGAAAAAGCACGCGGAAGATTTCTTTGCCAAAATGCTTCAATACCTCGCCGGTGCACATCCAGAGAATTTCTTCGCAAATATTGACCGACTGATCGGCAACGCGCTCGAAACGGGCACCGACGATCAGCAACGGGACGACCATCTCCATCGGCCATTTTCCGTCCCGGTGCGCCTCCAACAAGTCAAGCCGAATTTGCGTGCGGATGCTGTCCACCTTGCTCTCCAGCTCGATGGTCTTGCGCGCCAGATTAACGTTCTGATCGATAAATGACTGAATCGCGTCGGCAGCATTTTTATCGAGAGCTCGCCGATTTCGATAAAGCGGTCGAACGAAATTTTGCTTTCTTCCGAGCTGACAAACAGCACTTGGCGTGCGATGCTCTCCGCATAATCGCCGATGCGATCCAGTTCGGTGTTGATCTTGATGGATGCATAAACCGTGCGCAGGTGTCCGGCGACTGGTTGCTCGCGGACGAGGAATTCCAGACACAAGCGGTCAAGTTCTTTTTCGAGCTGGTCGATGCGGTGGTCGTGCAAAATGATCGCATAAACAAGCTGGCGGTTGTTTTCCCGCAAGGCCTTGAGGCTGGCCACGGTGGCCTGCTCGGCCTGCATTCCCATTTCGATGACTTTGTTGCGAATGAGCTCGATGCTTCTTCGCAATCGTTCTTCTAAAATGGATGACATGCTTAAGTCAGAAATATTTTCGCATCTAAAATGACTTTCTCACCGCATCAAATATCAAGTAGCAAGCGCAATATACTGCCCAATTTTGAACTCTATTTTTTATTATAAATTTGCTAAAATTTATTTTGCAAAACGCTGCTTTTGTTCGTAATTTATAAGTGGCTGTGGGTGTTGGGACGCTGTGTGTGGAGGGAGGCCTAATTTTGGGGTCTCCTCTTCATATTTCGAACTTTATCGCCAAACATCCTAAGTCATCATGAACTGCATCATTGTCGATGACGATGCCGTGTCCAGAACTGTACTCGAGCATTTCGTCAGACAAACACAATTTTTGCATTTGGTTCATTCTTTTGCCGACGCTATTGCCGCAGCGAATTTGCTGATGACGGATAAAGTCGATCTGATTTTTCTCGACATCCAAATGCCGGAAATGAGCGGGATGGAGTTCATTAAAAACCTGATGACGAATCCCCAGATCGTTTTAATCACTTCGCATGAGGATTATGCCATCGAGGCCTTTGAATATGACGTGACCGATTACCTGGTGAAGCCGATTTCTGCGGCGAGATTCCTCAAAGCGGCATTAAAAGCGAAAGAGCGCTTCAACAAAGAGCAGAGCCAACCGCCTTCGAACAAATACATTTTTGTCAAGGTGGATTCACGTCTCGTCAAGCTCAACACCATGGAAATTTTTTGGGTGGAGGCGCTGGGTGATTACATGGTCATTAAAACGGCCAAAGAGACGTTGACAACGCATGCGACCATGAAAAGCATCGAAAGCAAGCTTTCCAACCATGAGTTTATTCGCGTGCATCGGTCGTTTATCGTGCGATTGGATAAAATCGCCTACATCGAAGACAATGCGATCGTCATTCTTGACAAAGTCATTCCGTTGGGAAAGGCGCATAAAGACGAGCTGACCAAAAGACTGAATTTGCTCTGACCGCCGCAAATCCTGCCGACACCAACAAAAGTTGAACCCAAATTTTGCAACAAAAAGCGAACCCATTGCCGTAGATTGCAACGAAAAAGCCTTAGGGATTTTCCGCAGGCGTTTTTGATCCGATGGTAAAATAAAACGTCGCCCCTTCCTCCAATTTTGATTCCACCCCAATGTGGCCGCCGTGACGTTCCACGATTTTCTTGCAAATCGCCAGCCCGATGCCGGTGCCGGGATACTTTGCAGCAGTGTGAAGCCGCTGGAAAATGACGAAAATGCGCTCGACGTACTGCGGATCGATGCCGATGCCGTTGTCGCGCACGGAAAAGAGCCATTCCTCTCCTCGCCGTTCAGCGGCAATGTGAATGCGGGGCGCCGCCACGCTGCGAAATTTGATGGCGTTGCTGATGAGATTTTGAAACAATTGCACGAGCTGAGTGCCATCGGCCACGAGCGTTGGGAGAGGATCGTGAGTTACCTCGGCGCCGCTTCCTTCAATCCTTAATTGCAAATTCGCCATGACTTCGCGCAGAATATTTTCACAATCCGTTGGCGCGAAGGGCTTGCCGTGCGTTCCCACCCGCGAATACGCCAGCAAATCTTTGATGAGGGTTTCCATGCGATGGGCGCCGCCAACTGCATAGCCAATAAACTCGTCGGCCTCCTCGTCCAGCATGTTTTTGTAGCGCCGTTCCAAAAGCTGCACGTAGCTCGAGATCATGCGCAACGGTTCCTGCAAATCGTGGGAGGCGACGTACGCAAATTGCTGCAGGTCCTCGTTGGAGCGCTTCAGCTCCGCAGTGCGCTCGTTCACGCGTTGCTCGAGCTCGATATTCAGTTTCCGGATTTGCTCCTCCGCCTGTTTGCGTTCGGTGAGATCGCGGGAATTAACGACGACTTGGGGTTTCTCGAAATTGCCGGCCAGCCGCTTGCCAATGGACTCGAAAATTCGCCACGTGCCATCCCGGTGTCGAAAGCGAAACTCAACCGACTGCGTGGTGCCGGGATTCTTTAATAATTTCTCAAAACGATCCACAACATTCGACAGATCATCCGGATGAATAAAATCAAAAGCCTTTTTGCCGATCAGCTCGTCCGATTTATACCCGAGCACGCGTTCGATCGACGGGCTCTCGTAGCTTATGATTCCCTCATCATTCAGGATCGTGATCATGTCCAACGAATTTTCAATGACCGTTTGAAACTTTTCGATGGTCATAAAAGCTTTGGCATAACGCGAAGACAGGACAAAGGCGTGGGAGAATATAAAAATGAAAAGCCCCAAGTGCACGAAATGGCTCGACTGGATGATCCAATTTGAGTCTAAAATATCATTGATCGCGGTTGCAGACAAAAAGAGAAAACCAAGCAAAATGATCGCCGCGCCATCGCGCCTGCGGATGGTACAAATCACCAATATGGACAATCCATAAATCACGCTCATGACGATGAACAACTGATCGGAAAAAAGCGTTCGGGTAAAAATTCTCGCCTCAGTTGATGCGACGATGCCGGAGAGAAGCAAACCAATGGTCACCATTGAAATGATGGCGGATTTGTGGAAATCATGGGAGAACAATCGGTAAAGAAAGAGCGCAAAGACCGGCACGGTAAGATAGGCGGAAAGATACTCTACTTTAATGAATAATTCCCAGCTCATCTCCGGAAAAATATGCAGGAGATACCTTTCAACGGTGGTCAGGAGTCGAACCGCAATGATCAGACAGAATAAACCGAAAAAGAGCGAAGACTGATCATTTTTTCTGAGGCTAAAAAGCGCGAGGTGATAAAGGCCTATCATCAGAATGCTGCCGAACAGAATCAGATCGAGAGCCAGCCTGCTCTCCAGCATTTTGTTGATTTGTGCAACAGTTCCCAAATGCACCAGCTCCCACGCGCCGCCACGCGTGTGATGAAAATTCGAAACCTGATAAATGAGCTCGAGACGGTTGGCGTCGAGCGCAAAGTCGACGGTTTGGGGAAAATAGCGTGGAACGGTTGTTTCGGGCGTTTGGCCGGCCGCGCCGACGGATAAGATTTTCTTGCCATTGGCAAAAACCGTGTATGCCGTGCCCATATCGAGAAATTTAAAGGCAAGCTTTGGGGGAATTGAATCTTTGAGAAGAACCGTCAGGCGGTAGGTCGCATAACCGGTACCCGGAAGTTTTATGCCATTTGTTTCATGGCCCTTCCAGGTGGCGGGCACCTTGATAAAGCCGCTTTTTTCCGGCGGATTGGAGCGAGAAAAAATTTCTGGCGCCAAGTGCTGCTGCCAATAAAATTCATACTCTCCGGAAAGATCAACCGGACCGTCTTTGGTAAAAGCCCAGGTGGAAAGATCCAAAACACCTTTGATGGCATGAGGTTGATTTTTGTTTTGGATGATTTGGCTGCAGCCGGTAAAAACAGATAAGCACAACATCAAACCAAAAGACCAGCGGGGCGATCTGCTTTTCATCAGGTCAAATTTATTGTAGCTTGGTCTTGGGAAGACCTTTCAATATGTGCTTTTGGAATGGTGAAATAAAACGTCGCGCCTGCCCCGAATGTCGATTCCACCCAAATGCGGCCGCCATGGCGTTCCACGATTTTCTTGCAAATCGCCAGCCCGATGCCGGTGCCGGGATATTTTGCAGCCGTGTGCAGGCGCTGGAAAATGACGAAAATGCGTTCGGCATATTGCGGATCGATGCCAATGCCGTTGTCGCGTACCGAAAAGATCCATTCTTCCCCCCGCCTTTCGGCGGCAATGTGAATGCGGGGCGGCGCCGCGCTGTGAAACTTGATGGCGTTGCTGATGAGATTTTGGAACAATTGCACGAGCTGAGTGCCATCGGCCACGATCATTGGCAGAGGCGCATGGGTTACTTCGACGTCGCTTCCTGCAATTCTTAGTTGCAAGTTCGCCATGACGTGGCGCAAAATATCTTCACAATCCGTCGGCGCGAAAGGCTTGCCGTGCGTTTCCACGCGCGAATAGGCGAGCAAATCTTTGATGAGGGTTTGCATGCGATTGGCGCCGTCAACCGCATAACCGATAAACTCATCCGCATCCGCATCCATCTTGCCTTTGTAGCGCCGCTCCAAAAGCTGCACGTAGCTCGAGACCATGCGCAGCGGCTCCTGCAAATCGTGGGAGGCAACGTAGGCGAATTGTTGCAAATCTTCGTTGGAGCGCTTCAGCTCGGCGGTACGCTCGTTCACGCGCTGCTCAAGCTCTGCATTTAGCCGGCGAATGTGCTCCTCGGCGCGTTTACGCTCGGTAATATCGCGGATAATGCCACTAAAAAATACTTGCACGCCTTTTTCCCAGGTGCTGACACAAAGCTCCAAAGGAAATTCACTGCCATCTTTTCGCTGTCCGTGCAGCTCTAACGTTTTTCCGCTGACGGTCGATTGGCGGGTGGCGTTATATTGCGACATGCTGTGGTCGTGCGCCTGTCTGTAGCGTTCGGGCATCAAGATCGTCAACGGCTTGCCGAGCACTTCTTCGTCGCAATAGCCGAAAATAGTTTCGGCGCCTTTGTTCCAGGAGATAATATTGCCTTGACTATCGGAAAGGACGATGGCATCGTTGGCCGCCCGCAAGACGGAGCCGAATCTCATCTCGGACGCGAGCAACGCCTCCTCTGCCTGCTTGCGTTCGGTCAGATCACGGGAATTGACGACGACGAGTGTTTCGCCGGAGCCATTCGCAAGCTGTTTGCCGATGGATTCGAAAATTCGCCATGAGCCATCCTGGTGCCGGAAACGAAATTCGGCTGCCTGCGCGACGCCGGGGTTTTTCAATATTTCACCAAAGGCGCTGAGAACGTGCGGCAGGTCATCCGGATGAACGAAACCAAAAGCATTTTGGCCGATCATCTCGTCCGGTTTATATCCGAGCACGCGTTCGACCGATGGACTTTCGTAGCGCATGGTTCCATCATCATTCAGGATGGTGATGATATCCAGCGAATTTTCAATAATCGTGCGAAATTGTTCTTCGCTATGCCGCATGGCTTCTTCAATTCGCTTGTGCTCGGTGATGTCGCGGCCCACGCCAAAGAGCAAGCTCTCGTCCAAAAGCGGGGTGACATTCCACGCTACCCAACGAAAACCGCCGCCGGCGCAAAGCAGGCGGACTTCGTACGACACGGCATCCTGCCCGGCGGCGAGTTTCTCGACCTCTTGGCGTGCTGACTCCCGATCATCCGGATGAACGTTTTCCAAAAATGGCTTGGCCAGCAGTTCCGCTTGCGTGAGCCCCAGCGTTTTTTCCCACGAGGGATTAAGCTGCCGGAAATAGCCATCCAGGCCTGCAATCGCCAACATGTCTTGCGAAAGCGTAAATAAACAGTCGCGCTGCTTTTCGGCCCGCTTGCGCTCGGTAATGTCTTCATGCACGGCCACCCAAACCTCGCCGAAATCGGGATGCTCTAACGTCGAAGCGTGAACGCGGCACCAGAAAGGTGTTCCATCTTTTTTGACATTTTGGATTTCATAAATCGCTTCGCCATTCGTTTTCAGCTCAGCAATGATTTCTTCGGCAACACGTTCCGCGCTCTTCCCGCCATGCGGATAGTTCAAAGCCGTCACCGGTTTTCCGTTCAATTCGCCTTCCGCGTAGCCAAACATCCGCTCAAATTTTGGATTGGCATAAACCACCGTCGCATCGCCGGCTCTAACCAGACAAATGCCTTCGGCCATATTCCGCACGATGAGGCTTTGCAAGCGCAGGATCTCTTCTGTGCGCTTACGCTCGGAAATTTCATCGCGCAATTTTTGGTTGGTCGATTGCAGCTCGGCGGTGCGTTTTTCCACGCGTTTTTCCAGGGCCTCATTCAGGCGGCGAATTTCTTCCTCCGCCTCTTTGCGCTTGGTAACATCATAGAACCCCGTGAGCAACGCTGGTACGCCGTTAAAAACCATCGTCTGAACTGAGATGAGCGTCCACAACGGCGAACCGTCCGTCTGCTTGAGGCAAACTTCATAATTGCTGAGATGTCCGGTTGCTTTTAACGCATTCAGCAATGGTTCACGAGCATCATCAAAGTAGTAGAAATCCGTCGTTTTGGCGCCAATCACCTTTTCGGAAGGAATGCCCAGCGCCTGTCCGACATGGGCATTCGCATACAAAATCAAACCATCGTGAAGACTGCTGATCACCATGGGAATCGGAGAAGCTTCGACGATGGCGCGAAAACGTTCTTCGCTTTCCCGCAACGCTTGCTCCGTCCGCTGGCGCTCATTTTGCGCCCGTTCAAGCTCCTGATTCTTAATCGCAAGGTTTTCATTGATCTTCTGCAGATGCTCCACTTTATCCATCAGCACGCGCTGCATCTGGCTTCGGCTCAACAGGCGAATTTTTTGTTCATCAAGCAGGTTATCCGGCAGCAGACCGACTACCACGGGGAACGGTTCCAGCTCGATGTAGCTGTCCAACAGTTCTTGATAGCCGCTCTGAAAAATTCGCTCGGCAGCTTTTTCGCCCAGCTTTTTCGCCAGACGCCAATAAAGCTTCTTGGAAAGTTTGCCAAGCAGAGCCAGCCACTCTTCGTCTTTTTGCGGCAGGTCACCGGCCAGGTTGAAAGGAATGTGAGGCGTTGCTGACTGTGGAATGCCGGAGACCCATTCGCGTATTGAAACGAGAAGATTCTCTTCGGTTGCCCCCAAAATCGCATACGCGCGTTCTAAAACGGCTTTCAACAGACGTTGGCAGAGCAACACCTCTTGCCGGCGCAGCGGTTGGAAAATGAGATTGAAATTCGGCAGAGCCAGCAGCGGCTCGTAGCGGCATCGCACCCAATCACGCCACTGCTCACGCGTAAACTTTTTACGGGAATCTGCCTCCACCAAATACTGTTCGAGTCGCAGGTAGATGGCAGGCAGCTCTTTCTCCTGCTCGACAGGCAGCAAAGCCCGGAATTGCGCCACACTCGCCAGGATGGATGACGCACGCTGTGGCGCTGTGATCTGAGCGCTTAGCTCCTCGACCAGCGCCAGTGTCGAAGGTTTATGTTCCGCGGTGACGACTTTACGTCCTTTTAACGTGCGCTTGCGTATCCACTGCAGCATATTTATTCTATTTTGCTGGCTTTATAAATTTTATAAAAGCCAAGCCCGGTTAGTGCCCAGGTAATCACCAGAGCAATAATCCACATCACCGCGCCGCCCTGTTTTCCAAAAAGCTCGGCAAAAAAATTATAATGAAAAAAATGTTCCACCTGCATGTGCAAATGGCCAATCGCCATCACTAAAAAACCCCAAGCCGTTAATCTCATTCCGCGTCCGAAAAGCCCGCCTTTAAGCGCGTTCGCCGTGCGAAATCCAAAAAAGACGGCCAAAAACAAAAACGGCAACTCAAGGACTCCGAACCACATGCTATGATCATAAGCTCGACCGGTTTCCGGTTGGGATTGCTGCGCTGGCAGCGCGACAATGCCTAAAACATGCACCAAGACAATCGCCAAAAATAAAATGCCAACCTGCCACATTTTAGTGTGCGATTCCCTCTTCATGAGCGAAGTACTCCCTTGAGTGATTTCTATTGTCGGACAGGCCCCTATCCCGCAGACATTAAAATATAATCAAATCAGTTTAATATCCAACTGATTTTTTAAAAATATTTTTTCAGCCAAGGACGGATTTGCCGCGCCTCGGAAGAAATTTTTTAGGAAGGCAATTTCACCATTGTGAGCCAGAAATTTTCTATGGCCTTCACGACGGCGATGAATTTGTCCAAGTGAACCGGCTTGGTCACGTAACAGTTGGCGTGCAAGTCGTAGCTTTTCAAAATGTCTTGTTCGGACTCGGAAGTGGTGAGAATCACGACCGGGATGCGTTTAAGATCCGGATCGGCTTTAATTTCTGCCAACACCTCGCGGCCATCTTTTTTAGGCAAGTGCAGATCGAGCAGAATGAGGTCCGGCCGAATCGCCTCAGCATATCGGCCCTTGCGACGAAGATAATTGAGCGCTTCTTCACCGTCTTCGGTAACGCTGAGATGGGTGCGCACGTTGCCTTCCTTAAGGGCTTCCTTGATCAGGCGCACATCGCCAGGGCTGTCTTCGACTAATAAAATTTCAATTGTTCTATTCATTATGTTCTTTCGAAATGTGTAAATAATACTAACATACGAATAATTTGCGCAATAAGTTTTATTTTGGTTTTTTCAAACTCCGCCAACACGCCGTTCTTCACCGGCCCAATATCTTTCGCGCAACATGCGTTTGAGAATTTTTCCGGCCGGGGTCTTGGGCAATTCATTCACGAAATCGACGGAAGCCGGCTTCATATAGCCGGCGAGATGCTGCTTGCAGATCGCGATGATTTCCTCCGCTCTCGCCGCACAGCCTTCGTGCAGGACCACAACCGCTTTTATCGTTTCACCATAAACTTTGTCGGGCACGCCGATGACCGCGCATTCTTTGACCGCCGGATGTTTGTAAATCGCCTCCTCAACAATTGCGCTATAAATATTCTCGCCGCCGCTGATGATCATGTCTTTCTTGCGGTCAACCACGTAGATGAATCCCTCAGCATCCCAACTGGCGATATCACCTGTGTGGCACCAGCCGTTGCGCAAGGTCTCTGCCGTCAGGTCCGGTTTGTTCCAGTAGCCCCGCATGACGCCGTAGCCGCGCACGATCACTTCACCCAAGCTTTTACCGTCTTTGGGCACATTCTGATCGTTGTCATTGATGAGACGCACCTCGCTGAGCATGGCGCCGCGACCGCAAGATCGCAGGAGACGGAAATTATCGGTCGCGAAGGCCCGGCGGTGCTCTTCCGGCAGGAGTAAAGAGATCACGCCGCTTTCGGACTGGGCCAGAGCTTGCAGAAAATCCGTGTGGCGAAATGTTTTCATCGCCCGCTGCAACGTCGCCAGTGAGATCGGCGCGCCGCCGTAGATGATCAAACGCAGGTTGCTCGTATCGAAAGTATTGGCGCCGGCCGCCTCGATCAAATAATTGAGTATCGTCGCGATCGCCAGAAATGACGTCACCTTTTCCCGCTGAATCACTTCGAGGGTGCGGCGCGGCTCAAAATTCATGACGACGATTTGCGCCCCGCAAAGAACAAAGCTCAAAACCGTTGTAATGGAGGCGTGAAACATCGGGCCAATGATCAGATAACAATCGCTGTCGCGAATGCTCACGGCCAAAGAAATGTTGAGTCCGACGGAAAGCGCATTCAGATGCGTCATGGCAATACTTTTGGCGACGCCGGTTGTTCCGCCGGTGTTAAAAAGAAAAAGCACCTCGTTATCGCTCACCGCGTCGAGCGTCGCCGGCTCCGCGGATGAATGCGCTGCCATAAATTTCTCGTATTCTTCGTCGAATCCCTCGCGCCCGTTAAGCCCGACAGTAACGGTGATAAACGGCAACTGTTTCTTGATGGCTTGATAAGTGGCGGCAAATTCGACACTCACGAGAATGCCGGCCGGCGCGCCCTCCTCGAGTGTGGCCACAATTTCAGCAGGCGTGTAGCGCCAATTCAATGGCTGCGCAATCATTCCGGTTTTGGCGCACGCAAAAAACAGCTCGAGGCATTGATGGCCATTTCGCGAGTAGATCGCCACGCGATCACCGTGCCGCAATCCGGCCGCCAACAGCGCATGGGCAAGCTGATTCACCCGGCAATTGAACTCCTGCCAGGTGAAACGGCGGCGCGCCTCACTGTCCACCACGCCGATTTTGTCAGGATAAAGTCTCGCATTGCGGGCGATGATCGTCCCGAGGTTCATGTTAATTTCTCCTATTTTCTGTAACTATCCAGCGAAGCTTTGCCTCAAACCAACAAGTTGTTTTTCGGCGCCTAAAATAGCAGAATAATTTAATTGAGTCTCATCCACCGGGGTAAAAGTTTTCGGGCTTCAAAATTTCAAGCGCTTCAAAAAGGCAAAACCATTTTGGACAAAACGATTAAAAAAAGCTTCAATGGTTTTGCCCTAAATAATTTTGCCTTTCAATCGCGCTCGTTTTCCCGAGCGTTTTATTGCTGACAACGATAATTTTCTTTTCATCTTCCGCGATTCGTCCCGCCTCGCGGCTGCGAATGACGGCAAACAATTCGAGCATTTCTACTTTTATTCCGGCCAAAGCTTTGTGAAAAGCCGCAGCAGGGGCATTTTGCAAAAGCTGTTTGGCCAGCGCCGCCCACTCCGGCAACGGATGAACCGCGCCCTGGGCCTTGTCCAGGAGCACATTCATCGCCTCAAAATTGTCGGCGTCGTAATCCGGCCTCTTGTCCATAACCCTTGCCAGATCGGGCAAAGGCTGAAAATCAAATGGATCGCGACCGGAGGCTTCACCGACAATATTATAAGGCGCGCCGGGACGAAAGGTGTAATGAGCATACGGCTCAAATTCGGGAATGGCGCTGACGACCAGCGGCATTGACTGGGGCGTGAACGACGCATCACAAGGAAACCAGCGGCCATCAAGTTTCACCGCTGCGAAATAATGTTTGATCTGGCGAGGGATGGCGGAACGATATCCTTTTGGCAAAAGCAGCGAAACACAGAGCGAGTCCACTTTCAGCTCGGCAAAGGCGCCCTCCAATTCGCCGGCCCGCATAAGGGCGACTTGCAAATTGGCTTTGGTAGTGCACATGCCGTAACCAAGCCGCAGCGTTTCGGAGGCCTTCACATTCCAAAAGCCGAAGCGATACGGCATGGCTCTGACCAATTCCCAAATCGCCACCGCCGTGTCCCATTGATTCGCGCGTTGCAGGCGAGAGGCCAGTCGAACGATGGCGGGATGGGTGTGATCACAATGATCATGGATGCGATCCGGCTCTGCGGCCGTGGATTGAAAAAAATTTTGCTTTCGCACTTTGACATACGGCGCGAGCGCGATCAGAAAGTGCGTGAGCAGGAGGCACGTTTCTATATTTTGCACCTGCTGAAGACGGGAGCGGGAAATGCGCCAGAGTGTGCATCCCGCAGCGCCGGCTTTCGCAGTTTTTGTCCGGCGCGTGCCGAGCATGAAGCCGATTTCTCCGATGAAGTCACCCGGCCCGACCCAAATCGGCAGCCGCTCATCAGCGCCTGGCGTGAGATGCAGCCCGCCATCGAGAGTGATATAGAGATAATTGGGCGACTCGTGAATGCGGAACAGCACTTCGCCTGCTGCCAGTTGAATGACTTCACCGAGTTTAACAAGCGCGTTGAGGTGATCATCACTCATCATGGCGGCGAGTTTGGTTTCGAATAACATAAAGTTTGTCGTCGTCCCGTTAAAAACAGGATACTCGTCACAATAAGCCGTGCGAGTTATTTATGGGTTTATTGGTGACTTTCCACGAGGCGGACGGAAGACGAGCGACAAAGAAGCGTGCGCCGAGGAGGGTTGATCAATGAAGAGAATGTCAGCGAGAGATCTGGAAGCAATCCCAGCCGCATGCGAGTATCATAGCCAAAGATGACTGCAGAAAGTCGCAGTGAATAGGAAATGATATATGGGTTTCAGAATCAGATGATCATAGTTTAACCTCCTTAAATAAGCCTTTGCGGAGGAAAAGTTATAAAAAAATCCTGAATTTTTGGGGTGCCCAA
>Ga0187893_10006477_pt1 | contig 20021 bp, 17 predicted proteins | sample MA1701074metaG_FD_139574 | JGI IMG/M metagenome (GOLD analysis project Ga0187893, IMG submission 139574) | White microbial mat communities from a basaltic lava cave in the Kipuka Kanohina Cave System on the Island of Hawaii, USA - MA170107-4 metaG ...
AACCGGCTGCCGTGCATCTACCTGGTCGACTCGGGCGGCGCCTTCCTGCCCGAGCAGGACAGCGTGTTCCCGGACCGCGAGCACTTCGGCCGCATCTTCTACAACCAGGCCAACATGTCCGCGCTCGGCATCCCGCAGATCGCGAGCGTGATGGGCTCGTGCACCGCGGGCGGCGCCTATGTGCCGGCGATGTCGGACGAGTCGATCATGGTCAAGGGCCAGGCGACGATCTTCCTCGGCGGCCCGCCGCTGGTGAAGGCGGCGATCGGCGAGGTGGTGACGCCCGAGGAGCTCGGCGGCGCGGACGTGCATACGCGCGTCTCCGGCGTTGCCGATCACTACGCGCTTAACGACGCGCATGCGCTGCAGATCGTTCGACGGATCGTGGGCAACCTGAATTTCACCAAGCAGGTCGGTCTTAAAGTTCAAGAGCCCAGGGATCCGCTGTACCCGGCGGAGGAAATCTACGGAATCATCCCCTCGGACGTGAAAAAGCCCTACGACGTGCGCGAGGTGCTGGCGCGCGTGCTGGACGGCTCCGAGATCGACGAGTTCAAGCAGAACTACGGCACCACGCTCGTCACCGGCTTCGCGCACCTGCACGGCTACCCGGTGGCGGTGCTCGCGAACAACGGCATTCTTTTCTCCGAGTCCGCGCTGAAGGCCACGCACTTCATCGAGCTCGCCTGCCAGCGCGGCATCCCGCTTCTCTTCCTGCAGAACATTGCCGGCTACATGGTCGGCAAGAAGTACGAGGCGGGCGGCATCGCCAAGGACGGCGCGAAGATGGTGACCGCGGTCGCCACCGCGCGCGTGCCGAAGTTCACCGTGATCCTGGGCGGCTCCTTCGGCGCGGGCAACTACGGCATGTGCGGCCGCGCCTACTCGCCGCGCTTCCTCTGGATGTGGCCGAACGCGCGCATCTCGGTCATGGGCGGCGAGCAGGCGGCGGCGGTGCTGTCGACGGTCCGGGGCAACTTCAAGTCGAAGGAAGACGAGGAAAGCTTCAAGAACCCCATCCGCGAGCAATACGAGCGCCAGGGCCATCCCTACTACGCCAGCGCGCGGCTCTGGGATGACGGCGTGGTCGACCCCGCCGAGACGCGGCGCCTGCTCGGCCTCGCCATCTCGGCCTCTCTGAACGCGCCGGTCGAAGAGACGAAGTTCGGCGTGTTCCGGATGTGACGGTCATGGCCGATCCGATCCTCGTCGAAAAGCGCGATCACGTCGCGTTCGTCACGCTGAACCGCCCCGACATCCGGAACGCGTTCGATGATGTCCTGATTTCGAGCCTTGCCCAGGTACTGAAAAGCGTCGAAGAGGACGAATCCATTCGTGCCCTGGTCCTCGCCGGAGCGGGCAGCGCGTTCTGCGCCGGCGCGGACCTGAACTGGATGAAGCGCATGGCCGGCTATACCTACGAGCAGAACGTCGCCGACGCCCAGGCGCTCGCCGACATGCTGGCGGCGCTCGCGCACTTTCCCAAGCCGACGATTGCGCGGGTGCACGGGCCGGCGTTTGCCGGCGGCACCGGCCTGGTCGCCGCCTGCGACATCGCGGTCGGAACGCCGGATGCGAAGTTCTGCTTTTCGGAAGCGAAGCTCGGCCTCTCGCCGGCGACGATCAGCCCGCACGTCATCCGTGCCATCGGCGAGCGGGCCGCTAGACGCTACTTCCTGACCGCGGAAGTGTTTGACGCGGCCGAGGCGGCGCGGATCGGCTTGCTGACCCTGCTGGTCGAGAAGAACGCGCTCGACCCGACGATCGACGGACTGCTCGAGCACCTGCTCGCCGGCGGGCCGCAGGCGCACGCGCGCATCAAGGAGCTCATCAGCGCCGTTTCGGCAAAGACCCTCGATCGCGCGCTGGCGGCGGATACCGCGCGGCGTATTGCCGACATTCGCGTCTCGCCCGAGGGCAAGGAAGGCATCACGTCCTTCCTCGAGAAGCGCAAGCCAGAATGGGCAACAAGCGGGCAGGCGAAGAAGAGCTGACATGTTCGCGAAGATCCTGATCGCCAACCGCGGCGAGATCGCCTGCCGCGTCATCGCGGCGGCGCGCGCGAGCGGCATTCGCACGGTCGCGGTCTACTCGGACGCCGATCGCGGGGCGCGCCACGTCGCGCTCGCCGACGAGGCGTGCCAAATCGGGCCGGCGGCGGCGCGCGAGAGCTACCTCAGCATCGATGCGATCCTCGCCGCCGCGCGCGCGACCGGCGCCGAGGCGATCCACCCCGGCTACGGCTTCCTTTCGGAGAACGAGGATTTCGCGCGCGCCTGCGCGGCCGCGGGCGTGGTCTTCATCGGCCCCACGCCCGAGGCGATCGCGGCGATGGGCGACAAGGCCGCGGCCAAGCGCCTGATGGAGAAGGCGGGCGTGCCGCTTGTGCCCGGCTACCACGGCGAGAAGCAGGAGGCGGACTTCCTTGCCGCGGAAGCGGCCAGAATCGGCTTCCCGGTGCTCATCAAGGCCTCCGCCGGCGGCGGCGGCAAGGGCATGCGTATCGTGCCGGACGCGAAGGGATTCGGCGCGGCGCTCGAGTCGGCGCGGCGCGAGGCGCAGTCCGCCTTCGGCGAGGACACGGTGCTGATCGAAAAGTATCTCGAGCGCCCGCGCCACATCGAAGTCCAGGTGTTCGGCGACACGCACGGCAACGTCGTGCACCTTTTCGAGCGCGACTGCTCGGTGCAGCGCCGGCACCAGAAGGTTCTCGAGGAAGCGCCCGCGCCCGGCTTCTCCAAGAGAGAGGAGATCGCGAAAGCGGCCGTCGCCGCGGCCAAGGCGATTGCCTATACCGGCGCCGGGACCGTCGAGTTCATCGTCGGCGCCGACGGCGCGTTCTACTTCATGGAGATGAACACGCGCCTGCAGGTCGAGCATCCGGTGACCGAGCTGATCACCGGCCTCGACCTCGTCCAATGGCAATTCGCGGTGGCGGCGGGCAAACCGCTGCCGCTGAAGCAGAACGAGATTCAAATGAAAGGCCATGCCATCGAGGCGCGCATCTACGCCGAGAACCCCGAGAAAGGCTTCCTGCCCTCGACCGGCACGCTGCGGCATCTGGTTTTCCCGTCTGAGCCGGCGCGCGTCGACACCGGCGTGCGCGAGGGCGATGCGATCACGCCGCACTACGATCCCATGATCGCGAAGGTCATCTGCTGGGGCGAGGACCGCGTCACGGCCTTGGGCAGACTGCGCGCGGCGCTCGCCGGCACCGAGATCATCGGCGTGGCGAGCAACGTTGCGTTCCTCGGTCGCGTCGCAGCCTCCAGGGCATTCTCCTCGGGCGAGGTCGACACCGGCCTGATCGAGCGCTGCCGCGCGGAGCTCTTTCCGGCCGCTGCGGGCGCGAGCGATGACGAGCTGGCCGCCGCTGCGCTCGCCGAGCTGCGCCTGGAAGAGGCCCAGGCCGCGGCGCGGGCAAGCGCCTCCGGCGACCGGCATTCGCCCTGGAGCACGGTCGACGGCTGGCGGCTGAACCTCGGCTCGCACCACGAGATCGCCTTCGCCGACGGCGGCGCGATCCGCAAAGTGCAGATCCACTTTTCGCCCGAGGGGCCGCGGCTCTCGGTGGACGGCAGGGAGCTGCCCGAGCCTGCGCCGCGGCACCGCGCGGTGCGCGACGGCGCGGACTGGCACCTTTTTCGCGACGGCGCGCACCGCGTGCTGCGGCTGCACGGCGAGCACGCCGCCGCGGGCGCGGACGAGGTCGCAGGCTCGCTCGCCGCGCCGATGCCGGGCAAGGTGCTGCAGGTGCTGGTGAAGCCGGGCGCCGAGGTCGCCAAGGGCGCGCCGCTGCTCGTGCTGGAAGCGATGAAGATGGAGCACACCATCACCGCGCCCCGCGACGGCAAGGTGAAGGAGATACTCTACGGCGCCGGCGACCAGGTCCTGGAAGGCGCCGAGCTTCTGCGGCTCGAGCCCGCGTGAACGGAAGGAGCCCGCCATGACGACCGACCTTGCCGCGATTCGGGCGCGCCTCTTCAGCTCGGTGCTTTCGGACTGCCTGGACGCAGCCGGCCGCCGCGCGCAGGCGATGCATGCGCGCATCCGGCCGCTGGACGAGAGCCTCGTGCTTTGCGGCCGCGCCCGCACCGCGCTCTACATGGAGGTCTATGAGGCGCCGCCGGGCGAGAACCCCTACGAGCTGGAGATCCGGCTGCTGGACGACCTCAAGGCCGACGAGGTGCCGGTATTCGCCTGCGGCGCCTCGGGCCGCATCGCGCCCTGGGGCGAGCTTCTCTCCACCGCCGCGCGTGCGCGCGGCGCGGCGGGCGCAGTCATGGACGGATTGACGCGCGACATCCGCGCGATCCGCGAGATGAAGTTCCCGGTATTCGCGGGCGGCATCGGGCCGCTCGACTCGAAGGGGCGGGGCAAGATCGTCGCGCTAGACGTGCCGGCGGAGGTAGCTGGCGCGCGCGTCTGCCCGGGCGACCTCGTTTTCGGCGACGCCGACGGCGTGGTCGTCGTGCCGCGCGACGTGGAGGCGCAGGTGGTCGCGGCGGCCCTCGCCAAGGTGTCGGGAGAGAACGCCACGCGCGAGGCGCTGGCGCGCGGCGAGAAGCTCGCCGAGGTCTTCAAGCGTCACGGCATCCTGTAGCATCGGCGCATGGCAAAGCTGCCCGCCCGCGTGCGCATCGTCGAGATGGGGCCGCGCGACGGCCTGCAGAACGAGAAGCAGGAAGTGCCGACCGAGGTCAAGCTCGAGCTGATCGAGCGGCTCGGCGCCGCCGGGCTGCCGGCGATCGAGGCGACCGCGTTCGTGTCGCCGAAGTGGATTCCGCAGATGGCCGACCACACCGAGGTGCTCGAGCGCATCCGCCGCCGGCGCGGCGTCGACTACCCGGTGCTCACGCCGAACCTGAAGGGCTACCAAGCCGCCCGCGCCGCGGGCGCCACCGAAGTCGCGGTGTTCGGCGCCGCGTCCGAGGCGTTCTCGAAGAAAAACATCAATTGCTCGATCGCGGAGTCGCTGGAGCGCTTCCGCCCCGTCGTGGAGACAGCAAGGCAGGAAAAGGTCAAGGTGCGCGGCTACGTCTCGTGCGTCGTCGCCTGTCCCTACGAGGGCGACATCAAGCCCGAAAAGACGGCCGAGGTCGCGGAGGCGCTCTACCAGATGGGCTGCTATGAGGTGTCGCTCGGCGACACCATCGGCGCGGGCACGCCGGGCAGGACGCAGAAGATGATCGAGGCCTGCGCGAAGCGCGTGCCGGTCGCGAAGCTCGCCGGCCACTACCACGATACCTATGGCCAGGCGCTCGCCAACATCTATGCCTCGATGCAGCTCGGCGTCGCCACCTTCGATGCCTCGGTCGCCGGCCTAGGCGGCTGCCCGTACGCGAAGGGCGCGACCGGCAACGTCGCGACCGAGGACGTCGTGTACATGCTGCACGGCCTGGGCATCGAGACCGGCATCGACCTCGACAAGCTGGTCGAGACCGGCGCGTGGATCTCCGCTTACTTGAAGCGGGATTCGTCTTCCCGGGCCGGAAAAGCGATTCAGGCGAAACGCAAACCCTAGCCCGTCGCCCAGGGCGGCGGTTTCTTCTTCAGAAAGGCCTCCATGCCGGCGCGGGCTTGCGGGCGTCGCAGGAGCCGCACCAGCTCCACGCTCGCCGCGTCCATCACCTCGCGGTCGCCCTGCGTCGCGCAGTCGAGCACCAGGCGCTTCACGGTGGCGAGGGCCTCGGGCTCCATGCGCGCAATGTCCTTCAGTACCTCTTTCAGCTTTTTGTCCACCGAGGACGAAACGATCTGTGCCAGCCCGATCTCCAGCGCGGCGGCGGCGCCGATGACTGCGCCGGTGACCGCCAGGGAGCGCGCCGCGCCCTCGCCTACCCGGCGCACGAGGAAAGGGAGCATCTGCGAGGGGATGAAGCCCGAGCGCGGCTCGGGGATGCCGAGCTTCGCCGACTTGTGCAGGATCACGACGTCCGCGCAGCACACCATGCCGAGCCCGCCGCCGACCGCCGGGCCCTCCACCACCGCGATCACCGCCTGCGGCAGGCGATTCAGGCGCTCGAGCACCTCGCCGAAGTAGCGGTAGGGCGCGAGGAGCGGGTCCGGCCCCTTCCTCGGCGCCGGCGGCATGTCGGACATCGCGCCAAGATCGCCCCCGGCGCAGAAGGCGCCGCCGGCCCCGCGCAGCACCATGGCGCGCAAGCCTCGGTCGGTTCCGACGCGCTCCACCGCCGCGCCGATTTCGCGCATCATGTCGTGATTCAGCGCATTGCGCCGCTCGGGCCGCTGGAAAGTCAGGTGCGCGACGTGCCCTTCGCGGCGGAAGGCGATGAAGCGGTAGGTCATAATCCCCTCACGTTCCCAAGTGTAAGGGGAGACACTGCCGATGCAGCTCAAGGACAAGGTAGCGATCGTCACCGGCGCCGCGCGCGGTCTCGGTCGGGCGTACGCCGAGGCGCTTGCGCGCGAAGGCGCCGCCGTGGTCGCCGGAGACGTGCGCGACTGCGCCGCCACGGTCAAGGCGATCCGTGATGCGGGCGGGCGCGCGCTCGGCGTCGAGCTCGACGTGGCGAGCTTCGACTCGTGCAAGTCGATGGCGGCGGCGGCGACGAAGGAGTTCGGCCGCGTCGATGCGCTCGTCAACAACGCCGCGCTCTACGCCAACCTGAAAGGCGGGCGCTTCGACCAGCTGGACGAGGCCCAGTGGGACCGCGTGATGCAGGTCAACGTGAAGGGCGTCTGGAACGGCTGCCGCGCGGTGGTGCCGCTCATGCGCGCGCAGAAGTCCGGCTCGGTGATCAACATCGCCTCGCTCGCCGCGGTCTACGGCCTGCCCTACGCGCTCGACTACTCGGTCTCCAAGGGCGCCGTGATCGCGATGACGCGCTCGCTCGCGCGCGAGCTCGGCCGCGACTGGATCCGGGTGAACGCGGTCGCGCCCTCGGCGGTCATGACCGAAGGCACGAAGGAGTTCTTCGGCGAGAAGCTGGAGAAAGCCGCGCAGGTGATCGCCGCCGGCCAGTCGCTGCAGAGGAACCTCGACACCGGCGATCTCACCGGCACGATCGTCTACCTCGTGTCGGACGCGAGCCGCTTCGTCACCGGCCAGACCCTCATGGTCGACGGCGGGACGGTGTTCAGTTAAATATCCTTAAAGTTGCCGTGACGGCCTTTGCCTGAAGCAAAGCGCCGGGAGCCTTCAACGCCCTCGGCGTAGAACGCGGGCAGCCCGTTGTACCACTCCTTGCGCATCGCCTCGCGCAGGCTCAATCCCTGCTGCGTATAGACCGAGCGCCGGTCGGCGCGCGTGCAGGCCTGCGGAAAGCGCGCGATCTCGTGCGCCATGGCCTCCGCGAACTCGCGCGCCTTGCCGTCCGCGACCACGTGCTCGCAGAGGTTGTAACGGAGCGATTCGTCGGCCGTCACCTTGCGGCCGGTGAGGATGATCTCGAGCGCGCGGCCCATGCCGACGATCCGCGGCAGGCGCACCGTGCCGCCATCGACCAGGGGCACGCCCCAGCGCCGGCAATAGACGCCGAAGTAAGCGGACTCCTCCATCACGCGCACGTCGCACCAGAGCGCGAGCTCGAAGCCGCCCGCGACCGCGGGCCCGGCGACCGCGGCGATCACCGGCTTGTCGAGCTCGAGGCGCGTTGGACCGAGCGGCCCGCGCGGCAGCTGGCCGTTATCCTTCACGCGATCGTCCAGCGGATAGGCGATCTCGCGCAGCGGCTCCGGATTCTCGACCAGGCCCGCGCTGTATTTCAGGTCCCAGCCGGCGCAGAACGCGCCGCCCTCTCCCCAGAGCACCGCGACTGCGGCCTCCGGGTCCTTGTCGAACGCGACGAATGCGTCGACCAGCGCGTTCGCGCTCTCGGGATCCATCGCGTTGCGCGCCTGCGGCCGCGAGTGGATCACCGTCCAGACCTTGCCATTCTTCTCGATGCGTACTGTCATGGATTGCCTCCTCAGCCGGCCGGGCCCGCGCGGGTCCGCCCTCACCTCGCCGCAGTCGAGGACGCCGGGATGACCCGGTTGCGTCCCTGGCGCTTGGCCTCGTACATCGCGAGGTCCGCGCGCTGCATCGTGCTCTCCACGCTGTCGATCTCCGGATCGCATTGCGCGACTCCGATGCTCACCGTCACCGCAATGCGCTGCCCCTGGTGCGCCACGCTTGCCTCGGCGAGGGCGCGGCACATGCGCTGCGCGATGCTCTCGGCGGCGGCCAGATCCGTGCTGCCGAGGGTGGCGCAGAACTCCTCGCCGCCGATCCGCCCCACGATGTCATGCTGGCGCAAGAGCGTGGTGACCACGTGCACCAGGTTGACGAGTACCGTGTCGCCGGCCGCGTGCCCGTAGGTGTCGTTGATCCGCTTGAAATGGTCGATGTCGAGGACAAGAAGCGAGAGCACCTGGCGCTCCCGCTTGCAGCGCGACAACTCGCCCTCCGAGAGCTTCATGAAGGTGCGCCGGTTGCAGATCCCGGTCAGCGGATCGAGCGCCGCGAAGCGCGCGAGCTGCTCCTCGAGACGCTTGCGCTCGGTGATGTCGAGCATCGCGCCGACCAGGCCGCCGAGCGCTCCATCCCGCCTGTTGAAGGTCGCCTTGTGGAACATCACGTCGCGCACGCTGCCGTCCTTGAACCGGACCTGCGTCTCGTACACCTGCTGGCCGGCCGACCCGAGCAGGTCGTTGTCCGCCTTCTGGTAGACCTCGGCCAGCTCCCTGGGCGCGAGGTCGAACACGGTCTTGCCGACGATGTCCTCGGGCGAGACGCCGATGATCCCCTCGAAAGCGCGGTTGCAGCCGAGGTAAACACCCTTCTCGTCCTTGAAAAAGATCGGCGCCGGCACCGCATCGATCACGGTCTGCAGCAGGTCGGAAGCGGCGGCGGCACTCGGTTGCGCCACCGTCTCCAGGGCGAGCACCAGTCGGTCGATCTCTCCCTGCGCGAGGTACTCGGCCGCGCCGAGCGAGCGCCACACGCGCGCGGCCGCGAGGTCGAAGCCGGGAGCGATGGCAACGAACGGCAGCGCGCCCCAGATGCGGAAGCGCTGGCTCGCATGCTGTGGCGTCACGCCGATGCCTGCCGTGTCCACCAGCAGCACGTCCACCGGGCCCGGGCCCGCGGCCTCCAGGGGAACCGGGCGAGTCACCAGCCGGATGCCGCGGTCGAGCAGCGGCTGCGCGAGAAGGCCGAGCCGGACCGCGTCCGTGACCAGGCCAGCGGTCAGATTGCGAAGCATCGGCGCGGCTCGACCATGGCTTCAGCCGTATTTTCGCGCGTCCTCGATGACTTTCCCGTCGTTCGGGAGAGTCCCCGCGTCTACCAGCTCGACTTCGCCGCGCAGCTTGGTCAGCTCCCGGATCGAGGCGACGATCGCCTCGGCAAGGCCGGCGGGCCGCGCTTTCGCCTCGCATTTGAGCGTCATGCGCTCGTTGCCGGTCTCGCCCTCCACGACCAACCGAGCGCGCAGCACCTCGGGGTGACGCTTCAGCACCTCGTTCACCTGCTTGGGTGTCACGAACATCGCGCGCACCTTGGTGGTCTGGTCGGCGCGGCCCATCCAACCTCGGATTCGGGTGTTGGTGCGCCCGCACGGGCTCGCGCCGGCGAGCACGGCCGAAAGATCGCCGGTGCCGAAGCGGATGAGCGGGTAGTCGCCGTTGAAGCTCGTGATCACGACCTCGCCGACTTCGCCATCCTTCACCGGGTCGCCGGTACCAGGCCGCACGATCTCGAGCAGCACGCCCTCGTCCAGCATCATCCCTTCGTTCACCTTGCCGTCTGGCGCCGCTGTTTCGTACGCGATCGAGCCGATGTCCGCCGTGCCGTAGGTCTGCTGGACGGCGATGCCGCGCGCGCCCATGGCTGCGCGCAGCGCGGGCGGCAGATATTCCGCACCGACCAGGGCCTTCTTCAGGGTCGAGATGTCGGTTCTCAGCTCGTCGGCCTTCTCCACGATCAGCTTCAGGAACGAGGGCGTGCCCGCATACGCCGTGACCTTCAGGCTCGCGATGATCGCGACCTGCATTTCAGTCTGGCCGATACCGGTCGGCACCACCGTGCAGCCGAGCGCGAGCGCGCCCGATTCCATCATCGCCCCGGCCGGCGTGAAGTGATACGAGAAAGTATTGACGACCACGTCGCCGGCGCGAAAGCCAGCGGCGAACATGGCGCGGCCGGCCCGGAACCAGTCCTTGCCGTGTCCCTGCGGCTCGTAGATCGCCCCCGGCGAGGCGAACAGGCGCGCGAGTTCCTTCACCGGCGTGGCATTCAGTCCCCCGAGTGGCGGCTCGGCCTTCTGGAGGTCGCCCAGGTCCGACTTGCGAGTAACCGGCAGGCGCGCGAGCGCGGCGCGAGAATTGACCGCCGCCGGATCGACCTCTTTCAGGATACGCGCCCAGCCGGGCGCGTTCTTCTTCGCGTGCGCGATGTGCGCAGGCAGGGCCGCCAAGAGCGCGGCTTCGCGCGCCTGCGGCGTGCGGGTTTCCAGTTCGTCGAAGTGTTGCATGGGTCGGATTGTATCGGCATCATGGTCGGCCAATCGGGAGGAGGGAGGCCGGCTTTGCGCGCGGGCGAACTACAGTTGCGTGTCGCGGGCGTCGCCAAGCAGTTCGGCGGCGTGACCGCCGTCGACGAGGTCAGCCTCGAGGTTCGCCAGGGCGAGATCCTGTCGATCATCGGCCCGAACGGCGCGGGCAAGACCTCGCTGCTCAACATGGTGAGCGGCTTCTACCGCCCCGACCGCGGCAGGATCGAATTCGAGGGTGAGGACATCACGCGCCTGTCGCCCAGCCGCATCGCCGAGCGCGGCATCGCGCGCACCTTCCAGAACATCGCGCTCTTCAGCGGCATGACCGTGCTCGACAACCTCATGCTCGGCCGGCACGTTCGCATGAATGCGGGCGTGCTTTCGTCATTCATCTATTGGGGCTTCGCGCAGAAGGAGGAGATCGCGCACCGCGAGAAGGTCGAGGACCTGATCGAGTTCCTGAAGCTCGAGGACCTGCGCAAGCTCCCGACCGGCGCCCTTTCCTACGGCCTGAGGAAGCGCGTCGAGCTCGGCCGCGCGCTCGCACTCGAGCCGAAGCTCCTGCTGCTCGATGAGCCGATGGGTGGCATGAATCAGGAGGAAAAAGAGGACATGGCGCGCTACGTGCTCGATGTGAACGAGGAGCGCGGCACCACGATCATCCTGATCGAGCACGACATGGGCGTGGTGATGGACATCTCCAAGCGGGTCGTGGTGCTCGACCGAGGACGCGCGATCGCCGAGGGCGACCCGCGCTCGGTACAGGCGAATCCCGCGGTGATCGACGCCTACCTCGGCGCGAAGAAGGCGGCATGACCGGCGCGACGCTGCCCGGGCTGCTCAAGCGCAACGCGGAGGCGCGCGCCGCCGCCCCGGCGATGCGCGAGAAGTCGATGGGCATCTGGCGCACGCTCTCCTGGTCGGACTACTACCGGCTGGTCGGCGACTTCGCGCACGGCTTGGCGCGACTCGGCTTCCGGCGGGGCGACGTGCTCGCGGTGCTCGGCGACAACCGGCCACGTCTGTACGCTGCGCAGCTCGCGGCCATGGCGCTCGGGGGCGTGCCCGCCCCGCTCTACCAGGATGCGGCGCCGGAGGAGCTCGCCTACGTGCTCACGCATGCGGAAGCGAGCGTGCTGATTGCCGAGGACCAGGAGCAGGTCGACAAGATTCTCTCGATCCGGGCGCGCTTGCCGAAGCTGCGCGCGATCGTCTACGACGACGCGCGCGGCATGTTCCACTACAAGGACGAGATGCTGCGCGCCTTCGCTTCGGTCGAGGAGCTGGGGCGCGAGCATCGCGCGCGGCATCCGGACTTTGTCGAGGCCGAGATCGCCAAGGCGAAGCCCGGCGACGTGGCGCTCATCTGCTACACCTCCGGCACCACCGGCAATCCCAAGGGCGCGATGCTCTCGCACGCCAATCTCCTCGCCAGCGCGAGCGCGTTCCTGCAGCGCACCGACCTGCGCTCCGACGACGACTGGCTCGCCTACCTGCCGATGGCCTGGATCGGCGATGCGGTCTATACGCTCGTCCTGCAGATGATGGCGGGTTTTGCCTGCAACTGCCCGGAGAGCCCGACCACGGTGCAGCGCGACCTGCGCGAGATCGGGCCGAGCGCGTTCCTCGCCGCGCCGCGCATCTGGGAGAACCTGCTCACCCAGATCCAGGTCAAGGCGAACGACGCCTCGTGGCTGAAGCGCCGCGTGTTCGAATTCTTCCGCGACCGGGCGATCGAGGCCGAGCTGCTGCGCACCGACGGCAAACCGGTTCCCGCCGGCCTGCGGCTAGCGCTCGCGGCCGGCGAGTTCCTGGTCTATGGACCCGTGCGCGACCAGATGGGCTTGAGGCGCGCGCGCTGGTGCCTGACCGGCGGCGCTCCGCTCGGCCCCGACACGTTCCGCTTCTTCCGCGCCTTCGGCATCAATCTCAAGCAGGTCTACGGCTCGACCGAGCTCGCCGCGTTCGTCTCGGTGCAGCCCGATGCCGAGGCGAACCCGAACACCGTCGGCCCGCCCGGGCCCGGCATCGAGGTGCGCATCGCCGACGGCGGCGAAGTGCTGGTGCGCGGCGCGAATGTCTTCGTCGGCTATCACAAGCAGGCCGAGGCGACGCAGGCCGCGATCGACGCCGAAGGCTGGTTCCACACGGGCGACGCCGGCTTCATCGACCCGCAGGGGCACCTCGCGATCATCGACCGCGCCAAGGACGTCGGCAAGCTCGAAGGCGGGCCGAATGCCGGCACGCCCATCGCGCCGCAGTTCATCGAGAACAAGCTCAAGTTCAGCCCCTACATCGGCGAGGCAATCGCCTTCGGCGCGGGGCGCGAGCAGGTGACCGCGATGATCGCGATCGCGCTCGATCCGGTGGGCAGCTGGGCCGAGCGGCGCGGCCTCGCCTACAGCGGCTATCAGGACCTGACCCAGAAGGCCGAGGTGCGCGCGCTCATCCGCGGCGAGATCGAGCGCTGCAATCAGGGCCTGCTCGCCGCGACACGCGTGCGCCGGTTCCTGCTGCTCGCCAAGGACTTCGACGCCGACGACGCCGAGATCACGCGCACGCGCAAGCTGCGCCGGCGCGTCATCGCCGAAAAGTATGCGCCGGTCATCGAGGCGCTCTACAACGGCGCCGCCGAGACCGAAATCGCCACCGAAGTCGCCTACGAGGACGGCCAGCGCGCGACGCTGCGCACCCGGGTCGCGATCGAGGATGTGCATGTTTGACTGGGGCTTTACCCTGGTGCTGCTCACCAACGGCGTGCTGATCGGCCTCATGTACTCGCTGATCGCGCTCGGCTTCGTGCTCGTCTACAAGGCGACCGACGCGATCAACTTCGCGCAGGGCGAGTTCGTGATGCTCGCAGGCTTCATCATCGCGGGCCTGCTCTTCCTGGCCGGTGCGCCCTTCTGGGTGAGCGCGATCGTCGCGGTGCTGGGCATGGTGGCCTTCGGCTTCGGGCTGGAGCGCATCGTGCTGAGGCCGCTCATCGGCCGGCCGATCATCGCGGTCATCATGGCGACGATCGGTCTCGCCTCGGTGCTGCGCGGCGCGGCCCCGCTTTTCTTCGGCGCCGAGACACGCGCTCTGACGCTGCCGATCTCGGACGAGCCGATCGTGCTCGGGACGATCACGCTGCCGCCGGTGCAACTGGTAGGCGCGCTGCTCAGTCTCGCGTTCCTGGGCGCCTTCACCTGGTTCTTTCTCAAGAGCCGCATGGGGGTCGCCATGCGCGCGGTCGCCGACAACCAGCAGGTGGCGATGGCGATGGGGATCCATGTCGAGCGCTACTTCGCGATCGCCTGGGGCCTCGCCGGCATCGTCTCGGCGCTGGGCGGCCTGGCCTGGGGCGCGCTCCTCGGCGTGGACGTGCACCTCGCGCTCATCGGCCTCAAGGTCTTCCCGGTGGTGATCCTCGGCGGGCTCGACTCGATCCTCGGCGCGATCGTCGGCGGGCTGATCGTCGGCGTGGTGGAGAACCTCGCCGCGGGCTATCTCGATCCGCTGGTCGGCGGCGGCACCAAGGACTTCGCGCCCTACGTGCTGATGATCCTCATGCTGATGGTGCGGCCCTACGGCATCTTCGGCAAGGCGCGCATCGAGCGGGTCTAGGCCATGTTTCATCGGGAAAGCGGCTACTACAAGACGACCTACGCGAAGGACATGGCGCTCTATCCGCTGCCGGTCGCGCGCTGGGCGGTGGCGGCCATCGTGCTGCTGCTCTGCATCGCGCCGTTCGCGCTGCACGAGTACTACGTCTCGATCCTCAACCTCATCCTGGTGGCGACGGTCGGCGCCCTCGGTCTGAACATCCTGGTCGGCTACACCGGCCAGATCTCGATCGGCCATGCCGCCTTCATGTCGGTCGGCGCCTATACCGCCGCGAATCTCGCGGTGAAGCTGGGGTGGCCGTTCTGGGTAACGCTGCCCGCCGGCGGGCTGATGGCCGCGGCCATCGGCGCGATCGTCGGCATCCCGAGCCTGCGCATCAAGGGCCTGTACCTCGCGATTGCAACGCTCGCCGCGCAGCTGATCATCGAATGGACCATCAACCACACACCCGCGATCTCGGGCGGCGTGCAGGCTTCGATCGAAGTGCCGCGGCCGACGCTCTTCGGCACCGAGCTCAAGACGCAGACCCAGCTCTACTGGTTCCTGCTCTTCTTCGCGGTGCTGGCGGTGGTCGGCACGCTCAACCTCGTGCGCAGCCGCATCGGCCGCGCCTTTATCGCCATCCGCGACCAGGACATCGCCGCCGAAATCATCGGCATCAACATCTTCCGCTACAAGCTGCTCTCCTTCGCGATCAGCTCGTTCTACGCCGGGGTCACCGGGGTGCTCTACACCTACTATCTCGGCATCGCCAACTACGAGCAATTCACCATCGTCACCTCGATCGACTACCTGGCCATGATCATCATCGGCGGGCTGGGATCGATCCTCGGCTCGATCCTGGGCGCCATCTTCGTCACCCTGCTCCCCATCGCCATCCGCCTGGGGATGGAGAATTGGGGAGGGCTGTTGTTCAGCGCCGCCGACATCAACAATCTGATCCCGAATATGCGCTTGATCCTGTTCGGCGGGCTTATCATCCTGTTTCTGGTGCTCGAGCCGGAAGGTCTCAACCGGCTCTGGCGCAACATCCGGAGCTACTTCCGGGTTTGGCCGTTTTCCTACTAAGGAGGGGGAAATGCTGAAACTATCCAGACTGTTCGGTGGCGCCCTTGCCGCCGCTGCGCTACTCGCAGCATCCAGCGTGCTTGCGCAGAAGAAGGAGATCGTCATCGGCCTGCAGTGCGACCGCACCGGGCCGACGCAGACGGTGGGCGTGTTCCTGTGCCCGGGCTACCACGACTACATCGCGCTCGTGAACTCGAAGGGCGGCGTGGGCGGCGCACAGATCCGGGCGATGGAGATCGACCACGAGTACAAAGTACCGTCCGCAGTCGAGTCCTACGAGCGCCACAAGAAGGAAGGCGCGGTGCTGATCAGCATCTACGGCACGCCGCAGACGCAGGCGCTCACGCAACGGCTGACCGAAGACAAGATCGCCGGTACATCGCCAGGCTTCGGGACGGCGGCGGCAGCGAACGGCGACCGCTATCCGTACATCTTCCCGATCGCGGCGACCTACTGGTCGCAGGCTGCCGGCGCGGTGCAATTCGCGAAGGACAAGCTGGGCGGGAGCCTGAAGGGCAAGAAGATCGCCTACCTCTTCTACGACAATCCGGCCGGCAGGGAACCGCTGCCGGTGCTCGAGGCGCTGGTCAAGGAGGAAGGCTTCGAGATGCGCACCTTCGCCGTGCCGCCGCCGGGCGTCGAGATGGGCGCGCAGGTGCTCGACATCGTGCAGCGGTTCCGCGCGGATTTCGTCATCGCGCACCTGTTCGGCCGCTCGCCGTCGGTGTCGATCAAGGAGCTCAAGCGCGCCGGCTATCCGCTTTCCAAGGTGGTGTCTTTCGTTTGGGGAGCTTCAGAGGCCGACATCACGGCCGCCGGCGGCTGGGCCGCTGCCGAGGGCTACTACGGCATCCAGTTCGCCGGCGTCGGCAGCGACTACCCGGTGCTGAAGGAAATCACCGAGATGTACAAGAAGCAGGGCAAGCCCGCGCCGAAAGAAATGGCCTCCACGGTGTTCTACAACCGCGGCGTGCTGATCGCGGCGATCCACGTCGAGGCCATCAGGAACGCGGTCAAGGCCAAGGGCGGCACCAACATCACCCCGCACGACGTCAAGCTCGGTTTCGAGAGAATCAAGGGCTTCACGCTCGGGGGGCTCGTGCCCCCGCTCGAGATCAACAACGTCGATCACGAGGGCGGCGGCTGGGTGCAGGTGTTCCAGGCGAAAGGCGGCAAGTGGGTCAAGTCGACGGAATGGTTCAAGGCCTACCCGACGCTGCTCAAGAGGATGCTGGCGACCCACGGCTGAGCGCCCGTTGCTCGCGCTCAACAACGTCGAGGTCGTATACGACGGCGTGATCCTGGTGCTGAAGGGGGTCTCGATCAAGGTCCCCGACGCCAGGATCACGACGCTGCTCGGCGCCAACGGCGCCGGCAAGACGACGACGCTCAAGGCGATCTCGGGCATCCTGCGCGCCGAGCGCGGCGAGGTGGCCAAGGGCTCGATCGAGTTCGCCGGCGCGCGCATCGACGGATTCGCTCCCCACGACATCGTCGAGCGCGGCATCGTGCAGGTGTTCGAGGGGCGCCGCGTGTTCGAACACCTGACGGTAGAGGAGAACCTGATCGCCGGCGGCCACACGGTGGTCGATCTTGCGGGCGTGCGCCAGGGCATCGACATGGTCTTCAGCTACTTTCCGCGTCTGAAGGAGCGCCGCCGCCAGCAGGCGGGCTACCTCTCGGGCGGCGAGCAGCAGATGCTCGCAATCGGGCGCGGCCTCATGTCCAAGCCCAAGCTCATGATGCTGGACGAGCCTTCGCTCGGGCTTGCGCCGATGCTGACCGCGGAGATCTTCCGCATCGTGCGCCAGCTGGTGGAGAAGGAGTGCATCGCGGTGCTGCTGGTCGAGCAGAACGCGGCGCTCGCGCTCGAGCTCGCCGATCACGGCTACGTGATCGAGAACGGGCGCATCGTGCTCGAGGGCAAGGCCGAGACGCTGCGCCAGAATTCCGACGTGAAGGAGTTCTACCTGGGCCTGAACGACGTCGGCGCGCGCAAGTCCTACCGCGACGTGAAGCGCTACCGGCGCCGCAAGCGCTGGCTTTCCTGAGCTAGCTAAGCAGGGCGCGCAGGCGCTGGTGGAAGTGGATGAGCGCGGGCTCGTTGCGCCCGTAGACCACCTCGGCCTGCAGGCCGCTCATGAAGCCGCGCTGCATCTTCTCGCCGAGCGCGAAATCCTCGTCCAGGACCGTGCGGATCGCGAGGTCGTAGTTCTTCTGCCAGTAGGCGCGCGCCTTGTCGGTCGTCGGCGGCTCGGGCACGTAGAGCGCGAACTCGACCAGCGTGCGATCGACGTCTCCGGGCAGAATGCGCCAGGTCTCCAGGTGATCGGACTGGAAGACGATGATGCTGTTCGGCATCAGCCGGTAGATCGGCAGGATGTTGGCGAGCACGTTCCAGTCGCCGTCCGCCTGCCCTTCCCACTCGGCCGCGCTGTAGCGCAGCATGGTCAAGCGGGCGTGGTCGCCGAAGACGTCGAACGCCCCGGTGTTGCCGCGGATCAGCGGCGCCACGGTCGCGCGATGCAGCGCCGGCAGGTGGTAGCTCTCGAGGAAGGTGTCGATGCCGAACTTCCAGTTGATCCGCGGCGTGAGGACCTGCGAGGCGAAGAAGTTGTAGCTCTCGAAGCCGTAGGAGCCGAAGTCGTCGCCGAGCCCGCGGAGGAATCCGTCGACATCGATGTCGAGCCCCTCGCCGGGCGCAAGGCGCACGAAGATCATCCCGTGCCGTTCTCCGACCGGGAGCGGCAGCAGCCCGTTCCTGTCCTTCTCGACGCCGGTGAAGGAGCCCTCGTCCGGGATCCCCTTCAGCTTGCCGTCGAGGCCGTAGGTCCAGCCATGGTAGGGGCAGGAGAACTTGCGCGTGCGGCCGCAGCCGTTCGCCACCGGGGCGCCGCGATGACGGCAGATGTTCGCGAAAGCGCGGATCGCACCCTCGCGCCCGCGCACCGCGAGCACCGGTACGCCCGCGATCTCGTCGGCAAAGTAGTCGCCCTCCTCGCGTAGCCGGCACGACATGGTGAGAAACAACGGCAGGCGCAGGTACAGCCGCTCGCGCTCGAGCTTGAGCCGCTCAGGGTCGCCGTATGCAGCGACCGGGTTGCGGAACACCTCGGGCGCGAGCGCGGTCGCGCCGCCCTTCACGTACGCCTGCAGCATGCGCGCCAGCTCGAGCTGGGTCTCTCGCTTCATGGCCTGATTATCTAGGATATTCTCGGCGCATGAGCGAAAGCCCCGTCTGCCTGATCACCGGAGGCGCGAGCGGCATCGGCGCCGCCTGCGTGGAGGCGTTCGAGGCCGCGGGCTATCGCGTGGCCTCGGGCGACATCCAGGCGCACAAGAGCAAGAGCAAAGGCATTCTTTTCCTGCAGCTCGACGTCTCGAGCGAGGAGAGCTTCGCCCAGGCCTTCAAGGCAGTGCTCGAGCGCTGGGGCCGCATCGACTGCGTGGTCAACAACGCCGCCATTGCCGGAGTGCTGGGCCCGATCGCCGGGATTCCGCTCGAGGAGTACGAGTACGCCTGCGGCATCATCCAGAGAAGCGTCTTTCTCGGCATGCGCGAGGCGGCGCGTGCGATGCAGCCGAAGAAGCGCGGCGCGATCGTCAACGTCGCGAGCATCGCCGGGCTCGCGGGCGGCCACGGCCCGCACGTCTATAGCGCCTGCAAAGCGGCAGTCGTCTCGCTCACGCGCTCGGTCGCTCTCGAGCTCGCCGAGTCCGGGATCCGCGTGAACGCGGTCTGTCCCGGCGCGATCGAGACGCCGATCCATACCGGCGTCGCCGACGAGCGCTGGGTCGGGCGCATGGCGAAGATCCGCCCCGGCCTGAAGGACAACCAGGCGATCCAGCGCATGGGACTGCCGAAAGAGATCGCCGCTGCGGTGCTCTGGCTCGCGAGCGACGCCGCGAGCTACGTCACCGGGCAGGCGCTCGCGGTGGACGGGGGCCTGACGGCAGGCAGGCCCTGGAGGCTGCAGCCCGCGTTCCTGCGCGAGCTGCACAAAGCCAGAAAACTATAGCCAACGCTTGCGCCGCCGGTACGACTTGACGTCGCGGAAGCTCTTGCGGCCGCCCGAGGAGAAGCCGAGGTAGAACTCCTTCACGTCCTCGTTCTCGGCGAGCGATCTTCCCTCGCCGTCCATCACCACGCGGCCGCTCTCCAGGATGTAGCCGTAGTCGGCGTACTTGAGCGCGATGTTGGTGTTCTGCTCGGCCAGCAGGAAGCTCACCCGCTCCTTCTGGTTCAGCTCCTTCACGATCTCGAAGATCTCCTTCACCAGCTGCGGCGCGAGCCCCATCGAGGGCTCGTCCAGCAGGATCATCTTCGGCCGGGCCATGAGCGCGCGCCCGATCGCGGTCATCTGCTGCTCGCCGCCCGAGGTGTAGCCCGACTGTGCCTTCCTGCGCTCTTTCAGGCGCGGGAAGTAGCTGTAGACCTTCTCCAGATCCTCGCGCAGGTCGGCGCCGCCGCGCGTGTAGGCGCCGGTAAGCAGGTTCTCCTCGACCGTGAGGTGCTGGAAGCAGTGCCGGCCCTCCATCACCTGCACCACGCCGCGCTTGACGAGCTCGTTCGGGGTGAGCTGATCGACGCGCGCGCCCTGGAAGAGGATCTGGCCCTTGGTGACCTCGCCGCGCTCGGCGCGCAGCAGGTTCGAGATCGCCTTTAAGGTCGTGGTCTTGCCGGCGCCGTTGGCGCCGAGCAGCGCGACGATCTGCCCTTCCTGGACCTGCAGGCTCACGCCCTTCAGGACCAGGATGACGTGGTCGTAGATGACCTCGACGTTGCTGACCGAGAGGTAGGCCTCGGTCTGCGCCTGCTGTTTCGGGATCGCCGACATGAAAAAG
>Ga0187893_10006478_pt1 | contig 20018 bp, 16 predicted proteins | sample MA1701074metaG_FD_139574 | JGI IMG/M metagenome (GOLD analysis project Ga0187893, IMG submission 139574) | White microbial mat communities from a basaltic lava cave in the Kipuka Kanohina Cave System on the Island of Hawaii, USA - MA170107-4 metaG ...
CACCGCATGTTGCTTGCCGGTGTCCACGCGATAGATCGTATTGGCGTCGGTGTCCGAGAGGTAAAGACCCCCCTGGCCGTCGTGGGCGACGTCCACCAGGGCGACCGGCTGGCCGTTCCGTTGATACGATGCGAGCGAGACATTCAGGAGCGGGCGGCCCGTTGCCTTGTCATATCCCCGCAGCTGGTCCAGGTCGGTGACATAGAGGGTCTGGCCGACGAGGGCCATCCCCTTGGGGGCATGCAGGACGACTTCGCCCTGGCCCCCTTGGATAAACTTGAGGGCGGTGATCTTCCCCGTTTGGTCCAACCTCGTAATGAAGCCGTTGTTGTCTTGAGCCTCCGGTTCCCCATTCGTGTTGGAGATGAAGTACTGGTCGCCGGGCGGGTCCGCCAGGAAGCTGTGCGGACTCTGCAGCCCGGTAATCTGGTTCGCGTCAGTGGCCTGTGGGAACAGCAGGAGAGAGATCGCGAGCGACGCCAGAAGGAATGAACCGGAGCGTGTCCTGGTGATCACAAAGAACTCGTTGCTGAATATGACCGCAGCGAACGGAAGGAGTGTCGGTGGTTGCTCGGCCTTGGTGCGACGAATGCATGGTAAAGGACGGTTTGCAAACCTGTCAAGGAAGCGCAGGAGGAGCCCCGCCGCCGCCCGGACGTTGACTTCAATTGAAATGCCCTGGTATCGTGCTGACCTTTCATGCTTGGGGGTCGGCATTTGATTCCCAGGTCGTACCGGACGGACGACGGAGGGGGCGGTGGCGGCACGATTGATTGACGGCAAGGCGTTGGCGCAGACGATTCGGGAGCGGATCGCGAAGGACGTGGCAGAGCTTCATGCCCGTACCGGTATCCGGCCCGGGCTGGCGGCTATCCTGGTGGGAGACGATCCAGCGTCCAAACTGTACGTGAAAAACAAGCAGAAGGCCTGTGACGCGGCGGGAATCTACGTGGATGAACACAAGCTGCCGGCCTCAATGACCCAGACCGAGCTGTTGGCCCTGATCGAAAAGGTCAATCACGATCCGAAGGTCCACGGCATCCTCGTGCAGCTTCCGCTCCCGAAACAAATCGACAGCAAAGTGATCCTGGATGCGGTGTCGCCGCTCAAGGATGCCGATGGGTTCCACCCCTACAACATGGGGCGGATGGTCGAAGGAATGGCCATGTTTACCCCCTGCACGCCAAAGGGGGTCATCAAGATGATCGAGTCCACGGGCGTCGCGATCGAAGGCAAGCGGGCGGTCATCGTCGGGCGCAGCAACATCGTGGGCAAGCCGGCCGCGTTGCTTCTGATGCACCGCAATGCCACGGTTACCGTGTGCCATTCCAAGACGCGCGATCTGCCGGCCGTATGCCGGGAGGCGGAAATTCTGGTCGTGGCCATCGGGAAGCCCAGGTTCGTAACGGCTGATATGGTGCAGGAGGGGGCGCTGGTGGTGGATGTGGGCGTGAACCGGCTGGAAGACGGGACCTTCGTCGGCGATGTGGATTTCGGGCCGGTGAGCCAGCGAGCCGGCTGGATCTCGCCGGTGCCAGGCGGCGTGGGCCCCATGACGATTGCGATGCTGCTGGACAACACGCTGGACTCGGCTAGGCGCATGGCAGGGATGGGGTAAGCAGAGATCCTGAGGAGAAGACATGGGCGGCGGACCTTCACGGCTGAAAGAGGTATTGGATCAAGGGCGGTTCGCCGTCACGGTGGAGTACAACCCGCCCAAGGGCACCAATATTTCGGGGTTGCTGGCGAGTGCCAAGTCGTTGGTCGGGCGCGTCCACGCGGTCAACGTCACGGATAACACTGCCGCTGTGATGCGGGTCGGGTCGCTCTCCGTGTGCCGGCTTCTTTATGAACTGGGCCATGATCCGGTCATGCAGATGACCTGCCGGGACCGGAACCGGCTTGCCATTCAGTCCGACCTGCTGGGCGCCCATCTGCTCGGCATCCGGAACATCCTGTGTCTGACCGGCGACTATCCGACTGTCGGCGACCACAAGGACGCCAAGCCGGTGTATGATTTGGACTCAGTGCAGGTGATGCAACTGATCCAGGGGCTCAACAACGGGCGAGACCTGGCCGGCAACAAGCTCGATGGTTCGACCGACTTCATGATCGGCGGGGCGGTCACTCCGGAGGCCGATCCTCTGGGCCCCATGCTCGCGAAATTCGAGACCAAGGTGAAGGCCGGGGCGCAGTTCTTCCAAACCCAGGCGATTTATCACCCGGAGCAGTTCGGGGCCTTCATGAAATCGGTGCGGCCGTTCAAGGTCAAGGTCCTGGCGGGAATTTTGCTGCTGCGCACGGCGAAAATGGCCGAGTTTATGAACGCGAACATCCCGGGAATTGCGGTGCCGGAGGAGATGATCGCGGAATTGCGGGGTGCCGGGGCCCAGCATGAGTTGGATGCCGGGGTGGAAATTGCAGTCCGGACGATCAAGGCGGTGCGGCCGCACTGCGACGGCGTGCACATCATGGCGATCAAAGCGATCGATCGGCTGCCGGAGATTTTGACCAAGGCCGAACTCGGCGAAATCGGATAGCCTCGAGGGGCCGGCAGAGCGGGCTGTGGCGATGGGAAAAGCGGAGCCGGTTATGACCGTACCGGAATTTCAGGGCCGGAAACGTGAGGGGAAGAAGCTCGTCCTCGTGACGGCGTATGACGCCCTCTTTACGCGGATTGTGGAAGAGGCAGGCATCGAGGCGATCCTGGTCGGCGATTCGCTCGGAGTGGTCGTCCAGGGGAAGAAGGACACGCTCTCGGTCACGATGGAGGACATGGTCTATCACACCGGCCTGGTGGCGGGCGCCGTCCAGCGTGCCCTGGTGATCGGGGACATGCCGTTCCTCTCCTATCAGGTCGGGGTGGATGAGGCGGTTCGGAACGCGGGGCGGTTCCTCCAAGCGGGAGCGGCGGCCGTGAAGCTCGAGGGGGGTGCCGCGGTTTTGGCGCAAGTCGAGGCGATGACGCGATACAGCATCCCGGTGATTGGCCATCTCGGGATGACGCCCCAGTCGGTGCATCGGTATGGCGGGTATAAAGTACAGGGGAAGCAGCGGGAACAGGCGGAGAAGCTGCTCTCGGATGCGAAGGAATTGGAAGCAGCCGGAGCCTTCGCGATCGTGTTGGAAGCGATCCCGACCGAGCTTGCCCGCCGCGTGACGGAAGCCCTGACGATCCCGACCATCGGAATCGGCGCCGGGCCGCACTGCGATGGACAGGTGCTCGTCCTCTACGATCTCCTAGGCCTCTTCGATCAGTTTGTTCCGAAGTTCGTGAAGCCCTACGCCCACCTGAAGGCCGATGCGCTTCAGGCCCTCCGGCGCTACAAGGAAGAAGTCGAGCACGGGAAGTTCCCCGCCGATTCGGAAAGCTATCACTGAAGGCCTGCACACCCTCCCTGCTCAGTCTTAGCCGTTTCCACACGGGACCTGAAACACCTGCCGGTCGTCGAGGCGGACGGAGGTCAGGTGGCGGCCCCAGACGCAGCCCGTGTCAACGGCGATGATGTTGTCTTGGAGGTGAAGACCCAACGCGGACCAGTGGCCGCAGATTATCGTGGCCCCGGTGCTCCGGCGGTCGGGGATTTGGAACCAGGGTAGCAGGCCCTTGGGAACGTTCTGCAGTTCGGCTTTGAAGGACAGCTCCATCCTTCCTTCCGCGGTACAGACCCGCAGCTTGGTCATGGCGTTGATGATCACACCAAGTCTTACCAGGCCGGTCAGGTCATCGGACCAGTAATCCGGGATCTTCTGTTCATAGAGGCTGCGGAGAACCTCCCGATACCCGTCCCCGCGCAGGGCTGCCTCCACCTCTGCGGCTAATTTCGTCGCGGTCGGTGCGGTCCACTGGGGGAGGAGTCCGGCGTGGACCAGGAGAAACGCGCCTTCCTGGTAGACCAAAGGCTGTCGGCGGAGCCAGGCCAGCAGGCTTTCACGGTCTGGGGCGGTCAGGACTGGGTGAAGGGTATCCTTGCGGCGAGGCGGGGTGATCCCTTCGGCCACTGCGATCAGGTGAAGGTCGTGGTTGCCGAGGACGGTGATGGCGGTTTTGCCGAGGCTTTTGACGTACCGGAGGACCGTGAGTGATTCCGGTCCCCGATTCACCAGGTCGCCCACGAACCAGAGTTTGTCGTGGACCGGGTCGAAGTGGATTTGTTCGAGGAGTCGGCGCAGGGCTGACGCGCATCCCTGGATGTCGCCGATTGCATAGGTTGGCATGGTCTTTCCTGTACGGTCTACGGTCAGGCCTGCGCAGTATAGCCTGAGGCTCGTTGAGAAAACAGCCGCCATACTCTTAACCGGCCGGAACTTAAATGAAACTTGACTCACGCTGCCCATTGTGATTTCCTCGTGCGGGCGGTGCGTCCTGTCTGTACCGGGCTCGGCCCGGTGGGGGTGGCCACCTGAGAGGACGCGCCGCCTTTGTCATGTTTTCATTCACTTAACCCTTCTCTTAATGGACCCTCGGGCCGTGGGTTGATCGAGGTGTTTGTGTTCTGCAAGAAGGGCCCGCTGTCTAGAGGGGCTATGTGTCTGGCCGTCCTTGCCCTCGCTCTGGGGGTATGTTGGGTCAGCCAGGCTACTGCCTCGGTGAATTTGCCCCTCCACCACTGGGCCTATGAGGCGATTGAGCGCCTCACCGCGCTCGGTATCATCGACCGGGCCATGATTGCGACGAAACCCTACTCCCGGAAGGAAGCGGCCCGGTATGTGGCCCGCGCGCTTGACCGAGTGCGGAAGGATCAGGTGGCGGCAGACGGACGGGAGGCCGTGGCGGCGCCCTTGCTGGAGCGACTCACGAGGGAGTTTCGCCCGGAATTGATGGATGTAGATGCGGTCATTCGGGCTCCTGGCGAAAGCTTGCGCGGGATTCGCTATGGCGGGCGTGTCACGACCGAGATGGATGCGTTTTTCGTCGGGGGTGGCCAGACGGTCCGCTTCCGAGAGAACCGGGGCGGTGAATACTATGTCAATGGTGAAAACAACCAAACTGATGTGCGCGGCTGGCTCGAACTGGGTGACTGGTTATCCGTCACTCTGCAGCCGAAGTTCATCAGCAATCGACATGTCCTAGGTATCGGTGCCACGAATAACAGCCTGAACTTCTACCTCCGGGAGGGAAACGTCAAAATCAGCCACTTCAATGTGGCCTTGGAGATCGGGCGGGGGACCCAATGGTGGGGCCAGGGATATCACGGGTCGCTGCTGCTGACCGACCATGCCTATCCGCTGGATATGATCAAGCTCGGCAGCGAGCAGCCGTTCAAAATCCCTTGGCTCGAAGGGCTCGGTGATTGGAAGATCAATTCGTTTCTCACGCGGCTCGAAGTCAACCGCGATTTCCCTCGCGCGAAGCTCTTCGGGATGCGGATCTCCTACCAGCCGACGGACTGGTTCGAGATCGCTGCGACACGATTGACGCAATTTGGAGGTCGCAACAGCCCGAGCCAACAATTTCCTAACGCCATCTGGTGTAATTACTCCCAGACCCAGGGCCAAAATCAAGGCGGCAAGTGTCAAACCAATGAACAGGGCATGGTGGACTTTCTGGCGCGAATTCCCCGAGTGCCTTATCTGGTTCCGTTCCCGGCCGGCGTCCAATTGTACGGCGAATTTGGCTTGGAGGACCGGGTCGACCATCCGGCGGCGCTCGCCGGAATCTACATCCCGCAGGTCTTCCCAGGAGATTCCCTGGATTTCCGGTTCGAATTCGCCGACACCGATCTTGAGCGCCAACTGACGGGAGGCGCGAATACTTGGTACAACAACGGAATCTACGACAGCGGAATGCGGTATAAAGGATTTCCGTTGGGGCACCACATGGGGACCGATGGATTGGATTTTTTCATTCGCACCACCGAGCGCCTCACCGATAAACTAACCGTCGGGGCCAACCTCAACTACCAGGAACGTGCCAGGGGTCTGCCGGTTCACGAGAAGAAACGCGAAGCCTCCGCGGACATGACCCTCATGATCAACGATAGGACTCAATTCACTCTCAGTTACGTTTTTCAGCGAATCGAAAATCCGGGCCAGATTACCAGCATCGACCCGTTTGCGGAAACCTTCGCGGCCGGGGTGACGGCGTATAACAACTTGCTGTGGACAACCCTGTCCATTCAGTTCTGACCTCAACGCAATCGTAAGGATGCAGGGCCGGTCCGGTGTCCAGCATGGATGGCCTCTTGGTCCCTGGTCTGGAATCGCATAACTGGTTGACCGACGAAGGGTTTTGATCTATGTTGAAGCCTTCTCTTCGGTGACCCGGTGGGCACGAACAGGATGCGCCAGGATCCGGTAGGTAGGGAAAAGTAAAGTCCTCTTCGCAGAAGAAGGGCAAGCACACGCATGCGAGGTTTCTGTCGATCCAGAGGGCGGCTGAGGGTCTTTCTCCGTCTTCCTTTCTGGCGGGATGGGGTGGTCTGGATGCTGGTGGCCTCAATGGTTCTTCCGCCGGCCCTGCTGGCGCAGCCCTTTGGCGGCTCGGGGACCGCACCGATCGGAACCTTCCCGGGGGCGTCGGCCACGCCCCTCCAACCGGGCCAACCCATTATCACGAATCCCACCGCGCTCCAGCCGATTACTCCGGCACAGTTTCCCTGTCCCAACCAAGCGCCTGTGAATCTTGCCCCCCCTCCGCTTTCGGCACAGGGGCCATCCCAGGGTCTTGTCGGAGGTCAGGCCGGAATGGGGCCGGGGGCGCAGCCCGGAGGCGTTTCCACTGCACGGCCCCCTCTCGCTGCGCTTCCCCAGGGATCGCTGACGCCGCATCCCGGCCTCCTGAGTCCGACGATCCAGCAACAGGTGGATCCCTACGGTCTTCCACCCCAGGCCGGCGCGAGTCCTCGGTCCCCGGGCGAGGATGTGAACCAGTTGTCCATCGAAGAAAGCTTCGCGCGCTTTTTCATTCTTCAGGGGGTCACGGGACAGCTTCGCCAGTTCGGGTACAACTTTTTCGATGTCCAATTTTCAGGGCTTCCTTCCGTCATGGATCTGCCTGTCGGGCCGGACTACATTCTCGGACCTCAAGATACCCTGGCCCTGCACATCTGGAACGTGCCGGATTCCAATCTGAATCGAAGCTATATCATGCCGGTCGAGCGGGATGGGACCGTCTTCATCCCCCATGTCGGCGCGATCCCGGTGGCGGGGCTGAGTTTTGCCCAGGCCACGCGCCTCATCCAGGCCCGTCTGAGCTCGCTCCTCAAGCGATTCGAGATGCACCTCTCGATGGCCCGGTTGCGCACGATCAAAGTCTTCGTCGTCGGCGAAGTCGTGCGTCCTGGCGCTTATGAGGTCAGTTCGCTGGCTACCGCGTCCCATGCTCTGTATGCGGCTTGCGGTCCGTCCAAATCGGGATCGCTGCGGCGCATGCAGATCGTCCGGGACGGGAAGATGGTCGGTGATCTGGACTTTTATCACTTCTTTCTGCTCGGTGATCGCACACAGGATCTACGTCTTCAGGCAGGCGATACGCTCCTGGTACCTCCAATCGGGTCGGTCGCTGCCATTGGTGGCCCTGTCCGCCGACCGGCAATCTACGAATTGAGGGATCGGACCACGATCCTGGATTTGATCGAGATAGCAGGGGGGCTTGCGCCCACGGCCGATCGCGAGCGGTGCCAGATCTTCCGGGTCGAGGCCGGCCAGCAGCGCGTCATAGTGGACGTGGCCCTCGCGGGAATCCTGAAGGCCAAGAGCGAGATGAGGGGAAACGGCAATTCCGGTCGGCTGAGTTCCGCCTCGGTCCCCCTGATCCAGGATGGAGACTTCGTACGCATCTCTGCGGTTCCCACCCAGATCGAGAATGCCGTCACGCTGGCAGGCGCGGTGCGGACGCCGGGACCTTACGAGTTCCGACCCGGGATGCGGATCACGGACTTGCTCACGCAGGGACAGATGCTCGTGGATTCGTATATGGACCGCGCGGAATTGGTGAGGACCGACCCTCTCACCTACGACACAACGGTGATCCCCTTCAGCCCGCGCAATCTCCTTCAGGGCGCTGCGGAGGAGAACGTCGAGCTACGCCGCCTGGATAAGATCGTGATCTCGACGCAGGTCAAGCCTCCTCGGAACGTGACGCTTCTGGGCGAGGTCAAGCGCCAGGGGAGCTTCACCGTTGAGAGCGGGGAACGCCTCTCCTCCGTGTTGAAGCGGGCCGGCGGCCTGACCCCCCGGGCGTTTCCGCAAGGCCTCATCTTGATCAGAGAATCAGTCAGAAAGTCCCAGCAGATCGAGCTCGAAAAATTCGTGTCGTATCAGAAGCAGAAGTTGCTCTCGGAAGCGGCCGCTCTGGCCGCCGGAGCAAGCCCTGGGTCCGGCGGTGCAGGGCCCACGCAGGAACAGACCGCCCTCCAGATTCAGATACAGGCTCTGGACAATTTGGCCTCACGCATCCAACTGGGCCGCGTGGTGGTCAAGATGGAATCATTGGAGCAGCTCGAGGGCAGTCCCGAGGACGTGATGCTGGAAAATGGCGACCAGATTACGATTCCGCAGCAGCCGCAAACCGTCAGTATCGTGGGCGCGGTCCGTAACCCGACGAGCGTGGTGCATCATGCCGATATGAGTCTCGACGATTACGTCAGACAAGCCGGCGGGGTGACGGATTACGGCTTAAAGGACGAAATGTTTGTCCTTCGGGCCAACGGTTCGTCGGACGCCTCCTACGTGAAACTCAAAGTCATAGGAGCGGGGGACACGATCGTCGTGCCGGAACGAATTGAGCCGAAAATGCGGCCGTTGCCCCTGTGGCAGGCCGTCGCCAGCATCCTGGGCAGCGTCATGCTCGGCGTTGCTGCCATCTCCGTCATCGGGCGCAACTAGCAGGAGGCGCCCCCTCCCAGAGACCCGCCACATGAGCAGTGCTCTCCACACCCATTCCACACTCCTCCCCGAAGAGGAGCCCAATCTCCTGAGCTACTGGCGCGTGATCCGCAAGCGCCAGCGGATGATTATGGGGTTGTTTGTGGCTTCCGTGCTGACGTCCCTGATCGTCAGTCTGCTCCTGCCCAAGATCTACGAGTCCACCGCGACCCTTCTGCCACCCATGGAGTCCCGGGACGGAGGTGGCATGGGCGCATTGCTCGCGGCCGGGAAGGCTGCAGATCTCGGGATGTCCCTACCTGGAATGCCGGCTACCAAGAGCGACATCTTCGTCGCCATGCTGAAGTCCCGCGTCATGGCCGACGCCGTCATCAGTCAGTTCGACCTCAAGCGCGTCTACAAAGTGAAGACGATGCTCGCGGCACGGAAAGAGCTCGAGTCCTCCGTCAAGATTACGGTGACGAGGGAGAAGGTCATCAAGATCCTGGTCGAGGACAAGGATCCGGTTCGGGCGGCAGACATCGCCAACTTCTTCTGCACCAACCTGGATCGCCTGAACCAAACCGTCCACATTACCAATGCCAGTCACAATCGTGCATTCATCGAGCGGCGCCTGGCCGAGACGCAAGTGAATCTGGTCAAAGCCGAGGAGGTGGTGAAGGAGTTTCAGACCACCAACAAGACCGTCGCGGTCGAAACCCAGTCAAAGGCCATGTTTGAAGCGGCTGCCCTTCTTCAGGGCCAAATCACCGCCAACGAGGTGCAGTTGAAAGTGATGAGCAGCTACCTGTCGCCGGATAATCCGGAACTCGCCCGCCTCCGATCAGCCGTCGAGGAGCTTAAAAAGCAACTATATGTGTTGGAATCCGGGACCGGCGGCAAGGGAATGCTGCCGGGGGATCGGCTGCACCCGGCGATGATCACGGTGCCGACCCTCGCCCTGGACTATGGGCGGCTGATGCGGGAGTTGAAGGTGCAGGAAACGGTGTACCAGCTGCTGACCTCCCAGTACGAGCAGGCCAAGTTGGCGGAAGCGCGTGACACCCCGACCGTGCAGGTGCTGGATCCCGCGATCCCGGCCGAGCGGAAGAGCCGGCCGGTGATCCGTCAGAACATGATGCTCGCCGGCGTCCTCGCGCTGGCCGTCGGGATCGCGCTGGCCTTTTTGCTCGAATACCGCGAGCGGAGGCGCGCGTATCAGTCGGCCCTCGTGGTTCGCAACTCAGCACGACCGGGATTTGTCGAGCGGCCGGGGGAGAACCTGCCGACGGTTGAGGGAGAAGTCTACGAAGAGAAATCAGAGCCTGGCGGATCCGGACGACATCCAAAGGACGGATGAGCGCGGCGATCGAAAAAGCCCTTCCAACCGCCCGAAAGCAACCTCTCCCCACTTCCGCAACACACCATCTGCTTCCGTCACCAGACATTCCTCCGGCCTGAGAAGAGGGACCACCACCGACAGGGGGCGACTCTAGCCAGGCGAATTTCTGGCCCATAAGGAATCGTGTATAGTGGCCTACGGTGGAGGTACGGATCAACGTGAGGTGCCCGTGTCCAACCACGATGTCTTAATCGATCTGTTGGTCATCTTCGCCGTCTCCATCACCGTCGTCTTTCTCTTCCACAAGCTCCGCGTGCCCTCCATTGCCGGGTTCCTGGTCGCCGGGGCGTTGATCGGGCCCCACGGACTTAATCTGGTCTCGGATATGCAGCAAGTCCAGGTGCTGGCCGAGATCGGGGTGGTGCTGTTGCTCTTCACGATCGGAATCGAGTTCTCGCTTGCACACCTGTGGGCCCACCGCAGCCTCCTCCTGGTCGCGGGGGCGCTACAGGTATCCGGCGTCCTGGTGCTGGTCGGGATCGGTGGCATGGCTGCCGGCCTCTCGGTGGGGGAGGCGATCTTCTGGGGCTGCCTCCTTTCTCTGAGCAGCACCGCAATCGTGCTTAAAGCCCTGGCCGACCGTGGCGAGAGTGATTCGCTGCACGGACGGGCGACCATCGCCATCCTGATCTTCCAGGATCTGGCGGTCGTGCCGATGATGCTGGTGACTCCGCTTCTGGCGAGCCAGGGCGGTGATGCCGGGAGTGCGCTGCTCATCGCCCTGGCGAAATCGGGCGGCCTCCTGGCGGCAATTGTCGTGGCGGCCTGGGTCTTGGTCCCGCGATTGCTGGAACAGATCGTGAAGAGCCGGAGCCGGGAGCTCTTTCTCCTGACGACGATCATGCTCTGCCTCGGGATTGCCTGGGTGACTTCGCTCACGGGATTATCGCTGGCGCTGGGCGCGTTCATCGCCGGCCTGGTCATCTCCGAATCCGAATACAGCCACCAGGCGATGGCTGAAGTCCTGCCCTTCCGGGACAGCTTCAACAGTTTATTTTTCGTGTCGATCGGCATGCTGATGGATGTTCGTGTCCTCGCGGCCCACCCCCTGTTGGTCGTTACTCTCGTCGGAACCGTCATGCTGGGCAAATTTGTCACCGGCGCGTTGGCGGTGGTTGTCGGCGGGTATCCGCCCCGTTCAGCCCTGCTGACCGGGATTGCGTTGGCCCAGGTCGGTGAGTTCGCGTTTATTCTGGCCCAGCAAGGCCAAAGGGTCGGGCTCCTGGCAGGCGAGCCCTACCAGGTGTTCCTGGCGATGTCGGTGCTCACGATGGTGGTCACCCCCTTTCTGATCCGGCTTGCTCCCCGGGTAGCGCGACGCGCCGAAGCCTTTCAACGCCTGCAGCAGTGGTTTCCCGGGCGGACGACGTCCCACCAGACCCGCCTGGAGTCCCGGCACCTCCGCATCAAGGATCATGTGATCGTCGTGGGCTATGGTCTCAACGGCCAAAATCTTGCTCGGGTGCTCAAACAGACCGAGATCCCCTACCTGATCCTGGACCTCAATGGCGACGTGGTGAGGCGGGAGGCCAAGGAAGGGGTTCCCATCTATTTCGGTGACGCGACCAGTCCGAGCGTGCTGCGCCACGTTCGAGTCGAAGAGGCGAGGGTGTTGGTCTTGGCGGTCTCCGACCCCTTCTCTGCCCGGCGCGCCGTCCAGATGGCCAGGAGCCTGAATCCGAAGATCTACATTGTCGTGCGGACCAGATATTTGAGGGAGTTGGACGAGCTTCATCAATTGGGGGCCGACGATGTGGTACCGGAGGAGTTCGAAACCTCCATCGAGATTTTCACCCTCGTGCTTCGGAACTATCGGATGCCGCAGGATCTAATCATCGGCAAAGCAGAGCAGGTCAGACGGGAAGGCTATGCGCTGTTGCGCCGCAGCGCCCTGCCGGAACTGGCGCATCATCTGCGGGGGGGAACCCTGACCGATGTGGAAGTCGAAACCTGCCGCATTGAGGCCGATTCCCCGGCGGCCGGGAGGAGCCTGGCGCAGATCTCGGTCCGGCCGCGGACCGGAGCATCGGTGATCGCGCTGACGAAAGCGGGAGTCACGGAATCCAATCCTTCGCACAAGACGATTCTTGAGGTCGGAGACGTGCTCGTGTTGATGGGAACCAGGGACCAGATCAGGCGGGCGGTGGGGCTTCTGGCCGATGCCCCCATCACCCCGCCTCCGCCTTGACAAGGAAAAGAGGCGAAGACTATAGTCAAATTCTCTCGCTCCCCGCACCAGAGCTGGGAAAGAGAGCCCGTGTGTGGGTGAACGATTGGCGAAAGAGGTACCATCATGAACGGGACAAAACTCGAGCCGGCGACTGCACTTGCCGAACTGCAAGAAGCCAACCCCGAGCGGGTGACGATTGTCTTGCTAAGCGGTGACATGGATCGGGCCATGGCCGCGTTCATTATCGCCACCGGCGCGGCCGCCATGGGCATGCAGGTCACCATGTTCTTCACGTTCTGGGGGTTGAATACCATACGCAAGAACGGGAGTCCCACCGCCGCAAAAGATTGGCTCCGCCGCATGTTTGGGTTGCTGAACAGAGGAGGCGCTGCAAGCCTTCCACTCTCGCGATTCCACTTTGGGGGGCTGGGCACGAAGATGATGAAACGGGTGATGAGGCAGCATCGGATGCCGGGGATTCCGGAATTGCTCGAGATGGCCCAAGGCCTGGGCGTGCGCTTCATCGCCTGCACGACGACGATGGGATTGATGGGGATCACCAAGGACACCCTGGTGGAAGGGGTTGACCAATTGGCAGGAGTGACGACCTACTTGGCCGAGGCGAGGCAGGGCAGCGTAAACCTGTTCATCTGACGAAAATCACCCGGGAGCAAGTTGAGATGCAAGCCGATGTGAAGTTGGATACGCTTGGGTATTTCTGCCCCATGCCCATCATCATGACGTCCAAGAAAATCAAGGAACTCTTGCCCGGTCAGGTGTTGGAAGTGGTCTCAGATGACGAAGGCATCAAGAAGGACATGCCCGCCTGGTGCCAGACCACCGGTCATGAGATGGTGGGCTTGGAGGAAGAAGGCATGGGTGCAAAGCGAGTCTTCAAGGCATTTGTGAAAAGAACCAAATAGCCCTCAGCGGGCCTTATCCACCCGAGGAGCCGGGAATGCGCGGACATTCCCGGCTCTTTTTTTATACAGCTTACGCACAGTTTAGACTCCGAGTCATTAACAGGTTATTCCGATGATATCCACAATATGTTGGAGTCTTACCATTGTCCCTATCCAGCCTGTGGTAGTTTTTTCTTGACTCAGCCAGGTGCCTTTGATATAGGGATACCGGGCTCTCCTCGTGAGAGGTTCTTCAGTCACACATAGCCGGGAGGTGAACGGATGCCTGCTACGAGCATGGTTCTCGATGAAGTTCTTCCCTACCTGGCCGGTCGCGGTGTGTTTCAGGAAGCTGACGCGCGGATGGAGCCCCTTGTGGACCCACGCGACGGCAGTGAGGCGGGCCTGCTGATAGAGTCGCCATTTGGGCGTCTCGTAGTCACGAAACGGGATGAACCGGTGCTGTCGCTCGGGGATGTCAGCCACGTCCGGCAGATGATGATTCGTGCTCATGCGCGCCGCGCGCTGCTCTATGTTCCCCTGCAGACCACGATTGCGAATTCTGTGATGCTGTTGGCAACACTGTCCAAAATTGAAATTGTCCGGCTGGCAGCAGCAAAGGATGAAATCCTCACATAGCAGCGAACTTCTCGCCGGAGGTAGTGGAATGGGGTAGCAGCCAAGGCGACGGTCATCGCGGGTCCCTTCTGTCTCCGTTACCACCATTTGTTCATCAGAGAGCGATCACCCGGAGTCTTCATTCTCTCCCGCAACGGACGGTCTGCCGATTTCGTGGGAGGGAGCGTAGAGGATGTCGCCGTGGCGATGCGGCGGGTCTGGCGTGAGTCCGGCTATCGGTATTTTTGGTTTGCCTACGCCTCCTCGGCCGAGGAGTGTCTCCAACTCGAGCACGCATGGTATCACCGGTACTCGCCTCCGGATAACGCTGCGCCGCCCGCTGCCTCTCCGGCACTGCGGTGGCGTTGCTCGACACCGGGGTGTGCGGCCTGCGCGCTGACTCGAACCAGGCGCTGAGTGATGAGCCGGTAGTTTCACTCGGAGGCTTTCCCCCTCGCGTCAAGGTGAGGCACGCGGGACAGGCTACCGTCCGGCGCGAGAGCCGTTACCTTGACATCGCCTTTCCGTGCCGTTACCGTACGACCCCTCAGTCTAAACTGTTCCCTTCGCGATAAATTTCCCGTGGCCAGGGCTCCGATGCAGCCGCTAATGGTGATCAACTGCGGGCAACTTCTGACTCTCCGGGGCCCTCGGCGGCCGCGCGTCCACGGAGAAATGCGCGAGCTTGGCCTCATTCGAAATGGTGCGTTGTTGATTCGGAATGGGGTGCTTGAGATCGTGGGGGATAGCAGGACAGTCAGCCGGTCCCCGAGCACTCGTCGAGCGCTCTGCCTGGATGCCAGAGGGCGGGTGGTTCTTCCCGGCTTTGTGGACTCCCATACGCACGCGCTCTTTGCGGCTTCCCGGGTCGATGACTATGTGGCCCGTCTTCGCGGAGCGACATACGTAGAGTTGGCCAGGGCCGGAGGCGGGATCCAGGCCAGCGCGAAGCACATGAAAAGGGCGACGGTGAAGAGACTGGCGGTGCATCTCGAAAGGGTGAACCGTCTGTTCCTCGAGTACGGGACCACCACCGCCGAGGTCAAAAGCGGCTATGGGCTCGACCTCGCGCAGGAACTGAAAATGCTGCGGGCAATCCGGGCGTCAAATCGTGGTCGGCGCTGTGACTTCGTCCCGACCCTCTTGATCCACGATGTGCCGGCTTCATTCCGCAGCCGCCGCGCGCGCTACATCGGCGAAGTCATCACCGGGCTTATCCCTGAGGTGGCGCGGGCGGGGCTTGCCGAGTTCTTCGATGTCTTCTGCGACCGGGGCTATTTTTCAGTAGTTGAAGCCCAGTGCATGATGTTGGCGGCGGCTCGTGCCGGGCTCAAACTCAAGGCGCATGCCGAGCAATTGGTCCACTCCGGAGCCGCACGCATGGCCGCCGCTTTGGGCGCGGTCTCCGTCGATCACCTGGATCGGCTCGGTCAAGGTGATATCGGGCGACTCAGACAAGCGTCTACGATCGGGACCCTGCTGCCGGGCACTGTGCTGCATCTTGGCTCCGGTCCCTATCCTCCGGCCCGGGCTTTGATCGACGGCGGTGTGCCCGTGGCTCTGGCAACCAATTTTAATCCGGGCAGTTCTCCGACGGTCAACATGCAGATGATTCTGTCTCTCGCTTGTGCTCAGATGCGAATGAGTCCAGCCGAGGCCATCACGGCTGCGACCATCAACGGGGCCTATGCCGCAGGCTGCGGGGAACGAGCGGGTTCCTTGGAGGTCGGGAAGCAGGCAGACCTCGCCATCATGGACGTGAGTGATTACCGCGAAATTCCCTACTTCTTTGGGATGAACCACTGTGCGACGGTTCTCAAAAGAGGACGCATCGTCTTCTCGAAGCCGATCATCCGGGCCGCCTGACGCACCCGAAGGGGTTCGGCAAGGCAAGGGATTCTCACCGAGTCAGAGATACAAGATGGACCGCTTAGTCGAATGTGTCCCGAATTTCAGTGAAGGCCGCAACCGCGAGACCGTCAAGGCTCTCATTGCTTGCATCCAGGCAATTCCCGGCGTGTTTATGCTGGACCAGAAAATGGATGAGGACCACCACCGGGCTGTGTTGACGTTCGTTGGGGAACCCGAAGCAGTCGGGGAAGCTGCCCTGTCGGTCACCCGAGAAGCAGCGGGACTCATTAATCTGGCTTCCCACCAAGGCGGGCACCCACGAGTCGGGGCCACGGACGTCGTTCCCTTCGTCCCGGTCAGGGGCGTGACGATGGAGGATTGCGTCGCGCTGGCGAGGAAAGTGGGCGAGCGAATCGGACGCGAGGTAGGCATTCCCGTGTTTCTGTACCAGCGTGCGGCCTCGCAGCCTGGACGGGTCAACCTGGAGGAGATCAGACGCGGGGGCCTCGAAGGCCTCGGCCAACGGATGCAGACTGATCCGTCTTGGGCCCCGGATTTCGGCCCAGCCCGGCTGCATCCCACGGCCGGCGCGACCGTGGTTGGAGCCCGCCCGTCGCTGATCGCGTACAACGTGAATCTCAAGAGTCGGGACCTCTCGACGGCGAGAGAAATTGCGAAAGTAGTACGGGCTTCCGGTGGGGGGCTGCCTCAGGTCAAAGCGATCGGTGTCGAACTCACGAGCCGTCGGCTGGTGCAGGTGTCCATGAACCTGACGAACTTCGAGGAGACACCGATGCATACCGCCTTCGAGGCGGTGAGACGAGAAGCTGAACGGCGTGGCCTGAAGGTGTGTGGAAGCGAGGTCATCGGCCTGGTGCCACAACGTGCGATAGTACAAGCCGCCGAGGCCTACGTCCAGTTGGAGGGGTTCGATCCGAGTCAAGTGCTGGAAACCCGTTTGGAGATGGTCCTGGCGGCCAAGGCGAAGCGGGGGGGATCCTATTCGCCGGCCTGGGTTACAGGTCTGACCGGCTTTCTGGATGCGGTGGCAGCGGGCACTCCCACCCCGGGCGGCGGGAGTGTGGCTGCCCTGGCCGGCACGTTGGCGGCGGCCTTGGGGGTGATGGCGTGCCGGGTCGGGGTGCCGACTCATGAGAAGCCAGGGGCCGCGACGTCACCGTCCCGGGCTGCAGGAATGGCCAAGGACAGCTCTGCCGAGCCAGGCCTACTTGACTTGGAAAGACGCCTGCATGAGATCGGGGAGCGGCTCCGGCACCTCATTCAGGCAGACGCTGAGGCCTATGATTCCGTGCTCCGGGCCTACCGGCTGCCAAAGGACGATCCGTCGAGGCCGGCCGCCATCTCTACTAGCCTCCGGCAGGCCACGACTGTGCCGCTGGAAACCGCGACTTACTCCAGCGAGGTGGCAGCACTGCTCTCCGTTCTACTCCTGAAGACCAAACCTGCCGTCGCCTCCGACCTGAAGGTCGGGTTATCCCTGGTGGCGGCCGCCATCGAAGGTGGCCTTGAGAACGCGGAAACGAACATGAAAGCTTTGAAGAATCATTCAGTTACAGATGACTTGTCAAAAAAGATCGCTGATCTGAAAGAGAGGCTTGTGCAAGTAAAGAGCTTATGATACACTCCGCCTTCGCAAGGTCATGATGAAGGATATGCACTAGGAGAACCAACTCAATCGCTCAGGCGGAAAGTAGAACCAGATGGAAATCAAGGTCTTCAACAATAACGTTGAAAAAGCTCTGAAAGTCGCAAAGAAAAAGCTTGCAGGCGAGGGACTGTTTCGCGAACTCAAGCGCCGGCGCTTTTACGAGAAACCGAGCGTCAGAAAAAAAGCCAAGCAGCGCGAAGCGCAACGTCGCCGGCAGAAATGGCTTGCCAAGCGTCGGAGTGAGTAATCCTTCCGGTTCCCTATTCCCTATCCTCACCACTTCCACGTAAGCTGAGCGGTCTTTCCCGTCGACGATTCCATGCAGACATCGGACATCCATGCAGCGATCCGTGTCCTCAGGCGCGAGGTGCGCCGGTGGCAGGAGCCGGTGGTCGGGCTCGTAGCCCGCGAGTCGCAGGACCCTTTTCGGATCCTGATCGCGTGCGTGCTCAGCCTGAGAACGAAGGATCGAACGACTGCCGAGGCCAGCCGGCGGCTCTTTGCCCTTGCCACGAAACCTGCTGCAATGCTCCGCTTGGCCCTGTCCCGGATCGAAAAGGCCATTTATCCCGTCGGCTTCTACCGGACAAAAGCGAGGCAGATTCGAGAGATCTGCCGGCGGCTTCTGGAGGCGTACGCGGGGCGAGTGCCGGACTCGATCGACGAATTACTGACGCTTCCCGGCGTGGGGCGCAAGACGGCCAACCTCGTTGTCACGGTCGGGTATCGGAAGCCTGGGATTTGCGTCGATATTCACGTGCACCGGATCAGCAACCGATGGGGGTATGTCCGAACGAAGACCCCCGGGCAAACCGAGGAAGCCTTGCGGAAGAAACTCCCGGCAAGGTATTGGATCACCTTCAATGATCTGCTCGTGCCCTTCGGACAAAATGTCTGCCAACCGGTGTCACCCTATTGCAGCCGGTGCCGATTGACGGCCTACTGCGATCGGGTGGGGGTGAGCAGATCGCGGTAAAGGGGCCAGGGGTTAGGTGTTGGGTGTCAGGTGTTAGGGGGGAAGGCTAGATAAAGAGGGTCGTTTCGGCGCCTGACGTTAAGTATAGGATGGCGGGTAGCCCCATCACCTCGTCCACGTTCTTGGCCACCACGTCGGGGTCGACGTCCATATATTCCAGTCCGGCGCTGCAGGCGACAAGCCGGAATTGACCAACGAGCCGCGCCTCCCTGAACATTTCGGAGATCGGGGGGACCTTTTTCTCACGGAGCAGCCGGGCGACCTTGTCGGCTTGCGCCCCGTACTCCGGCGGGAAATCCACCTCATCGATGCGCCCCTCGGCGAGCTTCTTGATGGTCCAGAACAAAAGGACGACGGTCACGTCCTTGCCCATCGCCGCCGCGGTGAGACCGAGCGTCGCCACCTGGTGGAGCTTGTCATATGTGGCGTTATGGGCGAACAGGACGAATCTGGGTTTTGAACTCACAAGAACTCCCCATGTGAGGCGTGCCGGGAGAATTCGGACGCTACGGGCTGGTTGAGGGGATTATAGCGTCACCGTGGGAGGGTGACAAGCATTAGCCGGATGGCCGCATGGGGAGATGGAGGCCCTGGGCCTGGGCAGAGACTCGGGCCTCAGGATATCCGGCGTCGGCGTGGCGCAGGATGCCGAGCGCGGGATCGTTCGTCAAGACCCGCTCGATCCGGGTGGCGGCCGCCGCAGTTCCATCGGCGACGGTCGCCTGGCCCGCGTGCAACGAATACCCCATGCCGACTCCGCCTCCGTGATGAAAGGAGACCCAGGCAGCTCCGGAGGCGGTATTGAGCAGCGCGTTGAGGATAGGCCAGTCGGCGATGGCGTCGCTCCCGTCCCGCATGGCTTCGGTCTCGCGATAAGGGGAGGCCACCGACCCGGCATCCAGATGATCGCGCCCGATGACGACGGGAGTTCGCAAGTTGCCCTGCCGGACCAGTTCATTCAGTCGCAGGCCCATGGCTGCTCGCTCTCCATGACCCAACCAGCAGATTCGTGCCGGGAGCCCTTGGAATTGAATACGCTGTCCGGCTAGGCGCAGCCAGCGCTGAAGCGAGGCATTCTCCGGAAAGAGTTCCAGCGCGGCCCGATCCGTCAGGGCGATGTCGGAGGGATCGCCGGAAAGGGCGATCCAACGAAACGGCCCCAGGCCCTTGCAGAAGAGCGGGCGGATATAGGCGGGGACAAACCCCGGAAAGGCGTACGCGTCCTGCACCCCTCGCCGGAACGCCATGGTTCGAATGTTGTTTCCGTAGTCGAAGACAACAGCCCCGGCCTGCTGAAATTCCAGCATGGCGCGGACATGGACCGCGATCGAATCGAACGAGCGCTCGATGTACTCGGCGGGATTGTTGCGACGGAGTCGGCCCGCGTCTTGGAGCGAAAAACCGGCGGGAATATACCCGTTCAGCGGATCGTGCGCCGACGTCTGATCCGTGACAAGGTCCGGGAGGACGCCGCGCTTCACGAGCACCGGTAGCACCTCGGCGCAGTTGCCCACCAATCCCACCGAGAGCCCCTGCCGGTCGGCCTTTGCGTCGAGGACCCAGCCCAAGGCCTCATCAAGAGAGGCGGTCATCCGGTCGCAATAGCCGGTTTTGATCCGGCG
>Ga0187893_10006479_pt1 | contig 20012 bp, 16 predicted proteins | sample MA1701074metaG_FD_139574 | JGI IMG/M metagenome (GOLD analysis project Ga0187893, IMG submission 139574) | White microbial mat communities from a basaltic lava cave in the Kipuka Kanohina Cave System on the Island of Hawaii, USA - MA170107-4 metaG ...
AGAATCATCAATTTGGCACGGAACACCATCAGTGGTCCCCCTTCGCAGCAGTGGGTGGGCTACACCTCGGCCGTTAACACACCAACTTTGTCCTATGCCGGTCCGATCGATAGACCTGTTGACCAGGATCTGCGCTCAGCGCGATTTGGAGTCCAAACAGGACCGGAAGAGCAATATCTCAGCCCTTACATACAGCAGTGGAGTTTTAGCTTGGCGCACACATTAGGCGATAACGTCAGTTTGGAAGCGCAATACATGGGATCGAAGAGTACTCATGTTGAAGTTAGTTATGATACCAACTTCACTACTCCCGCTGCTACTCCACTTACTGCTCGCCTACCCTACCCGGCGTGGTCTCGCATTGACAGCAAGTCCTGGGGAGGCGCAGCAAATTATAACGCACTGCTGCTGTCGGCACAGAAGCGCCTTTCAAATGGGCTCATGTTCCGGGCCAGTTACACTTGGAGCAAGACGCTCAGCCATGGTGGTGCGTGGGTTTCCAAGAGCGACCTCGGCAGTGTTCAGAACCCGGCGGACTTGCGAGCCGAAAATGGTCGAGCGACGAACAATATACCCCACCGTTTCGTATTGAATTACACCTATCAACTTCCGGTGGGCCAAGGACGCGCCTTAGGATCAAGCTGGAGCCGCCCTCTCTTGCTATTCCTTGGGGATTGGTCGATCAGCGGGTTAACCTCGATACAGGATGGAGGATACCTTACTCCTAGTGTCCCGACTACAAATTGCAACGCTTCCGAAGACAACCCCTGCCGTCCCGACTTGTTGAGGAACCCGGTTTTGGACAGTAATGGTGTTGACAGTCCAATGTATGCTGTCAGTGCCTTCGACTGGCCCTTGAACACAGCGGCTCATGCCCGCCAAACTCCGCGATTCGGGTCCGCAGGCACGAATATTTTACAGGGAAACGGTTTTATCAACTTTGATCTGGGGATTCATAAGGAAATTCAATTCAACGAGAGCAGGAGACTGCAACTGCGCGTGGAATCGTTCAATTTCATCAATCACGCCAACTTTGGATACCCGACGGTTAACGCGACCAGTCCTCAATTTGGGCGAACCTTTTCTACGCAAACAGACGCTCGAGTAAATCAAGTGGCTTTGAAATTCTACTGGTAAGCGTGAAACAGGCCGATCCTGGTAAGGAGATGGAAATAGTGATAGGGCGGCGTGATTTTCTGGGCACAGGCGCGGTTGCATTCGCGTTGCCGCTGCTGAACGCACAAGATTCCGGAATATCTACCCGAGTCGCCATACAAAAGGTATGCGCCTGGCCTAAACTGCGGAGAATAGGCGATGGAGCGCTCCTCGTCTTCATCTTCAATCAACCCTGCCATGGATTGTGGGAGGGGGACTTGGAATGTTGGGCGAGTCTGAACGGAGGAATGAGCTGGAAGCTTCGATCTAGAGTTACAGCTCATGAACCTGGCACTGTCCGGATGAATTGCGCGGCCGGTGAGGCGAACAACGGAGACCTCATCGTGTTGTGCGGAGGTTGGGACGGTATGTGCCCACCTCAAAAGCGGTTAGCCGGGCCGTCCAAACCGATACCCATCTGGGTTTGCCGCTCCTCCGATCGTGGACACACGTGGACCACTTCAAACAGCTTCCCTTAACCTCCGCAGACTGGCCTCGGAAGGGGTAATAACTACATCCCGTTCGGCGCGGTCGAGAAGGCGGCGGACGGGTCGTTATGCGCCGCAGTGTACCTCGCAAGTTCCAGTAGAACGGGAGAATCGGACCATCTTCGCAGCGGATTCATCGCGCGAAGCTTGGACGACGGACGAACGTGGCAGACCCCGACCCCCCTTAATCTGATTGGAAGTGAAACCTGGATCCTCCATGTTGGCGGGGGAAAATGGCTGGCGGCAAGCCGGGAGGGGCAGAGCCCTCCGAAGGACCTGCATCTTCGCCTGATGACGTCAGCCGACGATGGAATGACATGGAAACGTGACCTCCCATTGACATTGCCGTATCAGGTGACCGGTAATCCCTCGGTGGTCACCCCAAAACCGGCCATACGTGGTCACCTCAAAACCGGCCAACGGAGACACTCAGGACAAACTCCTTTTTAGCCCACTCACAGGCGTGCGGGCAAGAGATTTCTGCAGACTTCTGCGACAGATTGCCGTAAACTGAACGGGACCGGACGGAGGATAGAGCTCCGCAGGGATGCGACTCGAGCGCCGATTCCGGGGCCAGACCCTAGCCGGGGCGGGCCGTTCCCGCCCCGTGGGGATAGGGGAGGCAGGAAAGCGAAAAATCCTGGGGTCGCAGGGGCAAAGCCCCCGTTGTTGGGCCATCATGAGCGCCCTCTTTCCGGCATCGGCAGTGCGGTCTTGGTGCGCCAACTGCGCGGGCCGCATTTGAGCACATGGCCGTGGTGGAGCAGACGGTCGAGCATCGAACTCACCGCGGCGGTATCGCCGAGCAGTTTGCCCCAGTCCTCCACCGGGCGGTTGGACGTCAGCAGCGTGGAGGCGCGCTCGTAGCGGCGCATGATGATCTCCAGCAGATCCTCGGCGGCGGTGAGCGGGAGCTTGCGCATCCCGAAGTCGTCGATGATCAGCAGCGGCACGGTGGTCAGCGATTCCATGTGCTGCTTGCGAGTACCATCGACCACGGCTTCGGCCAGTTCCTCCAGCAGCACGTGGGTCTCGCGGTAGAGCACGCGGTAGCCTTGCACAATGGCCGCTTGGCCGATGGCTTGCGCCAAGTGGCTCTTGCCGGTGCCGCCGGGACCCAAAAACAGCGCGTCGTCGCGTTCCCCGATGAAGCTGCAAGTGGCCAGATCGAACACCAGGCTGCGGTTCATCTTGGGGTTGAAGGTGAAGTCGAAGTTATCGAGCGTCTTGTTGGCGTCGCGAAAGCCGGCTTGTTTGCGGCGGCGTTCCAGCAGACGATCGGAGCGGCGAGTCAGTTCATCGCCGACCAGACACGACAGCAGATCGATGGGCGCCATGGGCTCGGCCTGAGCTTGATGCAGACGAGTTTCCAGCACCGCGGCCATGCCACCGAGCCGGAGTTGCCGGAGGGCGCGTTGGAGTTCAGTCAGGTTCATTCGGGAGGCTCCTGTTGGGGTGGGGATTGCGTTCTCTCCTGGATGAGATCGCGATAAAGAGTGAGCTGGCGGATGAGCGGGTCCACCTGCCGCAAGCTCAGCGGAAGTTGTGCGTTGCGCTCCAGGTAGCGGCGCACGAAGTGGTAGTCGTGGATCTCCATCTCCAGCGCTATCGCGCAAGCCTGATCCAGCCGCGCGATGCCGAACTTCTTGTGGTAGGACAGCAGGCCCTGCATGCGGCGGACGGCGGGCTGGCCCTGCTCGCGGTGCATGGCCTGGCAGAAAGCGCCAATGTGTTTGCCGGCTTGGCTGGCCCGCGCCAGCAGTTGCAGCGTGCCGGGCGGCGTGCGCTGGGGCTTGTCTTCCTCGTGGATCTGATGCCGGCCCCGTGGCTGGCGATAATGTTCGCGCAACAGTTGTCCGGTTTGCGGGTCAAGCAGGCGGACCCACTGCGTGTTCCATTGCACCTGCACGCGGCGGCCGATCCAGCGCGGCGGCGCGCTGTAGTAGGCGGCTTCGACTTCCACGCAGCCGTCCAGGTGCACCGTGCGCTCGCCGTAGCAGTAGTAGCGGAACGGCTCCAGCGGCAGCACTCGCAGCGCCGGTTTCTCCTCGGCGAACAACGCCGCCACCTGGCGCTTGGTGGTGCCGTGGATTCGTGTGTCGGCCCAGCGCTGCTCCCAGTGGTCCAGATAGGCTTGCGCCTGTTCGAGACTCTCGAAGCGTTGCCCCTTGAGCGGTGTCCTCTTGGCATGGCCGACGCCGGACTCGACCTTACCCTTGCGATCCGGATCCCCGACGCGGCAGACCAGCGCGACGGCGCCGTAGTGGGCCAGCACGTCGCGGTACAGCGGGTTCAGGGTTGGATCGTAAATGTCCGGCTTGAGAACGCCTTCGCCGAGGTTGTCGAGCACAACCACGCGCAGGCTGCCGCCGAGGCGGCGGAAGGCCTGCTCGTGCAGTTGCGCCCAGATCTGCGCGCTGGATTGGAACACAATCAGCCGGACCGACTTGCGGCTGTAGCCGAGCGTCATGACGAATAGGCGCGTGCGGCGATACTTGCCCGTGCGCGGATCGCGCACCATGGGGCCGGAGCCGTAATCGACCTGCGCTTCCTCGCCGGGCTCGGTGAGGATGACGGCGCAGGGCTCCGGTGGAGATGCGCCACGGAGTTTGTTGACGTAGCGCCGCACGCTGGGGTAGGCGCCGGGGAAGCCGTGCTGGTCGACCAAGTCCTGCCAGATGGCCATGGCGTTGCGGCCCTTGGCGAGGGCGGCTTCGATCAACTCGTGGTAGGGCAGGCAGGTGCTGGCCGAGGGGCTGCGGGTGGGTTTTGGCGGCCCGGAGTCGGTGGTCACCTCCGCTCCGTTGGCCGGTTTTGCGTGGGCCGGGTCGGTGGTCACCTCGTTGGCCGGTTTTGCCGGCGGCTGACGGCCCCAGCGCCCTGGCGGGCGCACCAGGACTCCGGCGGCGCGCAGATAGCCAGCCGCAGTTTCCCGGCGAACTCCCGTTGCCTTCTCGATGCGGCGCAAGGTCCAGCCGAGCTGGCCCAGCGCGATCACTTGTTTCTGCTTTTCTTCGCTCAAGATGTTGCTCACCGACAGAGCGTATTGCTCCGCCGAATTCAACGTCCTGAGTGCTTGCTCCGTTGGCCGGTTTTCAGGTGACCATCAATGGCCGGTTTTGGGTGACCACCGAGGGTAATCTAATCCGTCTATCCAGCGGCCGGATCCTGCTGAGCTATGGCAATCGCAATTGGGGGAACTATGGCGTCGACGCACGCTTTTCAGAGGATGAAGGCAAGAGTTGGGGCTCACCGTTTCGCCTCGCTCACTGCCCCTATTCCGACTGTGGCTATCCGAGTAGTGTGGAGTTACCGGATGGCTCCTTGCTGACGGCATATTACACGAAAGTTTCGGATGGTTTTCACTATGAGATGAGAGTCGCGGCACTGTCGCTCCGTGGTTTTACTGCGGACGCTATTTGACAAAGGGCGTCGGCTGAGGTTAAGGAGAGAGCTTGGCTCACCTCATCCAGCAGTTGCATTAGCGTCAACTCCGGATCGTCAGTGAGCGTTTTAGGCACAAGCCTCGGGGGACACCCAAAACCCACCAGATGAGGGGACACCTGAAACACGGCGATCCCTGATCGCCTGCTGCTCGGCCACAGTGAACGTCCGCGACGAGAGTTATCGGCCGAAGGAGCGACGCAAGGCTGGTCTGTTGTCGACCCCGACCGGGATAGAGACGAGGTAGCCGCCCCCCGTCCTTCCTTCCTCTCCGAATTTGCGGAACGATCCTCGCCGCTAATGGCCGCTACACCGCATACAACAAGCCGCGCGCCCTTGACTGCAGCGGGCAGTTCTGAAGGGGTTCCTGAAGGAGAGGACGACCTTTCGGTCGGCAAGATGGCGCGGAGCTATGAATTGCTGTCGCAGATGCGCCGAACCCTCTAAAAATCATAACGGATTCCCACTTGTCCGTTCCTGGGGCCCGCAAAATCACGAATCTGGACCGTACGAATCGTGGCAACCGAGCCAACTGCGGAAACGTTCATCGAAGGATTCTCGAAATTGGGCTGGTTGAGGGCGTTGGTGAAGGTCGCCTGAAAGCGCAAGCGGCCGCTTTCTCGGATCCGGAAATTGCGGAACAGGCCTAAGCTCAATGTCTGCCGTCCGGGTCCCAAAATGATGCCTCGGCCAGAGTTTCCAAAGCCTCCACCTGACGGGACCCTGAAAGCCGTGACATCAAACCAACGGTCAATGTTGCGCTCCTGGGTAGGCAGATTGCCGTTTCCGATCCGGTCCGCAACACCACCGAGGGTCTGGGTGTTAGAAGGATCCGCGCCTGAGAACGTGGGGGTGAGATACTCGCCCGTTTGCGCGATGAATGCAGCGCTGGTCTGCCAGCCACCGAGAATCTTCGTCCAGACGCCGGCATCGGCTAGATGGTTTTTTCCGGCACCGACCGGGAGTTCCCAGATCCAGTGAGAGATCAGCCGATGGCGTGGCGAAAACTGGGCATTGCCCCTCTCGATCACGCGGTTTCGGCTGTTCTCAATCACGGCTCCACCCTCTACGCCACTGGACTCGCTCACGTCCGTTATGTTCTTGGCCCACGTCCAGGCAGCGTTGAACGACATCCCATTCCGCCACTTGCGTTGCGCCTCCACGGACAAACCGTGGTAGATTTGGTTACCGCCGTTGTCTGCCATGGTAATGTTTCGATACAACGGCCAGGGACGTCGCCCCTGCGAAAAGGGCACGGTGCTCGCCGCTGGTTGGTTAATGTTCCGGCGATAGACCAGGTCGACCGACCGGTTGCCGATGTAGGAAAAGCGAAGTCCGGCACCGCGCAGCAGTTCCTGTTCTATCGTGAGGTTCCATTGCTGGACATAGGGGTTTCGCACACCGCGCTCGATAGCGGCCAGATCGATAACACCCGCTGAACCACGTTCGAAATCCAGAAAAGGACGTTCGAACGTGACCAGTGGCACACCGGTCGTGACGGCATTCGTGAATGTCAAACTGGCGCCGAATGGCCCGCCGTAGAGCGGAGCGAAAAGATCCGCTGTGAAGTTGTCGTTGAATATCCCATAACCGCCGCGAACCACGGTGCGTGTGTTACGGAAGGGCCGGTAGGCGAAACCAAAACGAGGCTGAAAATTGTTCCTGTCGTCCTGTCGCAAGGATCGAGCTGGGAAAGCCGCCGCCTGCGCCGTCGTGATCGGTATTTGCCTAGGAAAGAATGGGCTCACCAGCTCGGTCAGGACTTTTTCGGAGGGAACCACGAGGCCGCCGGTGGCGGGACTGAAATTGGCAACCGCATCGAGCCTGTCAAAAGCCGGCCGGTTGTAGTCGTGGCGAAGACCATAGCTGAGGGTGAGACGCGAGCTTACCTTGAAGTCCTCCTGGATGAACCAGCTCAAGAACCAGAACCGCGCACCCCGAGGTGGAGGCGCAAAACTGTAGGAAGTGGCTTGAGGCAAACCGAGCAGGAAGTCAGAGTAAGCGAAACCGCTGAAGCGGTTGGCGAACTGGTAGCCACCGAACGACGGCAGATTCCGTGCGTTGTAACGCTGTGGAATGTAATCCACGCCGGCCTTCACCGTATGCCGCCCTTTGATCCAAGTGGACTGGTTGACGAGCTGAAGGGTCCTTTGTTCCGGTGACTGGCCCGTGGGTTGGATCAGCCGAACGAATCCGGATATGGAAACGTCGGGGAGACCGGGGACGTCCGGGGACTGACGGGGAATCCCCTGCAACCCGAGGAAGTCGATGAGTTCCTGCCCCTTCAGCGGCCCGCTCCCCGGATTGAAGTCGTACGTGTAGCCAACCTTAAACTCATTGATCCATCGAGGTGTGATGGTCCATGTGTCGGAGACTGCGACCTGCCGTGTCTCGCGTTCCAGCGTCGCGTACCCAGCGAACTCAACTGGAACTCCGCTGCGGAGCAGATTGAAGTTCGAGCTCTTGAAACTGAAACGCCCGTATAGAACGTTGCCCGGGGAAAAGTTGTAGTCTACTCTAGTGTCGAACTGATCGTGACGGACTTGCTGAGGCGCTGTCGCCCTGAAATTGCCGGACAGCAGATCGGGCGGGCCAAAGTTTGCCCTTGGCAGAAACCGGTCCTGCCATTTCAGCGCCGGCGCGCTAAGACGCCCGGCGGGAACGACATTGCCCGGGAAGGGTTGCCCGGTGGACGGATCGCGAACAAGGACAGGCTGCCGTTGCGACAGCAGGTCAGCGAAGTTGCCTTCTCTCATCCGGGCCGTGGGAACACTGGGCGCTAGGATCGCCGGCGTGCGCTGTCGTATCCCTTCATAAGCCGCGAAAAAGAACACTTTGTCCTTACGGATGGGGCCGCCCAAGGATCCGCCGAAGTCGTTAAAAATGTTGCGGCCTTTGTCCTGCGCAAAAAAGGGGCGCGCGCTCAAGGCACTGTTGTCCTGAAGCCAAAGCAATCCCCCGCGAAAGCGATTTCCACCGGACTTCGTGATGCTCGTGATATTGGCTACCTGGCTAAATTCGGCCTTATTGTTCACGATGTCAAACCGAAGCTCTTCAATCGATTCAAAGGACGGCTGAGCCGAGCCGATGGCGTTGCCGAACGCAGGTGAGTTCGAGCTGATTCCGTCGACGTTGAAGTAGTTTTGGCTGCCGCGTCCTCCGCCAAGCGAGAAGCGCGAGCCGCCGCCTTGATAGCCGGTGGGAACGACAGAGACATAGCTGTAGAGACCGCTGCCCCCGCCGACGGCTACACTCTGGGAGCTTCGGATGTTCAGAGGAAGGTCTCGAAGTTGACGTCCCGTCTTCAGGTCGGCGATGCTCGACCCTTCGGTCTCCAGCACCGGCACGGGAGCAACCACGGAAACTTCCGTCCCGACGTCGCCCACGTCGAGAAGAATGTCAATGCGTACGCTGCGCAGCGCTTCCAAAGAGATGTCCCGCGCTACAAAGCTCTTGAAGCCAGCCGCCCGCACGGCGATCATGTAGGCTCCAGTGTTCAGGTGCGTCACTTCAAAATTTCCGTACTGGTCGCTCGCCGCGGTCCTTTTGACGCTCGTGTCCTGATTGACCACCTCGATCACGGCCCCCGGAACGAATGCTCCGGACGCGTCACGAACCGTGCCAGTGATGGTTCCGAACGTCGCCTGGCCATGGCCAGGCAATGAAGTCAGAACGAAGACAAGCAGACCGGCAAGCACACCTCGCAAAACCAGTATCGCAGCACCTCCGCAGAAGTCCGAAATGATTGTCTACGGCGCCTTGGCGCCAACCGGCATCGTGCGAACTAACGACCGATCGATCGGGACAGGGCGAGTCCGCAGGTGCCGCTGAAAAAATCGATGCGCATCTTCAAAAAATTTCTCGGCCGCTTCGGCGGATCCCTGCCCGCGAGTGAACCCGTGCGGCTCACCGCCGTAGAACAACACCTGAACGTCCTTGCCGGCGCGCTTTAGCTCCGGTATGAAGATTTCGTTGTTGACGCGGTTGATGATGTGCATGCCGCCCTGGCAAATTAGGATGGGACACTGAATTTTCGCGATCTTCTCCCGAGTAAATTTCTGCAATTCGGGCGTATAGAATTGCTTCGGCTCGCGCATGATCATGTCGCGATCCTCCGCCTCAGGTGGCTTGTTGGTCTCCTTATTGAGGATGCCCGTGAAGAGAATTGTGGCCGGCTCTTCGGCCACGATAGCCGCCAACTGCGTTTCACCGGCAAGCTCCAGCGCCAGGCTTCCGCCTCCGCTGGTTCCCCAGACCACAATGCTGCGGGGATCGACTTCCGGCATTCGGCGGACCTCCTCCACAACAGCCTTGCAGTCCAGCAGGGCGACGCGCGTCTGCGGGTCCTCAACGCGACTTCGAAATGTCGGGGCAACCGTTACATAGCCTGCGGCGAGAAATCGCGACAGAGTTTGGCCGGTCGAGTACTCGGTCAATTGCTTACGCGCTCTCTGCTGCAGGCCGCCGTGCAGATACACGACTGCCGGAAACGGGCCTTTCCCCTTTGGCCTACGCACCAGCGCGATGGTCGTCGGCCCGTCTTCCGCTTTGACTGAAATCTCCTGAATGGGGCAGACTTCTTCCGATACGTCGGGCCTCGTAATACCAGCAGCGCTCAGTACTGAAAGAGCAAAAGTCGCCGCGGCGAAGCTGGCGAATACCATGATGTTTCGGTCCATGTGGCCTCTCAGTCTCTGCTAATCCGTGAAATGTTGTTGACGACTCTCGAAAGCAGATCTTTCAGCGTTCGTATTTCCTCGGGGCTCATGCCGGCCTGGAGTGTCTTCTCCAAGGCATCGACCAGCTCCCAACATTTCGGTTCGAGGGAGCGGGCCAGCGGCGTTAGGCTCACCCGGACCGCACGCCCATCGGCTCTATCCCGGTGGCGCGTGACGAGCCCGGTTCGACACATGCGATCCAGCAGCGCCGTCAGCGTCGAGGGTGACAGCCGCACCCGTGCCCCGATGTCCTTGATGATGCGGTTGTCTTCCTCGAACAACGCAAACAGAATCTGGCCCATGCCTGGCGCTACGTGCTTATCGAGTTTTGTCTCCGACAACAATCGTTCTAAAAAGCCGATGTAGTTGTAGTGAACCCTCCCGACGGAAAAGCAGATTCCGTCGAGGGGATCATCCCTTCGAGCCGAGGGAATCTTAGCGAGCTGGTTGACTGACGCACCCATGACGTTTTCTCAATTTATTTCTGTACCGAAGTATAATGCCAGGTTCGCCTGCTGTCAAGCAGAAAAACAAGGCATGTTGATTGACAGTAGGCGTCCATTCATGCAAAGAAAATGGACACCAAGAAAAACGCACTGATCGTCTTGGATCTGATTGAGGTGGGTATTTACTTGACTCAGGTGACCCCAACATGTAGTATGGCGGGCTGTGGAGGAATATCCTCGGAGTCTGAGCCAATTCGAGGCTTGGTTTGACACCGAGCAGGCCTGTCGGGAGTACTTGTTCCGGCTGCGCTGGCCGGATGGGTTTCGCTGTCCGCGTTGCGAGGGCCACCATTTCTGGCCGGTGTGGTCTGTGCTGATGCAGTGCCAGGCATGTGGTCACCAAACGTCGGTGACAGCGGGCACGATTTTCCAGGACACTCGCAAACCGCTGGCCGATTGGTTTCACGCCATGTACTGGTTGGCGAGTCAGAAGAACGGGGCCAGTGCCCTTGGCCTTCAGCGAGTGTTGGGGCTGGGCAGTTATAAGACTGCTTGGACGTGGCGGCACAAGTTCCGGCGAGCCATGGTGCGCGTAGACCCCAGCAGTGGAGCGCCGCCGAAGTGACGGCCGCTCATTGATTGATCCCGCAGGCAGCCTGCCCACCGGGATTCTTATAAGCACTTAACCGGACTCGGCTCCTTCCGCGCACTGTGCCAAGGGGACGGGGTCCGCATTTCAAACGGTGGAGATACAAACATGTTGGGATACACAAAGATTCAGATCATGGGCAACCTTGGCGGAACTCCGGAAATGAAGTTCCTGCCGAGCGGTGACCCCGTCGTCAATTTCTCGGTCGCCGTCAACCGGCGATACAAGGACCGGGAGGGCAACCAGAAGGAAGCGACTGACTGGTTCCGCGTCTGTGCCTTCAACGGCATAGGCGAGGCCTGCGCGAAGCATCTCCAAAAGGGCGACGGCATTTTCGTCGAGGGGCGCCTCCAGGTACGTCAGTACGATTCAAAACAGAACGGCAAGGAAGTCTCCGTCGAGATCATCCCCAGCACCGTGCGGTTTCTGGGTTCCGGTCGCACGGAGGGAGCCGAGCGTCCGGCGCCGGGTAAGCCACCCGCTGGAACGCGTGAGACGGCGGACGGTGCCGATGCCAGCGATGGAGACATTCCGTTCTGACATCAGATCAGCCAAATGTCCGAGACACTATGCGGGCTGCATGCAGCCCGCACTCGCGAAAGGGAGGATTCCATGGCCTGCTTGTGTGATTTCTGCTCCGCGCCCGACGCCGGCTGGCGGCATCCGGCGCGGAGCTTCATAGGCTACGTTGCTTGTGGCGTTGTCGGTGAGAGTGTCGGTGATTGGGCTGCATGCCAGGAGTGTCACCGGTTGATTGTTTCTGGCGACCGAGTGCGATTGACCGAAAGGTCGGTCGTGACCTTCATCGCAATGCACCCAGAACTGGAGGTCGTGCAGGCTGAATTGGCGACGAAGATGGGGATCCTGCACGCGCACTTTTTCGAGAATCGTACCGGCCCAGCATCGACGATCGCATGAGGTTCGTCGGGCGGCGGCGGCTGTGGTTTAAAGCATATCCTTGCCGGTCCGAAACCATAAGCGTGCGGCCCAATCCCCTTCAAATCGTTGATTTCTCGTGTGCGGCCACATCCGCCAGAGTGGGCGCCTTAAAGCATAACCTTTGCCGGAACTGCGGGCCGGCTCGGAGGCAACCCCTCGACCATGATGGTTGATAAAGCATCACCTTGGCAGTTCGCCATCCGCAAAAGACCCTCGGCATCTCGCAGTCGGAAACCCAAGACACAACCGCAAGGACCATTCAGGCCCAAATAAACCATAACCTTGCCAAACGGCAAAGTTATGCCTTGAATCACATCGTCGGCGACGACACACGAGCGTAGGACGGGGGGCTCAAATGAGGCTGGAAGGACGGATGCGGCTTGGCTATTTCCCGTTGCATCAGCGGGAAGCCCAACGGATGCGGCGATTCTTGCAGTTTCCTAACGAACCGGCAAGTGCGCTCGACCCGTGCGCGGGTACGGGCGCGGCGTTGGTGGCGATCACGGAGAATAGCTGCTCCAGACGATACGGACTTGAACTTGATTCACACCGCGCATTGGAAGCGAGAACGGCTCTCGATGAGGTGATCCAAGGCAACGCCTTCTACGCCAAGGCGCCCGTGGAGTCGTTTTCCTTGTTGTACCTGAATCCGCCCTACGATTTCGAGGTCGGCGAAGGTCAGAATCAGCGAATGGAGAAGCTGTTCCTGGAAGAGTTCTTCCGTTGGCTCAAGCCCGGCGGCGTACTCGCGTTGGTGATACCGTTCGACCGCATCTATGAGTGTCGGAACATCTTGAGTCCGCATTTCAAGGACAAGTCGATTTACCGGCTGACTGAGCCGGAAGCAGAGCGCTACAAGCAGGCCGCAGTATTCGGCGTGCGGCGATCCGCGGCGGAGAAGAATCGGTTGAGCGACCAGGCGGTGAACCAGGCGAACTGGAAGCTTCAAGAGTTGACGCGCAGATATGAAGAGATCCCGCCGCTTCCGAACGAAGCGGATCGTGCGTATGCCGTGCCGCAAAGCGGACCGGTGCGAATGGAAAACCGGGGACTCCCTCTGGACTTGGTGGAAGATCTGCTGGCGAAGTCACCGGCCTGGCTGCAGGCCCAACGAGTGACTCACGCCCAACGAAAGCAATTTTTCGGGCGACCGTTGACTCCTCTTCATGCCGGCCATGTCGGATTGTGCGCCGTGAGCGGTCTGCTCAATGGAGTATTCGGCACTGGAGCCGAGCGCCATGTCGCGCATTGGGAAGCGATCAAGGTTGTCGATAAAACAGAGGAAGAAGGCGATGACGGCGAGACGGTGATTCGGGAGAAGGAACGATTCAGCCAACGGTTGACGCTCCTGTTCACCGATGGCCGCGTCGAGCTTCTGTCCGAGAAGCCGCGAGAAGACGGCGGTAAGGGGGCTCCACATGGAGAACGCCCACCTGCGAATGGGGAAGTTGAAGTTTGTGCGGCAGACGCGTGACACGATCACGGAGGTGTCTCTGCACATGGACCGCTTGGTTGCCGAGAAGCCCGCGGAGCAGCGCTCTGTGGTGCAGGTTCATCTCGTATCTGTCTTTGGCGGCGACCAGGAGGTTGGCGCCATCGCAGCGGCCATCGCGGATGAGCAGCGATTTCAGGTCAGCTTACCTGGCGGGGCCGAGTTGTTCGGGTACCTGGGTGAGAAGCCGGTGATGCACCGGGCATCGCTTCAGATTCCTGGCCGGAAGCGACCGGTGCGGCATCTGGCTGCGGTTTCGCAGACGCTATTTGAGACCACGCTCGGAGCTGACGGACAAGCGCGGCGGACAGTCCTTTACGACGGCTCGACCGAGTTCGTGCTCCATCGTTTGGCTGTGAGGTTCGGTCTCCCAGCCCTTCCTGAATGGGCGGAATGGTTCCGGGCGGATCTTTACCGGCGCGGATTGGTGGAAGAGCTTCTAGGGTTCAACTGTTCGCCCATAGCAATCAAGGGCACGAAGCTCCGGATGTTGCGCATCTTGAGCACGGGCATAAAACGCAAGCTCATCGCCGTGCCGCCGGAAGTATCTGCGGCCATCCTGCCACTGGAAGCTGTCTAATTCAGCCGCCGGCCAGATCGACGACATGGCGACTACACAGCCACATGCAATCTGACCACATGTGGGAACGGCGTTTCTTAGTCCTGATTGTGAGGCTGAGCTGAAAGTTACGGACATTCTGTAGCTTACCGGATCCGCAACGATTTCCCGCTCAGTGTGCACTTCGAGATGTTGACCCACGTTCTTCATTGAAGGCCATTCGAGAGGTTGCCCAGAAGCAGTCTACCTGATAACTCAGCCTGCTGTAACGCGACTACTCCGCCGCGGTCAGTCCGAACAGGCTGTCCTTAAACTCGCTGTACATCAGCACGTCCATATCCCTGCCGATCATCTCGGCCACAGACCTCAGAGCCTTGCACTGGCCGTCGTCGTTGGTTACGAACACCTTGCAGTACGGGAGATACACGGCTGAGAACATATCGAGCCGACCGGCCTTCCCGAGCGATTCCTGCCGCTCATCGCGGATGCAGCGATCATACTGGCAAAGGGCTACCAGAAGCGCCTTGAACGGAAGGCATCGCTCGGTGAAGTCCTGCACTTCAGCCTGGCTCAGTCGAGTGCCTGTGCCACGCTCAAACAGATTGACGGCAATATCGCGGTGCGCGCCACCCTCGCCCAGAAGTCTCTCAGTGACTGCCTGAAGCGATGGCCGCTCACCGGAGCGACCCTCAAAAAGCTTCTGGAAAGCGGGCTTTGCGTTGGAGAAGATGGCGCGGAAATCCTTGTCCCATTGTCGCAACGCCTCCCGAGTTTGCTCGCTGACCTCGTGAATGATCTCTTGCCGGACGACCTCGCCTTCCGCTTCAGGAAATCGGACATTGACGCTCCTCCACACATAAGCATCCCGGTTCGCAAGATACGCCTTCGCCTGCGACTCGATGATGACGTGGAAAGGGATAACACACATGCCGAACTTCAGAAGCCGCTCGACAATGCCAAGCAATCGAATACGGCGAGCCTCATCCGAGTTTGCCGCAATCTCAGAAACGGCGGTTTCCGTTACGCCGACGAGGTAAGCAGACAGAACGCCGGGCAGTATGACAGTGCGCTCCGGGTCATCGGCCAAGGCGTTGATGCCGCTTGTATCCAAGATGAGTTTCTTCCTGCTCTGATCCATGGCCTCAACCCGGCACAGTCCGCTGCGAGAATAGCAGTTTTTCACTTCGCTCCGCGCTTCGCGGTAGACACTTGGAGCGCCTTACCGTCAAAGACGACCTCGAACCCAGACTCTAGCACAGGGACTAGCAAGCGGCCCCCACGAACGAGTTCACCCCCTGATTCGGCTATTCAGATAATGGAGCAGCGTCCTCACGGCATTGATCACGAGCGTCGCTTCGGGCTCTTCCAGCAACTCCTCGTTAGGATGGGCGACGCTGCTTCGATTTCGGAGTGGATTTAGCGCATTCACAATAGTTGCCAGCGGTCCCAGAATGTTGTCGATCTCCTTGGCTCCGGGAGGCGGTGGCTGCAAAGCCGGATGCTGGCGGCGCAGGACCTTGAACAGGTCGGTGATACCAGGGTCACCGGCAGGCAGAAGTCCAGCGTCACGGCATATCGCCTTCAGATAGCCGTGAAAAGCCGTGTGGACACGATCTAAGCCGCTCACTGCCCCGCGTTGACGGATTAGCGCTTCCGCGTCGTTAAGTGCATGTTCGACTACCGATGAAGTGATCTTTAGCGTGGGAGCCGCGACGCTCTCGACCTCCCCTTCATCCCGGACATCAACAAGAATGAACCGGATGCAGGTACCGATCTTCTCCAGCTGGTATGCGATTGTGTCGTATTTGCCGTCGTCCTCGCGGCGGTCAACCTTCTGCTCCAACTCGAGGTACCGCCTGGCCGAAACCGGTGCGAAGAGCACAGAGAATTCATCGTTGAAGCCATTGGTGGCATCCCACAACTCGAACCCGTCGGCTTCCAGCACGGCGATGATGTGGCGATACCCGGACTCGCGCAGCAGCCTCACGAGATTGCGTTTAACTCGGCCCCAGTCCTCCGCAGGAGCCTGTCGAACGAGCTCGACATCCTGAGCGCCGGACCTCTTATTGAAGAGCCGCAACATCGCAGCACGTCCGATTATGCCACCCGGTTGCGACTGAAGTCATTGCGGCCGTCACACCCGACACGGTTCTCAACGACATGATGGCGGCCCTGCGAGCCTTTGCTCACCTCGGTACCGCGGTCGGCATCCGCCGGATGCATGGACGAGCGGCATGGACGAAAATAAAAGAAGTATGCCCAAAATCGGGCGCAATGAACCGTGCCCCTGCGGCAGCGGCAAGAAGTACAAACGCTGCCACGGATCGCCGGTCGCACCTGCGCCGGTTCGCGAAGGCCAACTGAACGCGCTGACAGCCAGGGCCGAGGCGGCACGCATCCAGCGTGAACGGCAGCAAGGCTTCGGAAAGCCCATTATCGCCGCAACCTTTCAGGGCCGGCGGCTGGCTGCCGTCAAAAACCGCCTCCTGCACTCGAGCCGATGGCAGACGTTCGAGGATTTTCTCTTCGATTACATCAAGGCGGCGATGGGAACCGCTTGGGGAAACGCGGAACTTGCCAAGCCGCCGGCTGAGCGTCATCCGGTCCTCATCTGGTACCAGAAAGCGTGCGCGCATCTCAACTCCTACGTCAAGCAGCCAGGGAAGGTCCATTCCGCGCCAGAGACGGGTGCGGCCGCCGCATATCTCCATCTCGCCTACGACTTGTACGCCCTCGACCATAATGCCGAACTGCAGGAAAAGCTCCTCGCACGTCTGCGTCATCACGGAAATTTCATGGGTGCCCGTTACGAGGTCTATGTCGCAGGCATATTCATCCGGGCTGGCTTCGATATTGAGTTTGAAAACGAAGATGACCGGAACAGCTCCCACTGCGAGTTTACGGCCACGTTCAGAACGAGCGGCAGACGCTTTTCAGTCGAGGCGAAACGGCGCGAGGGGCGGCGCCTTCGCATCGGCCACCTCTTCAACAACGCGTTGGCCAAGGACGCGAACCATTCGCGGGTGATCTTCCTCGACATAAACACGAGGGATAATGCAGTTGACGACCAACGCCCAGCGTTTCTGGAAGGGGCGCTCGCCCGGATACGTTCCTTGGAGGATCAGCCGCTGAACGGCCGGCCACGGCCGCCGGCCTACGTCTTTGTCACAAATTCGCCGTGGGACCTGTACCTCGACCAGTTCGCACCGCGCTGCACCTTTATGGCCGAAGGCTTTCAGATTCCGGATTTCAAGAGCGGTGTCGAAACCAGCCTGCGGCGCGTGATCGAAGCGCGCGAGAGCCACACCGAAATGCACGCGCTGATCAGGTCCATGATCGATCACGCTCGAATTCCATCCACGTTTGACGGTGATATTCCGGAATACGCCTTCGATCCCGCCGCGCAACGCGTCCTCATCGGGGATCATTACATGATCGACGATAACGGCACGGAACGCCTGGCCGTCGTCACGGCTGCAACAGTCGCTGAGAACGAAAAGGTCGTCTATTACGGCGTCGAATTTCAGGATGGCCGGTCAGGCGTCTCCCGAATGCCGCTCTCGGACGCAGAGGTCGCGGCTTGGCGGCAGCATCCAGATACGTTTTTTGGAGTCCCGGCGCCCCGGATCACCAAGACAAACTCGCCGCTCGAATTCTATGACGTGATCCACGAGTGGTTCAAGCGCGAAAGCAAGGAGCAGTTGCTCAAAGCGATGGCCGATGCGCCGGATCATAATCGGCTTGCAAATCTCGATCAGCCGCAACTCGCGAGGCTTTATGCGGAGCGCATGACACATGCGGCGTTTGGGGCACGACCGCAGGAAAGCACGCGCGCTTCAACCGATCCGCCCGCCGAGCTCGAGCCTGGTCCAATAAGCTGAGCACTTCGTTGCTCACCTTCCAGCGGTCTTCAGGAGGGCCCACGGCGGTCGTTTGGGCCATCAAAGAACGGCGGCTGGTAGGATGAGCAACGGCCCCGAACTCTTGCTCTTGGGCCCGCAGCGGACAGGCAGGTACCCGGAGTCGGCTTGCGCCGTGTAGTCCCGCCACATGGCCGAAAAACGCCCGACTCTGAGAAGTGACTCAAGCCAGTTGGCGGCCTGCCTCGGATTTCCTCGATCACTATGCTAGATTCCCCTGCGTCGTCACCTACCGTTTACCTTTCTCTCGAACAGAAGGAGTGTGCGCGCATGGGTGCTTTGACTTGTATCAACGATTACCTCAAGATCTATGGAGCTGAGCTGGGACACCGGGTTGTCGATCAGTTTCCTCCGCTCCATCAACCCTCAGACCCAGTCTGGCCCGCGCTCAACGAACTTAAGCGGCACCCATTTCCTGCCCAGACGCTGGCGATCATGGGGATCGTCAAGCGATGGGAAGAGGCACGCTGCGCGGCCGCTGTGGCCGAATGCGGCACGGGGAAGACGCTCATCTCATTAGGGAGTGTGTTCACGCACGCGCGAGGAAAGCGGTTCACGGCTCTGACTATGGTCCCGCCTCAGTTGGTTGAAAAATGGGCGCGCGAGTGTTTCTCAACGCTGCCGGGCGTCCGCGTGTTTTTCATTGATGGCGTACGGAATGGTGCTCCTTCGAATGGCTTCACGGGCGTGAACGAAGTGAAGTTCCGTAACGGACGAATCGTCCGGGAGGGACTGAAGACGACGTTGAGCGAGCTTCGATTGGCGAAGCGCCACCGCTCGGCGCGGGCGCGCTGGAACGCTAATGTTGGTGCTCCTTCGATCTTCGTCATATCGCGAGAGCGGGCCAAGCTCGGCTACTTCTGGCGCCACGCCTACGGAACACCTCACTCGGGGCCGTTTCACGGATGTGTTGTGAATCCGGATACGGGGAAACCGATCCTTACGTCGGACGATCAACTGCGCCGGGCGGACTTCCGAAAGGTGAAGCACTCGGAGCTGATTCTGCCGGACTCGCTGAAGGCGAGGCTTCCTTTTCATAGCGCGCTGTGGCAAGCCGACAATGCAAAGATCCCACGCATGGCGCCCGTGGAGTTCATCGGGAGATATCTCGATGGATTCTTCGACTATGGAATCGCCGATGAAGTTCACGAGTTGAAGGGCGAAACGGCGCAAGGCAATGCCTTGGGAACGATGGCCTCTGCTTGCGAGCGGACAGTGATTCTTACCGGCACACTGCTGGGCGGCTACGCCGACGACGTTTTCAACATTCTCTACCGGGTCGAGCCCAAGCGAATGCGTGAGGAAGGATTCGATCACGGCGAGGCTGGCGTGCGCCAGTTCGCCAGCGTGTACGGAGTGCTTGAAAAGGTTACGACCATGGAGGCCGCTGACAACGCTTGCTCAAAGGCCAAGGTCACGACGACCGTGAAGCGCCGGCCGGGCGCATCTCCACTCCTCTTCGGCGGCTTCCTGATGAACTTGGCCGCGTTTGTGTCATTGGAAGACATCTCCAATGCGCTACCGCCGTACGTGGAGGAAGTCATCTCGGTCGAGATGGATCCAACGATGAAAGTGGCATACGGACAGCTTGAGGACGACGTTCGGGAAGCGTTGCGCGCGCATCACGGGAACGCCTCGGTGATCAGTACTGCCATGAACGCGCTTCTGCTGTATCCTGACCGGCCCTTTGGCCTGGGGACGCTCTACGGGTTCGACCGGAATCCTGAGACGGGGGAGCGCGAACGATTCATCATTTCGGAGCCTGTGGATCTGGACCAGGAGTTCGTCTACGCGAAGGAGCGGCGGCTAATCGAAGAGATCAAACGCGAACTTGCGGTGGGCAGAAAGGTCCACGTGTTCGCCGTCTACACAGGGAAGCGGGATGTGACGCGGCGGCTCCAGCATCTTCTCCTGAAGGAAGGGATTCGCGTCGAGATACTGACCGCGGAAGTGCCGCCAGCCGAGCGCGAGGCCTGGTATGAACGGAAGCTTCGGAACGGCATGCAGGTCTGCCTGGCTCACCCAAAGCTGTGCAGCGTCGGCCTCGACTTGTTGGACTTTCCGGTGCTGCTGTTCTACGAAACCGGGTACTCCACATACACGCTCCGTCAAGCGAGCCGGCGTAGTTGGAGGATTGGGCAGAAGCGCCCGATTCGCGTTGGATTCCTGACCTATTCCAAAACAGCGCAGGAGTCGTGCCTG
>Ga0187893_10006480_pt1 | contig 20009 bp, 15 predicted proteins | sample MA1701074metaG_FD_139574 | JGI IMG/M metagenome (GOLD analysis project Ga0187893, IMG submission 139574) | White microbial mat communities from a basaltic lava cave in the Kipuka Kanohina Cave System on the Island of Hawaii, USA - MA170107-4 metaG ...
CCGTGGCGTTCTGTTCGAAGAGGACAGCTATTTTCTCAAACTCTTCCTCCGCGTGTGCGAGGCCATAAGAAACCAACAAGAGGATTCCTGCGTAAACAAGCGTGGGTGGCATGTCAATCTCCTATAGAGACTAACCAAGAGATTTCATAACGTATGTTAATTTGCCTGAGTTCTGAGTTGGGTATCCGATCAGAGGCGTGGACCACCTTACCACACCTACGTAAGGGTCGTGTAGACCCCATTTGCGGTGCTGCTGATACCGTCCTCACTAATCGAGTAGTCCCAATTGCGGGAATACTCGACCTCCCATTGGACGCCGTCCAATACCCATTCGAGCTGTAACGTACGTACCCACTAGGCGTCTTCTACTTTTCTCCTTCTCCGTTGATAACAGCAGGATACGCATTTGCACTGCAAGAAGCTCAGGTTAGTAATCGAGTTGTAATTGGACCTGAAACATATTATCTCCGCCAATGTCGTTTACTCGTTCATCTTTGAATGTGTAATCCGTCTGGATCTTTAGATAATGCCCCCCGAGGTAGGTATTAAATCCGATAGAGGTCCAACGCGATCTGCCGTTGGAAACAAGGATATCTCGATCGGCCTCCTGGTGCCGGCCTACGAGTTCGAACCAACGGTGAAACAGATAACCCGCTTGAACAAACCAGCCATCACCCTCTCTATCGGGACTCGCCCGATTGCTATCGAACTCGTAGCGATCGTACTCCGCCTCAAAGGTGAACGGCCCGGTATTGAAGAAGAGATCCGCCCCATAGCCAAGGAGATCAAATTCATTGAGGCCGTCACGTGCGCTCCCGAGGTAGGCGCCATTTAGCCCTATCGCCAGTCTCTGACCCTCCTCAAGGTAGGATGCCCAGTAATCCGCGAACCCGTCTGGCGCTTTGGGGGGATCTAATAAATTGAACACGATCCGGCCCGCCGGCATCAACGCATCGGACTCTCTGGTTCCGCTCGCTCCGAGCTCGAATACTCGGTTGTCGAAGACCCCCACCGCATACTCGAAGTGGCCTCCAAAGGGGCGTCCATGCGCCCACAAGCCGATGGTATTGTCCACTAGGCCGAACCTGGATAGCTCGTCTGTGACGAGGCTACGGTCCATCAACAATAGCTTTGAATCCGAGGTCAGGAGGTTCCTGGAAAAGGGCACGTCATACTGTCCTGCCAAAACGTATAATTGTGGGAGCACCGAAAAGTCCACCCAGGCGCTTTCAACCTCGATCGTTTGATCCGTCCCAAATCGACGGGTATTGTCAAATCTGATTTCACCGTAATATTTGGCGAGGCCAAAAGCTTCGCCCTTGGCTTTGAGTCGGAATCTACGCAGAAAGAAATCATTATTGTCGGTTGCATCGTCGTAGCTGTAACGGCCGTGTACACGGAACCCGGGTGTAAACGTAATGTTTCCTCCGAGACCGGAGACAGGCGTGAGAGCCTTGGTGGCGGGGGGCTCGGCTTCGGCCGGTTTCCCCGCGACGGCCGCGGTCGGAGGGGCAGCCGTTTCTGCTTCCTGCAGTTTGCTTTCCGCTTCTTTCAGCCGTCGTTCCAGATCTCCGATGCGCGCCTGATCTGCGGCGTGGCGCCGCTCAAGTTGCTTGATCGACTCGCGGATCTGGGTGAGGTCCTGGTCGGTGACAGCGCCGGCCGCTATCGGGATCAGGGTCGCAACAATAAGAGCGCCGATGGAACGGCGGCAACACAGCGCGTCTCGCCTGTCTGTTTTATCCATAGCTCGAGCTCCTTATGGGGAAAAATCGATGCAGCTGTTTACAAACGCAGGTCTCATGGGATCGAGCATCACGATTTCGGCAGGATCGCCGCTCGTCTCGACGTTTGGTTCGATCCCCCACACTACGCATCCCTCTAGACTACTACTGCTACTGATAGCAGAAGCTGGCGCAGTAACGGCAACGGTCCAAACACCTCTTGGGACACCAGTCAGTTGGTAGAAACCCTGCACATTAGTCACAGCGATAACCTCTGTGCCTTGCACTGCGACCAGGGCGCCTTCGAGGGGGACCTCATTACAAACCCCCACCCCCGCGCTGCAATCTAATCGCACAATCGAGCCGGAAATCGTGGAACCTTCTCCTGCTCCTGCTCCTTCCTCTAAAGCCGCAACACGCGCTTCTAACGCCATTATTTCCTGCTGTAGCTCTTCTATTATTGCCGGGTCTGCTTGCCCAAATGCGCTGTGCGTGAACCCAGCACTTCCAAAACCAGCCACTAACAGCGTCATCAAACTCGCCGACCGTCCACCATAAGCTGATACTCTCATCGCTCTCTCCCATTACCACTCGTACGTAAGCTGCATGAACATCCCAGCGGCGGAATTGCCGGTCCCGCCTTCCGCTATTGAGTAGTCCCAGGCGTGGGAATACTCGACCGCAACTCGGAGACCGTCCAACACCCACTCGCCTCCACCCACGCTTAGCCGCTTTTGAGGGGCAGACCCAATCCTCATCGGTGTCGGCATCAGGGGATCACCTAGCAGCCGTGTTACCCCCGCCAGCTCCTGACTTTCCGAGTAGCCGAGGACAAAGTAAGTGCCTTGAGCGCCGATTTCCATGACGGATGGGTTGGAGTCGAATTGATAGGCGAATTGAACCTGCCAGGCACCGGGCCTGATGCTGAATGCCTGCCCCAGATCGTCGGTAAATGTTGCGTCATCAATGGCCCTGTTCCATTCCACTATGAGCGCTACAGGACCGAGATTCGATTTGAGGTGCGCCGCCATACCCGGCTCGAAGCGGATCTGATCCAGGAACGGTCGGTATTCGAATGCCAGGAAATTACTGTCAAATACCGAGCTGTTGGCATCGACATCGACATCAATTGACCAAGGAATACGCCCGCGAGAAAACGTCCCTTTGGTTTGATAGCCCAAGGTTGCGCCCATGTGTTCGATGTGGTCTCCACCCACGTCAAAGGTGTCACCGTTGTAAAAATAGACGGCCGCAGTGAAAGGAGGAAGAGAGGTTGGGGGAATATACGGCGGGGTCGGCTTCGGAGGCGGTGGGTAGCACGATAGGTACGAGCACAGATATGTGCTGAGTTTGCGCACTAAGGGCCTGAGAAGCAGTGGCCGGACTAGCGCCGGAGTTGGTGTCGGGGTGGCTGCAAGCGGGGGAGGTGGTGGGGGCGTTGGTCCCTCAAAGCCAAACATAAAGAAGTCTTCTCTCGTCTCGAACGCCTCGATGGTCAGGGGATCGATAAGGGACAGCGTGCTTGTAACGGGGTCGCCCGTCGAGATGCCGAAAGGCACAACAGCCCGGCCCGCCCTCCCGAAGAGCGGGAATCTTTCGGTATCGCCGAGGGTAATCAATCCCTCACGCACATTGATTCTGTCAACTAATGCCTCATCCCCTCTGGTAGTTAGGGCGACAGATTCGCTACCGGATTCATAATCGATAATGAGACTTCCCGAGACCCAATCGCTGACCCGGATTTTGAAGTCAAGATCGGCTGTATCAAATGTGATATTACTTTCACGGACACCGGCGAAATCCTCGGACCGGAAAGCTCCCGCCTCGAGGCTGCCGCTGAAGTCCACGTAGTCGTTAATACTCGATCCCCTCTCTGCAAAGGACTGTCGAATGATCGTCCTGGTCGCGTCCTCGTGCGCAAGTTTTGCCTTCTCCAACTCCTCGACCTGTTGCTTGAGCGTCCTAGTTGCGTCCTCGCGGGTTGCGTCCTTGCGCGCAATTTTTGCGGCCTCCAAGTCCTCGAGCCGTCGCTTGAGCATGCTGGTTGCGCGCTCGTGCGCCATTTTTGCTGTCTCCAATTCCTTGAGCCGTTGGTTGAGCTTCCTGGCTGCGTCCTCGTGCGCACGTTTTGCCGTCTCCAACTCTTCGATCCGTCGCTTGAGCAGTTCCAGTTCTCCAGCGACAGACGACTCCGGGTGACCAGAATCGCGAGAAGGTAGCTGTGGGATCTGTTCCTCGGCATCCGATCTGCCTGCAACGCAGAACAGAGTGGCCGCGGCTATGAAGCCTAAAATCCGACGATCCTTCATAGGCCCGAAAACGCGATCGCTAAAGGGCTGGCCACGGTTGCGCTATTCGATTAGTTGCGAAGTTCGAGATTGCATCGCTTTTCTCGATGAGATCTTTTTAGCGGTTTTTTAGCGGTTTTTTAGCGGTTTTGAGTCTGCCTGCGTCTCACATGCCTGCGGATTAGATCGATACGATTCGGAACATAATCAGTTCCGAAACGCTTCAACCGGTTCCAGGAGGGCCGCACGCATCGCCGGGTAGGTTCCCGACAGCAAGCCGATCGCGCCCCCGATCAATGGCGCCAGGAAGGGTGCCGCTGGGTCCAGCACTGGGGTCCAAACCTGGTAGGCGGAGACAGCAACCACGGTGATTACTCCAAGGCTGGCTCCAACGATGCCGCCGATAACGCCCATCGAGGCGCTCTCGAATAAGAACTGCGCGGCGATATGACCCCGAGTTGCTCCGATGGCTCGGCGCAGGCCGATCTCGCCAGTCCGCTCCATCACCGACACGAGCGTAATGTTGGCGATACCGATAGCCCCCACCACCAAGGACAAACCGCCGAGCAAAAGAAACATGACATCCACGTCGCTCTGCACTTCATCGCGCACGCGCTTAGGCTCGAGGGGAACTTCGATTTTTAGAATCCGTGGATCATCGGGCCGCAGCGCCGAGCGCGTTTGTTCGGCAATAAGGCCCGCCGCGCCAATCTGTGTCTCGACAACCACTGTGCCAGGACCGACCAACCGAAAATCATGGCGTGCGGTCCCTTCAGGGATAATAACGGAGCCAAGTAATTCGGACTTACGGGCGACATCGCGCAGGATACCAATGACCAGGTACAGGTGATCGCCGATGGAGATCGCCGGAAGCTGTTCCAGGCCCAAAATACCGAGCCGGCGAGCAGCGTCCGGACCGAGAACAGCAACGCGGTCCGCCCGATCAGAATGGCCCAAATCAGGTAAGCGTCCGGTCTCAAGATCTGCTCTGACCGCTCTAAACAAGTCGGGGGACGCGGCGTGGACCGACAGCTTGAAGGCGGTCTGGTTCAGAGGGTCTTTCACGGGGGACGAACTAACCAACGCATTCCCGATATCGATCTCACTCATCGTTCCCGCGGCCACCACGCCATTCAAACGGCGAAGACGAGTCGGCGCGTCCCATGGAATTGCTTTGGGATCGATGATGCCCGTGATACCAGGCTTCGCTGAGACAAAGATCTCGGTCGCCGCAACCTGGTCGAACTGGCTGATGATGCGGTTGCCGGCGGTGCGGGTGAGGCCCAGGGTCGCGACCAGGGCCGTCAGCCCAATAACAACGCCTAACACGGTCAGCATCATTCGCCCCGGCCGGGCAAACATCCCCGCAAGCGCTTCAATCAAAAGATCACGAAAGGTTATTCCAGACCGCGATATCGCGCTTTGAATAGCACTTTTTTGGGCAGACTTCGCTGGCTTGATTCTGTTTTCTCCATTGCCGAGATCTGTGGGTTTACCATCTATGATATGCACCCGACGCCTGGCCCGGCTGGCGACATTTTCGTCGTGGGTAACGATCACCAAGGTGAGACCCTCTCGATTCAATTTCTCTAACAGATCGAGGAGCTTGGCGGATGATTTTGAATCCAGATTTCCGGTCGGTTCGTCGCATAACAAAAGGCTCGGAGAACCAACGAGCGCGCGGGCGATGGCGACCCTTTGCTGCTCACCCCCCGACAGCTTCACGGGTAAGAATTCGGCGCGGTGACTGAGCCCCACCCGCTCGATAGCGGCCAGCGCGCGCGCTTGCCGACCGCGGCGGGACTGGTTGCGATATACCTCCGCCAACATCACGTTTTCCAACACCGTCCGGTAAGGCAGCAGGTGGAATGATTGAAATACGAACCCGATGCGTTGGCTTCGCAAGCCGGCACGCTGATTGTCAGTCAGCTCGGCGGTATCGAAGCCGTCAAAGAAATAGCAGCCGCTGGTGGGGCGGTCCAGGCAGCCGAGGACGTTCAGCAGAGTTGACTTTCCGGCGCCGGATGGTCCGGTGATCGATACCCACTCGCCGCGATCTATCCAGAGATCAACGTCAACGAGCGCGTGCACGGCTGGTTCGCTTCCATACTGCCTCCCAACCTTGTTCAGCTCGATCACTCTCGTCGATGTGGCGGGATCGTTCGGAGTTATCATGGTTGTATAGCGATACTCTGGTTATTCTTGTTTCCGACTACCACGAGTTGGCCTGGCTTGAGCGTCCCATCCACGGGAGTCACTTCGACGAAACCGTCGGCAGCCATTCCCGGTTTGACCACGATGTATTCGAACGCGCCATTGTTTTCGACCTGGATCCTCGACCTCCCATCGGCGGCGAGAGATAGTGCGCTCACGGGAACGGCGGTAACGGATCCGTTCGTTGATTCGATGGGGATCGTCAGGCGCAGCGAGAAACCTTGGAGCGGCTTCGGCGTCTCGCCAACGCGAACCGCAAAGTAGATGTGGTATCCGTCGACCCCGTGGGTGCCGGGGGTAATGTCCACCATTTCCACCACACCCTTGGCTTCGATTCCAAGGGCCTGTTCATCGATGGCGACTGCCATTCCCGGCTTCACAAGTGGTGCGACGTCGATGGGGAGGGAGGAGTCGATCGCTATTTGATTATCGGTCACCGACATCACGGGTCCGCTCGCCGCGCCGCCGACGAGAGCAGTCACCACCTCCACGCGGACGGGTAGGGTGGGAATGAAAACGATCTCATCAATCGGTACCTGCACTCCAAGCGTGCGTTTGGCGATGTCCAAGTCAGCGGCGAGTCGATTCGCTCGTTGTGCTGTTAACTTGGCATCGAATTCGGCGACCCTCTGTGCGTCGAGAGCGGCTCGAACGGCCACTTCGCCTTCCAGTTGAGCGGCCTTGACAGCCGCTTCAAGCAGCTCGAATTGACGTGCTGCCAAGTTGGCGTCCCGTTCCGCGGCCCGAATGGTCACTTCGCCCTCCAGTTGAGCGGCCTTGACAGCCGCTCGAGCCATTTCGAGCTTGGCATCGGCGGCCGACCGAGCTGTCTCTAATTGTCGCGGATCCAACACAATTAGAGCTCGCTCCACGATCTTGGCATCAACCTCGGCAGAAGCCGCCTTATTTGCGGATTCTGCTTTGGCGCGTGCGGATTCTACTGCCAGGCGTGTTTCGTTCTTTGAGGTAGCCATCAGTGTATTTCGCCCCGGGATCTTGGCCGCGAGCTCGGCGGCGGCAGCTCGGTTGGCGTGCTCTGCCCTGGCGCGTGCCGATTCTACGCCTCGGGCTGCGGTAGCGGCGGCGCCGGCGGCCGCCAACTTCATTTTCATCGCATCGCCCAAACCCAGTTCGAGGGTTTGGATATTTGCAAGTTGCACGGTCGTCGGCCCAAACGGCTCGTATCCCGCCGAGGTGCACCATTCGGCCACGGCCGCGCTGGTCCGCTGGTCATACGTTCCATCCACGGGCCCGGGATCGAAGCCCAGTCGCTTGAGTCCTTGCTCCAACTGGCGTACGTCCTTGCCCGAAATACCGGGGACGAGATCGCGAAATGCCGGGAGCTCACCCTGCAGAACCAACACCGGGCGCCCCGAAGCGGTGAGCATCACATCCCCCTCCTTAAACTGGGTGTTCAACAAAGGCAGTGTGGTGATCAAGCCGGCGGCGTTAGCTTTCAGGGCGGACGGGGCTAGTGAGATCGGTTGCGGCAATCCAAACCGGGCGGTGCCGCGAGTCACGATGCTGGAACTTAGCACCCGCTCTTCGATCGGGACGAGGATCGGCGATGGCGTCGGGGGCGCGGTTCGCGCGGCTGCCTCCGCTGGAGATTCGACACGTGAACCTGCCACCCAACCTCCTACCGCGACAACGGCCACAAACGCCAGGACATAGAATAGGACGACGACGGGTTTTCTGTTCATGAGCGGCAACGCTCATCATTTGACTTCGCGAGCAAACATTTCCTTCTCGATTTGCTCCTCAACAGGTTCGTAAACCTCCTCTTGCAGGTCAAAGCTGATCACGTTCGAGGTCCTGGAGCTTTTTGAGGGCGGCCTGCTGTTCCGGCGACAACTTCGGGACCGTACTGCCGCCGGTAATGGCATAGAGCCGTTCCCTAATGTCAGGCTCCCTCATCCGGATGATTATATTCGAAACCGACCTCGCGCATCTGGGCGCTAGCCCCGCCGACAAGAACCGTTCGCGCTGCCGCCAAAAACGAGGAGCGTCACTGCGGCTACGACTGCGTAAACCCTGTTTCTCATGTCATTCGTCATCCACGATCTTTCCTTCGGGTGTCAACTTCACTTCGCGCTTGTCCGTCTCCGCTATCGTAAGCAGCACCTCGTAGTACGCCAGCTTCTCCTTCTTGTTCTTCACTTTGACCATCTCTTCGACCTTCTTGTACGTCGCCTTGGGGTACTTGTCCTCGATCGCTTTGGCGACGGCGGCGGGCAAGTCCCCGACGGTGATCGCTTTTTCGATCACGAGAATCTCGCCTTCGGGGCTCAACATCACGTCGATGGCCTGGCCCTTGTCCTTGAGGAACACCTCGTAGACCAGCTTCTCGTCATCCGTTTCCTTGGCCGCGCCGGTTATCACTGCGTCTTTGAACCGGGCCTTGGCCGCCTCAATGACCGGCTTCGGCACCTTGTCCAGCGCCACCTTTTTTTCGTCGGCATAAGCACCTGCAACCAAGAATAGCAGCATGCCTATCCCAAAGCCAAGCCACGTGATCGATGTTTGCATGATAGCTTCCTCCTATGATCTTTGGTCTAATCCAAACTGTGGTTTTGCCATGGGCCAAAAGTATGTTATTGACCGTGTACCTCAGCACAGAGGAATTGGCGAAAGTCCGCAAGAAGGCGCTGAAGTTGGATCGGCGTACTACCGGTTCAAGGAGGTGTACTCGGACACTCCACCCGCGGAGTAAGCGCTTGCCAGCGGCACCGAGGTGTTGACGATGGACCCAAGTTGAGTCATTAAGCCGGTGCCGGATTCAAAGGCGCACGGGGCAAATGTCGCTTATACTCCTCCGCATGCCCGCCGCCCACCGCGGCCACCAGCAGCAGCACGAATAACAGAACGACGAACCGCTTTCCACTCATGATGCACCTTTGCACATGCAGCGCCGATTGCGGCAATCGGCCGGTCATTCGACCTTCTCAGCAAACAATTCCTTCTCGATTTGTTCCTCGACTGGATCAAATATCTCCTCTTGTAGTTCAAACGCGACGATGCCGACTTTGCGCTCGTACGCTTGCAGTTCCTTGAGTGCCGTCTGCTGTTCCGGCGACATCTGTGTGACGGGAATCGTCGCAGCGCCGGTGAGGGCGGCCAGCCGCTGGCGGATATCGGTTTCGACCTCGTCCGGATGGTTGTATTCGAAGCCCTCTTTGCGCATTGCTTCCGCGAATTTCTTCAGAGCGGCCTTCATCCGTGGATCCTTGTTGATCAAGGCGTCCTTGGGGTTGTAGTAGGTCTCCTTCAACTGATCGGGCTTGAAAACCTGCTCGATGGCCTTGCGGGTGCAACCGCCGCACTGCGAGAAGTTCTCGATCTCCAGGCCCACGGCAAAGGATGCGTCGGTGTTTTCGCCGAACAGGGCGCGGTTGTAGGCCACCCCGTCGGCGGCAGAAAGGTTTTTGTAGGCCTGAACGTTCTTTTCGCCCAATCCCACCTTGGCCGGGCTGTAACCTTCGGCTAGTTGCGGAACGTTTCCAGTGTACAGCGTCGCCACGCCGAAACCGTATTGTTCGATGAATTCCTCCTCGCTCATTCCGGGAATCGATTTATCTGCGCTCATCCCGCGCCGCACCGTGATGTAATCGGCAGCGACGTATTCGAATCCCTGCTCGCGCATGCACTTGGCGATTAAGGCTTCGACTTTCTCAATGGCTTGGGTAAGTTCCTTCTTGCTCATACCGAATTCCTCGGTGCCCAAATCCGATGGTGCCTGGGCGCTGCCGCTCTCGGAGATGGCGAACAGGGCAGTGATGGCCGAGAGCGCGAAAAAAGAGAGCGCGAAAAAAGTGTTTCTCATGTCAATTCTCCTTGGTTTCAAAAAATGCTACGGACACCCCCTCTTAGGTCTCCGTGCCCAGCACCTTTCCCGTCTCCATGTCGATGATGACATCGGTTTCCGTACCGTCCTTGGCAATCACCTCGACCACGATTCTGAGGCCGCCCAGCTTCCTCTCAATCGAGATGGCGGTGACTTCGCCCGGCACCGCTGCGAGTGCGATCTCCTTCGCTTTTTCGTCGGAAATCTTTCGAACCGGCGCCACCATCGAGCGCTCTTCGGGCGCCGGACCCAAGGCCGTGCGCCTGGGCTTGTAGTTCTTCAGCGCTGTTGCCTCGACAAGCTTACCGTCCGAAGTATCGGAGACGATACCGACATCGAGACAATAGCCCTTGTCGGTGATGTCTCCGACATCCAGTAGATCGTACTCACGAACCCGCACGCAATTGTCGAACGTGCCTGCTGGGGTTGAAATCGTCAGCCCCGACTCCACGTTCTCGCCACCGACCAAGGCCTTGCCCTCCGCCCCGTCGATCATGTATCGCGCTCCCAGAAAGAAGGATCCCGGAGCGAGCAGCCCAGGTTCGGTCAGACCATAGTCATCGGGCTCGCCTGCACGCCAGCTCTCGGTGACCGTGTCCGACATATCTGCCGACTCCCGGCTTGAGCTCTCCCAGGCCATTTCTCCGAAGACGTACACGTTATTGCTCACCTTGTCGATGCAATAATAGTTGTGTGACTTCGTGAATTGCTTCCCGTTCAGGAACTCCTTTTCTTCCACGATCGCACAGCTGAACTTGCCTCCGATGCTCGGGATATCGAAGGGTTCGGTTTTCTCGAGAACCCGAACCTCCTTGCGGTAATGACCTTCGTCCCCTTCGTCGCTAAAGTTGGGCTCCTCAAAAACATACATGCTCCCGGAGAGAAGAGGGAGATAGTAAGGATTCACCCCACGGGGCTGGAGGTTCTCCGCCTTCAGGTTCCAATCTGCGGCCGAGGAATACTGGGACTTCTTAGTCTGCGCTATGGCCGTGTCGACCGACAACCCAAGCCAGGCGAGCGTAACCACTATCGCCAACACAGACGACATGATGTTCAGTATCCGTTGCCCAACGAGGGTCCATTTTGATTCCATCTTAATACCACCTTTCACGTTTTAGATTTTAGCGCTGCCGGCAAAAACGAGGAGCGTCACACACCGGGTTGCGTGCAGCCCATTCCATCGTTTTTTGATCGCGGCCCACTCTATTCCAGTAACATTGATCCCAGCGCTCCTCGTTCCGGTTCATGATCCACCTCCAGAATTCAGCATTGAAGCCTGCTTCGCCGTTACCCTGGTGCCAACGCGATTGTGGGGGAGACCACTCCGATTCGTAGGCTTTCCAAAACGCGAGTACAGGGCGGGTACAAGAAACAGGTTGAGCAACGTCCGTGGTCTGCACAGTCCCAGTGAGATTTCCATTTGTCAGCCTCTTCTTCGCCAAAAGCAAAAACCGCGATTTCTCCTCCCCATCACGCCGGAACCTCTGAATTAAATCAGAGGTTCCTTAAACCAACATTAACGCCACAAATTTCAAGGTGACTCGGCGACACAGCCACAGAAACTTCATGCATGCTGCAAGGCCGCGGTGTCCGGTTCAGGCCCAGCCCCAAAACGCAAATACAGGACGGGGACAATGAACAGGTTGACCAAGGTCGAAGTAACCAGGCCACCCAGAATGACTACGGCCATCGGGTGCTCGATTTCGTGACCGGGGATCGAGCCGACAATCACCAGGGGCACCAGCGCCAGTCCCGCAGTTAAGGCCGTCATCAAGATCGGCGAAAGCCGCTCCCGTGCCCCGCGCAGGACCAGCCCAAGACCGAAGGGTTCGCCTTCATACTGCTCAAGATGCTTAAAGTGACTGATGAGCATAATGCCGTTGCGCGCGGCGATCCCCAAGATCGTGAGAAAACCGACCAGCGAGCCGAGCGAGAGAATGCCCTCACCTGTAAAAAACGCCGCCAGCGCGCCGCCCACCAGGGCCGCCGGCAAGCTCAGGAAGGACATGGTCGCCAGACGCCAGCTATCGAGGGACACCCGCAGCAGGAAGAAAATCACGAGCGTAGCGAAAAGCCCGGCGACGAGTATGCGCTGCTGGGCGGCCTGCCGCTCCGCGTACTCGCCTAACAGCTCCGGGTGGTACCCAAGGGGGAACTCGACTTTCTGGAGGGCCCGTTCGACGTCGGCCACGGCGGAGCCGAGATCCCGTCCTTCCACCTCCGCTTCAACGTTGATGCGACGCGCCTGGCCTTCACGATTGATGGCGTTCGGAACCGGCACCATGCGTATGTCGGCCAAATCCGCCAAACGCACCTGACCGCCGGCCGGCGCGTTGATCAGCAGATCGCGTATATCGTTTAGACTGTGGCGTGTGTTGGGCGTGCTCCACACGTTTACATCAAAGGTCCGATTGACCGTGTGAATGTCACCGGCTTCTTCGCCCGCCAGCAAATAGGCCGCTGCGCGACGGACATCGCCCGGTTTGAGGCCAAAGCGTTGGACCTTGGCCAGGTCCACCTCGATCTCCATTTGGGGTATGTCGGTGAGCAGTTCGACATGCAGATCGGTGAGACCCTCAATCTCTGAAAGCCTCTGCTTTACCTCCTCCGCCTTGGCGCGCAGGACCTCCAATTCCTGACCATAGATGCGCACGACAATGGGATGGCTTGATCCTGTCAGAACCTCTCGGATGCGCTCTTTCAGATAGGTCTGCACATCGCGATAGAGCCCGGGATAGCCGTCAACCAGCTCCTGTACCTTGGCCAAGGTCGCGTCATAGTCAACCGCCGGATCGACACTGATCCAATTCTCGCCGAAATACATGCCGTAGACCTCATCCATCAACAGGGCTTGCCCGATGTGGGAGCCGCAGTTGCGGACGCCGGGAATGGTCCGCAGTTCCTGACAGGCCCGAGTCGAGATCCGGACCATCTCCGGATGGGAGGTGCCGGGCTTGGTCAACCAGTGCATCAGGAAGTCCCGCTCCTTGAAGGAAGGCAGCAGCTCCTGCCCCAGCAATGGCCACACCACAACCCCGGCCGCCAGCAGGGCGCCGGTGGCGGCGTAGGCCAGGCGCGGCACGCGCAGGGTCCGCCCCAGGAGTCCGTCATAGACCCGATGGAGCCGCGGGATAAGCGGGGATACGCGGTCCTTGAGCGCCGCGCTGGACAAGAGGATCAGGATCAGCGCCGGGGTCACGGTCAAGGCGATCACGGGGGATACCAGCGCAGCCACCACATAGGCTTGGGCGAGCGGCTGAAAAAATGCGCCGGACAGGCCTTCCATGAAGAAGACCGGCAACAGGGCCGTCACTTCGATCAGCGACGCGTAGACGATGGCGGCGCGCACCTCCACCGAGGCATTCAGCAGAATGGTCGCCGTCGGCAGGTCGCTCCCCGCCAGGCGATGCTGACGCAGACGCCGCACGATGTTTTCGACGTCGACGATGGCGTCGTCGACGACGGCGCCGAGGGCGATCACCAACCCCGCCAGCACCATCACATTAAGCGTGGTCCCAAAGAAGGAGAGCACAACCAAGGTGATCACCACCGTCAAGGGGATGATGGTGGCGCTGACCAAGGCGATCCGCCAGTCCCAAAGAAAGAGCAAGAGAACCAGAACCACCAGCACGGCGCCTATGAGCAGCGACTCGGTGAGATTGTCGATCGACACATCGATGAAGGTCGCCGGCCGGAAGATGGTGGTGTCAATCTCCACCCCGGGCAGACCGGGCCGCATCTCGTCGATCGCCGCTTCCACCCCCTTCGTCACCTCCCGGGTATTGCCCCATGGAAACTTTTCGACGATGAGCAGGAGGCCGGGGCCGTCGTTAACGACAGCGTCCCCAATCATCGGCCAAGTGCCCTCGACCATGGTGGCCACGTCACCCAGGCGCAACGGCGTGCCATCGCTCTTCTTTTTATCATTGATGCTCACATGGGACAGGTCATCCGGCGACACGATGGGCTGGACATGCCGGATCGCAAGCCTTTGATTGGGGGTCTCGAGGAACCCTCCGGTACCGATTCTCGCTCCGTCTGAATACTGCACCATCCCCGAGTCCAGGGTGTCGGAGGTGGCCTTCAAGACCTCCTCCAGCCTAACCCGGTGAGCGGCCAACAGCTCCGGCTGCACCTGCACCTGCGGCATCTGGATCCGCTCGCCCCATATGGCCACATTGGCCACGCCGGGCACCCGCAGCAGGCGCTGCCTGATCGTCCAATAGGTGATCATCGACAGATCGATCACGGACCGCTCTTTCGAGGAAATGCCGATCTTTACGGTCCGGGCGGTAGACGACAGGGGTGGCATCATCTCTGGCGGGGCCGCCCATGTTGGCAAGGTAGGTGTCCCTATGGCCAGCCGCTCCGCCACCAACTGCCGCGCTTCCATCAGGTCGGTACCTGACTCGAAGATGAGGATGATGGACGACAACTGCTCCACCGACTTGGAGCGCATCACGTCAAGCCCCGGTAGCCCGTTGAACACCTCCTCCAAGGGAATGGTGACCAGGGCTTCCACTTCCGCGGAGGACAGTCCGAGGGATGGGGTCTGGATCTCCACCCGTGGCGGCGCGAACTCGGGAAAGACGTCCACCGGCATGGTGCGAATCTGCCCAATGCCAAAGACCATCAACGCAGTGGCGATAAAAACCACCAGGTATCGAAACCTCAGACTGGCCGCGACGATCCAGCGCAGCGTGTTCATTTGACAATACCTCTTTTACTTGCCGATTCCGGTATCGGAACCGTACAACTCGGCTACTCCAACCGTCGCAACCGGAGTGCCAGCGGGTGGACCATCCACCAGAACCGCGATGTCACCTTCTATGTGCTCAACGTTGATGGGGTGTCGGACGAAGGTGCGGGTTTTGGGGCTGATGTACGCCCAGGTTTTACCCTGCAGGTCGTATATCACCGCCGCATAGGGGATGATCTTTCGCTGCGTCCCATTCACCTGCTCCTCACGAACTGGGGCCGTCTGGATGTCGAGCCGTTGCATCGCCTTCTCGCTCAATATCACGCGATTGAGCTCCGTCCCCTCGATTTTCTCGATCGTGGCGGCTTCGATTTTGGTCGGCGCGTCTGACTGCGCCGAAGGTCGTAACCCGGCAATCCCGAGCGGATCAGCATTTCCATCGTAGTTGGTTATTAGGAACGTTATCGTTCCTCCGATGATTCCGAACACGATGCCGAAAGCGATGAGAAGCACTCTTCTCCGGTTCCTTGAGACAAGCCACCCCTCGGGCAATGCTGAACCCAACGCGTCTTGTTTGCTACTCATTCGATTACTCCTCGGTAAGCTGAAGCAGGACCGACTTGCCCTTAGTTACTAAAAGCAATTTTGGATTCCCCAGCCGTCGTCTTAAACGTTTCTCGGCGCGATCCATGGCTAGGCCCGGTGCAAGCTCGCCGCAGGAAGCCGAAGAGCTTCAAGCTCAGGCTCACGGCTCGCTCCAAAATGCAAATACAGGCTGGGGACAACGAACAGGCTGAGCAAGGTCGAAGTGACCAGGCCACCCAGAATGACTACGGCCATCGGGCGCGCTATCTCGTGACCGGGAACATCGCCGCCAATCACAAAGGGCACCAGGGCCAGTCCGGTTGCTAACGCAGTCATTACGATCGGCCCAAACCGTTCACGCGCGCCGCGCAGGACAAGCTGTGACCCAAAGGTTTCCCCTTCATCCCGCTCGAGATGCTGAAAATGGCTGGCCATCGCAATCACGTTGCGCACACCAATCCCGAGCAGCGTAAGAAAGCCACAGAGCGAACCGAGCGAGAGCATATCGCCGCCCAGAAAGGCCGCCAGCACTCCGCCCGACAGCGCCACCGGCGACAAGACCAATAAAACGAGAGACGCCAGGCCCCAGCTCCGGAAGGCCGCCTGCAGGAGGAGGAAAATCCCGATCACGACGGCCACTACCAAACCGAGCGTGCGCTGCTGGGCCGCCTGCCGCTCCGCGTACTCGCCGAGCACCTCCGCGTGGTACTCCAAGGGAAACTTGACTTGCCGCAGACGCCCTTTGATGTCGGCCGCGACGGCACCGAGATTACGTCCACGCACGTCGATGCCAACGTCGATGAACCGCGAGACGGCGTCCCGTTTGATGATGATCGGAGACGGCACGATGCGTACTTCGGCCAGTTCTCCCAAAGGCATCTGACCGCCGGGCGTGACGATCGGCAGCCCGCGAATCTTGGTCAAACTGCTGCGTAATTCGGGCACGCCCCACACCACCACCTCGAATACCTTCTGTTGCTCGTAAAGGTTACCGACTTGAAGGCCCGACAATAATGTGGTGGCCTGCCGGCGGATATCGCCCGGTTTAACCTGATGGCGTCCGGCCGCGGCCAGGTCCACTTCGATTTCCACTTGTGGCTCCTCATCTTCGAGATCGGCTCGCGCCTCAACCACACCGCTGATCCCGGAAATGGCCTGAGTCACCTCCTGCGCCTTGTCGCGGAGCACCTTCAAGTCGTGGCCATAGATACGCACGACCATGTCTTGTTCGTCTGGTTCCCCCAGCGCCTCTGCGATTCTCTCTGGCTGATAGCTCTGCACCTCGTGGTCGACCCCTGGGTAGCCGTCAATCACCTTTTGAATGGCGGCCAGCGTCGGGTCATAGTCAGCCGCGGGATCGACGCTGATCCAAAGCTCACCGGAATTGATTCCGACCACTTCATCCCCGGTTATGGCCCGCCCCACATGGGACCCGACGCTGCGGACCCCTGGAATGAGCCGCAGCTCGCTAGCGGCCCGAGCCATGGTCCGGTTCATCTCCAGACGGGACGTGCCGGGCGCGCTCTCCCACTCGATCCGCAGGTCCGTCTCTTTGAACGAAGGCAGCAGTGACTGCCCGAGGAATGGCAGCGCCACCAAGCCGGCCAACCCGACGACACCGGCGGTGAGGTACGCGAGGCCAGGTGTGGAGACGATCCGCGAAAGGACCGCGTCGTAGCCACGGCGCAGCCACCGCAGGAGAGGGGACTCGCCGCGCTGGAGCGGCGCATTGGCCAGCAGAGTCAGGCTCAGCGCCGGCGTGACGATGAGGGCGACCGCCAGGGAGGTTAACACCGCCAACGCATAGGAGAAGGCCAGCGACTGGAAAAATGAGCCCGACAAGCCCTGCATGAAAAAGATCGGCAGCACAGCCAGCAGAATGATCAGCGTCGCGACGAGCATGGCGCTGCGCGTCTCGGCCGAGGCCTCGAGAACAATGCTCGCCGCCGACTTGTCACTACCCGCTTGGCGATGCTGGCGTAGACGCCGCGCGATGTTTTCTACGTCTATGATGGCGTCGTCGACGACGACGCCGAGGGCCATCACCAACCCTGCTAAGACCATCATGCTCATTGGCACATGACTTAGGTAGAGCACGAACCCTGCGGCTACCAACGCCAAGGAGATCGCCACGAGGCTGATCAACGCGCTACGCCAACCGAAGAAAAAGGCGCCGAGAACCAGAGCCACGAGAACGAGGCCGATGAGCACCACCGAACTGAGATTACCGATCGCCGTCTCGATGTAGCTCGCCGGCCGGAAAACGGTGGTGTCAATCTCGACACCGGCAAGACCGGGCCGCATCGCATCGAGCGCTTCTTCCACCCCGCGCGTCACTTCCAGGGTGTTGGCGCCGGGGAATTTTTCGATGACGAGCAGGAGGCCCGGACCGTCATTAAGGAGGGCATCCCCAATCAGCGGTTGATGATCTTCCACCACCTTGGCCACGTCACCCAGGCGCAGCGGCGGCGTGGTATCGACGACCGTCACCTTGGCCAGGTCCTCCGGCGATGAGATGGGCAACAGGTGCCGGATGCTGATCCTTTGATTGGGGGTATCGATCCACCCCGCGGTACCGGGCGTCGAAGATTCCAAATAGCTCAAGGGCGATACCCACAGGGCTTCCCCCGTGGTTTTTATGACTTGGTCCAGGGTCACACCCTTAGCGTGCAACTGTTCCGGATCGACTCGTACCTGCAACTGCCGCTCCCGCTGGCCCCAGATGGCCACATTGGCCACGCCGGGTACCCCCATCAAGCGGGGCTTGATGTTCCAACGGGCCAGCACCGCCATGTCGATCAAGGGTAGGTCCTTTGGGGAAAGCCCGACCATCATAGCTCGGCTTGTCGCCGACAGGGGCTGAAGCATGACAGGCGGTTGCGACACGTTGGGCAACGCATGCGCTTGAGTGAGGCGCTCTTGCACCATCTGCCGTGCCCGAATGGGGTCGGTCCCGGGATCGAAGATGAGGAGGATCGACGACAGCCCGGAAACCGTCTCGGAGTAAATTCGGTTAAGCCAGGCCACCCCATTGAGCAAGTCCGCCTCCATAGGAACGGTGATCAAGGCTTCCATTTCGGGGGCGGAAAGGCCGAGGGCTTCGGTCTGAACTTCCACCAACGGCGGGTCAAACTCGGGATAGACATCCACCGGCATGTTACGAAGTTGCGTGATGCCAAAGAACATCATCCCCGCGGCGATCGCTATGACTAGGAGCCGCAGCCGCAGGCTAGACTGAACGATCCAACGCACCATTGACTGGAACCTCCTTGGCAGGCTTTCTTTTAAAACCCGGTAACGCTACTGCAAAACGATGCTTCAAAGTGAGTAGAGAAACTCCACAAAGTGAGTAGAGAAACTTCCACAAAGTGAGTAGAGAAAAGCCCCATCCGCGGGCCATAGCGCCTATCAGGGTTTAGTTAAGCCTCCCGGAGATGGGTAGCGATTTTCTGGCGTCTAGATCCCTGAGCGATGCGAGCTCATCCGGCCCGATCTCTCCCGCGGGATAAAGGCTCCCAGACCCAAACCGGAACCACGCGCTCCAGGGTAGATGAGCTGCCATGTTGATAGCGACGGCCGTCGGGGGACAGGCGAAAACCGTGATCGGCGAACAGCAGCAGCGCCCGCTCGGGGTCGAGTTGCGGCAACAAGCGCCGCAAGGCGATTTCCAATTCCGCTTTGGCGAGGGTAAGCAAGTCCTCGAAGGAGCCGCGCCCACCGTGGATCAGTTTGTCTATGGCATCGATCTTCTGAAAGCTGTGCGCGATGTCGGCGCCCAAGAGCTCGCGGTAACAAGCATCTGTGGTGCTGCCTTGCGCTAGCTCGGCGTATTGGGGATCTTGGTGCCGCCACGCGGATAAATAGCTTTGCAGAACCGGCTCTAGGTGGGAGACCAAAGGCAACCCCAAGCAGTCGATCAAAACCCATTGCGCGTTGCTATGCGCCTTCAGCACCTCGACCAGCGGGGGAAGATCGGAGAGTGTCGTCTCACCGAGGGCGTTCACGCGTGCCAGCCAGCGCTCCCCCGCGAGGCGGTGCAGCCTCGCATGCGCGAGGTACATGGCATGCGCGTTTCTGGCCAGTTCTGCGGCGTTTGCCGGGGCCGTGGGGAGAAGCAGCGTCGCCACCGCCACCGCCAGGGGGTCTCTCAGATCATCGAGGATGGGAAAAACAATGTGCCCGTCGATGAGCCACTGCAAGACCTTATCCTCGCCGGCCTCATCCAGGCCCAAGGCGCTGAGGTGCCCGAGTGCCTCTCGCCCCGCCCATTCCGGGCGGAGGCTCTGGGTGATGCCATCCAGGGCCGCGCGCCCTAGCCCTGGCGGCAAGGGCGTTCCAAACTTAAGGCACTGTTGCGCGCACCATTCGCTGAGCGCTGGAGGGATCCCCTCGCCCACACCACCGGTGAATCGCAGCCGCTTATCCCCCTGCCGAGCGAGCTCTTGCTCGATGGCCGCCAATAGGCTCTTGCGCTCCCATACGCGCTTTCGCAGCAACTCGACCAGGGGGGCGAGATCCAATTCGGCCGTCAACTCGAGACCACTGAGGTAGCGATCGAGGCTCGCCACATCTCGCACCTCTGGATAAGGATCCTGGCCCTCGAGATAGGAAAGAGTGCCGCTATTGGGCTCTATCCCCTCGCGTTGCCAGTCGCG
>Ga0187893_10006481_pt1 | contig 20003 bp, 19 predicted proteins | sample MA1701074metaG_FD_139574 | JGI IMG/M metagenome (GOLD analysis project Ga0187893, IMG submission 139574) | White microbial mat communities from a basaltic lava cave in the Kipuka Kanohina Cave System on the Island of Hawaii, USA - MA170107-4 metaG ...
CAGACGCCGGAGCACCTGCTCCGCGCCCTCCTCGACCGTGACGTTCGACGCGAGGTGGCCGAGCGAGAGGTGGCCGACCTCGTGAGCGAGCACGCGCTGGAGCTCGCGCTCACCGAGCAATCCGGCGAGGGCGCTCGTGACGATGAGCCCGCCGCCCGGGAGCGCGACGGCGTTCACCGCCGGCGACTGGACGACGTGGACGCGCCACGCGAGGCGCGGCCGCTCGGAAAGTCCGCCGAGCCGTTCGAACGACGGCTGGATGCGGGCCGCCCCGTCGCGGCCGTGACCGATCGGGATCCCGAGCCGCTCGAAGACGGCCCGCTCGATCTGCCGGCCCAGCTCGATCTCGTCGTCCACCGCCAGGGCGGGCGCGCCCGCCGACTGGAGGAAGATGATGTCGCGCGAGCGGGGCGCGCAGGCGGCGAGCGCCACGAGCCCGGCCAGGGCCAAGAGTCGGGTCATGCAATCCTCCCTTTCACAAGACCAAGGCAATCCGTGACGGCTGAGAAGAACTCGCGCGCCCCGGTTACGGCGAAGTCTATTCATCGTCCGCGCCGGGACGTTTGGCGGATTCGCGCGTATCATCTGGTGATGAGAACCCTCCTCGCCGCCGTGCTCCTCGCCGGCGCGCTCTCGGCCGACGTCGTCGTCCTGAAGGACGGCCGCCGCTTCGGCGGAAAGGTCGTCGAGAAGGGTTCCGCCTACGAGGTCACCACCGACGCGGGGCTGCGCACGTTCCTCAAGGACGAGGTCGAGAAGGTCCTGACGGCGCCGTCGGAGGTCCTGGGCGACTCCGAGAAGCTCGTCGACGAGGCGAAGAAGGACTACCAGGACGCGCTCGGCATCGCGGACGCCGCGGCGCAGTCGGCGAAGCTGAAGGAGGCGATCGCGAAGCTCACGAAGGCGCGCGAGGCGTACGCGACGGCGCGCGAGCTCTTCTGGGAGGACAAGTATTCCGACCTCGACCAGAAGCTCGTCCAGATCATGCAGCTCATGCGCCTCCTGCGCGAGCGCGTGGGCTCGGAGATCGCCGGGAGGCCGCCCGTACCGGCGCCGCCGAAGCCGACGCCGGTCGAGCCGGCGCCGACCCCCGCCCTTGAGACCGCGTTCAAGACGCTCGTCGACGCGGCGCAGCGCGCGGATGGGTCGAAGCGCGAGGCCGCGGTCGCGACCTTCCGAGCCGAGCGCGCGACGTCGGATCTCGCCGCCGCCGCCGCCGCGTTCCTCTCGCGCCGCGACGCCGACTGGAAACTCGAAGGCGCGCCGCTCGCGGCGCTCCAGGACTACTTCGCGAAGCACCTGAAGGAGCCCGCGAAGCTGACGGCGGCCTCCCACCTCGACGCGGCGAAGTTCCTCGCGGAGAAGTTCGCGGCCGCGAAGCACGAGTCGCTCGCGCTTTTCGGCGCGGGCCATCTCGGCCACGCGACGGCGGGCGCCGACGCCGACAAGGCGGCGCAGGCGTTCGGGTTCGTCGCCCGCGACGGCGTCGTCGGGACGCACGAGGGGCTGGCGGCGCGCGACCTCAACCGGTGGATCGCGCGCGGGGACTTCGATCTCGCGGCGATCGCGTACCGCAAGGAGTACCGCGGCACTCCGGCGGAAACCCCGGGGGTGCGCCTCCTCTGGTCGTTCGCGCTCGTGCGGCTCGCGCAGGCGCGGAAGCGCGGGTTCGAGCGCGCCGTCTCCGCGCTCAACGCGGTGAACGCGGTCGACGCCGTCTTCCGCGACCACGCGGCGGCGCTGTCGAAGTCGGTGAAGAACGCGGGCGTGTGCGGGCTGTGCGCGGGCGAGGGGAAGGTGCGCTGCACGAACTGCCACGGCAGGAAGGAGGTCCGCGACGACTGCTCGCCGTGCAAGGGCACGGGCGCGGTCAACTCCGGCGGCGGACTCGCGCCGTGCGCGCCGTGCAAGGGGCGCGGCTACATGAAGCTCCTCAAGTGCAACAAGTGCAAGGACGGCTTCCCGACGTGCACGCGCTGCGACGGCCGTCCGAGGCCGGCGCCCGAGATGGAGGACATCTGGATGGCGGCGGGCTGCGCCGCGTGCGAGGGGCGCGGGACCGTCTTCGCGAAGGTCGCCTGGCCGTGCCGGAGCTGCGTGGGGCTCGGACAGAAGCTCACGCCGCGCGCGGATCCGAACAAGATCCTGCCGTGGTGAGCTTGAGGGTGCGGGGTGCTCCGCCTACTCCCCCAGCACCTTCGATGCATCCGCCGTCGGCTTGATCCGCACGCCGAGGCCGCAGCACCTGTCGCACGGGATCGCCATCGCCGCCCACGGCCACCCCTTGCCGGCGCACGCGCCGCACGACTCGGTCGTGAACACGTCCTCGACCTTCGGTCCCGACTTGCCGTCGCGCTTCCCCTCCTTGCCGCCGCACGTGCCGCAGTCGCCGACGCCGGTGGCGCCGCACGTCTTGCAGTTCTCCTTGATGTCGGCAGCGCCCTTGCAGTCGTCGCAGAGGATCGTCGGGATGCCCATCACCTCGGGCGGCACGCGGCCCTTGCCCTTGCACTTGGCACAGGGCGTGACGGTCTCGCGGCGCCCCTTGCACGTCGCGCACGTCTTGCAGTCCTTGCACCCCTTGAAGCTCTCGCGCCAGCCCTTGCCCGCTCCGCAGACGGCGCACTCGACCTGGCCGGTCGCCTTGCAGCCGGTGCACGGGTGGTTCTTGAAGACGCACCCGCCCTGGCAGTTCGTGCACTTGATGAGGCGGTTGGCCTCCTCGCCCTTCTGCGCCCAGCCGAGGCCCTTGCACTTCGGGCACTTGAAGTCCGCCTTCTTCTTGCCGTCGCACACCTCGCAGGTCACCTTGCCCGCCTTGCAGTTGCCGCAGGCCGCGGCCGCCTTGAGGCCGTCGGCGAGCGCCTTCATGTGGTCGGGGGCGCTCTTCGGCGCGCCCGCGCCGGTCAGCTTCGCGAGCGGCTTCCATGTCGCCTCGAACCCGGTGTTCGCGGAGAAGACCTTGGCGATCTGCACGAGCGTGGCGACGTAGCGCGGCGCGAACGCCGGGGAGTTCAACGCCGTCTTCTCGGCCTCCGCCGGGACGTACGCGGGCTTGGCGAACCCCTTCGCGATCGACCAGAGCGCCAGCTCGTCCTTGCGCCCCCAGCGGCCGTCCTCCTTCGACACTCCGAACTTCCCCGCGAGGTCCGCGCCCTTGTCGCCGAGCGCGGCGAGGTGCGCCATCGCGAAGAGCCGGAAGAGATCCGGCCCCGCCTCGCTCTTGGCCGCCTTCTCCGCGGCCGCGGCGAGCGCCGTCAGCGCGTCGCGGTGCTGCGCGTCGGCGGGCGGGGCCGCCCAGAACTTCGCGAGGAACGCGTTGAGCTCGGTGCCCGCCGCGTCGCGCACGTCCTTCTCGACGGTGCCGGAGCTCGCGGGCATCCTCTGGCCGGAGAACGGGACGAAGTTCGCGCCGTCGAGCGTGCCCGCGACCGTGCCGCCCGGCGTCTTGATGCGGTCGAAGACGAGCCGCCACTCGCGGTCGCTCTTCTCGAGGAAGCGCGCGGCCGCGGCGTGGACGGCGCTGTCCGCGGCGCGGGCGCGGAAGCTCTCGAGCGCGGATTGGCGCGCGTCCGCCCTGGCCCGCAGCGCGGGATCCGAGAGCGTCTTGAACGGGTCGTCCTGGACGAGAAGCGCGAGTACGAGCGCGAGCGAATGCATGACTCCTCCCTCAGCCACCCTGAATACTACAGCCTGGACGGCGCGCGAGGACGCACGCGCGGCGGATTCATCGTGTACAATTTCCAGACCGCCGGAGTGGCGGAACTGGCAGACGCGCGGGATTCAAAATCCCGTCCCCGACAAGGGGGTGGGGGTTCGACCCCCCCCTCCGGCACCATCGCGATCCGCTCCCATGGGTGAAACCGAAGTCGTCAGACGCGACGCTCCGCCCCTCGCGGACTACGCGGGCGCCCGGTCCGGCTTCTCCTGGGACGCCGCCATCGCGGAGGCGGGCATCGACACGGCCTCCATGAACCTCGGCATGCTGGCGACGGAGCGCCACGTCGCCGCGGGCCGGGGCGCGCACCCGGCGATCGTCTGGGTGCCGCAGACCGGGCCGGCGCAGTCGATCACGTACGCGGACCTCGCGGAGTGGAGCGCCCGCGCGGCGAACATGCTGTCGTCCCGCGGCGTCGCGAAGGGGGACGTGGTTCTCTTCCTGCTCCCGAACGCGCCGGAGCTCTACGCGGGCGTGCTCGGGGCGCTCCGGCTGGGCGCGGTGGTCTCCGTGCTCGGCGGCGGACGCAACCTCGACTACCTGCGGAACATCCTCTCCCAGGCGAAGCCGAAGGCGCTCGTCACGGTCGCGTCCTTCCGCTCGTCGGTCACGGCGCTCCGCGCTCAGGCGACGGAACTGACGTCGGTGTTCTACGTGAACCGCGCGAAGCTCGCCCCGCCGGCACTGGACGAGGGCGAGTTCCACTGGACCGACCACTTCGAAGCGGCGGCGCCCTCGTTCGCGATGCAGGCGACCGCGGCCTCCGAACGCGCGTACATCCACTACACGGAGCTCGGCATGTCGGGCGGCGTGGTCTCGCACCTCGTGGGCCTCCCGCTCCTGCTGACGGCGAGGAGCGTACTCGAGATGCGCGCGGGCGAGCCGGTGCACGCGATCGCGCTCCCGGGCGAGCACTACTTCCTCACGTACTCGATGCTCGCGCCGCTGCTGGCGGGGGCGACGAATCTCGTGCTCGAGAACCCCGCGCAGTTCCAGCGCTGGGAGGAGCTGCCCGCCTCCGTGCGTCCACGCATCTGGTTCTCGGGGGCCAAGCCGCTCGACGTCATGCTCCGGACCGACCCGAACCTCGGCACCGCCCTGCGCGACTGCCGCAACATCTGCATCTCGTGGCCGTACGACAAGCACTTCGTGGCGATGACCGCCTATTCGTACGGCTCGCCGCTGCACGCCGTGTGGGCCGAGCGCGAAACCGGGGCCCTCCAGTGCGCGGAGCTGCGCGGCTGCCCGATCCGGCCCGGCTCCGTCGGGAGGCCGCTGCCGGGAGCCGAGGTGCAGATCGTGGACGACGCCGGAGTGCCGCTGCCGGCGGGCGTGCCGGGGCGCGTGGCGGCGCGGACGGGCCTGGCGGCTCCGTTCGTGGAGTACTGGGCGGACTCGGAACTGACGGCCGCCGGCGTGCGCGACGGGTGGTTCCTCACGAAACGCACGGGCCGCATCGACGCGGACGGTTATGTCTGGCTCGAGTCGTAGCGCGTGGTCGCTCGCCGCGCTGACGGTGCTGTCGGCGACGGTCGTCGTGCTCGCGGTCGTCGCGACGCGGCTCGCGCGCCGCGTGGACGCGCTCGAACGTCCGCCACGCCCGGAGGCGGCCCCAATCGCCGCGCCGCCGGCGCCGGCCGACGACGCCGGTCGTCGCGCGCTCGAGGACCGGGTGGCCGCGCTCGAGCGAGAGCGCGCGGAGCTTGCGGAGGAGAACCGCGCGCTGCGCGCGGCGGTCCAGGGCAGGACCGGCGGGACGACCCCGTCGGCCGCGCTCGCGGAGGACGCGCAGGCGCTCCGCGCGAGGGGGATGGCGTCCGCCGCGGAGGGGCGCCACGCGGAGGCGCGCTGGCAGCTGGGGAAGGCCGTCGCGCTCGACGCGACGGACGCGCGCTCGTGGTGGCTCCTGTCGTTCGCGAGCTTCGCGACGGGCGCGTACCGCGACGCGGGCGAAGCGTTCACGCGCGCTTTGCGGCTCGGACACCGCGAGCTCCTGGCCATGGAGCACGCGCCGTCGCTGCGGTTCGCGACGCGCGCGGAGTACGATCAGTACCTGCGCGGGCTGGAGTCGTACGCCGCGGCAAACCCGCAGGACCTCCATGCGCGGACGCTGCTCGCGTGGCACGCGTACTTCGAGCGCGGCCCCAACTACGCGCAGGCGGCGCTCGCCGAGATCACGCAGTCGCCGGACGGGATGGACTTCGAGCCGGCCAGGACGCTCGCCGGGCTCATGAGGTAGCGACTACGGCGCCGTCTTGGTCGCCGCCGTCGCCCAGAGCGGGTCGCCCGACTCGACGTTGAGCACGTCGCCGGATTTTCTCAGCACGTTGCCGCCTTCCGACGCGCCGTGGTTGCCCACGGCGTCCGCGCCGACCGGATCGGCGTCGGCGTACAGCGGCACGGTGGCGTTGATGTCCGTCGCGGGACCGCGGTAGTCGACGGAGCCCGCGGTCACCGGCCCGGGCTTGGCGGGGCAGTCGAAGATCGCGTTGGAACCGGCCGTCAGCGACGGATCGATGAGCGGCGGCGTGGTGGAGGTGAGCTTGATCCAGAAGTTGCCGCCGATGTCCTGCGGCATGAGCCCCGCGTCGCCCCCGAACTGCGTGATGTAGACGGCCTGCATCTTCCAGAGCTGCGAGAGGTTGTTCGTGCAGCGGACGACGCGCGCGTTGCGCATCGCGCGGCTGATGGCGGGGATGAGGAGCGCCGCGAGGATGCCGATGATGACGATGACGACGAGGAGCTCCACGAGCGTGAAGGCCCTGCGGGCGCGATTGCGGGCTCGCCTCATTGGCCGATGTCGATCCCCTGTGGGGGCGGGCCGGACCCCCCTTCCGGGGAGCCCGGCCCGTGGATGACCGGACTAGGGCGCCGTCTTGGTGCCGGCCGCGCTCCAGATCGGATCGCTGACCGTCACGTTCATGACGTCGCTCGACTTGCGCAGCACGTTGCCGCCTTCGCCCGTCCCGTGGTTGGTGTCGAGGTCCGCCCCGACGGGGTCGCCGTCCAGGTAGGGCGTCGCGACGCCGTTGATGTCCACGGACGGACCGCGGTAGTTGGTCGTCGAGGCCGCGATCGGGCCGGGCTGGACCGGGCAGTCGAAGATCTGGTTTGAGCCCGAAGCGAGCGACGCGTCGATGAGCGCGGGCGTCGTCAGCGTGAGCTTCAGCCAGAAGTTGCCGCCGATGTCCTGCGGGAAGAGCTTGTCGGCTCCGCCGAACTGCGTCATGTAGTTGTACTCCATCTTCCACAGCTGCGAGAGGTTGTTCGAGCAGCGGGAGATGCGCGAGCTCTTGATCGCTTTCGAGATCGCCGGCAGCAGCAGCGCCGCCAGGATGCCGATGATGACGATCACGACCAGCAGCTCGACCAGCGTGAATCCGGACCGCCTGCGGGCACCCACCATATTCCTGACCCCCATAAAAAGAGAAACCACCGTCCGAGGTCTGTAGCCGAACCGCGGGGCGGATCAGGAAAGAAAGTGAATGCGGAATCCGTTGCGCGTCAGCGGGTTGGCTCTTTTTCGTCGAAGCCGAAGAGCTCGCGCAGCTCATCGCGGCAGTCCTGCGAGTTCGTGACGGACTCGGAGACCACCTCCACCAGCATGCGCCGCAGCGCCGTGCGCGCCCCCGTCAGGATGTCGGAGATCGCCACCCGCGAGACGCCGTGGCGCTTCGCGAGCGACTCGTAGTCGGGCCTCTCGCCCGTCGTCAGGTCGTGATCGCGGAACACGAGGAACGCGTGCTCCTTGCCGCGGACGCGGTACTCGTCGCGCAGCCGCCCGACCGCCTGCTCCAGCACCGCCGACTTCCACGCGGAGTCGAGCGCGTCCTCCGGCGAGCGCGACTCGTCCGACAGGAACTCCGCGTCCTCGTCGGGATCGATCTCGAGCGGAAGCACGGTCGCGCTCCCGCCGCGCTTGATCGCCTGCTGCGCCGCGTAGTCTCGGTTGAGGAAGTTCCGCAGCACCACCTTGAGGAACGCGCGGAAGCGGCCGCGGCCGGGGTCGAGCCGGGACAGCACGTCGCTCTCCATCGCCCAGGTGAAGAAGGCCTGCGTCAGGTCCTTGGACTCCTCGACGGGCTTGCGCCATCCTCGGCGGATGGAGAGGTAGACCGGCTTCCAGTAGTGGCGCGCGAGGTACTCCATCGCCGCCGCGCGCTGCGCGGGATCGTTGCGGACCGTGATGAGCCGCGACCACGCCGTCTGCGGGAGCTCCGGCGAACCGGCGCCCATGCTGGTCTCGGTCACGGCTTGCCGTCCCTGGCGCGACGGGCCGCTTCGAGCGGGGCGCGCGCGTCCGCTCCGAGGGCGACGGCGCGTTCGAGATCGGAGACCGCCCCCGCCAGGTCGCCCGCCTCCGCGCGGCGCGCGCCGCGCGCGAAACGGATCCATGCGTCGTTGGGCCGCCGGCGGAGCGCTTCGTCGAGGTCGGCGAGGGCGGCGCGCGGGTCCGTGCGGGCGCGGCCGCGCAGGACGAGGAAGTCCTCCACGCGGCCGCCGGCGTCGATGACGCGGGTCGCCTCCGCGACCGCGCCGTCGCGGTCGCCCCGGAGCACCCGAGCCCAGAGGCGCGCGAGCTCCATCTCGCGGCGGCTGTGCGTGCCGCAGCGGACGGCGGACTCGAAGTCGCGGATCGCCTGCTCCAAGTCGGCGGCGCGGCCGCGCGCGGCGCGGTCGAGCAGGAGCCGCCCGCGCTCGAAGTAGGCCTCGCCCAGGTTCGGATTGCGGCGGAGCGCGCGGTCGAAGTCGGCCTTCGCGCCGTCGTCGTCGCCCAGCAGCCGCAGCGCCCGGCCGTGGGCGATGTGCGCCTCCATGAACGTGGGCATCGCGCGTGTCAGGTCGCGCGAGAGCCGCTCCGCCTCGGAGGCGCGCTGCCGCAGGTCGTCCCCGGTGGCGGCGCCGTCATAGACGCACTCGATCGCGCGGTCGAGCGCGGCCTGGACGCGGGCCATCGCCGCGGCCCGCGTCTCGGCCGTGCGGGCCTGTTCCTGCGCGGCGAGCCAGTTCGACTCGACCTGCCGCACGCGCGGCACCGTCAGCTGGAGCGTCGTCGTGATGCCGAGGGCGCCGGCGATCGCGATGCCGACCGGGATGGCGACGGCGCGGCGGCGCTGGAGGAAGCGGAAGACGCGGGCCAGCGCGCCCGGGCGGCGGGCGTCGACCGCCTCGCCGTCGAGCCACCGGCGGAGATCGTCGGCGAGCGCCATCGCTGTCGCGTAGCGCTTGTCCGGCTCCTTCTCGATCGCGCGTAGGCAGACCGTCTCGAGGTCGAGCGGGATGCGAGCGTTGAGCTGCCGCGGCGGCACCGGCTCCTGCGTGAGGATCGCGTTGAAGGTCTCGGCGACGTTCCCGCCGGGGTGCGGGACCTGGGCGGTGAGCGCCTCGTACAGCATCGCGCCCAGACCGAAGACGTCGGTGCGCGCGTCGATCGCGCCGCCGCGGATCTGCTCGGGAGCCATGTAGGGCGGCGTGCCGACGGCGGTGCCGTCGCGCGTGAGCGGCGCGCCGTCGTCGAGGCGCGCGAGGCCGAAGTCCATGACGCGCGGCTCGCCGGTCCCGTCGATGAGCACGTTCTGCGGCTTCAGGTCGCGGTGGACGATGCCGCGGTCGTGCGCCGCCTGCACGGCCCGCGCGATCTTCTCGACGAGCTGCACGCGCGCGCGCATCGGCCGCTGGGCGAAGGCCGTGGCGAGGTGGTCGCCGCGGATGAGCTCCATGACGAGGTACGGATCGCCGTTGATCTCGCCGACGTCGAAGAGCTTGACGACGTTCGGGTGCTCGACCTGGGCCATCGCCTGAGCCTCGCGCCGGAAGCGCTCGAGGCTGCCGGGGGTCGCGACGGCGGCGTGCGCGACGAGCTTGAGCGCGACCTCGCGGTTGAGCAGCGTGTCCTCCGCGCGGAAGACGGTGCCCATCGCGCCGCGGCCGATCTGCTCGACGAGGCGGTACCGGCCGATGGGGCCGGGGCCGGGCGCGGGGGTGGGCGCGTCCATCGTGGCGCCGCAGCCCGGGCAGGAGACGACCGCGCCGGGGGCGCTGCCGGAGAGGTCGAACTCGCGGCCGCACGCGCGGCAGACGGCCGGCATCGCGCGGCAGGAGCCGTCGGCGAGCATGGAGAGGAGGCGCGCCTTGGCGGTGTCTGCCATGACGCCCATAGTATAAGGCGGGGTGCGGCTGAAGTTGAGGGGCTGTCGGATGTCAGCCCTCGGCCGTCGGCTGCGTCAGGCGGGCCCGCCCTCCAAGGCCGCGGCTCAGGGCCGGCGAAGGAGGGTCGTGGCATCCAGCCACGCGAGCCTGCCGTGCAGCACCTCGCGCGCCCGGAACGCGAGCGCCCGCGCCGCCCCGGGAGTGGCGTTCACGCTCGGCGGCCTCGCGCCCGCGGCGGCGGTACGGGTCGATGGCGTGCTCTCCGGACCGTCGACGATCACCGCGAGCGAAATCGTGATCGTGCCTTGATCGCCGCGGCGAGTTGGTGAACCCGGGCGGGGTCGACGGGATGCTCCGTCACCCCGCCCTTCTTGATCCAGGTGCCGACGATGAAGCCGTCGGCCGCGTCGTAGGCGGCGACGTTCGCGGGCGTGACGCCGCTGGCGACGAGGACGGGCCGGTCGGGGACGGCGCTCTTGACTTCGGCGACGCGCGCGGCGTCGGTCTCCTCGCCGGTCGCGGTCCCGGTGACGAGGAGCGCGTCGGCGAGTCCGCGATAGGCGGTCTCGCGCGCGGCCTGCGCGGCGCCGACGGGGCGGACGGGCGAGGCGTGCTTGACGAGGACGTCGGCGAAGATCGCGACGTCCGCGCCGAGGAGCCGGCGGTACTGGAGCGTCTGGTGCGCCCGCCCCTGGATGAGGCCCTGGTCGGTCATCATGGCGCCCGAGTGGACGTTGACGCGCACGAAGCCGGCGCCCGCGGCGAGCGCGACGGCCAGCGCCGCCCGCGCGTCGTTGCGCAGCACGTTCACGCCGACGGGCCCCCGGAAGCGGCGCCGGACTTCGGCGGCGACGACGGCCATCGCGGCCGGCACGTGCGGGTCGACCGCGTCCGCGCTGAAGGGGGCGTCGCCGAAGTTCTCGACGACGAGCCCGTCGGCCCCGCCCTTCGCCAGCGCGGCGGCGTCGGCGATCGCGCGTTCGAGGACGGCGTGGAGGGGACGCGCGCGCGAGGAGCCGGGGAGCGGCAGGAGGTGGACGACGCCGATGAGCGGGCGACCGCGAAAGAGGGCTTTCATCACGGGTGGAAATTGTAGAATGGGTGGGTGCCGACCCGGAAGAAGGCGCGCACCCTGGATGCGGTCAAGATCCTGCCGTCGGTGATCCGGCGGCTCCTGAACATCCAGCACCCGGACGATCTCCTGCCGGAGGTCATCGGGCTGTGCCGGGAGTTCCTCGGGTGCGAGGAGGTCGCGCTCCTCCTCGCGGAGCCCGACGGCAAGACGCTCACCGAGCACACCGTCGTGGGGGCGAAGCTGCGGCGCGTGCACAATCGCATGCGCGTCGGCATCGAGGGGATCACCGGCTGGGCCGCGGGCAGGCGGAAGACGCTTCTCGTTCCGGACGTGCGCAAGGACAGCCGCTACGTGCAGGAGGACCCGAAACGTCGCTCGGAGGCGGCGGTGCCGATCCTGTCGGGCGACGAGCTGATGGGCGTCCTCAATTTCGAGTCCAACCAGGCCGGGTTCTTCAAGAAGACGGACCTCGACCTGCTGGAGTTCATCGCGGCGCAGCTGGCGATCGCGCTCCGCGTGCGCCAGCTGCACGAGAAGGAGGACGGGCTGCGCGACAAGCTGGCGATGCTGCACCACCTGTCGCGCCTTTCGGGCGGGTTCATGCCGGTCGACCAGTACCTCGCGCGCGTGGCGGACGTCGCGTGCCGGACGCTCGGGTGCTACTACGTCGGGGTCTTCCAGGGCGACTACGACCGGCAGGAGGTCGTGCTGCTGGCGCAGGCGTGCCAGGAGCCGATCGGAATCACGCTCGGCATCACGCAGAAATTCGGCGCCGGGCTCATCGGCAAGTCGTTCGAGATCGGCGAGGTGGTGCACGCGCGCGACGTGAGCAGGGAGACGAGCTACATCGAGAAGGTGAAGGGCGTGAAGGCGGAGGTGTGCGTGCCGATCCGGGTGGGCGACAACTGCCTGGGGATCCTGGACGCGCAGGCGAAGCGCGTCGGCGCCTTCACCTCCGACGACCTCATGGTGCTCGAGACGATCGCGCGGTTCCTCGTGCCGGCGATCCAGAGCCTGGCCGTCAGCCATTAGCGGCCGTCCCATGGCCCGGGCCGGCAGGCGCCGCCTGGGCAGGATCGGCTTGACGGCTGAGCGTATCGGTATATACTGCAACATATACCGATGAACATAAGATTGCGGCCCGACTCCACGGAGCCGCTCTACAAGCAGGTGAGCGAGGGGATCCGGGACGCGATCGCCTCGGGCCGCCTCAAGGCGGGCGCGCGCATTCCGTCCGTGGCCGATCTCGCGAAGAAGCTGCGCGTCAACCCCGCGACGATCGTCGCCGCGTTCCAGGAGCTCGAGCGCGCGGGACTCATCACGTCGCACGTCGGGCGCGGAACGTTCGTCGCCGAGCCGGCGGCTCCCGTCGAGGAGCCGCGCGGTCCGTCCCGTCGTTCGCACGACCGCATGCCGCCGGGCCTGCGGGAGCTGCTCGCGATCGAGCGGCCGCCCGGAACGATCAACCTCGCCGCGGGCGTGCCGGACCCGTCGACGATTCCCGACGGGACCCTCGAGCGGCTCACGCAGCGCGCCCTCGCGCGCGACCCGCGGCGGCTCATCGAGTACGGCGGGCCGGCCGGTCTGCCCGAGCTGCGCGAGGCGCTCGCCGGGCGGCTCGGGCTCTCGGCCGACCAGGTGCTCGTGACCAACGGTTCGCAGCAGGCGGTGTCGCTGCTCGCCTGCTGGGCTCGGGAGCAGGGGCGCGACGTCCTCTGCGAGACGCCGACCTTCACCGGCATCCCGGGCGCGTTCCTCATCGTCGGCAACCGCGTCGAGAGCGTCGCGTGGTCCGGTCCGCGGCTTGACCTCGCGCGCGCGCCGCGCGGCCGCAGCCTCCTCTACGTCTGCCCCGACCATCACAATCCGACGGGACAGTCGATGAGCGCGGCCGGCCGCCAGGAGCTCGCCGCGTTCGCCGCGCGGAACGACTGCGTGGCGGTCGTCGACGAGATCTTCCGCGACCTGCGTTTCCGGGGCGACGCGCCGCCGTCGCTCTACGACCTGCTGCCCGCGGGCAGGCGCGTGCGCGTCGGCTCCATCTCGAAGTCGTTCATGACGGGGCTGCGTGTCGGCTACCTGGCGGCGGACCGCGCGCTCGTCTCGGACCTCCTGCCCTACAAGCGGTACCTCGACCTGGGCGGGCCCGCGCTCACGCAGGCGATCGCGGCCGCCTTCCTCGCGGACGGCTACGACGCGCACCTCCGTCGCGTGCGCGCGATCTACCGCGAGCGGGCCGACGCGGCGGTCGCCGCTCTCGAGCGCGAGATGCCGGAGGGCGTGACCTTCACGCGGCCGGAGGGCGGGTTCCTCCTCTGGGCGGCGCTGCCCGCGGGCGCGAGCGCGATCCAGCTCTACCTGCGCGCCCTGGAGCGCGGCGTCGCGGTATCGCCGGGGCCGGCGCACGACATCGACGGCCGCTACGCGAACTGCTTCCGGATCAGCACGGGGCACGCGTCGCCGGACGCGCTGCGGAAGGCGATCGCGAAGCTCGGCGCCGTCGTGAAGGAGGGCTCGCTCGCGCCGTCGAGCGGGCTGGGGATCTCGGTATGACGCGCTCGCACGCGCCATGGTGCGGGCGGGCGGGTCATCCGCCGAAGCCCGCGAGCGACTTCGCAGACGATGCCCGGCGAAGGCGGATGAGAAGGGCCGCGCCGTCCGACCTCGATACGCTCGTGCGGTTCCGCCGCCGCATGTTCGAGGACATGGGCGTGCGCGACGGACTCGACGCGGCCGACCGCGTCTACCGTCGCTGGGCCGGGCGGCTCCTCAGGCGCGGCGAACTCGTCGGCTGGATCGCCGAGCGGGGCGGGCGCGCGGTCGCGGGCGGATGCGTGTGGCTGCGGCCGCAGCAGCCGCGGCCCGGCGCGACACGCGACGTGCAGCCGTACCTGCTGTCGGTCTACACGGAGCCGGAATTCCGCGGGCGGGGGCTGGCGTCGAAGGTCGCCCGGGCGGCGATCGACTGGTGCCGGCGGAGCGGGTTCCCGGGCCTCGCGCTCCACGCGTCGTCGATGGGCCGCCGCGTCTACGCGAAGCTCGGGTGGCGCCGCACGTGGGAAATGAAACTGGAGCTCGCATGATCATCGCCCTACAGATCGCGGAGAAGCGCGGACCGATGATGTCGCGCGACGAGGTGCGCGCCGTCGCGGGCCGCGGGCTCGAGGGCGACCGCTACTTCGACGACCGCTTGAAGCCCGGCCGGCAGATCACGCTCATCGAGGCGGAAGCGATCGAGGCCCTCGAGCGCGACTACAAGGTGAAGCTCGAGGCGCGCGACGCGCGGCGCAACGTCGTCGTGCGCGGCGTCGCCCTCAACCATCTCGTGGGGCGGGAGTTCAAGATCGGAGACGTGCTCCTGCGCGGCGTGCGGCTCTGCGAGCCGTGCGAGCACCTGGCGAAACTCACCGGCGCGGCCGTGATCCCCGGGCTCGTGCACCGGGGCGGCCTGCGCGCGGACATCCTGACGGACGGGACGATTCGGATCGGAGACCGGCTATGGAACTCGGAACGCTGAAGCTGAAGACGGGCCTGGCGGAGATGCTGAAGGGCGGCGTCATCATGGACGTCGTCAACGCCGAGCAGGCGAAGATCGCGGAGGACGCGGGCGCGTGCGCCGTGATGGCCCTCGAGCGCGTGCCGGCGGACATCCGCGCGCACGGCGGCATCGCCCGCATGGCGAACGTCGGGAAGGTCCGCGAGATCCAGAAGTCGGTCACGATCCCGGTGATGGCGAAGTGCCGCATCGGCCACTTCGTCGAGGCGCAGGTGCTCCAGGCGCTCAAGGTCGACTTCATCGACGAGAGCGAGGTGCTGACCCCGGCCGACGAGCAGTACCACGTCGACAAGCACGCGTTCACGGTGCCGTTCGTGTGCGGCGCGCGCGATCTCGGCGAGGCGCTGCGTCGGATCGGCGAGGGCGCGGCGATGATCCGCTCGAAGGGCGAGGCGGGCACGGGCAACGTCGTCGAGGCGGTGCGCCACCTGCGGTCGATCACGGGCGCGATCAAGCGGCTGACGACGCTGCGCGACGAGGAGTTCATCGGCCAGGCGAAGGAGCTCGGCGCGCCCGTCGAGGTCGTCCGCTGGGTCGGGAAGAACGGCCGCCTGCCGGTCCCCCTCTTTTCGGCGGGAGGCGTCGCGACGCCCGCGGACGCGGCGCTCATGATGCAGCTCGGCGCCGAGAGCGTCTTCGTCGGGAGCGGCATCTTCAAGAGCTCGGACCCGGCGCGCCGCGCGAAGGCGATCGTGAAGGCGACGACGCACCATCGCGACCCGCAGGCACTCGTCGAAGCGTCGGAGGAGCTGGGCGAGCCGATGAGCGGCCTTGCGAAACCGGACGTGCAACTCCAGACGAGAGGATGGTAGGTCTCCCGCCGGGGCGGATCGGCGTGCTGGCCCTTCAGGGCGACTTCGCGGCGCACGCGAAGTCGTTCGGCGCGGTCGAGGTCCGTCGCGCGGCCGAGATCGACGCGCTCGACGCGCTCATCCTGCCGGGGGGCGAGTCGACGACGATCCTCAAGCTCTGCGAGGGGTCCGGGATCGAAGAGGCCGTGAAGCGGCTCGTGGCGCGCGGCGGGACGGTCTTCGGCACGTGCGCGGGGGCGATCCTGCTCGCGAAGGCGGTCGAGAATCCGCCGCAGCACTCGTGGGGGCTCATCGACATCGCGATCGAGCGCAACGCCTACGGCCGCCAGGTCGACAGCTTCGAGGAGGACGGGCGCGTCTTCATCCGCGCGCCGCGCATCCGTCGCGTCGGTCCCGGCGTCGAGGTGCTCGAGTCGCGCCTGGGCGAGCCCGTCTACGTCCGCCAGGGCCGGGTCTTCGCGGCGACGTACCACCCGGAGCTTTCCAGCAAAGCGCTCACGCTGCCTTCCTGACGGATTATAGTCTAGCGGGGGCATGGCACAGTCGAACGACGACAGCGAGTTCTCCGAACTCCTCCTGGAGTGGGGCCTCATCACGCGACAGGAGCTGGAGGACGCGTCGCGCCTGCACGAGACCTCCACGCGGAACGGGAGCGCGGCACCCGCGTTCACGGAGACGCTCATCAAGTACGGCTTCCTCACGCCGCGGCAGGTGGCCGAGGCGAAGAGCGCCGACGCGAAGGGGGTCTTCTACTGCTCCGCGTGCTCGGTCGGGTTCGAGGTGCGCATCGGCTCCAGCCGCCGCAACTACCAGTGCCCGCGCTGCCAGGGCCCGCTCCAGCGCGAGGCGGGGCAGCTCCCCCCGAAGGCGACGACCGCGCTGCTCTCCGACCACGTGCCCGTGGACGTCCAGGTGGCGCTTCACAATCCGGACACGCGCTTCGGAAAGTACGTGCTCCTGGCGGAGGTCGGGCGCGGCGGCGCGGCTGTCATCCGCAAGGCGTGGGACAGCGAGGAGAAGGCGTACGTCGCCCTGAAGTTCCTGCGGCCGCAGGAGGGGTCGGACCCGGAGAAGGTGGAGGCGCTCATCCGCGAGGGCGAGCGCGCGGTCTACATGCGCCACCCGAACCTGATCCGCGTCTACGAGCTCGGCTACATCAGCCGGCAGTACTACATCGCGATGGAATTCCTCGAGGGCTACACGCTCGCGGAGCTCATCCGCAGCGCGCTCCTCAAGAGCAAGGTGAGCCCGTTCTACGACGACCCGACGCGCTACCTCACGATGCTCCGCGACGTCGCGCGCGCCGTCCACTACGCCCACTCGCGCACGCCGCCGCTCGTGCACTGCGACCTCAAGCCCGCGAACGTCTTCATCGAGCTGTCGTGGCGCCCGTACGTCCTGGACTTCGGCGTCGCGCGCGAGCTGAACCCCGACGCGAAGGACGCCGACGCGGGCCTGGTCAAGGGGTCGCCCGCGTACATGGCCCCCGAGCAGGTGCTCGGCAGGCCGGACGAGATCGACGCGCGCACGGACGTGTACGGCCTGGGCGCGATCCTCTACGACCTGCTGGCCGGGAGGCCGCCGCTCACGGGCGACCTGCAGGAGGTGCTCGACAAGAACCTGCTGATGGTCGGCGTGCCGTCGCCGAGCGACGTGCTCAAGACGCGCGGCGAGATCTCCGGCGGCACGGCGCGGAACTATCGCGTCCCTCCCGAGATCGAGGCGATCTGCATGAAGTGCCTCGCGAAGGAGAAGAAGGACCGCTACGCGACGGCGAAGGACGTGGCGGACGCGCTCACGCAGGCGACCCGCGCGCGGCCGCTGACACAGGTACACAAGCCGGAAACGACGCGGCGCATCGTGAGCCAGACGCCGCCGGCGCTGCCCGTCGTCGCGCCGGCGCCGACGACAACGGTGGAAGCGCGCGGCGCGGCGGCACGGGCGAAGGCCGCCTCCCGCTGGCCCGCCGCGATCGCGACCGTCGCGGCCGCGGCCGTCGCCGTCGTGGCGATCTGGCGGTTCACGACGCGGCCGGCGGCCCCCTGACCCCAGGCCGAGCTCCTGTCGCGTTGCGACCGGCTCCTCGCCGCGATGGACCTGGACGCGGTGGACGCGGACCACGCCGCGTTCGCGGAGGAGCACCCGGACCGGGCGGCGTGGCTCAAGTCGCAGCGCGACGACCTGGCCGCGGTGCGCGAGATGCGCGACGCGCTCGCCGCGACGCTCACGCGGACGATGCCCACGCTCAAGACGCTGGAGCTGCGCAAGCGCAAGCACAAGGACGTGAAGGTCGTGCAGGCGACGCCGGATTTCGTAAGCCTGATCGCGGAGGGGAACCGCGTCGAGATCCCGTGGAGCGCGGTCGAGCCGGCGCAGATCGTGCGTCTGGCGCAGGACGACCGCCAGATGGCGCCGCGGGCGAGGCTGGGGCTGGCCATCTACGCGGTGAAGAACAAGATGCCGCTGGAGGCCGGACGCGCCGCGCAGTCGCTCAAGGGGACGGAGTACGCGGCGCGGGCGTTCGAGATCGAGCGAGAGGTGACGCCCAAGGAGTGAGGAGGGGTCGCCAAGCAAACCGACCGCCAGGGCGCCGAGAGAGTCAGCCAAGAGTACGGACCGCCAAGACGCCAAGAGAATGGGCTCTGCTGCCGCTGCACCCTACTTCTTTTTCTCCTCCCACTTCGCCGTGACTTCCACTTCCGCGCCCGCACGAAGCGCCTTGATCTTGATCGCGCGACCGTAGGGGACCTCCTGCATCCAGACGCGCAGACGGTTCATCGCGTCCTTCCTCGGGAAGAGGCGGCCGTCGAAGCTCGTCATCACGTCGCCCTCCTTGAGGCCCGACTTCTTCGCCACGCCGTCGTCCACGAGCTTCTCGATCTTGATGCCGCTCTTGTCGGGTGCGAGCTTGAGCGCGTCGGCCTCCTCAGACGGGACCTCCTTGCCCATGAAGCCGAGGAACTTCCCCGCGTCCATGTCGAGCACGTACTTCTTCCAGAGCTCCTCGAGCTGGTCGAGCGGGATCCCCGCGAAGGCCTCCGCCCACGCCTTGTCGTGGTTCGTGCCGCCCGCGCGGACGCGCTCGTAGTAGATCGAGAGGTTCCGCCGGAACTTGCCGTCCGGGATCTGGTGCGCGCGGTCCTCCTTGTCCGGATACGTGATGAGGAAGTGGCAGAAGCTCCACGACTGCGCGTAGGCGAGATCGACGTTCTCCTCGCTCATGAACTCGCGCTGCGAGAGCTTGAAGAGGCGGCCGAGCGGGAAGTGCTTCGACTGCTTGATCGCGCCCTGCACGATCGGGAGGCGCATGCGCGCGATCGTCCCGCTCTTCACGCACATGTAGAGCTTCTTGTCGCGCACCTCGCCGTTGCCGATGCAATCGGCGATGCCCTCGCTGAACCACATGCCGAAGTCGCGGAAGTTCTTCGACGTGAGGTCGGTGAACTGGTGCATCCCCTCGTGCGCGAAGAAGGGCTTCATGAACATGCCGTCGTACCAGCCGACGAGCTCCTTCGACTGGAGGCTGTAGTACGCGCCCGAGCCGGGCGGCGCGCCGGAGGCGAGATAGTCGGCGTTGTCCTTGTAGAGGAGGATGGTCGAGCGCCTCTCCTCGGCGGTCTTCTTGTCGTCCGGCTTGAGCAGGGCCATGTACGTCTTGAAGACGAGCTCCATGAAGTCGAGGAGCTCCTGCGCCTGCTCCTTCGTCGCGTTCGTCTTGAGCGTGTAGTGGGCCGACTCGACCGTCGCCGGCAGGTCGATCTTCTTGCCGCGGTCCTGGGGGACAAGGAGCGGGAGCGCGAGGAGGAGGGCGTATCGCATGGGTCCTACCTAATCAACAGACACCGGAGCACCGTCGAGCCACGATTTCAGGAGATGCAGCACGGCGCGGTTCGCCAGCAGGTACCGGTGCCGGCCCGTCACGAAGTGCGCCGTCACGTGCGGCGGCAGCGCGCGCTCCGGCAGCGCGCTCCCGATCGGCACGGTCCCGTCGCCGGGCCCCCAGTGACGGTCGAAATCCAGGCCGCGCTCCGTCACGACGACGCCCGCGCGCGTGCGGATCGAATCGCACACGACCAGCCGCGTCGGCACGGGCGGCCACCGCGGGCCGCGGCCGAGAGCCTCGCGGAAGGCGCGCGCCCCGGGCGACCGGGCGAACGGATCGTGCGGGACGACCTCGCCCGCCGCGCCGCGCCACGCGCCGTCCCACGTCGGCACGGCCTCGTGGACGGACGCGAACCGCTGCACCATCCAGGCCGGGAACCGGCGGCCGAACGGCGCCACGCGCCATCCGATCGTCGCGTCGCGGATCGCCGCCACCGTCCCCAGCCAGGGGACGCCGGCGTGGACGATCGACGCGAAGCGCGACGCCAGGGGGAACGACGGCTCGACCGCGCCGTCCGCCGTCGCGTCGCCGTAGCGCACGCAGTAGTCGAGCGCGTACCCGCCCGTCGAGTGCGCGATCGCGTGGACGGGCCCGTCGAATCGGTCGAGGAAGCGCGCGAGCTGCCGTCCCGTGTCGGCGTGGCTCGCCCGCCAGTCGTACTCGAACGTCACGAGCCGGTCGCCGAGCGCGCGCAGGAGCCTGGAGTAGACCGGGTACGTCCAGAGTCTCGGGATGACCGTGATCGCATCGACGGGGCCCGCGAGTTCGCACTCGCCGGCGAGATCCTCGGGTCGCGTGCGGTAGAACGA
>Ga0187893_10006482_pt1 | contig 19993 bp, 16 predicted proteins | sample MA1701074metaG_FD_139574 | JGI IMG/M metagenome (GOLD analysis project Ga0187893, IMG submission 139574) | White microbial mat communities from a basaltic lava cave in the Kipuka Kanohina Cave System on the Island of Hawaii, USA - MA170107-4 metaG ...
CCCCGCTGCGGGGAACCATGTACTCCCCCTCCGGGAAGATCACCACCCTACGCGCCTCTCCACGATAGAGAAGGATTTGACCCCGCACCGGCTCTACCGGCGCCTCGGCCAAGAGCTGGCCCGACCAGCACCCTATACAAAGGATGGTGACCCCGCACGAGACCGGCCCCGCCCCCGTCTCCAGGCCTCCCGGCAGCAGCCGGGTGACGCGCGTCCTCTCGAACAGGCTTCCCCCCAGGCTCCGCGTGGCGGCGAGCAGCGCCCGCGCCAGCCGGTGGCTCTTCACCACCGCCACCTCCGGCAGGAGTAGCCCCTCGCCCGCCAGGCGCACCGCCGGCTCTTCCGCCGATGCCTGCACCTTCCGGGAGCGACCGGGCCCGGCCCACTCCGCGAGCCGATCCATCTCGCGGTCCATGACGACCATTCCGCGCGCGCGCAGCTCGACGTCGATCCCGGTCTTCTCGAGGAGCTCCTGTGCCAGGGGCGCGTGGAGCGGCGCCGCTGCGCGGAGAAGCGGCTGGAGGGGGGCGGGGTAGCGCCAAGGGTGGATCGGGGCGAGGAGCCCAGCTCCCGCCCAAGAGGCCTCCCGCGCGAATGCGCCGGCCTCGAAGAGCGCCACGCTCAACCCTTCGCGGGCGAGGCGGTAGGCGCAGGCGGCGCCGATGAGGCCTCCGCCCACCACCGCGGCATCGAATCGCATGAAGCGCCCAGTCTACGCCGGGCCCCCGCGATCAGAACGGCACGAAGAGGCGCAGCCCGAGCAGCACGAGGGCGTCGTCGGCCCAGGGCGCCACCCGCCCGCCCGGGTTGGAGATGTACATCACATGAGGGGAGAGCTGGAGCCGGCCGTTTTCCAGCACGTACTTGTAGTAGACCTCGACGGTCAGCTCGCTGTCCTCCACGGGGGTGAAGACGCCCGCAGGCCCGCCGGTGGTCGCTTCGAGGGAGACAAAGCCGACCGCGATCCCGATCTCGTCGTCGGGCCGGCTCCCCACGGTCCCCCGGAAGACCAGTCCGAGCGAGGCGTCGAGATCGACGGGGTTGAAGTTGCCGTCGTTCGTCGTGATCCTGAAAAAGATCCCGACGTTGTCGTTGATCATCCAGTCCCACGAGACCCCGCCCCCGGTCACCTCCTTCCCCGCCGACGCCTCGCTGAAGGCGTCGAGGAAGCCGAACACCCGGAAGTTCATCTCCCGGCCGCTGATCGTCTGCTTCCAGGAGAACTGGATGAGGAACTGGCCGTGGTTGAAGAACTGCCCGGGGGTGTTGAACCAGCCCAGGTTGAGCCGGTACTCCTGGTTCCCGCCGAAATCGATCCACATGTGCCAGCCGAAGACCGAGCGGCTCGTGCTGTCGGTGAGCCAGAACATGGCCGGCGAGTCGTCGAAGTTGTTGTTGAGGAACTGCGTGTTCTCGTCGTCGGCCCAGCGGTTTTGGGAGAAGCGACGGCGCGGGTCGAGCGCCCCCACCTCCCAGTGCAGGACGTTGTCCCCCATCCGGGCGCGGCGCAGGATCCCCGCCTCGTAGATGTTGATCGGGCCCGACTTGGTCTGCACGGCGCCGTTCACGCCGATGCCGTCGGTGAGGGCGCCCGCGGTCATCCCGGCGATCCCCCCGAACGAGCCCGTGGGCGTCGTGACCGGGCCGAATTGGCTCTCGAAGCTCGCGCCGTTCGTGTTCCCCACGATGGTGAGGAACGCCTCCAGGTTCTCCGTGATGGAGAAGCCGAACTCGAGGTCGATGTCGCCGTCCGCCACCAGCCGGTCGGCGGGGGCGAGATCCACCGAGCCCTGGACGATCGAGGTGAACCGGACGCCCACGCGCACGCCGTCGAGGGGGCCGCGGTTGGGACCCGCAGCGGACGCGTGGGGCGCCAGCCCGCCGAGGTAGCCCTCCACCTCCTGCTGGATCTGCGCCGCCTGCCGCCCCGAGAGCGCCTCGATCCTCGCGTCCTGCTCGCTCAGCTTGCGGTCGTTGGTGGCGACCGCCTCGCGCAGCCGGCGCACCTCCTCCCGCAGCGCCTCCTCTTCGCCCGCGCGCGCCGTACGCGCGGGCAGGAGGGCGAAGAGGCAGGCGAGGCCCGTCAGGGCGAATCGCTCAGGTCGCATGGTTCCGTCTCCTCCGTGCCGGGGAAGGGTCCATGCCGATTCTGCCCGCGCCCGGGGACGGGAACGGGGAGAGGGGGGCGGGGGAGGGCCGTCGCGCTACGTCGTGGCCGCGGCCGGCTCGAGCGGCTCCACCGCCAATTCGCCTCCCAGGTGCGTGGTGATGCGCATCGGGCAGAACTTGGGCCCGCACATGGAGCAGAACTCCGCCGACTTCATCGAGTCCTGGGGGAGCGTCTCGTCGTGCATCGCCCGCGCGGTCTCCGGATCGAGGGACAAGCGGAACTGCTCGTTCCAGTCGAAGGCGTAGCGGGCGCGGGAGAGCGCGTCGTCGCGGTCGCGCGCGCCGGGGCGCTTGAGCGCCACGTCGGCGGCGTGGGCCGCGATCTTGTAGGCGATGACCCCCTGCTTCACGTCCTCGAGGTTCGGAAGGCCGAGGTGCTCCTTGGGCGTGACGTAGCAGAGGAGCGCGACGCCATGGAACGCCACGATCGCGGCCCCGATGGCGGAGGTGATGTGGTCGTAGCCCGGGGCGACGTCGGTCACCAGCGGCCCGAGGGTGTAGAAGGGCGCCCCGCGGCAGATCTCCTGCTGCTTGCGCACGTTCATCTCGAGCTGGTCCATCGGGACGTGGCCCGGGCCCTCCACCATGACCTGCACATCGCGCTCCCAGGCGCGCGCGGTAAGTTCGCCCAACGTCTTCAGTTCGGCGAACTGCGCCTCGTCGGAGGCGTCGGCCAGGCAGCCGGGCCGGAGCCCGTCGCCGAGGCTGATGGTGACGTCGTGGGCGCGGCAGATCTCGAGGAGATCGTCGAAGCGTTCGTAGAGCGGGTTCTGCTTGCGGTTCTTCACCATCCACTGGGCCAGGAGTCCGCCGCCGCGCGACACGATGCCGGTGATGCGCTTCATCGTGAGATGCAGGTACTCGTAGAGGACGCCGCAATGGAGCGTCATGTAGTCGACGCCCTGCTTCGCCTGGTGCTCCACCATGTCGATGAGGTCCTGGCCCGTCATGGACTCCACGCTCTTGCTCTGCGCCACGGCCTGGTAGGTGGGGACGGTCCCGATGGGCACGGTGCTGTGGCCGACGATCGCCTGCCGGATGCGATCGATGTCGCCGCCGGTGGAGAGATCCATGACGGTGTCCGCGCCGAAACCGACCGCCATGTCGAGCTTGCGCTTCTCCTCCTCGATGTCGCTCGTCACCGCGCTGTTGCCGATGTTGGCGTTGATCTTGGTGAGAAAGCGCTTGCCGAGGATCATCGGGTCCAGTGCGCGGTGGTGGATGTTGGCGGGAATGATCGCCGTGCCGCGCGCGACCTCGTCGCGCACGACCTCCAGATCGACCTTCTCCCGCTCGGCCACGCGCCGCATGGCGGGGGTGATCGTGCCGCGTCGTGCGGCGCTCATCTGGGTGGTCATGGATTCCTCCCTTTGCAAGGGAAGGGGGTGGTGCCGGCACTCCCTTCGCAGGTCCTAACCTGATCAGGTTCTTGGGGTCGGCGTTTGCACGCCCTCTCAGCCGCGCTCTGACGGCTCCCCCGTGGCGGCTTGGAGTATACGGCATCGGGGGCACGCCGGGGTGGTCGGGAGGGCCTTCCGTGAAGACGCCCCTGGCTTCAGCGGCCGCGCCTGGCGCCTGGGCCCCTACGGCCGGCTGCTCGTGCGCACAAGCTCGGGCGAGGAGACGTTCCCGCCGCTCGATTTGCTCCCCTCCCTCACGCAAGAACCTGCGTGAACACGCGATGTACGCGCGCGTGAGGTGGAATCCGCGGCAGGATGCAAACCTGGGATCGGACGGGACCTCCTATTCGCCCGCCAAGGCGAACAGGCGGGCCGTTTTGTCCCGACTGCCGGTCAGGACCCACTTGCCGTCGGGGGAGATGGTCACGCCGTGGATCCCCGCCTTGTGCCCCTCGTAGCGGCGGACCTCCTTTCCGCTCTCGCGATCGAAGAGGCGGGCCGTCCCGTCGTCCCCCCCCGTAATGACCCACCGGTCGTCCGAGGAGATGGCGACCGACCAGAGCCCTACGCTCGCAGGGTCCGCCTCGTACTTTTGGATTTCGTTCCCGCTCTCGCGGTCGAAGAGTCGGGCCGCTCGCTCGAGGCTCGCGACCAGGATCCACTTCCCGTCCGAGGAGAACGCGACGGACCGCGGCGGATTCGAGAGCCCCTCGTACTTCTGGACCTCCTGCCCGGTCTCGCGGTCGAAGAGACGCAGCGTCCGCCCCTCCCAACCCGCGAGGACCCACTTCCCGTCCGGGGAGAAGGCCACGACCTCGATCGAACCCGAGGGCGTCTCGAATTTCCGGACCTCCTTCCCGGTCTCACGGTCGAAGACTCGAGCGGTCTTGTCCTGGCTCCCCGTCAGGATCCACTTCCCGTCCGCCGAGATCGCGGCCGCATAGGCCTTTTCCGAGTGCCCCTCGTACTTCCGCGCCTCCGCAGCGGTCTCGCGGTCGAACAGCCGGGCCGAGTAGTCCCAACTGGCCGTCAGGACCCACGCCCCGTCGGCGGAGAAGGCGGCGGACGAGACCATGCTGGAGTGCCCCTTGTAGGTGCGGACCTCCTTCGCGGTCTCGCGTTCGAACAGGTGGGCCGCACCGTCGCCACACCCGGTCAGGATCCACTTCCCGTCGGGCGAGAAGGCGACCGAGTTCACGCGATCCCCGTGCTTCAACTCGGCAACCAGCCGCCCGCTCGGCGGCTGTTCGCTCGGCGGATCGGCCAACGCAGCGGGCTCGCGGGTAATGGCCAGCGCCGCGCACGCCGCGATGCACGCAGTCCAAACCATCCGGTGCCTCATGAGGGGGCCCTCCCCGGCGGATTGTCCCTATTCCGTTCGAGCGGCGCAACGTGCTCCCCGCAAGTCCTACGCCGGCGGCTGACCCCGCCCGCCTGCATCGCGGCGCGCTCGTACTGCGCCTGCCTCCCCGTGACGGCACAGAGCGGGGGGTCGCGGACCTTCCCACCGCGCCCGTCCTCGCGCCACTCGATCGCCCCGATCGTGATCCCGGAGGGGCGTTCGGGACGAGGGCGAGGCCACGGCAGGGGTAATGACCTTTGCTGTGGGGATCGCACGGTACCTTGGGCCGCGGATAGCCTCGCATGGGCTCCCGAGGCCAAGATGTCTTCGGGCTCGTGGCCCGGGTTGAGGCCCCTCTACCCTCGTCAGAGGTCGATCAGCAGTTCGGCATCCTGTTCCGCAGCGAGGTCGATGCGGCGCGCGAGAGGCAGTCGCGTGGAACCACGCCACGCGCCCTACCCTGCGCGGGCGCGCCGCATCATGCCCAAAAAGGATTCCCTACACACCACACCCCATGGAACTGCTTGCACCAGCGTCCCTCGCTTTCGCGATGCCGCGGGCGCTTCCGAGTCATCCCTGGGCGCCCCCCGAGGATGCCGGGGAGGGTATGGGGGAAAGATTCCGCGCGGCGCAATCCCACGACGAGACGACGCGGAGCGCTCGGGAGCTACGTGGCCAGCAGCCCCAGGAGCGCCATCTCCTTGAAGGAGAGGCGCTTGTCGAACTTGCATCCGAGGCCGATCTCGCGGTCCTTGCCGGTGGAGATCTCGAAGCGGGTGATCGTGGCGTCCTTGAGGAGGACGCGCATCTTGTCGTACTTCAGCTCCACGACGACCTTCGCGTTCATCTTGGAGAGGACCTTCTGGGCCAGGTCGACGAGATTCTTCTCGCCCTCCACCTCGGAGCCGAAGATGCGCTGGATGTCCTGGCTGGAGAAGTAGACCCCCGAGGCGCTGATGTTTTCCGCCTTGGCGACGAACATCACGTCCTCCCGCTTGGAGCGCATCATGGAGACGGCGCACTCGAAGGCGGCGGGTTTGCGGGTGGAATTGCGGCGGGAGGGCATCGAGTCTCAGAGAATCATCGGACGGCGGGGCTCCGCGGTTGAGCCGCTACAATCCTAAACCGGATGCCGCGCATCGGGGCGCTCCTCCTCCTGGCCGCAGGGGCCCTTGCCGGGGGCGATCCCGGCGACGCCCTCGCCCTCGAGGAGGCCGCCTTCAAAGAGGGCTGGTGCAAGAAGCTCCACGCCGCGGCGACCTGGGCGGAACGGCACGCCCTCAAGCTCCAGGCGATCCGGCTCTGGGAGGCGGTGCTGGCGGTCGACCCGGAGGACGACAACGCGCGGCGCAAGCTCGGCTGGCAGAAGAGCCGCCGAGGCTGGGGCGCCGTGCCGGACCGGCGCCGCGATCTTGCCGGCTGGCTCGATTCCAATGCCGCGGCGCTCCCGGAGCTCGCGGAGCAGGAGTCCTCGATCCGCCTCTGGACGCTCCAGGAGCGGCTGCGACTCGGCCGCACGCACGCCGAGCGCGCCCCGGAGTGGGCGGAGGCGCAGTTCGAGGCGGCCCTCGAGCTCGACCCCGACTGCGCCGAGGCGCGCGACCGGCTCGGCTTCGTGAAGGAGGGGACGCGCTGGATCCTGGCGATCCATCGCGACGCGATCCGCGACCTGCCCGAGAGGCTTCGCTTGGTGAAGGAGGCCGCCGCGCAGCCGGTCGACACCGCCGTCGGGAAGGAGTTCCGCCCGGAGGAGCGCGCCGCCGGCCTCCCCCTCGCCCGCGTCGAGTCCCGCATCGCCTCCATCCTCACGACCGGAGACGAGGCCACAGCCCGCGATCTCGCGGAAACCGCGGAGCGTGCGCTGCGGTTCCTGCTGACGATCCTGCCGCGCGACGCCGCGGAACTCGATCCGCTCGATGGCCGCCGCTTCACCTTCCTCCACCTGCGTACCCGGGAGGAGTACCTCGCGGTGGTCGGCGCCGACGCCACCTTGGACGATGAGGCGAAGGCCTTCGCCTCCAGGCTCAAGGGGGCGCGGGTTTTCGGCTACGCCTCCGCATTCGAAGCCGCCACGCCCGAGGAAGCGCGTGACGTGGTGGCCAACCAGGTCGTGCTCGGCTCGGCGCGCCTCCTGGGAAGCCCGGCCGACCGAAACACCCCCTGGCTGGCCGAATCGCTCGCGCTGCTGGCGACGCAGACGCTCCTGGGCACCGCGGGCCAGATCAGCGTCCGGCACGAGCACACCACCGAGGGCGGGCGCCCCTCCGACCGCGCGATGGAACTCCAGGGCTGGCAGACGCTCCTCCGCACGCTGGTCACCGAGGGGCGGGACCCCGCCCTCGCGGAGATCCTCACGACGCCGCGCAACGCGCTGGAGACCGAGAAGAGCGCGAAGGCCTGGTCGGTCGTCGACTATCTCGCGTTCGTGCAGCCCGAGCCGGGTCGCCGCACGCTCGTCGCCTTCATGACAGGCGCGACCGCGGACCCGGCGGAGCGCTGGGAGAATGCGGTGCGAGCCGGGCTCCGCCTCACTCCCGCGCGGTTCGAGAAGCTCTGGCGGCAGTGGGTCCTCGACGCCTACTGACCGCCCCCGCCCCCCTACCGCGTCATCCGCTGCTCGATGGGCGGGACGCTCGGATCCTGGCCGTTGATCAAGATGGTCTCGAGGGGCGCCGCGCCCCCTGCCGCGATCTGGCGCACCGCGGAGCCGTGGACCGGCTCCAGCACGTCCTGGATCACCGAGGCGTACTCGCGCACGGCGCGCTGGACCTCGCCGGTGAGCAGGACCTCGGGCAACCGCGTGTCGACGGCGAGGATGCCTGCCACCTTGAGCTGCGGCGTCCCCCGAGCGCGCAGAACGCGGAAGAGCGGCACGCAGAAGTGGCCGCGCCGCGTCGGATCGAACAGATTCCAGGTCTCTTCGGGAACGGAGAGGTGCTCCTCGAAGAGCCGGCGGTAGGGCTCCGTTCCCCAGCGCGGAACAGTGTGGAGGAGCACCGCCGACCGCGCGCGGGCGGCGAGGCCGACCGGCCCCTGGCCCTCGCGGAACTGAAACGCGCGGTACTGGCGTCTGTGCCCCTCGGAGACCATGCGGGCACGAAACGTCGCGGCGCCGGGCCAGCGCAGGCGGTGGCCGGTGAAATACTGCACGCGGAAATCGCCTGTCTTCTCGGCGCGGTTGAGGCGGGCGGCCAGCGCGGTCACGACGATGGCGATGGGGTGGCGGTCGGGGGGATGGCTCATGGACGAATAGAGCTTGCTCGTCACCAGGGAGGCCATGAGGAGCGCCCCGACGAGCAGCGACTTCGTCATCACGAACGGGAGGAGGAGGACGCCGACCAGGAAGAGGCCGTAGTCGAAGACGACGCGGGCGAGCATGCGCAGCACGCGCAGGCGGCCCTCCACGGCGATGCGCGCCGCCTTGCGGAGGCGCGCGCCGGAACCCACCGTCGTCTTGAGGCGGGTCGAGGCCTGGAAGTCCTCGAGGACGGTGAGCACCTCCGCGGCGGAGCCGTAGCGCATCTGCGGGTTCTCCTCCCGCAACCGCTGGAGGAGCTGGCCGAGGTACTTGAGCGCCGCCGCCTTGCTGGCGAAGACGCCTGCGCGGCTCTTGCGGAAATCGACGCGGTCCACCAGCTCGGCGAAGATCCGCCCGACGGCGAACAGGTCCGCGGCGGGGGTTGCCTCCCGCGCCCCCCGGTAAAAGAGTTCGGGCGCGATGTACTCCTTGGAGCCGAAGAGTTCGTCGACGTCGGTGAGATTCGAATCGGGGATCTTCGCCAGCCCGAAATCGACGATCTTGCAGACTCCTTGCGCGTCGATGAGCACGTTCCAGGGCTTGAGGTCGCGGTGGATGACGCCGCGCTCGTGGACATGGCGGAGACCGGCGAGGATCTGCGAGACGATGTAGACCACCTCCTCCATGCGCAGGGACCGGGTCCGCGCATAGCGGTGAAGCGTGAGGGGGCGCCCCTCGCGCCCCTCGATCAGCTCCATCACGTAGTAATAGAGCGTCCGGTCTCGGGCGGGCGGCTGCCAGAGACCGTACTCGAACACCTTGACGATGTTGGGGTGGTCGATCTCCTTCAGGATCCTCGCCTCGCGCAGGAATCTCCGGACGAACTTGCGGTCTCGGGAGGCGAGTTCGGGGTCGAGGATCTTGACCGCGTAACGGACCGTCCCATCGCTCTTGTGGCGCGCAGGGAAGACCGCTCCCATCGACCCGAAATCGATGAGCGTGCCGAGCTGGTAGCGCCCCCCCACCGCCGCTCCCTCCAGGGAGTTGTAGAACGTGCGGCGAGCCTCGTGGGCGGAGGCCGTGCCGGTCTCGGTCGGGGCCGCGTCCCCGGCGGCGGGGCTGTGCTCTTCCATGGAGAGGGCGCCGGCCAGCCAGGAAGCCTGGTCAGGCCCGGCTCACGCGACGCCCCAGTCGAAGTCCTCTTCCCGCTCTTCGAATTCAGGCGCGAACCGCCGCCAGTTCGCGAGGATCTTGCTCGGGGGGTGCTCGTCCAGGATCTTGTTCACCCGGTCGAACCAGACCGGGGCACGGTCGTAGCTCTCCTCGAGCAGCTCGTCGAAGGAGAGGAGCTTCAAGTCCCGATCCTTCATCCAGGACTTGGAGTCCTTGACCTTGCGGAGGGCGGTGGCGGTCTCGATGTGGCGCTTGAGATCGCACCGGACCATGTATTCGATCGGAGACATGGGTTTCATGTCCGATTTGCGCTTAGCCATGGACCCTCCTGCGAAAAATAGAGAACGGGCTCGAAACGCCCCACCCCCGGCCCGTTAGCCCCTCAAACTAGCATACTTATACAGACCATCAAGCCGGCCCCGGGGGTCGCTACAATGCGCGGGTGCGAATCTATACACGCACCGGGGATGGGGGCGAAACCGGCCTCTTCGGGGGCGGGCGGGTGCCCAAGGACCATCCCCGGGTGGAAGCCTACGGAGCGGTGGACGAACTGAACGCGGCCCTGGGGGCGGCCCGTGCCGCTGGACTTCCCGGCCACCTGGAACCGCTCGCCGCCCGCCTCCAGACGGAACTGTTCGTCCTGGGCGCGGATCTGGCCACGCCGCCCGACGCCGCTGCGCGCGCTGACCGGATCGTGCGATTGCGGGACGAGGCCGCGACCGAACTCGAACCGGAAATCGATCGGTGCGAGGCGGAATTGGAGCCGCTCAAGACCTTCGTGCTCCCCGGCGGCGGCCCGGCGGGAGCGGCGCTCCACCTCGCCCGCACCATCTGCCGCAGGGCGGAGCGGCGCGTCGCTGGCCTTGTGCGGGTGAGCGCAACGGGCCCCGCCCCCCTCATCTACCTCAACCGGCTGGCGGATCTGCTCTTCGTCATGGCACGGCTTGCCAACGCGCGGACGGGCCATCCCGAAACGCCCTGGAGGCCCTCCTGATGGCTGCCGAGCGGCGTGGCTTCTCCCGCGCCTTGGCCCAAGCGCTGGGCGGAGCCGCGTTCCTGGTCCTCGTGGTGGGCGTGACCTATTTCGCGATCCTCGTCATCGCCGTGCGTTACGGCGAGGAGGCGCGCCGGGCCGCCGCCTTCCACGAACTCGGCCAGTTCCTCACGGGCGGCTTGGCCTGGTACCAAGACGCCCGCCTCTACGGTGCCTCCTCGCTGGTCCTCGCCCTGGTCTCGATCCTCTTCGGCGTGGCGCCCTTGGCCCGGATCACCCTCCTCGTCTCAGGCTCGATCTACGTGACCTTCCTGCTCTTCGGCGAGCAGATCACGGGAATCTTGCGGATCTGGGCGGGCGGGGCGTGACCGGCTACCGGCAGTAGCCGCCGTAGTACCCGCGGGAGTAGTAGCGCGGCGCGTAGTAGCTGCGGTAGCTGGGCCGGTAGGACTCGTAGCGGTAGCCGTAGGAGTGGGAGTAGCGCGGGGCGAAATCGGAGTACCGCGTGCGGTAGCTCTCGCGGTAGTGGGTACGCGGCTGGTAGCTGTCGTACCGGTCGTGATAGACGTGCCGGTGGCCGTGGCTCTCGTACCGGACGTCGACCGACCAGTCCCCGGCCTCGGCGGTGGAAGGGGTGAAGAGCCCGACGCCGCCGGCGAGGGCGAGGGTCGCGATGAAGGTCTTGAGCATGTCGTTCCTCCGTCCCCTCGGGAGGACGCTCGTGACCACTTCCGGCGACGCGGCTTCGCGCCGTCCGGGCCAGTCAGGCGCCCCCGGGGGGATTCTGCATGGATTCTCGCAAGTGCGGGGCCAATCTCGCCGACCCCGCCCGACACCGCAGAAACGCTTCGGCCGAGACCACGCCCGCGGCGCCGGCGACGAGTCCGGCGAGCAGGTCCACGATGTAATGGTAGCGCAGGTAGACCGTCGCGAAGACGAGACCGAGGGTGACGGGAACCACGACGAATCGCAGAGGCAGGCGCCAGCGCAGGTGGACCCAGATCGTGACGAGGCCGATGGCGGCGTGGCCGCTGGGATAGCTGTCGCGCATCTTGCCTTCGAGGAGATCGAAGAAGCCTTTCAGATGGACCGCGAGGGCGGCGCCCTCCCCGGTGCCGGTGGCGCCGATCCGGTCGAGGTAGTAGCCCATGCCGAGCGCCGGGGTGAGGAAGTAGCCCACGTAGGTGGAGAGCCAGGCGAGGACGAAGGCGAACCGCACGGCGCGGAACTGCTCGGGGGCCATGCGGCGATAGACCGGCACCGCGGCGAGGAAGGGCAGGACGACGTAGCTGCTCCAGCAGAGCTTGAAGAGATCGGTCAGGAAATCGGTGGTGATGCGCGAGAGCCCGCGTACGAGGCGGTCGCCCCCGATGGCTGCGTCCATGCGGAGCAAGACCTCGTCCATGTCGTGCGGGGAGATTGCAGGCACGAGGACGAGGAGCTGCTTGTAGAGCGCGGGGATGAAGAGGACCGGGTACCAATCGCGCAGGACGCGCCAGACCGGCCGGCGGGCGTTGCTGCCCCGGGACACCAGAAGGAGGAGGAGCGCGAGGAGGAGACCGTGGGTGGCGAGGAAGATCCACTCCAGGATGCCGGCGCTTCGTCCCCCCTCTTCGGAGTCGAGTTGGGCGCGGATGGCGGGGAGGTGCGTGGCGGTGAGGCCGAGGAGGAGGAGGAGATAGCCGGCCACAAGCGTGTCGGAAGCGTTCCAATGGCGCCTGAGGGAGGAGAGCATGGCGGCGGGGGGGCGCGCGGGATTCTAGCCCTCCGCGGACGTTTCGGGGAGCCGTCTTGACAGGCGCGGTGGGCTTCCAAGAATGGGGCGCCCGGGTGGGACCATGGCGAGGCGCACGCGGCCGGAGACGTCGGAAGACGAGCCCGGAGACGGGGAGGAGATGCTCCTCGTCTGTCCGGAGTGCCACTACGGCTTTCGTTCGAAGCGCCAGGGGAGCTATCGCTGCCCCTCGGCGGCCTGCGGCGCCACCTTCGCACCCTCCTCCCTCACCGAAGCGAACGCGCTCACGGCGGACGGGCGCGAGGCAGTGCACGAATTGGCCCTGGCCCTCGGCCCGGCGGGGTCACGCATCCATACTCTCGGCGACGGGCCTCTGCGCATCGGCCGCGATGCCGACAACGAGATCGTCATCGAGAACCTGCAGATCTCACGCCACCATGCGGTGGTGGAGCGGGACTCCCAGCGCTACCGCTTGCGCGACCTGGGCAGCGCGACCGGGCTGCTCGTCAACGGCAGGCGGGCCTCCAGCCGCACGCTGGTCGTGGGCGACCGCATCGTGATCGCCGGGATGGTGATCGAGTACCGCGTCCGCTTCACCGGGAGCAGGGCCGCGGAGGCGGCGGTGCGCGACGGCCCCCCTCTCGACGTGCCCTCGCCCTGGAGCCTCTGGCAGGGCGGCCGCGAGACCGACCGCATCGCGGTGGCCGGCGACCGCATCTCCCTCGGGCGCGGGAGCGATCGCGACGTGATCCTGCACGACCCGATGGTCTCGGCACGCCACGCCCTGCTCACGCGGGAACCGGGGGGGTCTTCCTCCTCGACACCATGAGCAGCAACGGCACCTGGGTGAACGGCCGGAGCATCGTCCGTCAGAAGATCGAGAAGGGCGACCGCGTCCAGATCGGGCCCTTCTCCTTCCACTTCGACGGCGGGTTCCTCCTGCCTGCCCAGGCCTCCCGGGCGCTGCGCATCGATGCCCAAGCGATCGGCAAGACCGCGGGGGGGACGCGCATCCTCTCCGGCATCTCCCTCACCATCCTCCCGAACGAATTCGTCGGCCTCCTCGGGCCATCCGGCGCGGGCAAATCGACGCTCATGGATGCGCTCAACGGGTTCCGGCCAGCGAGCGAGGGGAGTGTCTTCGTGAACGGGGAGGAGCTCTACGCGCAGTTCGACAGTTTCCGCGCGCAGATCGGCTACGTCCCCCAGGACGACATCATCCATCTCGAGCTGCCGCCGTCGCGGTCGCTCCGCTACGTGGGGCGGCTTCGGCTCCCGACCGACACGCCGGAGTCCGATCTCGACGCGCTCATCACCGAGACCCTGGCGCTCCTCGACCTCTCCGAACGGCGCGACACCGCCGTGAGCGCGCTCTCCGGCGGCCAGCGGAAGCGGGTGAGCGTCGGGGTCGAACTGATGACGCGCCCCTCGCTCCTCTTCCTCGACGAACCCACCTCGGGCCTCGATCCGGGCACCGAGGAGCGGCTCATGCAACTCTTCCGCAAGCTCGCCGACCAGGGGCGCACGGTCTTTTGCACCACCCACGTAATGGAGAACGTCAACCTCTTCGATCTCCTCGTGGTCCTCGTGAAGGGGCGCCTCGCCTTCTTCGGCCCGCCCTCCGGCGCGCTCAAATTCTTCGGCATCGGAAAGATCACCGAGACCTACGCGGCCCTGGAGCGGAAGACGCCGGAGGCGTGGGAAGAGGCCTACCGCGCCAGCCCCTTCCACGCCGAGTTCGTCGCCCAGCGCGAACAATCCCGCCCGGCCCCCTCCCCCGCCCCCCCCACCCCGGTCCCCGCCGCGGCGCGGCGCACGCTTCACCGGGACCAGTTCCGCGTCTACCACGCGCGGGCGCGCGAGCTGCTCTTCCGCGACCCGCGCAATCTCGTCTGGCTCCTGGCGACGCCGCTCATCCTGGGTGCCCTCGCGGCCCTGCCCATCGATCCGGCGACCGAGACGGGCGGGAGGACGCTGCCCCTCTTCCTCGCCGTCATCGCGATCTTCAGCATCGCGACCTACGCCTGCCGCGAGATCCTGAAGGAGCAGTCGGTCTACCGCCGCGAGCGGATGGTCAACCTCTCGATCCCGGCCTACCTCCTCTCCAAGACCGCGCTGCTCTCGGCGGTCGCCGCGGTCCAGTGCTTCCTCCTCATCACGGTGGTCACGATCCTGCGCCCCGCACTCATGGGCTCGTTCCTCGAGAATCTCCTCGTGCTCATGGCGACGGGCGTCGCCGGCGCGCAGCTGGGGCTCCTCCTGAGCGCGAGCTCCGGCACCCAGGCGAAGGCGGTCACGCTGGTGCCCCTCGTGCTGGTGCCGCAGATCATCTTTTCGGGCGCAATCTTCAAACTGGACGGATTCGCCAAATTCCTCTCGGCGTTCATGCCGGCGCGCTGGGCCTTCGACGCGCTCTTCCACAACCGCGTCCGCCTCCTCGATCCGGAGCGGGGCCTCTACCGGCGCCTCGCCCGTGACGAGGGCGTGCTGCTCGAGACCTTCCTCCTCCTCCTCTTCGCCGCGGCCCTCTTCCCGGTCTCGGCCTTCGCGCTCAAGCGCAAGGACCGTCGGTGATCGCGCGCTGTCGCTCCTGCGGCGCGGAGGTGGACCTCGCGCGCTCGACCCAGGCGGGGGAGGCGCGCTGTCCCGATTGCGGCGGCGCCCTGGAGGCGGCTGCGCCCGGCGCGGAGGGCGGTTCCGCGCGCGGACGTCTCGCCCCCGGCAGCCTGGTTCTGGGCTGCCGGATCGAGCGGCTTCTCGGCGAGGACTCCCTCGGGCTGCTCTACGCGGCAAGCCGGGAGGCGGCGGGGACGGCGGTCGGGGTACGCGTTCTCCAAGGGGAGGGGGGCGGGGGAGGGACGTTCAAGAAGCTCGCCGCCCTCGATCACCCCCACATCGCGCGTTTCACCGAGCGCGGGGAGGAGGGGGCGCTGCGCCTCCTGCTCTCCGACTTCGCCGACGCGCTGCCGCTCTGCCTCCACCTGCCGCACGCGCGGTTTTCGTCCGGCGAGGCTGCGGTGATCGGCCTCCAGACCTGCGCTGCGCTCCTGCATGCGGCGCGCGCCGGTTGGGGGCACGGGGCGCTCGGATCGCTGAGTCTGCTCTGGGGAAGGGACGGCAACATCCGCGTGGCGGAGATCGGGCTCCGGCAGCTCGTCAACGGCGGCGAGGTGGATCCGCGCGACGACGCGCGTGGAGTCGCCCGGCTCCTCTCCTGGTGCCTCACCGGTAGGTGGCCCGGCTCGACCGCTGCGCCCCCCTCGCCCCCGCGGGAGTGGGAGTCGCTGCTTGCCCGCTTCTCCGGCGCCGAAGCCGGGGACCTCGAGGCGCTCTCGCGCGACCTGGAGCGCATCCTCGCGCCGCACGGCGGCGTGACGGTCCGGCTCACGCCGCCCCCCTCCCCGCCCCCTCTCCCCGAATTCCGCCGCACGACCATCATGACGCCGGAGACGATGCGCGCCCGCGCGCAGGAGATCGCGAAGAGCGCGCCCCCGCCTCCGCCGCCGGAACCGACGCGGGCGGCACCAGCGCGCCAAGCTCCGGTCTCGCGCAAGGCGGTCGGGGGCGGTCGGCTTTGGGTCCGCCTCGCCGCCCTCGCCGCGCCTCTCCTTTATGTCGGGGTGTTCCTCCCCTGGACCGTGGACCGCTACGGCTCCCGCGACGGCCTGAGCGGACGCCACGACGCGGCCTGGATGCTGGTGCTGGTCACCCTCGCCGGGCCGGCGGCCGCGCTGCTCGGTTTCCTGCCCGATCCGCGGCGCCTGCGCCTGCCTCCGCGGATGCTGCTGGCGGGCTGCACCCTGCTCTACGCCGCCACCCTCGTCGGCTGCGCGGCGGAATTCTTCGACAGCACGTCGCGCGGGATCCTGGCGGGCCTGCCGCTCTCGGTGGCGGCGACGCTGCTCGGCACCGCCGCCTCCGCGATGGCGTTCCGGCGCGCCCGCTAACGCTTCGCCTTGGCCGGGGCGAACATGCCCTTCCGATAGGCGACGATGCGGCCTTCGATGGCGGAGGCGGCCACCGTGAGGGGCGAGGCGAGGTAGAGGCGGCCCGGGCCGGAACGGCCCGAGTAGTTGCGGTTGATCGCGCTCACCGTCACCTGGTCGGGCTTGTCGGACACGCCCGGTCCGCAGCCGATGCAGGCGCCGCAGCCGGGGCTGATCACGGTGGCTCCGGCGCGTTCGAAGATCTCTACGAGGCCTTCGGCGCGGCAGTGGCGCTCCACCTCCTCCGACCCGAACTGCAGGTAGAAGCGGACGCCCGGCGCGATGCGGCGGCCAGCCTGGACCGCCTCGCGGATGACCCGGGCGTACATCTCCAAGTCGTCGATCTTGCCCGCCGTGCAGGAGCCCGCGTAGGCGATGTCGATGCGCACTTCGCCGAGTTCGTCGATGAAGGCGCCGTTGGTCGGATCGCTCGGGATCCCCTTGGCCGGATCGCCCGGGGTGGCGACCATCGGCCGGATCGTCGCTAGGTCGATGGTGTGCACGCCGCCCGCGTAGATCGCCCCCGGGTCGGGCTTCACCGCGCGTTCGCGCAGCCGGGTCGCGTCGCCGCCGCGCCGCGCCGCGATCCAGCGGAAGGTCTCCTCGTCCGCCTCCACGATGCCGGCGCGCGCGGAGCACTCCGTCGCCATGTTGGCGAGAGTGGCGCGTTCGTCCATGGAGAGGGAGGCGAGCCCCGGCCCGCCGAACTCCATGGAGCGGTTGAGGGTCTCGCCGCGCCGCACGTAGGTCATGAGGATGAGGAGCATCACGTCCTTGGCGGTGGTGCCCGGAGGGAGCGTGCCCGTGAGCTCGAACCGGATCGATTCGGGCACGACCAGGGGGGTGAAGCCGCTCTGGACGAGGTTGGCGTATTCGGTGGCGCCGACGCCGTAGGCGTAGGCGCTGGAGCCGCCGCCCATGGTGGTGTGGCTGTCGGTGGCGAGGATCACATCCCCCGGCTCGATGATCTTCTCGCGTGCCACCTGGTGGCAGATGCCGGGGGACTTGCCCTCGCTCGCGGAGAAGTCGCGCACGCCGGTGTGGCGCTGGAACTCCCGCTGCAGGTCGCGGAGGGTCCCAATCTTGTCCCCGAACTTCGCCATGGCGGGGACGCCGTCGGCGTAGATGAGGTGGTCTTCGAAGACGGCGAACTTGGCCGGGTTCTTCACCGCGTAGCCCTCGCCGTACTCCTCCTGGAGGAAGTAGTGCACCTGGGCCGTGGTGAACTCGTGGCTGTAGCCGCCATCCACCTCGGCCAGGACGGCGTCCCCCGGCTTCACGTGGCCGGGGCCGCCCAAGAGATGCGCGCCGATGATCTTTTCGGCCATGGTCATGGGCCGCCGCGGCGTCGCGGGCCGCGGGATCTTCACCGTGCCGGCTCGAAGCGCCTTGGCCAGGGGGAAGAGCCCGCCATGCTCCACGATGAGCCGGGTCACCGGATCGAGATCCTTGGTGAACTCGTCCAGCGAAACCGCCTCGCCGGCCTGGAGACGGCGCAGGAGCGCGTGGTCGCCCATGAGCACGCCCTGATTGTGGTTGTTGGCGGCGTGGATGGGCGCGAAGCTGGCGGCGACGGCGATACGGATGCCGCTCCACTTCTCGGCCTGCACCGCGGTCTCGCGGGAGGACCCGACCCCCTTGCGCTTGCCCGAGGCGATCACCTCGAAGTTGCCCTGAATCAGGGCGTCCTGCTCGAGGAGCCGCTTGCCCTCCACGACGAGTCCGGCGTAGGCGTTGCGCGCCAGGTCCTCCGGTTTGTGGCTGAAGCAGACCCAGGCCGGGGTCATCACATCGGTGTTGATGTCGTCGAGCAGCTCCTCGACGCGCAGGTCCTCCATGCGCAGGTCCAGCTCGCCGCGGATCTGGCGGCGGATCAGCTCCGGATCCTTGGTGAGGAAGAGGACGCGCTTTCCGGGCGTGAGGGAGACGGTGCGGGCGGGCATGGGCTGCCGGCCCATTGTAGGGGCATTCGCCCGCTCCCTTGAGGGAGGCGCGGACGGGGGGCGGGGCCCCCCGTCCGCGACCGCCGCTACTCGGCCACGAGCGGCGGGATCGTGCCTGCGAGCAGGATCTCGGCGGTCCCTTCCGCGGAGATCACGCGCACCCTGCGCCCGACCAGGTCGGCCACGCGTGCGACGCCGAGGGGGAGCGCCCCCGACATTTCCAGCTCCACCTCGCCCTCCACGTCGGCAGCGAGCGTGGCGAGGGTGACGAAGATCCCCGACTCGACGGCGGTCTCGACCTGGATCGAGACCATGGCGCCGGGAGCGAGCCCCTCCACCTCGACGAGGAACACCTCGCGGCCGTGGTCGGGCCTCGTCCGGATCTCCACCCGGCCCTCCAGCTCGACGCGCTCGCCGCGGAGCGGCGCGCAGCCGCGGGCGTCGTCGCCCTCGCGCGGGGGCATGCCGGGGTCGGCGCCCGGGTCGGGCAGGTCGGGCACCTCGCTGAACAGGAGCAGCTCCCCGGTCGCCGCCAGGCGGACCTCCACGCGGAGCCCCGACAGCTCGCCCACGCGGGCGGCGTCGAGGGGGAGGTCGGGGCTCTCGCGGACGAACTCCGCGCAGCCGCCCGCACGGGCGGTCGCCGACCCGACGAAGGTCGCGTCGACGCCGCCGGCGGCCTCGCCGAGGAAGACGTCGACGGCGGCCTCCGCGTCGAGGTTCTCCACCTCGATCGCGAACCGGTCGCCGTCCGCGCGCGCCACGATGTGCACCTCGCCCTCGACGTCGGCGTCGGGCGAGAGCTCGGCGCGGCGCAGCTCGGCCTCGGCGTGCATCCGGTCGTGCGACAGCACGCGGAACTCGACGACCCGGCCGTCCCGGATCGCGACGCGGACCTCCACCTCCTCGTGCTCCTCGACGTCGCCGACGCGCCACTCGCCGTCCTCGCACTCACCGTCCTCCATCCCCTCCTCGTGCTCCTCCTCCTCTTCACCGCCCTCTTCGTGGCGGCCGTCCTCGCCCTCCTCCTCGCCTTCCTCTTCGCCCTCCTCCTCGCCGTCGTGGCCGTCCCCGCCGTCGCGGTCGTCCACGACGCCGTCGTGGCCCTCCTCGACGCCGTCCCCGCCCCCCTCCTCGCGGTCGCCCCCCTCCTCGTGCGCGGCGGAGGAGAAGGTCGCGCCGAACCGCAGGGCGACGCCCCCCGCGGCCAGGCCCTGGAAGGAGAACCGGCCGTCGGGTCCGGTCACGCGGCTCTGGCCGCTCCCCAGGACCGTCACGACCACGCCCGACCGGTCGACGGTCTGGCCGTCCAGCTCGTACACCACGCCGCGCAGCGCGGCGGTCTGCAACACGGGCGCCCCGCCCCCGCCGCCGCAGGCGGCGACCAGGGCGAGCAGCCCAAAGAAGTTCCCATGCTTCATGTCGGTCTCGCTCCTCTTGTTGTCGTGCCCTTGCGGGCCGTACCCCGCCGTACGATCTCCCGGTATGGCCACGCCGAGGGCGGGTGGGAACGGCCTTTCCGGTCGCGGCGCGCGAATGCGGATCGCGCCCGAGCGCCCCGAGACGGGGCGGCCGCGGTCAGTCGGCGGCGAAGGCTCTGGCGGCGGGGTCGTGGCGCAGCCGGTCGCGGGCGCCTGCCCACCAGGAGAGGAAGTCCGCGAGGACGGCGTCCTCCCGGCGGCAGAGGCGGAGGAGGGTGGCGAGGGCGCGGCGCCGCACGGCGCTCGCCTCGCCCTCCCGGGCCAGGCCGACCAGGTCGGGGAGCGCCTCCTTCGCGCCCAGCTCGGCCGCGGCCTCGGCGAGCCTCAGGGTCACCCACTCGTCCGCCGCCGGCCGGGCCAGCACGGCGACGAGCGCGGGCGCGGCGGCGGACGCCCGCAGTTGGAGCAGCGCGTCCGCGATCGCGACGAGGACGCCGGCGTCGGTCTCCTCCTCGAGGCGACGCACGAGCGCCGGGACGGCGGACGCCTCCCCGCGCGCCGCCAGCCGCCGGGCCGCCTCGGCGCGCACCGA
>Ga0187893_10006483_pt1 | contig 19992 bp, 21 predicted proteins | sample MA1701074metaG_FD_139574 | JGI IMG/M metagenome (GOLD analysis project Ga0187893, IMG submission 139574) | White microbial mat communities from a basaltic lava cave in the Kipuka Kanohina Cave System on the Island of Hawaii, USA - MA170107-4 metaG ...
CGCGCTACTCGCTGTCGTTCGGCGAGTCGTACAACTGGTCCGCCCAGGTCACCGCCTATCAGCCGAACGCCGTGTTCGAGATGGAACTGATCGAGGCCGACGCAGACTGGACCGGAACTCGGCTGCGGTTCGAAATGGAGGAGCGAGGGTCGCGCACCTGGCTTCGCATGTCACATCGCGGCTGGCCGCGCGAAAACGAGCACTATCGGATTTCCTGTCACTGCTGGGCGATGTATCTGCGCGTGCTGCGCCGGTTCCTCGAGCATGGCGAGACGGTGGCCTACGACGATCGCCTCGATGTCTGAAACCCAATCGGCGGATTACGACGCGGCAGTATAGGCTCGCCGAATCCAGCCGATCAGCTCCGCATCCACTTCGCCGGGATCGGCGAGCCTGACTTTGTACTGACACATGCCGCCCGGCGGCAACGCCACCAGCCGCGCGGTGGCCGGCACGTCCTTCATGTTGAGGCCGACCTCGACCTGCGTCTTCGTGGCCGGACCGATCATCGCGAACTGCTTCTTCCCGCGAAGGCTCACGTACCCCTTCTTGGGCGTGACCTCGAACGGGCCGAAGGCGTTGATGGCCTTCATCAGCATGTCGTGGATGGGCCGTAGCGACGCCTTCGGTCCCGAGTAGATCTCGTCGAGCACCGCCTCCGGGCTCGCCCCCGCAGCTTCGGCCGCCGATCCGCCGTCGGATTTCAGCACGCAATGCACGAGCGTATTGGCGTCGCCGTGACCCATGCCGAGCTCCCGCTTCAGCAGGTCGCGAATCTCGCCGTGCTTGCTGAGTCCGCTGGTCTTGATGATCGTGCTGAGCGCGGCAAGCGACTTGCCGGTCCGTTTCTCGATGTTGGCGAGCTGGGTGGCGACGGCTTTGTCCATACGAGTCTCTTCACCGCCAGCCAGGTGGTTCTGTACTTGCGTCAGCGAGGCATTATTGCCCGGCCCACGAAGATCTCCGGATCCTGCGGCGCGCGATGGTCCGACCAGGCCGCGTACACACGTCCAGCCGCGACGGCGAGGCCCTGATAGTCGCCGTACTGAAAACCCGAGAGGCTGGCGTCGCTCGTCTCGGATGACAACCGGACCGGCGCCTCCCACGAGGACGCGCCGTCAATGGAGCGGCTGAGATACACGTCGGTTCCGATCCGACGATCGTCGCGTCTCGTGTCCTTGTAGGTGAGAAAGACGTCACCGCTGGAAGCATCGACGCGGATCCACGGGAAGAAGCGATCGCTCCGCGTTGCCTGATCGGGCAGCACTTCTGGGCGCGTCCAGGTCCGGCCGCCGTCCCACGATCGGGCAACGAACACCTGCGTCACGCATGCGGTGGCGCCGCTGCACGTGTCGCCGCAACTGGCGGCGGTCGTGCCCGCCGCATAGTCGGCCCACGTCAGATACAGCCACCCGCGGCGCGCCCCATCGGAACGGTCCGCGGCAATCGACGCGTGAACCAGCGACTGCCGGCGGCAGTGCGACGGCTGGCTGGTGTACCACTGCGCCCGGACGGGCGACACTGCCACCGGCGGCGCGAACGACTCACCGCCGTTGCTCGACCGCCACACCTTCATCGTTCGCGTCTCGCCGTCGCTGGCCGCGAGAAACACCTGCCCGTCGGCAGCGACCGCCAGGTCGAGGCCGCTTGCCCTCGTCACGTCCACCAGCCGCGGACGTGTGAAGGTGACGCCGCCATCGTGCGACCGGGCGTGAAACACGCCTCCAGACGGCCACTTCCAAGCCACGTGAATGCGATCGCGGAACGGGCTCCGCGGCTCCTCGTCGACGGCGAGCGCCACTTTGTCGTCGCGCCGAATTGCTTTGCTGATGCGCACCGGCGGCGACCACGTGCGGCCGCCGTCATCCGATCGGAGAATCTCGATCCCCATCGGCTCGTTGCCCGGCGCCACGGGAATCACGGCGAGGTAGGCGCGGCCGCGCGTATCGAACGCTACCATCGGATCGGCATGCAGTTGCGCGCCGGACGGGAGTGGGAGCGGCGCTCGCCGCCAGCTCTCGCCGCCGTCATCCGAAGCCAGCGTCAACAATCGGCCGTCATCGACGTTCATCGCCGCCGCGACGATGCGATTGGGCGCAGAGCGATCGACGGCGATGGACACCTCGCCCTGGGTCCCCGGCGTCAGGCTCGCATTGCGATCGGCCAGCACCGTGAGTGTGGACTGCGCGTGCCCAGACGAGCCGGCCAGGCTGAGCGCGATCGACAGGATCGCCGCGGCTGCGCCGAAGATCGTGCGACAGCGTTTAGCGCGCATAGCCCACCAGCATGCCCACCGCGCGGCTGCGAATCTGCTGCTGGTTGGTGTTGTCGAGATCGGTCAGCCCCCAGCCAACGCGTCCTTCCAGCAGGAGTGACGCGCCGCCGATACGCTTCGACATCCGGAGCGCGACCAGCAACTTGAGGTCCGCTTCCCGCAGCTGATCGGTGATGTCCTCGTCGACGTCGCGAAATCGCCGGCGGGCGCGCAGCCGCGACCCCACCTGCGGACCGCCGCGAATGGTGAGGTCCCAGCCGGCTGGCGCCGGCCGGAGCCGCCAGCCGGCGATCACCGCCGTTTCCAGAACGTCGACACGAACCGCGTCGTTGCTCACGAACGCCTGGGACGTGAAGCGGCGCGGCGCGAAGATCGCTTCGAGATCGACACGCCACCGGCTGTGCGCCGCCCAGCCGATCGCGCCGCCCGCCATCGGCCGCGGCGCGCAGGCCGAAGGAAAGCCGCTGCCATCGCGGACAGCGGGTTTGTCGCAATGCACGCCCGCCACCGCGGCGAGCGTCACGCCGGCTGCGGCGGCGACGCTCGTGCTCAGGAGAACAACGCCGATAATGGTGATCCGGAAAATCGCAAACATCCGCCGAAGTGCATACCGGCGCACCCGCAAAAGTCCTTCGGATTACCTTCGGATTCGCCCGATCGGCGCGTCTGGTGGTGGCAAATGAGGGGACGACTGGCGCCGGTACAATCGACGCACCATGAAGCCCGATGAGTTCACGCTGGGACCGTGGCTCGTGCGGCCCGCGTTGAACGAGCTCGAATCGTCTGACGCGCGCGTGCACCTGGAGCCCAAGGCGATGCAGACGCTGACCGTCCTGGCCGATCGCGCGGGCGACGTCGTCTCGAAAGAGGAGATTCTGGCGCGGGTCTGGCCGGATACGTTCGTGTCCGAGGGCACGATCTTCCGCGTCATCGCGGAGCTGAGGCACGCGCTCGGCGACACGGCCGCGGACGGCCGTTTCATCGTCACTATTCCCAAGCAAGGCTATCGGCTCGCCATCGCTCCCGTTCCGGTGTCGCGCCGCGCGCCTGAGCCGCGCGCGAACGCCGCTGTGCCCGCGCCCGCAGCCGCAAGGACAGCGAGGCGCTGGATCGCCGCTGCCGTGCTGACGACGGCAATCGTGGTCTGGTTAACGACCTTTCACGGGCCGTTCGGCGCCCGGCCCTCGGGCCTCGTCATGTCCGCCGAAGCCCGCGAATCGATCTCGGTCGCCGAATTGTGGGAGCACCGCGTGGACTGCGACGCGCTCGATCGCGCGCGGACGGCTTACGGGGACGCCATTGCTGCCCATCCCGATCTGATCGACGCCCGGCACAGCCTCTTCGATACCGTCACGGCCGCCGCTGTGCTGGGTTGTCTCGCGCCGGCCTCGGCCGAGCGCGAGCTGGCCGCCACCCTCGCAGACTTGCAGCCGTGGCGCAATCAGCCAGGCACGATCAGGCGTCGTGCCGCGTTCGCGCTGTGGTTCGACGCCGGCGCTGCACACGAACCGGCACGCCTGTTTGCGACCGCGACCATCGCACGGCAACCCGACGTCAACCGCGCCGCGCTGCTGATCTCGACCGGCCACGTCGAGGAGAGCATTCAAGAAGCGCGCGCCGCGCTGGCGCTCGAGCCCGCGGCGCTCGGCGAGAACTGGACGCTCGGCATGACGCTGTTCTTGGCGCGCCGCTTCGGCGACGCCGCAATCCAGTTCGATCGCACACTCGCGCTCTACGAGGGCAGCCCGATCGCCAGCAGCCTTGCCGCGCTCAGCGCGCTTCGCGCGGGCCGCACCGAGGAAGCGATCGCGGCGGCGGGCCGCGTGGCGTGGCGCCCGGGCCGGCCGATGGATCGGTTCACGGCCATCCCGGCGCTGATCTTCGCCGAGGCGGGACGGTTGCGCGATCGTGATCGCGTGATCGCCGAGTGGCAAGCCGCCGCCGCCACGCAGTCGTACCTGGCGCCCACCGCACGGGCCATCGTGGCGCTGTCGCGGAACGACCTCGCGGGAGCAAGGGCCGGGCTGGAAGAAGCGCGCCGGCTCGGCGACCCCTGGACGGTGCTGCTGTCGATCGATCCAACCTTCGACGCGCTGCGGCGGCGGGAGGCCCGTCAGGAGGTCCGCTGTTCGAGCCGGCGCTTCAGCGCCAGCAGATCTTTTTGATTCGCGCGCCGGATGGCGCGCCTCATGAACGGCGCCGCGACGCGGCCGAACCCCGACGGCGTGCCGCGATTGCGCAGCGTCATCCGCGTCCCGCCCGGCGCATCGTCCCACTGATACGTCGTCTCCATCGGGAACGGCCCTTCGTCGGTGCGCATCACCAGCTTTTCACCCGGCCGGAGCTCGACGAATTCGTAGGTGTAGGCGATGCGACGGCCGAGAAAATGCGCGACGAACGCCACGCGCGAGCCCACGCGCAGCGGTGGCGCTGTCTTCCATTCGATCGACGAAATGTTCTCGTACCAATCGGGCACGCGGTCCGGATTACTCGCGTAGGCGGCGACCTCGGCGCGCGGCCGCGCGATCTCGATCTCCGTCGTCACATCGACCTGCATGATGTGATGAGTCTTCGTGATGCGGCTACGGCCGCCGCTGCGCGGCGGCGTTGTCGACGAACTCCTGCCACGTCTTGAGCGATCCGTGCCCGGGGATCACCGTGCGCACACCGGCGATCATGCTCGCGGCCCGGCCCATCGTCGTGGGGTAGGCTTCCGCGCTGCCGCCGTGCTGCGCCACCGCGTTCATGCCCGGGAACGTGTCGCCGGCGTGCATCACGCCGAGGCCGCGAAAGACGATGAAGGCGTCGCCGTCGGTGTGGGCGGGGCCGAAATGGTAGAGATCGATCTCGTCGGCGCCCGAGAACAGCGTCAGGCGATCCTTGAACGTGCGATCGGCGAGGCCGTGCTTCCGTTCCGGCGTGCTGAATTCTTCCATGCTGGTCATGCGGCCGGCCGCCGTTTCGTGCGCCACCACTTCGACCTGGCTCGGGAAGAATGAATTCCCGCCTACATGATCGTAGTGGTGATGCGTGTGCAGGATGTGCGTCACCGGCTTGTCGCTGATCCGTCGCACCGTTTCGAGCAGCTGCTGACCAGCTTTCAGGCTCTTGGTGTCGACCAGCACCACGCCTTCGGCACGAACGAAGACCGCGGTGTTGCCGTCGCTGCCGTCGATGACGAACAGGTTGTCGGCGAGGCGATGCGTGACGAACTCGCTCGGGCGCTGCGCGGCCACGAAGGCGACAGCGCCACCCGCCGCAAGGATGGCGCTGAGCCATATCAACCGTCTCATCCGGACATCTTATTACTCTCGAGCTAGTGCTTGCTCACCGGCTGCAGATCACCTCGTCGTGCCGCCTCGATGGTGGCGATGTCGATCTTCCGCATCGGCATCATCGCCTCGAAGGCGCGTTGTGCCTCGGCCCCGCCGGCCGCCAGCGCGTCGGTCAGCACGCGCGGTGTGATCTGCCAGGACAATCCCCAGCGGTCTTTGCGCCGCCTGCTCAGCGTCCTTGTCGAACCACAGGCAGATGGTGTTTTTGGACGTCATGTTCAATTGCTCCTTTGTTCAGTACGATCGTTCTCGTTGAGATCGCTGTTACAGATGCACGTTGCGGTCCACCAGCCAGTTTGAATTCGCCGCGGCGTACGCGAGCGCCACCCCGCCGCCGAGGCTGTAACCCACCAGCACGCTGTCACCGATGCGGCGGTCTTCGACCACCGCGGTGAGGTCGGCGGCGTAACCGTCGATGGAGTAGTCGCTGTCCTTCGGCGGGGTGCTCTGCGCCTGGCCGCGCAGCTCGACGATAACCGTGCGATGGTTCGCGCGAATCGCGCGAGCGGCATCGGCAAACTGCTCCCACGAGCCGGCCAGTGACGGCACGAAGATCACCGTCGAGCAGCAGGTGAATGACGGGGAGGGCCTTGCGACCCTCCCGTCGTCAGCATATCAATTGCAGCCGAGAGCGGCTCGCGCGTCGGCGAGGGCCTTGGTGATCTCCGCAATCTGCTCGGGGGTCAGTACCTTGAGGCCGTGTTTGCCGCTGTTGCGGTTCACTTCATCCTGTAGCGCCGCCAGCGCGCCGCACGCCCGTGAGTCTGCTCCGTCGGTGTGCTTGCGCAGCGCCGTCGTCACCAACTCGGTAAGCAGAGGCTGGTAGGCGTTGACCACTTCGTAGAGCTGCGCCAGGCGCTCCTGCACCGTGAACACGTGCTCCACTGAGCCGGCGTCGCACGCGTCGCCCTGCGCGCGCGCCACACCCCGTTGATCCGCCGCCGGAGCGGGGCAGATCGACGCCGGCACGAGATCGATGCCGGGACCCAGCTTCAGTTCGTGCGTGAGCGTCGGCCCGCCGTTGTCCTGCAGCGGACCCAGCACCGCGCTGGTGTTGAGCAGATCACCAGGGCCCGACACCGTGCACGTGCCATCGTCGAGCACGTTGTAGCCGAGCGAGGTCAGCGGTTCGGCGGTGAAACAGTTGCCGCCGGTGTTGCCCTGGAAGATGTTGGCCTTGAGCTCGTTGCGTAGCGAGAACATCGCGATGGTGCCGCCACCCGCGCGAATGCTGTTGTTCGCGAACGTGCTGTGCGAAATCGACGCGCGCTCCGCGAAATTCAGGATCGCGCCGCCGATGCCGGTGCTCGTCGTCGACACGTTGCCGCTGAACGTCGAGTTGATGATGGTCTGGAAGCCGCCCACGAACACCGCCGCCGCGCCTTCGCGCGCCGTGTTGTTGATGATGGCGCTGTTGACGATCGTGTAGAAGCCGCCGCCGCAGAGCGCGGCAATGCCGCCGCCCGTGCCGCCACTGCCGTCGCAGCCGAAGAAGGGATCGTTGGCGGTGTTGTTGCGAATCGTGCTGTTGATGATCGCCACGTGCGAGGCGTTGTTGAACACGCCGGCGCCCGACCCCGGGCCGTTGTCGCGAACCACCACGTTCTGCAGCGTGAGGCGGATGAAGCGCCCGGCGTTGACGCCGCGGTGGCCCCCGCGGATGGTCAGGTCCGACACGACCACCGACGGGCCGTTCACCGGATTCACCTGGAAGTCCACCACCGCCGCCAGGGGATTGCCAACACCCGTGCCGTCGATGATCGTTTTCTCAGCGCCGGCGCCTTCGATGGTCAGGTGCTTGTTGTTGGGCGGGTGCATCGAGAGCTTTTCGAAGTACGTCCCGGCGGCGATCTGAATGGTGTCGAGATGCCCGGCGGCAACGATTGCGGCCTGGATGGAGGAGAAACATCCGTCGGTTCCTCCTGGATTCACGCACCGGATGTCGGCCCGGGCAGGTACGGCAAACACGGCAACGAACGCAAACGACCATGTCACAACACGCAGGATGGAACGCGGCATGGGGATAGCCTCCTCAGCGCCGACGGTATGACCGGCGCCCGTGCCGCGTCCTCTCGAAGTCATCGTGAAGTTCTCACCTGTTTCTCATTGCGCAAAATGGCCTGCTTTTCACGAAACGTGAGAAGTTCGTGAGGACTTCATGGCGCCTGGAGTCATACCGTTGCAGGAAAGCGGAAAGCAGAGGCCGGGACGATGGAGCAGACCAGACGGCAGCAGCTCGAGGTGCACCTGATGCGGCGGGCGCATACCGACCCTGAATTCAGGGACGAACTCTTGAAGGATCCGAAATCCGTGATCGAAAAAGAAATCGGGTTGAAATTCCCGGAGGCCTTGACCGTGGTCGTGCACGAGGAGAAACTCAACCAGCTGCACGTGGTCCTGCCCGTGGACCTGGTGTTCGGCGAGGACAAGATTCCCGGTTGGCGCAAGCACTGAGAGATGGACTATTTCGAGTTCGGCCCGTTCCAGCTTGAAGTCGCGTCGCGCACGCTGAGCCGTGATGGCGAGTACGTCACCATCACGCCCAAGGCGGTGGAGACGCTCTTCGTTCTGGTTCAGGAGTCGGGGCGGGTAGTGACGAAAGACGAGCTGATGCAGCGCGTCTGGCCGGATGCCTTCGTCGAAGAAGGCAGCATCGCCAACAACATCTCGATGCTGCGCAAGATTCTCAATCCGCATTTCGATGACGACGGTCCGATTGTGACCGTGTCGCGGCGCGGCTATCGCTTCACCGCGCCTGTCGCGCTCAAGAGCCGGGAAGCCGGCATCGGCATCGTCGCGGATCCGGGTGATGATGCCGTGGCGGTGGAGAAGCTCGTGGCCGGTGTTGCGGCGTCGACATCCTCCAGAAGGTGGACCATCCCAGCCGCGATCGCCGCGACGCTCGTGGTGATTGCCGCCAGTGGCAGCGTGCTGACGCTGCGCGAGACGAACACCGAAGCGTCAGCGACGCCGCCGCCGCGCCGCGCCGTGGCGGTGCTGTCGATGAAGAACCTGTCGGGCAAGGACGAGTACGCCTGGTTTGCCACCGCGCTCAGCGAAGCGATTAATTCCGATCTCGGCGCCGGCGGTCAACTGCGCGTCGTCTCCGGCGCGGCCGTCGCGCAGATTCAGCAGGATCTGTCCACGCAGCCCGGCGTGGGCTTGAGCCGCAAGCAGCTCGACGAGATCGGCAAGGGACTGGGTTGCGATCTGATTCTCACCGGCAACTATCTACACACGAACGGCCGCATTCGCGTCGACGTCAGGCTCGAGGATATCTCCACCGGCACGGCCATCGCCAACTTCACCGTCAACGAGGCCGAGAACAGACTGGTCGATCTGGTGACGACCACCGGGCGTGAGCTGCGATCGCGCATCGGCCTGGCGCCGCCGCTGCCCGGGCAGCTCGAGTCGGCGAGGAAAGCGCTGTCGTCGGATCCTGAGGCGCTGCGGTTTTATTTCCTCGGCCTCGACGCGCTCCGCAATCACGACATCCCCCGCTCGGTGGAGTTGTTGACCCAGTCGATCGCGGAAGACCCGGGCTTCGCATTGGCGCACTCGGTGCTGTCGATCTCGTGGCGCGTACTTGGCCACGACGACAAGTCGCAGGCCGAAGCGAAGATCGCCTTCGAGCAGTCGAAGAATCTCGGCCGCGAAGATCAGCTTGCGGTGCAGGGCGCGTACTACGAGGTGATGTCGGACTGGCCGAAGGCGGTGGAGAAGTATCAGTCGCTGTGGAGCTTCTTCCCCGACAATCCCGCCTACGGACTGAAGCTCGTGCACCAGCAGATGCTTGGCGGCCGGCTCGAGGAAGCGCGCCGCACGCTCGACCAGTTGCGCGCGCTGCCGCCGCCCAGCAACACCGATCCTCGTGTCGATCAGGTCGAATCCCAGTGGTATTTCCGCCAGGCGCGCTATGCCGACGTGGTGCGGGTGACGCGGCAGGGCGCCGTCCACGCGCGGCAGCGCAAGTCGAATCAGCTGCTGGCGGGCATGCTGCTGATGGAGGGCCGCGCGGCGGCGCGGCTCGGCGACCCCGATCGGGCGCGCAGCGCGCTCGCCGATGCCCGGCAGGTCTACGAGGGCCTTGGCGATCACAACGGCGTGGGCGACGCGATCCGCGCCGATGCCTTCGTGTTCGCGCAGCTGGGCCAGCACGACGAAGCCAAACTCCGCTACGACGAGGCGCTGGCCATTGCGACGCGGATCAACGCGCAGCGGTTGCTGCCCGAAGTGCTGGTGAATCGCTCCGAGTCGCTGCGCGCGTTGCACCAGATGGCGGCGGCGAAGGCCGATGCCACTGCCGCGCTCACCGCGTTCCGGGCGGCGCAAAATCGCTCCGGGATCGCGCGCGCGCTGACGGCGCTGGGCGCGGCGGAGAGCGCGGAAAAGGATTACGTCCAGGCCCGTCTGCATCTGGACGAGGCCGAGCGTGTGGCCCGCGAGATCAACGAGCCCCTCGCGATCGTGGATGCGGTGAACGCGCTGTCGGCGCTGTTCGAGGCGCAGGGGTCGCACGACGAGGCGCGGCTGATCAAGCTGAAGGGACCGGTCGGCCTGGCCGACCGGCCCGCAATTGCCTCGAAATAATCATTCCAAAAATAGTTCCATCAAACGGCATTACAGGCCAATTTAAAGCTATTTATGACGAATTTGAGGTGAAAAAATCATTCCGTGAACAATCTCAGTCATGAGCTCGCCCCAGGCGCACTTTCTGCGTCCGACCACGTTGGCGGCTCGGCAATCCGTTTGGCTACCGGACGGCGCGGTGGCTGATGGCCTTCCCAATGAAATTGCTGATGCCCGCCCTCAGGGGTTCCTGGGTCGAATGTTTTGGCCGTCATTGACCGCACGCCAGCCGACTACCCGAAACTGGCGCGAGCTACGTTGGCCGGTGATCCCCCGGGATTCTCAGCCGGCGGCCACTCGCTGGAGCGATCTGCTCATCCTTGAAGGACTGGCGCTCGGCGTCGTCGCCGCTCATGGTGTTCCTGCTGCGAAGACAAAACACTATTGAGACTGGCTCACACTGCTTTCTGGAAGGTGAGCGCTTCGATCGAGTAGGAGCGCGGGGGCGCGTCGCGGTCATGAGCCTGGCGGCCGTTCACGGCGACCCGGCGGACTCGTGGGCAAGGGCGGCTGCTCTCCTCCGGAGTCTGGCCGCCTGAATCACCAGGACGCCAGACATCTTCGATGGCTTGATGCGTTCGGAGCGTTCATCGGCAACACCGATCGACATCACTACAACATCGTGTTTTTCACCGCTGGTGCCGATCTTCGGTTGGCGCCTGCATTCGATCAGGCCTCGATGCTCTACGTTCCCGGCGCCGACGGCCAGGTTCTGGAGAGGGTTTTTCCGATGCCTCTCGCCACCGCGGACACGCTTGATGTCTGGGATGATGCGCGGGCAGCGGCCAGGGAGTATTGGCTGGCTGGAGCTGACGACAGTCGCTTGTCGGATGACATTCGTGGAATTGCTGCCCGGAATGCTCGACTGCTGCAATAGTAGGAAAGTTCCGACCGTCCATGTCGCCGGAGTGCCGCGATGAACCAAAACCCGCCGACGGTGTCCAAGTGAGAGCATGCCGACCACGACACACGCTTTCTTCGCCGTTGCCACATCGTGCGCCCTGCTGTGGATGGCTGACGCCGGACACGCGCAGAGCACAGCCGTTCCCCCGTTCACGCTGAAACAGGTCGGCCCGAATGTGTGGGCCGCGATCGACAATCCCGCCGCGAAAGGCGTGGCCGCGGCCAACGGCGGCTTCGTCATCGGTGATGCTGGTGTCGCGGTGATCGACAGCTTCGCATCGGCCAATGCCGCCAAAGAGCTGTTGGCCGAGATTCGCCAACGCACGAAACTGCCCATCAGGTTCGTCGTCAACACTCACTACCACGGCGATCATGTTGGCGGTAACGGCGTGTTCGCCGATGCCGGCGCCACCATCCTCGCCCACCGCAACGTGCGCACGTGGATTCACTCGGAGAACCTGCGCCTGATCGGCGACAAGGCGCCGCCAAGCATCAAGACGATGATCCAGGGAATCACGAAGCCGTCGGGTCTGTATAACGATGGTGTCACGCTGTATCTCGGCGAACGAGCGATTCAGGTGCGGTTCTTTCCCGGTCATACGGGCGGCGATTCCGTGGTGTTCATTCCCGACGCCGACGTCGCGTTCGCCGGCGATCTCCTCTGGCGCAACATGGTGCCGAACACCGTCGACGGCACGACCCCGGCCTGGATCGCGACGCTCGACACGCTGGCGAAGACCCATGCGCAGTACACGTTCATTCCAGGCCACGGCGACGTGGCGAATGCTCGGGACGTCATCGCATTCCGCGACTACCTGGGCGCGTTGCGCACACTGGTGGGCGACGTCCAGCGGCAAGGCAAGTCCGGCGCTGCGCTCATGGAAGCGGTGCTGCCCACGCTGAAGAAGACCTATGGACAGTGGGACTACTTCGCGTTTCTGGCCGAACCCAACATCCGCGACATGGAAGCGGAACTGAGCGGCAAGAAGCGCGTTCCGCAGCAGTAGAATCGTCCGATGCGTGCGACACTGTTCGTTGTCGCGTTGGTCGTGTTGGGAGTGCCGGATCCGGCGCGCGGGCCTCGCGGTCATTCCCTCGGCTCGCATCGTCGACCTCACCGGCGCCAGTCTCTACATGTCCTGTCGAACGAGGCCTATCACCGTTGCGCTGACCAAAGCAGACATAGCAGGAGTCGAGCGCAGAGCGTGTGAGCTTGGCAGGCACGAAACCCTGGATGCCATTGGTCGTGGTAATACGATCCCATAGCACACCTCGAGCGTCTCGGTCGCCTTCCAGCGTTTCTATCAACATCAAGCTGTAGTTCAGCAACGCTATAGGTTGTTCTTGATCACCCGGGTAGTTGTGAAGCTTCCGCCCATTGAGAGCACATCGATGAGCTCACTAGTCTGATCCGCGCCGGATAGCCAGTCGGCGGTAAAAAACGCTTCGATAGCGACGCGCCTGTCTTCCGCCCAAGCTGAGGAGAGGAAACTCAGGTTCACATTGTCGGCGAAGAAGAACACCAACCGATCACGGCCCGGTGTAGACGACGCATCATCACTGGCTCCTTCACCCTACTTGGTTAAGACGCGGCGCCGGCGCGGCGAAAATCGCTGACGCGGACGATCTCGGCGACTTCCAGGTTGTAGTACTCGTACCACTTCGCGCGGCCCGGATTCTTCGCGGCCACGTGCTTCACGTCGGTGGCCAGCCGCGAGCGGAACAGAATCAGCATCATGGTTGAGGTCCTGCTTGCCCACCGTAGCCTTGGCGGAGGTGGGTTGGCCTGTCGGCCTGATTGCCTGTTGGCCCGTTAGCCTGTTGGCCCGTTGTCCCGTTGGCCCGGTGGCCGGAGTCACAGCGTCTTCCGATGTTCGATCAGCGCCATGCCGAGTTGATCGGCCGTACGTCCCGTGGGCCGGTAGCCGTGTTTGTGGTAGAAGTTCGCGGCGCGAACGAGCGGCGCCGTGGTGTGGAGCGTCACCGCTGAACATTCGGCGCGCCTGAGCGAATGTTCCGCCGTCATCAGCAGCCGCGCCGCAACGCCGGCGCCGTGGTGCGTGTGGCTGATGGCCATCCCGCGCAGGTGGCCCGTGCCGTCCGGGCGCGCGCTGCCGGCGATCGTTCCCACGATCGTCCCGTCGGGCGCGCAGGCCACCCAGATCGACATCTCGCGGGCGCGCTCGGCGAGCGCGTCCAGATCGGGGACGGTGTTGGTGAACATCTCGGGTGTGTACTGCGCGCGGTAGGGCTCGAACGCCTCGGCCAGGCACGCGCGCACGTGCGGCAGGTCGGCGGCGCCGGCCGGCCTGATTTCGATCGCGGCCTCTTTCGTCATCAGGTCGCCGGGGCGGGCGACGCCGGACTCGACGATCCGCGCGTTGACGCCGCGCAGGTTCAGGGCGCGGCCGGCTGGGGAGTTGACGAGCTTCGCCGCCGCGACGCCGAAGCGCTGTGCGAACTTGTCGCAGCCGGTGTGCGGACGATCCGCCACCTGCAGCGTAGCGGTGCCGACTCGGAGCCGCGTGCCGGGCGGCGTGGTGCCCGCCGACAGATCGAGGTCGACAAACAGCTGATCGCCGGCCAGCGGCCACCGCGACCGGTCCCCGGCAATCGCGGCGATGGCGCGCGCGCTCATGATGTTGATCTGCATCGACGGGTGCGGCGAGTGGTCGGCGGTCCATCGGCTTGGCCGCTGTTCCCAGCTGTCGCCGATGAGGCCGCGCCTGACGTCGAGATCGGCCTGGTGAAGGACTTCACGACCATCGATGACGGGGCGGCTGACGATCAGCTCAACGACGCCGGCGTCTTTCGGCGCCGCCTGGATGTGCGCCACCGCCGCTTCCAGTTCCTCGATCGTGCGATGCATACCGTTATTGTACGGGCCGGGTCCCGGCGCCGGCGATTCGGGTTTTAGCAGCGCGGGATGAGCGTCGTTCATTGCGTCGACGGCCGGCGACCAGAAATCCGAAACATTTTCGAAGGCTTCCGTCATGACTTCAGCCGCCAGGGTCATGTTCAATGTGCCCTTGCTGCCCTCATGAGAGGAGAGATCATGACGGTTGGGCAACGGTCTAGAGATCGAACTGCTGCAGTTCCGCAATTCCGTGGCCCCGACCGATCCCGTCGATGAACGCTTGCGGGATCACGCCGGCAACCTGATTCAGATGTTCGGCGGCTTCGCCCCGTAATCGGCGGAGCGTTCTCTATGAAGATCAGTCTCGATTTCGTGTCGCCGAATACACGTGATTCAGCGTCTCCCGGACCATTTCCGTTCGATCGAATCGCATCCCGACCTTGGTGGCGACCTTGATCGACTTGACGTTGTCGGGCTGGATGTGACTTTCCACGTATTTGACGGTCGCCTGAGTCCACAACCAGTTGAGCGCGGCCGATGTGGCTTCGGTGGCGAAGCCCTGTCCCCATCGCGACGGTCTGATCACCCACCCGAGCTCCACCGCGCCGGCGCCGCCGGGCATCCAGAAACCCACACGGCCGACCACCTCGCCAGTGGTTGATTCAACGACGGTGAACGGGCCGAAGCCACGCAGATGCCAGTGTCCCAGCATCATCGCGATATTCCGCCACGCCAAATCGAGGCCGCCCGGCGGTGCGTTGAGCAGGACATGACGAATCACATCGGGGTGCTGATGGATGTCCATGAACGCTTGCGCGTCTGATTCCGCCACGAGCCGTAGTTGCAGCCGCGCGGTTTTCACCACGACACTTGGAATCATTTGAGCCGGTCCAACGCCCTTCGATCAGCGCGCCTGACGAGGACCGGTGTTGTCGAGATCGGCGGCGATGAGCCACCGGCCGTCGGGGCCGCTTCGCAACGCCAGCACGAAGCGGCCGCCGGCACCCACCGACGTCGGATACCGGAAGCCACCGACGATGTAGCCGACGTTCCCCGAGGATGAGTAGGCGTAGGCCGACAATTGCAGTGTCCCGCCTGGTTTCGTGAGGCCGGCGGCAATCTCGGTGCGGCCGCGCCGGATCGGGCTGCCGCTCTGCACGGCGAAGCCATCCTCGGTGAAGAGCGCCGCCAGCCGCGGCCCATCGCCGTCGCGCCACGCCGCTTCGTAGTCGCGCAGCACGCGATCGAACGCGGGCGGAAGCGAGATGACTGCGGGCGTCTGCGCGTCTGGAGCCGCCTGCGGCGTTTGGGCGCGGGCCTCTGCACCAACGATCAGGACGGTCACCGCGACGACGAATCGGATCATTCGCATGAAACCCTCAATCTGGAAGAGTGGCAATACATAGAATCGATTGATCACCGTTTACGTCGGCGCGCAACTCTGGTCCGCTTCGCGCCACCCGCCTGCTTTGGCAACTGCTTCACGAAACTCCTGGTCCGCTTCGTCACCGTGTCCAACCACTCGAGCCCGAGCCGGCTGCCGGTTCGAAAGTAGGCGAGCAACTCCGGCGGGAACATCGAGAAGTCCAGTTGCGTCTTGCCCCAGTCGGGCCTGGTGCCGTCGGCGTCGGTAAACCGGTATTCGCGCGCGAGCCCCCACGAGCTGACCAATTGACCCGTGCGGGTCATGATCGCCGGGTCGGCCGCCAGCGCCGCCACGGCGCGACCGACGAAGAGCGGCGATTCCGAGTGCAGGAAATTCTTGTCGGCCTTCCCGCCATCGCGCCAGTTCTGCTCGGTCACGCGGAACCCCTCGAGCATCGACTCGGAGCGCAGGAACCCCGGGGTGATGGCGACGGCGGCCACGCCGTGCGGATGGAGCGCGGCGGCCATCGTCAGGGCCATGTCCTTGAGTGCCAGCTTGACGGCCTGCTTCACCGGGTGGCCTCCCGCGCTCATCGCGTCGCCCTCGGTGACCTCGACGATGAGGCCGCGGCGGGCCGGCATCATCGCCCTGGCCGCGTGCTTGGCGGTGATGAAGTGAGAGACGAGAGCGTTCTCGAGCCCCTTCGCGGCATGCGTCAGGTCGACAGCCCAGAACCAGTCGTAGGCGCTGTTGATCGGATCCTCTCCGGCCACGCTGTCCACGACCGCATCGAGCCTGCCGCGCTCGCGTTGCACGCGGGCAAACAGCGCTTCGACCTCGGCCTCCACCGTGTGATCCACGCGAACCGCGATCGCCGTGCCGCCGGCGGCGCCGATCATCGCCGTGGTCTCGTCGATGGTCTCGGGTCGTTGGTACGGGGAAGGGTTGCCGCTCACGCTCCGCCCGGTGCAGTAGACGATCGCGCCGGCCTCGCCGAGCGCGCGGGCGATGCCGCGGCCGGCGCCGCGGGTGGCGCCGGCCACCACGGCCACTCGTCCGGCGAGCGGCTTGCTGATCTGTTGCGTTCGCTTGGCCATCATGACTCTCCTCAGCGTTGCGAAGAGTGGCATTACACGCAAGCCAAAAGCAATCGTTGATCATCGAGCGAGGCGGCCATATATAACTATCCTATATATGAACCCGGCAATGAGACCGTGATGTGGCGTCTTGTCATTGGCTTCACCGTCGCGGCGCATGTTCTCACGGCACAAACCCCGGTCACCTTGACCATCACGAATGGCCGTTGGTTCGACGGCACGACGTTCGTCGCGCGAACCGCGGTGGTCGCCGGCAACGTGTTGTCGTTTCGGCCGGTGGAGCCGCCACCGGCCCCTGACACCACGACGATCGATCTGAAGGGCGGTCACGTGATCCCCCCCTTTGAAGCCGAGAGTGCCGCCGACGTCGACGCGAAATGGACGCGCGTCGTTTCATCGAGACCCAGTATCGTGAAGGCGTTCCTGCAGTACTCGGAGGAGTACGAGGCGCGCCGCGGGGATCCGAAGTTCTTTGGGAATCGCGGCCTGTCGCCCGAAGCGTTTCGACGCGTCGTCGCGCTCGCGCATCGTGACCAGCTCCGGGTTGCCGCCCACGTCGCGTCGGCACAGGATTTTTCCGTTGCCGTGCGTGCCGGAGCCGACGTCATCGCTCACCTGCCGGGATACCTGAGCCCGGAGACGATCGCTCCGGCGGATGCCAAGCTCGCAGCGGCGAAGAAGATCGTGCTCATTCCAACGGCGTCGTTGGCCCGCGGACTGGCACGTGGCGCGGGCGTCCTGGAGCGCGTCCAGACGGCTCAACGAGAGAACCTGCGGCTCCTCAAACAGGAAGGCGTCGCGCTTGCTATCGGCAGTGACTCGTGGTCGGACACGTCACACCAGGAAGTCGAGTATCTCAGAACGCTCAACGTGTTCGACGACCTCGACCTGCTTCGCATGTGGACCGAGAATTGCGCGGCCACCGTCTTCCCGGGTCGCAAGATCGGCCGGCTCGTCGACGGCGCCGAGGCGGATTTTCTGGTCCTGGATAGCAATCCGCTCGTGGATTTCGCCGCGACCCGGCGAATTCTGCAGCGAGTCAAGAACGGTCAGGTTCTGCCGCCACCGGAGACGAAATAGACGAGCCGTTGGCATGACGCCGGCGCCACGCTATCCTTTGAAATGGCCGCTGGGCACATCGACGCTCTGACGAAGCTGCTGAGCATTGCGGGGCCAGCGATTGGTGACGCCACGGGTGAGTGGTCTGCCGCGTTGAGCCGACCCGCCGAGCCTCTGGTAGCGGAGCTGAAGTCCCTCCTGGCCGCGAAGAATGGCTTCTACGTCTTCGAATCAGCGCTGCATGTGTTTCCCGATCGGGCGACGCCGCCGGAACACGGGTTGGAAGTGTGGAACAGCGCGGAGCTGTGGCGATCGAGCTATGGAGAGTTGGCCGACGGCTGCCTCTTCTTCGCCGAAGACACGTTCGGCGTGCAATTCTGCATCGCCGGCGGCCGCATCTCGACGTTCGATCCCGAAACCGGCGAGCGTGAATCAATCACTGCGAGCGTCGCCGAGTGGGCGGCGGTGTTGCTCGACGATTACCAGGTGCTGACCGGATTCCCCGTCGCGCACGAGTGGCAAGTCCAAAACGGCCCCCTGCCGCCGGGCAAGCGCCTGGTGCCGAAGAAGCCGTTCGTGCTCGGCGGAGAATTCTCGCTGGACAATCTGTACCTGCTCGATGCCGTCACCGGGATGCGCGTGCGCGGCGATCTGGTGCGGCAAATCAAGACCCTGCCCGACGGCGCGCAGGTGCGCTTCGAGATCATCGACTGACAAACCTTGGAACTCCTGGAACCTCTGGAACTCCTGGAACCGTAAGAAAGCCGTCCGGCCTGGTCTCGCATCTAATGATCACCACACATGACGCCGATTGCGGTGCTGCTCCTGGTTCTCATGGCCGCATCGGCGGTTACTGCCGAGCCTGCGCCGCCGGCTGGAGCGCTGTGCGCTGATCTGCTGGAGGCGCGGCGTCGCGCTGAATCAGAAGGCCGGTTGGATTTCAGCGTGGTGGTCGAGGTCACCACCGACCAGCCGGCTGAGATGACCCCGCACGTACGGATAGGATCGTCCTACTCTGTCGGACGGATTCACTTCACGGGGCACAGCTCGATCAACGATTCCACCTTGCGGCGCGCGATGACGCTGCAGGAGCGCGAGCCCTTCGACGTCGGGCAGCTGCGCCGCAGCCTGGCCCGGCTCAACGAGATGGGTCTCGCCGAGCCGCTGACGCTCGCGGATGTCGTGGTGGCGAAACGCGCTGATGGCGCGACCGCGGATCTCACGATTCCGCTGCGTGAGCGGCGCAGGAGATGGTGGTCGCTGTCGGGGCCGATCATCCCGGGGCTGGGGTCGTACGAGGCGTCGATCTCGTCGCGTCTGCCGCCGTGGGGCCGCGGTGTGGTGGACGCGTCCACGTATCTCATTACCTTCAATCTGCTGGGCCTTGCCAAGCCGCTGCTTGGCGTCCTGCCGTTCGTCTCGAAGGCGCCGCCGGCGGTGCTGGCGATCGAGCGGCCGCTCTTGCCGGGACAGGAATGGTTGTCGGGCTTCGCGCTGTCGCCGTGGCTGTCGCCGCGCGCCACGGTGGCGCACTACGGCCGCACACAGATCGGACGGCGCCTGCACGCGATGGTCGAGGGCGACACGACAGAGGCGCTGGCCGTGCCCGTCGTTGGCAACGGCCGGCAGACGGGCGAGGTTCTGGTGTGCGAACCACCTGCGCCCCGGTGGATGTGGCTGCGTCGTGGCGCGCTCTCCGTCATCGATCTCACACTTGCGGCGGTTCTGCCCTGAGCGGCGGTGGTCCCTTCTTCTCCAGTTTCGCCAAGGCGCCGGTGGCGGCGCTGTTGCCAGGATCGATCTCGAGAGCCCGGCGATAGGACGCGCGGGCGGCGGCGACGATGTTCAGCGTCGCCTCGCGGAAGTCATAGAGGCCCCAGTCCGCCGGCTCGGAACGGAGTTTCCGGTACTCGGCGATGGCCGACCTCACGCCCTCCGCTGCAATCTTCCGCTGTCCATGCCCTCGAGGTTGTCGGGGCCGACATGACACTGCGTGCACCTGGTGCCGAGCGCGCCGGCGAAGCCCCGCATCATCAACACCCATGTGGCCGAGTATCGAGTGTCCCGCCACACGGGGACGAACAATGTGATCAGGTCCGCGCCTGCCTTCAGGAACCGCTGATCGCTAGCCGAACGCGGCCCTGGAGCCGGGCCGCCGACGGCTGGAGGCGGGCCTCCAGATCAAACGGAGTAGGCCGCGTGAAATTCGCGAAAACGTGCGGGATTTCCGCCTTCGGGAATTGGCATCGCGGTTGCCTCTAGAGGAATCGACGACGACAGTCAGCCGGAAGTTAAAAGGTGAAAGTTAAAAGTTAAAACACAAGGAGATTGCAATGGCGGAAATGTCGATGACCCGTGGACAGCTTCAGGACCTTCTCAACAAGTTCTCGACCGACAACCCGAAGTATCGCGAGAAGCTGATCGCGAATCCGAAGTACGTGTTGGAGAAGCAGCTCAACACCAGCCTCGGC
>Ga0187893_10006484_pt1 | contig 19990 bp, 13 predicted proteins | sample MA1701074metaG_FD_139574 | JGI IMG/M metagenome (GOLD analysis project Ga0187893, IMG submission 139574) | White microbial mat communities from a basaltic lava cave in the Kipuka Kanohina Cave System on the Island of Hawaii, USA - MA170107-4 metaG ...
GGACTTCGGCGGCGAAGTCGAACGCGTGTTGACGATGGTTGACGGCGTGCTGCTGCTGGTGGACGCTTCGGAGGGGCCGCTGCCGCAAACCCGCTACGTGCTGTCGAAGGCGCTCGAACTGAAGCTCAAACCCATCGTCGTCATCAACAAGATTGACCGCCAGGACGCGCGCGCGCTGGAAGTGGTCAACGAAGTCTACGATCTGTTCATTGACCTGGACGCCGACGACGAACAGATCGAGTTCCCGATCCTGTACGCCATCTCGCGCGACGGAATCGCCAAACACGAACTCGACCACGAAGGCCAGGATTTGCAGCCGCTGTTTGAAGAGATCGTCCGAACCATCCCGCCTCCGAGCGGCGACGAAAACGCGCCTTTGCAGATGCTGGTCGCCAACCTCGACTACAGCGAATACGTAGGCCGGCTGGCCATCGGCCGCATCTTCAACGGCTCGGTCGCGGTTGGCGACCAGATCGCGGTCGTCGGCTTCGACGGCCAATTGCAGAAGACCAAGATCACGCAGCTTTACGCATTCGAGGGATTGAAGCAGACGCCGGTCGAAACGGCGTCGGCGGGCGAGATCATCGCGCTGGCGGGCATCGAAGGCATCAACATCGGCGACACCGTGACTTCGGCGATTGAACCGCGCCCGCTGCCGCGCATCAGAGTTGACGAGCCGACGATCTCAATGATTTTCAGCGTCAACACCTCGCCGTTCGCAGGCCGCGATGGAAAGTTCGTCACCTCGCGCCAGATTCGCGCGCGGTTAGACAAAGAACTGCTGGGCAACGTGGCCATCAGAGTCGAAGAGACCGATTCGCCCGACAGTTTCAAAGTCTCAGGCCGGGGCGAGTTGCAACTGGCGATCCTGATCGAACAGATGCGCCGCGAAGGTTTTGAGCTGAACGTCGCGCGCCCGCAGGTCGTCACGCGCAAGCTCGAAGGTGAAACGCACGAGCCAATTGAACTTGCCGTGATTGACGTGCCCGAACAATTCATCGGAGTGATCACCGAAGCGATGGGGCTTCGCAAGGGCCAGATGACCAAAATGATCAATCACGGCCATGGCCGCGTGCGGATGGAGTTTGAAATCCCGTCGCGCGGTCTGATCGGGTTCCGCAATGAATTCCTGACCGAAACCAAAGGCACTGGCTTGCTCAATACGCTGTTCCTGCGCTGGGGTAAGTGGCAGGGTGAACTGCAAGGCCGAGGCTCAGGCAGCCTGGTCGCCGACCGTCCGGGCGACGCGACGGGTTACGCGATCTACAACCTGCAGGAGCGCGGCGAGATTTTCGTCAAACCGCAGACCGCCGTGTACGAAGGAATGATCGTGGGCGAAAACTCACGCGACGTTGATCTGGATGTGAACATCATCCGCGAAAAGAAGCTGACCAACATGCGCGCTTCGACCGCCGACGAAGCGTTGCGGCTGGTACCCGTGCGCGAGCTGACGCTGGAACAGGCGATTGAATACATCGCCGACGACGAGCTGGTCGAAGTCACGCCGCAGGCGATCAGGATGCGGAAGAAAGCGCTGGCGGCCAATCAGAGGCCGAAGGCGAAGAAGGTGGTCGAGTAGGAAGCTGTAAGCGCATAGTCAGGAGACGAAGGCAGGAGGCCGGCGCCGGTCGTTCCTGCCTTTTTTGCTTCCAGCCGCTGCGAAATCTGGACGGCGAATGGCAGACTTGATAAAGTTCGCGTCAAACAGCAAGTGCGGTAGAAGCGAATCAAGCTTGGATCAAATCACAGATGATGAGCGACGGGGATCTCACACAGGAGAAATTCGACCGTTTTCTCGCCTGGCTACACTCCGACCGTGATGTGGCCGGTGAGAAGTACGAGGTGATTCGTCGCGGACTCGCTGGATACTTCGCCCGCCAGACCTGCCACAGATATTTCAATTGTCCGCACGCTGATGAATTGACCGATGAGACGATAAATCGCGTTGTCGGCAGGATGGACGAGGTAACGGATAAATACTGTGAGCCGGAACGCCGCATTTTCACCTTCGCCAAATACGTGCGGATGGAGCACCTGAGAAATATGGAGCCGGAACCACTGCCGTCCGGCTTCGCTGACAAACCCGATGAGAGGCTCGAAGAGGCAAGCGAAAAAGAGAGACAGGCCCGTTGCCAGGACCAGTGCCTCGGACAACTTTCAAAAAAAGAGCGCTACTTCATCACCGAATACTTCAATTACTCCGGCCGGGAAAGGATCGAGCGCCGGCGCAAACTGGCCGCTGAACTCGAAATAACCCAGGACAATCTGGCGGTCAGGGCGCTTCGCCTTCGTAGAACGCTGCACGATTGCCTGCTGAAATGTCTGCAAAAAATGTCTGATCCCGATGTAATGGATCACCGATTGCCCGCATAACAGGATGAACGGGGGTCATAAACCTGTGATCCGCCTATGAACCATGAGCTGAACAACGAGGAAACGATCAGAAGATTTCTGCTGGGCGAGATGACGGCGGCGGAGCAGGAAGAGATCGAAATCCGTTTGCTGGGAAACGCGGAGTTCCAGACCGTGGTCGAGATCGCCGAGTTCGATCTGATTGACGATTACGTCCGCGGCAATCTGACCGAAGTCGAAGCCGACAGCTTCCGGCGCCACTTCCTGAATTCATCCGAACGCCGCGACAGGCTGGAGACTGCGCGCGCCTGGCTGAAAACGCCGGAGGCGAGCGCAACGGAAAACGGTTCGAACAGCGCGCCCGGCAGAGTAGTGAATGTCAGACAAGGTGTGGCAGCCGCGCGCTGGAATTTCCACTTTGACTGGCGCTGGGTGATCCCTGTCGCCGCTGCGATCATACTCGCGCTCGGGATCGGTGTGGCTGTCCGCCGTCTGTTTTTTCAGTCGCCGGTTGACCAGGCGGTCGCAACACTGAAGAAAGCCTATCGTCAGGAGCGGCCGATTGAGTCGCGGCTTTCCGGCTTCGATCACGCTCCGTGGGTACAACGGCGCGGCGCCGAACAGCAATCGGCCAACCGCACGCTACGTGATCAGGTTGCCCGCATCCTGCTCGGCGAAGTCAATGATCGCCCGAACGCGCAATCGCGCCACGCGCTGGGCGCCCTTTACCTGCTCGAGCAGAAGACGGACGAGGCGATTGAACAACTTGAAGAGGCGCTCAAAACCGATCCCGGCAACGCTCAGATTCACAATGATCTTGGCGTGGCGCTGATGGAACTGGCGAAGACGCAGAAAGAAAAAGCCGCCCGCGACGAGCAGGCGGGCGGGCCGAAATCGGCGGAACAAAGCCCCGGCGAAAGCCTCAAGACCTTCGCCCGCGCCAATGAACATTTCGCGCAAGCCCTGCAATTTGACCCCACACTCGCCGCCGCGCTCTTCAATCAGGCGCTCTGTCTGCAACACCTCGGCCTGATCAATCAGGCGACCGCGAGCTGGCAGAAGTATCTGCAACTCGACGCAGGCAGCGGCTGGGCCGACGAAGCGCGGCGCCGGCTCGCGGAACTCGAAGGACTGAAAAAGAAGACGTCGCGCAATCACGAGCAGCTCTTCCAGGATTTTCTCGCCGCCGCTCAGTCCCCCAACCAGTCTGAGGCTGACGAACGCCTCTGGGAAGCGTTCGGGGCGAGCCGCGAGCGCATGGGCAATGTGATCACCGAGCGATTGCTCGATGAGTACCTGCGATTGTCGGCGCAGGGGGGTGACGATGAGGCGGGCCAGTGGCTGGCGTTGCTCTCACGCGCCGGGGAACTCGAAGCGAGTAAAACCGGCGACCTTTACACGCGCGATCTGGCGCGGTTCTATCGGCGCAGCGCGCCGCGGCAACGGGCCTGGCTGACCGAAGCGCGCGAACTGTTCAAGATGGGGCGTGAAAAAAATCGGACCTCATACTCGAAAGCGGGTGATTTCTACCAGCGCGCCAGACAGTTGTTTGCGCAAGCTGGCAGCAAATGCGAGGTCAAGCTGATGGACTATTTTGTCTGCGTGATCCACTTGCGCCTTTCACAGCACGATCAGGGGCGCAAGATGGCCGAAGCACTCGCCGGCTTTGCCGAATCGCGCAGTTATTTGTGGCTCTATGCGCACGCGCTGGACGCCTTGGCCGATTTGCACATCAACATCAACGAAGATTTCCAGGCGATTAATTGTAGCATGCAGGCGCTGGCGCTTTCTGAGCGAACGCGCGACTGGAACGAGGCGCTTTGCGTGCTGGCGCAACTAGGGCTGGAGTATTGGGTTCTCGGAGATTACGAACAATCTTTGCGGTGGCTCGCCCGCGCCTGGGAGGTGTCGAGCCGCTACCCGACGGAGGCGCAGTCGCGGTGGATGGTTTATGGGGTGACCACACATACCTTGTCCAGTCTGAATCTACCGTTTACAAGTGTGGTTTGTGAAAAGGAAGCGGCGCATCTGGCGGAGGAAATGGGCAGCCCGCACCTTCAGTCGCGCGCTTATGGTTACCTTGGTTCGACTTACGCGAAGCTGGGCCATTACGATGAGGCTTTTCAACAGCTCACGAAAGCCCTGACGGTAGGCGATGGGGTGAGTGACGTTGCGTTGGGTCAGAACATCAAAGCTTTCACGCTGTTGCGCCTGGGACACCTTTACCGAACTATTGGCAACTTGAGCCAGGCATTGCAATGTTACGACGAGTGCGTGCGGATCAGTGAACAGAGGCAGATCATCTGGGAAAGTTTTGACGCTCATCGCGGGCGCCTACTGGTTTACCTCGCGCGGCAGGATTACCAGGGCGCGCAGGCGGAGTTGCAGACGGCGCTCAAACTGTTCGAGGACAACCGCGCGAAGATCAGGGAAGAGAGTTTGAAAAACAGTTTTTTCGAGACGGGGCAGGATGTCTACGACCTCGCCATCCGGTTTTACGCCGAGGCGCAGCGCAATCACGAACTGGCGTTCGATTACTCAGAACGCAGCCGCGCCAGATCGCTGCTTGACCTGATCCGGGTGGGAACGAAGAGTGAAGCTCAAAAACGACCACCGAAGACGCCGTCTCCGGACGAGGAACCGGAAAATGATGAGCGGGCGTGGCTGACGACTGCTTCACACCTATCTTTGTCAGAGATCAAGCGGCGGATGCCTGCTTCTTCGCTGATCGTGCAATACGCCGTGCTCGATCAATCGCTTCACATCTGGGTGGTTTCGGCGAACGATTTTAACAGCGCCATCAAGGAGATTCGGCTGGACAATCTGAATGCCAGAGTGGGCCAATACCTGAAGTGCCTTTCCGGCCAGTCCGAATGCCAGACGGCGGAGGCTGAAAGTCAGGCGAAGGAGTTGTATAAAATCCTCGTCCAGCCGATAGAGTTCAAACTGGACGCCAGCAAAGAAATCTGCATCGTGCCGGACAAGTTTCTCAACTATCTCCCCTTCGCGGCGCTCCTTGAACCGGTGTCAGGGAAATATCTGATCGAGAAGTACACGATCATTTATGCGCCCAGCTCGACCGTCTTTCTGGCGCGAACCGAATCTGCCAAACAGCGTGGGGCGTCGTCATCCGAACAATGTTTGAGCGTCGGCAATCCATCGTTCGATCGAGAGCGATTCCCCTCGCTGCCGGAGCTTCCCTCGACTGAAAGCGAAGCAGTTTGTGTCGCGCGCTGCTACGAGCGCCGCCGCCTGCTGCTGGCGCGCGAGGCCAAAGAGAGCGCACTGCGGCGGGAAATGCCACAGGTGGAGATCATTCATATCGCTTCGCACGGAATCGCGAATGAACAGATGCCGGAGCTTTCCGGCGTCATCATGGCCAATGAAGGAGCCGGCGCGGGGCCGTTTTCCGACGGCATGCTCCAGGCCTGGGAGGTCAGCCGTCTGAAATTGCCGCGCGCCCGGCTGGTGGTTCTCGCGGCCTGCCAGACCTGGATTGGGCGCAATTATTACGGCGAGGGAATGGTCGGTCTGGCGCGCGCCTTCATCGTCGCCGACGTCCCGCTGGTCATTGCCAGTCTCTGGCCGGTAAAGACCGCGGAAACCGAAGAACTGATGTGCAGCTTTCACCAGCAGCGGACGCAGGGGAGTCTTTCAACCGCCCAGGCGCTCAGGAAAGCGCAACTGAAGATGTTGCAGCATCCCAATTCGCATTACCGCTCGCCCTCCGCCTGGGCCGGATTTATCGCGGTTGGCGGAGCGGCCAGCTTCTAAACAACACTAATGGAGGAAACGAGTATGCCGTTACCAAATAACCCGGCTGTCACTGTTAATTTTGAAGGATTGATGTTGTTGGCTTTTCAGGAAGGACTCGCGGCAGAGAGGAAGGGCCATTGCCAGATTGCGCTGCTACAACCCGACGAGCGGCATTGTTTGAAGGTGACCGGGACTATGGCTTCAGGGGAACCGATTGTGTTCCCGGAGAATATCGCCGGCGACCTGTTACTTGAAGTCCCTGGCAGGCAAGGCGAGGGGGTTAGCGTGCACGAAGGCGTCCCGAATGATCCCGAGGATCACGGCAATGATTTTAAATTGTTGATAGATTTGCAGAGCGAGAATTGGCACAAGGAAAAACTGTTACAAATCAAACCGGGCCAAATCCGTCAAAGCATGTTTATCCAGCACGGGCTTTTCTACACGTCTGAAAAGCAGATGGTAAGGGTTTTTCAAGGCGGAATTTTTAAGCGCGAAGCAGAGATAGCCCGAAAAGTAAGTTGCAACCTCTACCTGGAAGATTATGAGAAGGCGATCCTGAGGTTCGGAGCATGCGATCAGGACAGGGTTGAACTCTCCTGTGAGCCGGGCGCGAGTTATACGATCACGGTCAGCACATTGTGTGACCCGGCTGATTCTCCCGACAATGATTTTCGGCATTACTACGACGTGATCACAGTAGATGACGCCCACTTTGAAGTGAGAGGACATGCCGGCAACCCGGGTCAGCCAAACCTTGGAGGCTCTGATAGGGTACCCTGCGCCCCTGTGTCCCTCGGCCGGACGAAGAGCGCAGAGTTGCGGGCAACAACCGGACAACAGTCGCAAGTGGTAAGAGCCTGTCTGGAAATTCGGTGAGATCGGTCGGATAGGAGTAAGAAGTGATCATCATCAAAGGCCCGCCGGATTTCGCTGGGAAAACCTCCGCGCATCTTGATGCGATTTCCCGGACAGGGATGGGACGTGAGCTGTTACGCAGTCTTGCCGCGAGTGGCAAGACTGTGACCATCACGCCGGCAGCGGGCGGCAATGATGCGCTGCCCGACAATTTTCCCGCCGCCATCGCCAAAGGCAGTGTGCTTGAATGGAAAGAGCCATCGGGCAGGAAAGAGGCGGTCAAAGGCGCCGGCGCCGGTTCAAGCACGACGATCAAATACAACCCTGATCGAACGCGCATCGGGCTGGCTGAAGATTGGCAGGAAGCGCCGCCCGGCATCTGGCTCGCGCACGAATTGATTCACGCCGACGACGCCGCCTACGGCCGAATGGAGCCTGAGATCACACTCGGCGTTCGCCACTACGAACTGCAAGCCATCGGGCTGGCGCCATACGAGCAAAAGCAATTCACCGAAAACAGGCTGCGCGCTGAATGGTCGCCGCCTCAGCCTGCCCGCACCAGCTACTGAACAATTTTCCGCCCGAAAAAAAGTTACTTCCCCGCTGTAATAGATCGCCCTCGCGCCGCATATCAGGTTGAGAAAACAATCTGACGTGAACGAGCTTCACGCGCAGAAGGTGGTATGCATATCAGTTAGTTTTACAGCTATTCATCGCGCGCGCTCATTATCCGGCTGGCGCTGATTTCTCCACTGGCCGGGATAACGGCGGGTTCGCAGTCCTCAGCCATTGACTCTTACGCGCGGATTGGCGGGAGCGGGAGGGAAGCTGCGACGGGAGGCAATAAGCGGGCGCGAGTCCAGCGAGGAAACCACGTTATGTTCCCTTTGGAGTTAGTCAAACTCACAGCGTTGATGGAACGCGCCAGTGGTAGCCCTGAAGTGAAGATCGGGCTTATTGATGGACCTGTCGTTACCCAACATCCTGATCTGGCAGGCGAGCATCTCCACGAGATTCCGGGGAAAAACGGTGGTTCGTGCACTCAGGCCAATAGCGTGGCCTGCCTGCACGGAACCTTTGTAGCCGGAATCTTATCTGCAAAGCGGAATTCTCTGGCGCCCGCCATTTGCCCTAACTGTACTCTCTTGATCCGCCCCATTTTCACCGAGACGACTTCGGAGCGCGATCAGATGCCGAGCGCAACGCCGCAGGAGCTTGCCGCGGCAATCATTGAGTGCATTGACGCAGGCGCACGAGTGATCAACTTGAGCCTCGCCCTGGCGCAACCTTCCACCAAAGGGGAACAAACGTTGGAAGAGGCGCTCAATCGGGCCGTCAGACGCGGCGTGATCGTAGTTGCGGCGGCGGGCAATCAAGGCGCCGTTGGAAGTTCCGCCATCACCCGCCATCCGTGGGTCATCCCGGTCGTAGCCTGTGACCGTCAAGGTAGACCGATGAACGAGTCGAATCTGGGCAGTTCGATTGGCAGGCGGGGTTTGAGCGCACCCGGTGATGCCATCACCAGTTTGAGCGCCGAAGGACAACCACTCACGCTCGGAGGAACGAGCGTTGCCGTGCCCTTTGTGACCGGGGCGATTGCGCTGTTGTGGTCGGAATTTCCTACCGCGACAGCCGCGCAAATTAAACTCGCCATTACCCAAACTACTGCACTTCGGCGAGCCTCGGTGGTTCCGCCTTTACTGGACGCCACAGCGGCTTACCAAATTCTGTTGACCGCGAATGCGAGAAGGTTAATAGCATGAAAAAAAGAGTCGAAAGTAGTGTCTACCCGGATCAGAGTGAGCGCCCAGATCAAATTGAACACTCAGTTCACCGAGTACGACTGCCAGGATTTATCACCGACGAGGAGATTGGGCTTGGCGATGTGATCAAGCGAACTACCTCTTATTTTGGGATACCACCCTGCGGAGGCTGCGAGCACCGAGCCGCTGCGCTCAATCGCTGGCTGGTTTTCACAAATCGAAAGTCGAAGTAGGGAAATCGCTTGTATTCGGATTCCCAAGTTTGTTGTTAAGCACAGTTAAGGCTCATTACTAAAAGGAGAAAAAATATGAACGATCAACCTGAAACGATGGAGCAGACGATGGACCAACGAGTTAAGGTGAATGACGGGCGAGCCGTCGTACCCTATCCCGAGGCCCGTACAGGTACGTCGGTCGCTCCGCAGGCGGGATGTGCAACTTGTGGCGGCGCAGGAGGGGCCACAGAATTGAGTCCCAATGGTGTTGGGATGACTTCTTATGTATATGCCATCGGCCGGGTCGAAGCGCGTTTCCCGAACCTTGCCGCGGAAAAGGAATTTGCCCAGGCAACCGGACGGACAGACACCACCGGGAAGACCGATCAACAGACCTTTCACGCCGTTCTGTCCAAACGCGAGAACCGCTACCTGGCGCGCCAACTGTGCTGGGTGCTGACGATCCAGGGGCTGGAAACCTACCTGCTGGTACCGCGCGATCCGGCGGACATTGATCTGCTGGTCGAAGCCATCCGTCCGGCCCCCTCCCCCAATGACATTGATGTCGTCATCGGACTGCGCGGCCCTATCGCCCCGCCGGAGATGTGCAACGGTTTGATGGTACCTATTGTCGCGTTCGACCAGATTTACTCCTTCGACCGCGACGCGCTCATCAAGGCCATCCCAAAGCCGGAGAAGATCACTGCCGCGCAGTTCGGCCCGGCTGCCGACGAGTTGTTCGATAGGATCATGCAGATGACGGACAACGCTGGCGCGACCGACGAGCACCGCGTCTTGAACTACCTCGCCATGCGTTATCCCGCCATCTACGCCAAGGCTGCGGAAGAATTTGGGCGGGACTTTTCGCTAACGGGGGTGGAAGTGCATCCTTCCCCATTGAATAGCACGCGCAACATCGTCGATATCATCTTCTCCTATACCAATCGCAATACCGATTTCACGGAGAAGTTCTTTGTGCGCTGCGACGTGACCGAGGAGTTTCCGTTCCTGGTCACCAAGCTGGCGCCGTACTATGACCGATAAACTCGAAAATAGCAGGAGGTACGAAATGAATATACCAGGATTTACCGCAGAGGCGTCACTTTACCGGACTAAGGGAGGGTATCAGATGACAGCAGGTTTTGGTACGAATGGTGACGTCATACAGCCGCAGTTGTGCAATTTGGAATGCGCCCTCTCATGCGGAGAAGAATGCGGCGACCTTGTCGGCCGTTTACGCCTACAATGCTTACAGCAATGCTTTAGATTTTGCGGCTGTACACGGCCACCGCAGGTATGTGGTCCGTGAGAATAAGATGGACGAACGGGATGGTCGCAGCAATGCTGTCGCCCCGATGGAACGAATTGTTCCCGGCAAACTTGTACGCCGCCGGAACAGCGCACCGTCCAAGACGATCGTGCCTGCCTCCCTCCGCCATTCGATTCGATTTGCTGGGGCAGTTGCACGCTGACTTGCTGCCATCGGTCGGGCGACCGATGGCAGCAAGTCAGCGTGCTGACACCGCCCGCGTAGGATGTAGCAATTGGCAACCACATTAACGGTCACGTCTAGCGCGAGGAGAGTGTCTCATGGCTGTCTATGACGCATCGATCAAGAAGGCTCTGTCATCCCAGCAGGATGATCTTATCGACCACAAGGAGCATTGCTCGGCCAGCCCCGAAAAGCTCGCGACGGTCGGGAGGGCGCTCGGGCATCAGGTTCGGATCAAGCGCAACGACGATGAGTACGGGATCTACACGGTTAGCGAGGCGCGCCCGGAGAACCCGGACAACATCGTTCGCATGGGCAAAGGCGGCCGAGAGCGACTCGGCGCGAGCGACGAGTTTGACGGTACGCTCGACTCGCAGGCGCCAAATGCGACCCTCGCCGATGATGCGGCCGAACGCAACGGCGAATTCGTCGAGCGGCTCGACGATGATGGCGCGCACACGGGGCTCATTGCCATCGCGCCCCACGGCGGGGATATCGAGGCGTACACCGACCAGCAAGCCGAGCGCGTCAGGTCGCAGCTGGCGCGCAAGGGTGTCAGCTCGTGGCGGTGCAAGGGCTGGCACCCCAAAGGGGCCTTTGACCACTGGCATATCACCTCGACCGATATCCACGAGGCGAGCTTTCCTCTTCTCAACTCGATCATCTCTCGGCGCTTTAGTCATGCCGTCGCCTTTCATGGGTTCGACGACGACAATATTCCGTGCGACATTCTCGTCGGCGGTCTCGCTTGCCAGGCCCTGAAGGAGAAGATTAAGGGAGCCATCGAAGGCGTCGTCGGCTCGGATTTCACAGTGCACATAACGAAGCCGGATGAGCGGTTCGGCGGCGACGACAAGCGGAACATCGTCAACCGGCTCACCGCTGGCGGAAGGCATGGCATCCAAATCGAGCAGAAAAAGGGGCCTCGCGAGAAATATGCGCTGCCCATCGCCGATGCAGTCGCCAAGGTCTACGACTCCGAGCTCGGGCTACCCACGATAACGAAAGACCAATCAGCCAGCCAGGAGGAGACAAAACGCGATACTGCTCTGGTCACACCCTCTCAAGGGAATGTCATCGCGGCTTCGCCGATGAACGAGACGCCCTGCCCCACTCGCGCTAGCGGCGCGGGTTCCATGCCGATCTCTCACATATATGCGATTGGCCGGATCGAGGCGCGCTTCCCTCGCATCTCGGTTGAGAAGGAATTCGCTCAGGCGGCAGGACGCGCCGAGACCGCGGGACAAACCGATCAGCAGGCGTTCTACAACGTGCTCTCCAAACCCGAGAACCGTTATCTCGCCCGTCAAATGTGCTGGGTGGTGACGATTCAGGGGCTCGAGACTTACATCGCGCAGCCCCGCGATCCCAGGGATTTCGATCGGTTGGCGGAAGCCATCCGTCCACAACCGAGCCTCCTGGACCTCGATGTCGTGATCGGTTTGCGGGGGCCTATCGCTCCACCTGAGCTGTGCAATGGGCTGATGGTCCCGATCGTTGTCTTTGACCAAGTATATTCTTTCGACCGCGCTGCGCTCATCAAAGCCATCCCGCGGCCGGAGAAGACGACGGCAAAGCAGTTTGAAGCGGCGGCGGGAGAGGCGTTCGATAGGATCCTGCAGATGACAGATAACGCGGGGGCGACGGATGAGCACCGGGCGCTGAACTACTTGGCCATGCGCTATCCCGGAATCTACGCCAAGACGGCGGAAGAATTTGCGCGAGACTTTTCGCTGACGGGGGTCGATGTGCTTCCTTCGCCCTTGAGCGGCACGCGCAAGATCGTCGATGTCATCTTCGCATATACGAACCGCAACACCGATTTCACGGAGAAGTTCTTTGTGCGCTGCGACGTAACCGAGGAGTTCCCGTTCCTGGTCAATAAGATGTCGCCTTACTATGACCGATAACCCTAACCAACCTAAGGAGATGTGAAATGAACACAATGAATATGCCTGGATTTAGCGCAGATGCATCTTTATACAGAAGCAGTGGCTATTACCGCCACGGCCAGTCTGCCGATTCACACGCCGACACTGTTGTTCCTGCAATCCCTTTTTGCGGGAACTGTGATGGTATTCTTGACCGCTGCGAGAGGAATGGCTGGCGTCCGAGGGCGGTGTGCAACGCATGCGCAACGGGCCACTGTGATTCGAGCGACGAGAATCCCGGCGGCCGCTGCTGGTACGATCCCAACCTCAATAGGAGAGTTTGCGATTTGTGAGGCGCGCGGCGGCTGACGCGCAACGCGTAAAGCGGAATTTGTAGGGCGGAATAGCGATAGCGTATTCCGCCGAATGTTTCACCATGTCGGCGGATTACGGCTTGCGCCTAATTCCCCCACGGTTTCTATGACCGTTGAACTTAACCAACCGAAAGGAGTTGTGAAATGAACACCACAAATATGCCTGGATTCACCGCTGAAACATCGGTTTACACCTCATCTGTTTGCTATAGATCGATGCCTGCCGGTCCGCAAGGTGAGGGCCCAGCAATCATTCCAGCACAGTTCGACTGTTTTGGTTCCCACAAATGCACCCCGTGTATCCCGTTGGGGCCGAGCATTTTTTCACCCGGTCGCCAGTTCTGCATCGACACCAGTTGCCAGCCGACCTTTGGCGGGGGGTGTCGATGCCACGTGCTGTTCAAAGGATTCGTGCCTTGCCGACCGTCCGGACCCGGTGGAGTTCTAACCGCGAGGGAGTAGCCGCGTAGAAGGATGCGGTGAACGAAGGGAGCCACATCGCGCGCGAGGGGGAAGACGGCCCGCGAACGGTATCTGCGTGCCAGGTTCTTGGCTTCGAATGGCTCCCCACGATCAATGGGTCAGCGCGTAGGGCGGATTAGTGATAGCGTAGTCTGCCGCATGTGAAACGCCCCATTCCGGCGCTACGAACTATGACCGTCAAACCTGAAAATGATTAGGAAGTATGAAATGAACATTCCAGGATTTACTGCAGAAGGTTCGCTCTATAAATCCGTTGCGCATTACAAGTTTAATGGCAATGTACGTTTTCAAGGCCCGACCGGGCAAACCGAAGCGTTAGCGAGCAGTTCGATCGTGGCATATAGCAGCCCGAACGGTCTCATCGCGTCAACCGGCAATCTCTACTGGACGTCGAAGATCTATGACGAGTTCGGGTCTGATATTTCGGCGGTATGGCGCGCTGGAAAGAACAACGTACCAGGCAACGAGATCGTCCTCTATCGCGAGCACGGAGACGACAGGTATTTCGGGGACATCGTCTATGCAAACCCGGGCGCCTTTTATGGCTACTTCGTCGCCAACTATCAAACAGCCGGCGGGTTGATCTCGCAGATCAAGCGCGTCCCGCTTACCGGCGGCCCAGCGACCGTCATCGCGAACAGCCCCGCTCCGATGGCTCGGGATCTGGTGACCGACGGGACCAGGCTCTTCTGGGTAGACGCGGGCGGTATCCGCAGCGTCCCCTTGGGCGGGGGGTCGGTCACGACGCTGCGGGGAGAGGGCGCCTATATCACGCACATTCGCATCGATTCGTCTTACATCTACTTCAGTGAACAGTACCTGATCCTTCGCATGCCTAAGTCCGGCGGCTCGGAAAGGGTGGTGATCTCGACCAATGGCATCGTGACCGCGCTTCACGTCGAGCCCAGCATCGGCCGGGTGTTCTGGGGCGAGCAGGGAGGTGGCGTGTTCTCGACGTCGGCCAACCAGGTGCAGGGCCCGAGGGTAACCTTCCAAGCGTCCTCCGCAGGCAGAGACGTCACCTCCGTTGGATGGGACGGCGCACGCGTGCTCTGGTCGGACTGCCTACAACCTGGGAACACCGGCTGCACGATCAAAAAGCGCGAGGGCGGAATCACGCGCATCGTGACCTCTGGCCGGGTCGGCGTGGGGCGCCTGCAGTGGGACGCAACGAGCATCTACTGGGGCGACGTCAGCTACGTTAGGAAATACGTCCACTAATACTACTTTGTCAAAGTTAGATTCTGATGTGACGGTATAGTTCAAACAACCCAAGCTCAAGATATTGCTCGATCCGATGACGGCGATGCGCGTATTCGACCATCTTCTCCAGCGACGTCCGCGGCGGGAAGTTACTCCAATCGTATTTCCAGTCACCGTGCTGGCCGCGCGCCGGACGCTCGCCGATCAACCACCCGAGGTGGCGTGCGCCGTCGCCCTCCACGCGCCAGCAGCGGAGAGCAATGAACTTGGCGCGCAAACGGCCACGACTTCCCTCGCGCCAACTGATCGTCTCCCACTCTCTCAACCGTTGCGCCGCGATCACTTCGTCGGCGCGCTCGACCGGCCCTGCCAGACCGCGACTGAGTGTGACACTGAAGTCACAACGGACGGCGCACAGATACAGCTTGTCGCGCTCCTCCAGTCCGTTGAGGAAATGGGGATTGTCACTGTAATCGCCATCAGCGCCGACGCCTGCTGCAGCGTTCGCACAAGCTTTGATTAGGTCTTTTGATTCGCCTTGCTTCCATCCCCAAACCAATAATTGACGAGAGACACCAACTATTATCAGCGGTGTGTAAGGTGTGGTTGTGGCAATGCGCCGCAGATCTGCCACCGGAATAACTGTCCGGTGCTGCCGAAGGCTCTGTTCACGTCGGCCCCGGGTTTTACCAAAAGCGTTGTCGAACGCAGTTGCGTTAGAGTCACGCAAATGCTGTAACCCAGCCTGGCACTCATCCGTAATCAGACCTGAAGTAAAATTTTCCATCCATTCCCAACGTCAATCAGGAGGAAAAGACAGATGCTCTCTCGTCGAGTGATCAGAATGCTCGCGCTGGTTGTCACGCTCTGCCTGACGCTCAGCGCCGTTCCCGCGCAAAACCGCAAAGCTGATAAAGCCTCGGTGCAGCCCGAAGACCTGCAAAAGTGGTTGTCCTATCTGGCTTCGGATGAACTCGAAGGCCGCGCCACGTTCTCGGAAGGACTGGGGCTGGCCGCCGCTTATCTGGCCGAGCAACTGCGCTCGTGGGGCGTCAAACCCGGCGGCGACAACGGTTCTTACTTCCAGCGCGTGCGCGTGCTCGGCGTCAAGAGCGCGAATCGGTCGACGCTTGCAGTTGAAGTGAACGGTCAGACCCGAACGTTCAAGGATGGCGAAGGCATCACCTTTCCCAGAAACGTCGGCGGCAAACGCAGCTTCACCGTGGATCAGGTTGAATTCCTCGGCTACGGTCTCGACGCGCCGCTCGCTAATCACAACGATTACGCGGGCAAGGAGGTGAAAGGCAAAGCCGTGGTCTACCTCGGCGGCAATGGGCCGAAAGGCTTGGGGCCGCAATTCCGCCGCGCGCTCAGCGGGCGCGCCCGTTACGCCACCGATCAACGACAGGCGCTGGCGAGCATCGGCGTCGGCGGAGGCGGATTCGGCGGGAGGCAAGGCGCTGGCGGTGGAGGCGGAGCTGGCGGTCGCGCTGGCATCGAACAGCCGGACTTCACCACCGTCCAACGTTTGGATCATCCGCTGCCGCCGAACGTGACGGCGCAGGATGATTTCTTTGAATTCCTCTTCAGCAACACCGAGGTCAAATACGCCGAGTTGAAAGAGAAAGCCGCGAAGCAGGAGCCGCTGCCTTCGTTCACGCTCAAAGGCGTCAAGCTCACTTTCAACCTTGACGCCGACTACCAGATCGTTCGCACGCAATTCACCCGCAACGTCATCGGCGTGGTCGAAGGAACCGATCCGAAACTCAAAGACACATACGTGACCTTCGGCGCTCATTACGATCACCAGGGCTACGCCGAGGGCGAAATCGTGCAAGGCGCGCGCCAGGGAGCGGTCGGTCGCGTCAAACCGGGTGCGATTGACGACCGCATCTGGAACGGCGCGGACGACGACGGATCGGGTACGGCCACATTGCTCGGCATCGCCAAAGCCTTCGCCGCAGGGCCGAAGCCGAAACGCTCGCTGATGTTCCTCTGGTTCGCGGGCGAAGAACGTGGTCTGTGGGGATCGCGCTTTCACGCCGATTATCCGACCGCGCCGATTGAGAAGATCGTCGCCAACCTCAACATGGACATGGTCGGACGCAACCGCGACGACAAGGTCGAGGAAGCGAACTCGGTCTACCTGGTCGGCTCCGACCGCATCAGCACTGAGTTACACAACATAACGGTCGAAGCCAACGCCAGCCTGGCCAAGCCACTCAAGCTCGACTTCGAGATGAACGATCCGACCGATCTGGAACAGGTTTATTACCGCAGCGACCATTACAGCTACGCGGCCAAAGGCATTCCGATCGTTTTCTTCACGACGGGCTTGCATCCCGATTACCACGTCAACACCGACAGCGTCGAGAAGATCAATTTCGAGAAGATGGCGCGCATCGGGCAGTTGGTTTATGAGGCGGGACGCCGCGTGGCGAATCTCGATCACGCCCCTGTGCGAGACAACCGTGGGCCGCGCGCCGGCAAAGGCAGCGGCGGGAAGATTGCCGAGCAACTGATAACAAAATAAAGTGAAGCTGTGCGGAAACCCTGCCCCCGAATACTCGATAACAAAAGGTTATTCGCTACCGGGAGCGCGGACAGGATGTCCGCGCTCCCGGCAGGATGCTGCTCCCGGCAGGATGCTGAAACCTTGCCCCCGAATACTCGATAACAAAAGGCTATCTGCTGCCGGGAGCGCGGACATCCTGTCCGCGCTCCCGGCAGCAGAGTAAGCGGCGGATGACGCTCAGAAAGACAATGAAGATGAAAAAAATTCTTGTGCTGACGATTGCTCTGTTGCTGCCTTATCCCGTCGCGGGAATCAACGGGCAGGAAGCCAATGTCGCGGATTTACGCGCCGCGAACGAAGCGTGGGATGACGGCAAATACACGGTCGCCCTGCGCGCTTACCTGCGGCTGCTGCAAAGCCAGTCGGGCGATCAGTTCGTCGAGCCGATTGCGACGCAGACTGGCGAAATGTTTCAAACCGAAGAGGTCACCGCCGATGGCCGCGCGCCGCGTTTGAGCCCTGACGGCAGTGTCATCGCTTATGAAACCGGCAATGCGCCAGCCATCGTTTCGCGCCTGATTAAAGCTGGGGGCGAACGCGCCGTCGTCGCCGAACTGCCTGGAACCGGCGCAGTCTTTTCGCCTTCGGGGAAAAAAGTCGCCTACCTCAAGCTGCCGCAGAACGACGAGATCAAAAAGGCCCAGGCTGCGCTCGACAGCGCGGGAGATCAGATCGCGGCGCGGGTTGCGGCGCAGCAAACGCTCAATCACCTTCAGTGGAAATACGCTGTAGTCGTGCTCCGCGATTTGCAGACGCGGCAGGAGACGGAGCTTCAGACCGGCGCATTGCTCAAGTCCGCGCTGGCGTTCGGGGCTGATGGCGAGACCGTTTACTTCGTCGGCGCACGCGAAGGCGAGACGACGCGCAACGACATCTACGCCATCACGCCCGCGTCCATACAACCGGGCCAGCCAGTGGTCGTGACCGAAGCCGACGGTTTCAAGGCTGCGCCCGTGGTTGATCCGGCGGGAAAGGTCATGCTTTTTCTGGTTCCGGGCGTCAATCCGTTTCCGCCTCCGCGCAACGCAGCGGCGGCGCGAACTGAAGGTCAGGGTCAGCGGCCTCAAACAGGAGGTCAAGCTGGCGGCGGGCCGCAATTCGCGCCGACAAAGTTTGGCGTGGTTGATCTGGCCAGCCGCAAAGTAGCGGTCATCACCGGCACGGCTCCCACGCTCGCGGCTGACGGTTCGGCGGTCGCTTACGTGACGCGCGCTGGGCAGGAGAACAGCTTGATGTTGTTGCCCGCTGGCGGCGAACCGGCGACTTTGCTCAAAACGACGGAGCGGCTTGATGCGCCCGTCTTCTCCCCTGACGGCCAACGATTGGTCTACCAGAAGATGTCGCGCGCCGATTGGGAGCTTTATCTGATCGGACGTGACGGCAAAAACGAAACGCGCCTGACGCGCGAGATTCAACACGACATTCTGCCGCGCTTCATCTCGAAAGACCGCGTCCTGGCGATGATTGGCGAACCGCGCCATCGCCGCTCTTATCTTTACGATCTGACAAACAACACTCGCACCCAACTCTTCCACAATAACACTGTGCGGACGATCTCGCCCGAATACGGCTGGATGGCCAGTTCTGATGGGTCGAAGGTGATGGTCTGGGCTGACTGCGACGGCGACACGGTCTCGCCGGAGCGCGGCGTCTATCTGGTTCACCGCGACCGCAAAGTGACGAAGGCCGATCTGATCGCCAGGTTGGAACGCAACCTCGCCGCCGAGACAGCGCTGCAAAGCGAAGGACAGCGCATCTTCGCGCCCATCGCCGATGAAGTCCGGCGCGCGCTCGAACAGGCGTCAACCAGCCGCATCTACGCGCACGAGAAGGCGCTCTTCGATTTCGATTCCAAACACATCTCGCGGCCCGGCAACAAGCTGGCGGCGGACTACCTTTTCGCGGCGTACAAATCCTTCGGCTACGAGCCGGAGCAGCAATGCTTCGAGAATCGTGTGGCGCTCGGCGGCAAGACCTGCATCGTCCTCGCCAAACTGCCTGGGACTGAGAATCCGGAGTTGATCTACGTCATCAGCAGCCACTTCGATTCGGTCGCCGCCGGGCCGGGCGCGGACGACGACACGTCGGGAACCGCCGCGCTGCTGGAAGCGGCGCGAATGTTGGCCGGGCGCCCACAACCGGCGACCATCATCTTTGCTTCGTTCACTGGCGAGGAGGGTGGATTGCTCGGCAGCCGTGAGTTCGTGCGGCGCGCGCAAGCCGAGAAGCTGAAGATCACCGGCGCGCTCAACAACGATATGATCGGCTGGGCCAACGACCACCGGCTCGACAACACGATCCGCTACACCAACGCCGGCATCCGCGACATCCAGCACGCCGCCGCTTCCCTGTTCACGCGGTTGATCACTTACGACGCGCGCTACCATCGTGGCACCGACGCGACAGCGTTCTTTGACGCCTATGGCAATATCGTCGGCGGCATCGGTTCGTATCCGGTGCTGGGCAACCCGCACTACCATCAGGCGACTGACCTGCTCGAAACGATCAACCACCAATTGATCACCGAGACGAGCAAGACAACCGTCGCCTCGGTGATGATGCTCGCTTCCAGCCCATCGCCGGTGAGGGATTTGAAAGTGATCAGCTACGACGGGAAGACGGCGGAGCTTTCGTGGGCGCCTTCGCCTGAAAAGAGCGTGCGCGGCTACATCGTGACTTATGGCTCCAACAATGCTCCGCTGCGACGAGAGAAGACCGTCGCTTCGCGCGTGACGTTGCGCGACGTGAAGCCAGGGATGGTGGTGAGCGTCAAGGCGGGCAACGCGCGCGGATTGGAAGGCTGGGATTGGTCGCGCGTCACGATCACACAAACCGAGAGCGCGAGCCAAAAATAGATAACACCTTGAAAGCAAGGGAATGAAGGCAAGGGAATCATAGGCCTAGTCAATCGTCTTCATTCCTTTGCCTTGATTCCCCTGCCTGCTGGCGCCAACCATTACCTGGCTCGTGAAACTACGCTGGCATTACTGCTTGACGATGCTGACTTCATCAACCGCTGCGCCCCAATCCGTGACGCTGCCGTTGGTGACC